>Ga0209367_1003602_pt1 | contig 21104 bp, 12 predicted proteins | sample WorMetLIZISLAND2_FD_187412 | JGI IMG/M metagenome (GOLD analysis project Ga0209367, IMG submission 187412) | Marine gutless worms symbiont microbial communities from Max Planck institute for Marine Microbiology, Germany - Olavius geniculatus... ...
TTACAACCGACTCGCCACGGATCAGCTGCTCTGCCACGGACCTGTGCAAGCGCCATACTCAAAAGTTAAAAATTAAAGGTGGTGTTATAGCTTTTTATGGAAACGCATTTCAGAGCTACGGAGCGTCACCTGCCGTATGGGAACAGACCGGTACTCGAGTTAACCTAGACGGCCGGTTACACACCTAGATGGTTTACCTGCCCACAGGCAGTCGCCAATCCAAGTACTAACCCGGCCCGGGCCCCCCTAAAATCTATCCTCCAACGTCCATAGTCGTGAGTGGCGGGCAACAAACCGGTTTTCCACAGCTCCAGTCAGGTTCATCTGCAAATCCGTTTTCGGAAGTCATTCGCTTGGAGCTAAACGGTTAGGCTGATAGGAGGCTCTAGTATCTTTTTTCCTCTATCTGAGGGCGTCCTGTTTGCCGTGGGACGCGACCCGTGTCGGCGGAGGTGGAAGCCTGGTATTTGAGCCCTGGAGTACTGACTATTATTCCTAACGTTGTCTGTAGCATTTTGTTGTTGCTGTTGATGTTACTACAGATACAACAACAGTACCGCTACCAATTTCGTTCTCGTTGCTGTTATTTTTTGTATTTGCTCACAAACTAAGTAGCGAAAGTAACATATTTGATAATACTTGTAGATAATTTAATTATTTACAAAAATAATAGTGTTTAATAATAAAAGCGTCGGGTTACAAATCGTCAAACATAAACTGTCACGACAAAACACAAACAGATAGACAGGAATGCAAATGCGAAACGGCAAAGTAAAAAACATTAAAGGACACTTATTCGCATGAAAATAGATTACACAAAACCAAGCAGAAAAAAATCAGAAAAGCAACAATCATAGAATTAACTAGATGGTCGTTATGACTCCATCGACTATTGTGCCTCCACCAACATGCGAAAAAGAAGTTGACGGTTGAAATATAACAAAACGAAAACGTGCATTTTGAGGCAAATTTGATCCCACTGTGACCCTGACCCTTGACCTTTTGACCCCAAAATTTGAAACGCTTATCCTTACCCCCAAAGTCCCTCAGTGGTAAAAAGTTTGGTCAAATTCCGCCAACAAATGCCCAAAATATCGTGCTAACAATGTTTGTTCGGAACGTAAGCACGGACGGACGGACGAACGCACGAACACTCCGGAAGCATAATGCCTCCGGCCACCAAAAAAAAACGAAATAAAATAGCGAAAGCCAAGGAGCTTGAAAACGTGATAAACAGTACCTATGCACCCGGAGACCAACATGCAATGTCTCTGTACCTAATACCCCGTTTACACGATCAAGCTGGCTCGACAAGCTGGCTATATGTTAGCTGGACAAACCAGCACGATGTTTGCTCGATGTTTGCTCGATGTTTGCTCGATCGTGTAGACGGGGTATAACGTGACGTACTTGGGCAGCATGCGTAGCAGCAGTGCTTCGGTGGTTCGTTTTTCCTGCGCCAATTGCGCTGTTCTCTCATCCACGAGTGACTCCAGTGTACCCGCGTATTTCTGCATCATCGCCAGTACGTTGTCGAAGATGTTGGAACTTCTGCTCAAACACATAAACAACAGCACAAATAATAACTACTACTAATATGATAATGTAAATAAGATTTTGGGAAAGTAATTTGAAAAGTTATAAGTAAGTAAGTAAGTAAATTAAATTTATAAAGCGCACAATGTCAGTGAGAAACTCACTGAATCTGAGGCGCAAATCACTTTTTTGTTTTCTTTTACGCATGTCTTTTTTCATATTTTCTAACCCAGCAAATTACGTAACCACCTTTCGCCTTTCTACGCTCTGCACTTACATAGTTGTTGTCTGTTTTTTAGACACAAATGACGATATCGATGAAAATACCGAGAAAAAGCACAAATAAACAGAACGTGCATACAGTCCGTGCTGCATGGGTCTGAGACGCAGGCGAATGGTCTTGAAGTCGGGCCGCTGGTCTGGCTGTTCGCTCCAGCACTGCTGAATACAGCGAACGACAAAATCAGCGCAGTCGAGCAGCGACACGTCAGGACGATAGGGACTTGCGTCACCGTGCAACGCCGGGTTTCTTACACGAGCCACCGCCTCTGAATACGACGTAAAAGCTATCTTGATGTTACGCACGTTATTTACTTACTAAGCTACTTACTAACAAGTTTCGCGCATTCCAATTTCCTACCCGCTTTCCCCGCCTTTTTTCCATCAATTGACCACTCCTTTTCCTGACGTTCTGTATACCTACGGAATCCGGTAGGTGTAAAAATTGTTCGAAATTAATCGACCAATCAAAGTTATTTAATTATGTAATTATTCAGTACCGGATCTGGAATATTTACTAACTATGTAGCCTACAGACAAAAACAGACAGAATAAAATTAAGCAAAACCACAAATCACGAACCACAGATACTTGAAACTTCGACTACTTATGGTTGGCTGTAACTGACTAGCATTTTGCAGTAAAAGTAAGCTAATCACAGACTGTAGTAAAGATGAAACAAGTGACGGCTGACCTTGAGGTGTGAGACCGCTGGCAGACCACGGGTCGCCACGCCGGCTGTGAAGGTCAAACAAAATGAGTGCAAACGAGTAGACGTCACCCTTCTGCGTTCCACGACCCGGAAAACACGTCGACCGTACAAGCTCCGGCGCCATCCACGATAACTCTGCACTCACCAACAATGTTACAGATACTATTTTTTACAAACAAATCGAAAACTTTATGTCGCCATGGCGGCAACGTCAACACACAAAACACACGACGTAAAACCAAGCATAGACAAGAAACCTAGCTAACGCAAAGGGAAACGCGCGACAGGGGTGCATGTTTGAAGACTGACTGCGAACAAAATCTAAGCTTACCGATCCCAGCAGTTGACAGTGGGTACGATTCATTCACATGCACCAGATGGCGCCACTGTCTCGCGTGGCTGCTGCCATTCAAATAGCCAAATGCGAGTATTTTGAATTGGGTACCCAAGTTTGACGCTCTCGTACGGAAAATTCCTTGAACGCAAAAGGGGGCGAAATTTAAACTAGTGAAAACTACGTTTAATGCTGAACGCGTCATACGCAGGCTGTCCAGGTCTATCTCTAGTGATTTCGGCGCAATTCGCTCTTGAAACGTGTGTCGCAACCAAAAATCGCCAAAAATCCATAAAAACCTTTATTTTAAAGTTCAATGTCATCCAAGGTCATTGCTTTCGGTGCTAATCAAAAGCCAATGTACGACTTCATATTGGTGATCAATAGTAACCTATAGCCTTATATCGCACCGTTTCTGAGATACAGCGACATTGGCTGAAAATCGCGAATTTTTCTTACTCCCTTTCATTTAGCGTCTTCGTTCGGGTTGAGCCCCTTCGAATTTATGAAAAAGCTTTGCGATTCCTGAAACCAGAGTCTTCCAGGCAGCCGACGGTAAAGATTTGGTGATCCTACCTTGCACCGTTGTGACGGACGGACAGAATTGCGATGGCTAAGACGCGCTACAGCAGTAGCTGTTGTCGCGCGTAAAAACAAAACAAACATCGTGGCAACTTCTTAAAAGCAGATTTTAGAAAAGAAAAAATACAGGCACCGAGATGCTGCTGCCTTTGTCGTTTTTGACAAAAGCTTACGTTGTTTAATTCTATTTAACGGTCTATTTTTTATAAATTGGGTTTTTGTTTTTTTTAAATGGGATATGTTTAAGGCACCAGAATGGTTTTGTGACCGTTTGCTAAATTTAACAATGCCCAAACTGCTTTAAAAATATATAGTTTCTCAGACTTGGCCTAATGTCCGCCAATAACCCAAAAAAACTTGTGACCTTGACCTTTAACTTTAATATTTAATAGATTATTAAAGGTCAAGGCGCACGTTCATGCTAAATGTCATTAAGCTGTGAAGAGGTTCATGAGTTATCAACAGTGCACTAGATTTCGGACAACTCTAGAATTCGATCGCAAATATTTCTGTAACGAGCAAAAAACGTTATCAAATACAATTTTCTCCACACTTGCGGGGATTTAACGACACATTGTGTTAGGGTTCTCTACCCTCCACCCAATGGGAGATTTAAGGGTTAACTCCACCATCAAAAATTACACCACGGGGCAGCATTGATAAGCGATTTTGCGTCATACCGAATTACTTCGGTCACTTGTTATCGTTATTATCATTAAGCTGTTATTATTCTGATCATCATCATACGCTTAAAGTTTGTCTGTTTAACTGTTTGTCTGACATGCCTCTCTGGCGCTTTCCCTGTTGCACGATCGCGGACCCCGACCGCGGCGTTTGAGTCCTTGGGTCTTAGGTACGTGTGCCCCCACCTTGTCCCCCACCTCTCCCACCGGCAACCTGGGGACGGGGGCTGATTTTCCGGATCTTCTTTTCCGGCTGATTCTATCAAGCCCGATAACACCCGCAACGTAGTCATCATGAATGCTGACTGTGATAGTGTAAGTAGTCATCGTCGTGCCGGTGGTGGTGGCTGTTACAGTCGACAGATCGCAGACTGTGCAGCGCATAGTCTGCCACTTGCAGCACCCAGCGACTGTCCACCAGACAGTTGGACGGCCGCAGGTTGCCGTGGGACACGATCTCGCTGTCGTGCAGACGCATCATCCCCTGCAGAATATTCAAACATTCGCTCTGATACTGCTTTCACAACTTTCTTCTGCAGTCGTGCGTTACAAGACAAACGACAGTGTAGCTTATGGCGTCTGTAAGAATCTCCAAGTGAACTTTAGATTTTGTATCGGTATTTCAGCGATTTACCTGCAGCGTACTGTGTTGCGTCTTGCCTTAAAGATTAGTGTCTTGGTCTCGGTCTTGTGACAAGACCGAGACCAAGACACTAACTTCCAAGACTGAGGCCAAGGCCAAGGCACCAAAGTACAAGACCAAGACGGGGGCAGTAAAAATCTGCCTCGAGGCTTCACATCACTGGTCTGATCGCGGTTTAAGTACGATACTGCACTGTCTGAAGTGGTATAAGTTCGTACTGCGTAGTCGCTTATCCACTGCAGTACATACCAACAACAGCGACACTTTCACACGTTACACCAGAAACGATAACAAAAACTAAAATTACCGACTAAATATACGCCGACAAAACATAAGAAAATTCCCTTTCCTTGCGTCCCTGCAGGCTGCAACGTTACATGCCCCACTGATGCGTTATACACGAAGTGCGCTATGCACGCTAATAGCTCAAAGATCAAACACAGAATTCGTAAATAAACAGAATTAAATTAAGCGAAAATAATAATTAAAAAGTTAATAAGTTTTGTATTCAGCAACATAGTTTAATCGATATACACAGTTCTGTTTGTCACTGCGTTTTTTGTTAATAGAAGCATTTAATGTTTAAAGAAAAACTTATAAACGTAATAGATATTTATTCAATGAATGTTACTGACTCTGATCAAGTCGAACACCAAGGACGCGATGAACATGTCATCTAAGTGTATGTCGGAATTATCAAGAATGTCCTGCGCCCAGACACAATGTCATCATCATAAAACAACTGAGAGCTGAACTCCTAGAAACAGCTTTGGCACTAATATCCCGTTTACACGATGAAGCAAACATGAAGCAAACTTAGAGTACACGTCGTGTTATGATTTTATTTGAAATACCACCAAGTTCTGCTTGGTGGCCGCTGCAAAAAATACAGCGCTCCACCAAACCCCATAGTCATGTGATCTTGACCTATTACCTTTTGACCTTAAATTTTAGTAGGATTTTAAGGTTGTCGAGGTATATGTTCATGCAAATTTTCATCAATCTAAGTGCAGCGACAAAAGCTCAGCTGGAAAAATACTGTTATACCCAAGACCGTAAAAAATGAAAATAAAGCAGAGATACGAAATATACAGGGTAGGCCAAAAAAACGTGGCACTTTACTTTTGTCCATATCTTCGTCAATTATTGATCGATTTTCAAAGTTTTTTCACTGGCACACTCTGCAGACAATTTGCAATAACGTAATTATTACATATCCCACCACACCGTAAATGCGTCTTTTCACTACCTTGTGAAATATCAATGAAATATGCATATATTACGATAATAACAAACAAACATTTTGCAAAATTGAAAAAAAAAACACTTCAGACCAACATTGCAGTGAATGGTCTGTATGACACTAAACTGTGTAGTTTAACACAGTCTGGTGTCATACGAATCATTCATTGCTATGTTGGTCTGAAGTGTTTTGTTTCCATTTCCCTAGTTTTTGCTTACATTTGTATTTCACAAGGTAGTGTGGAGGCGCATTTGCGGTGGGGTAGAATGTATAATAATCAAATTATTGCAAATTGTCTGCAGAGTGTGCCAATAAAAGAATTTTGAAAATCGGCCAATTGGCGAAGATATAGACAAACGTAAAGTGTCACGTTTTTATGGCCCACAGTCTATAATAGCATTAACAGTAATTAGTAGAATAGACAGGATATTGGATACCCTGAGGCTGCCTCTTGAGCAGTACTGCGTGACGATACAGACATGTCCCGGCTCAATGCAAGCTCCAATGAAACGATTAATGTTCTCATGATTCAACTGTTTCATCACGTACAACTCCTGCTTCACCGCTCGAGTTATCTGTAGTACCACATAAGAACAAAAGATTAACTGAAACGCAACGATATGTCTGAACTAAAGCAATAAAACGTAAGCTGTTCTTATCAATATGCAATAGCAAAGGCAAAGACCACAATGCAATGCGACAGCGTGACGTTTCCATTTTCAGACATCGGCTGTAGACATGCTTGCTCTGCCAGCGACAGACCACAACACAGGTCAACGCATTGTTACGCTTGACTTTATTCACACTATGCGCTGTGTTCAAAAAAGATGCTGCGACAGCTGCGTACTAAAAATTATTAAAATCGGTCATTTTTATGGAGCTATTCAAAAAATAACTGTAGCTTTTTTCGAAACACAGTAATCTTACATATTTACTAATACTTTCGACGTATGTAAATAAGTAGCGATAGAGAACAGGCCTCGACATGTTTCTTGCCGAGTATCTTGACGGCAACCACGCAGCCCCTGTAGGAAGCGACCTGTGTGAACGCACCCGCACGTGTAGTGTAAACAGGGTCTGCGGCCGACTCAGCCAACGACAGGAAACTCAGACGACCAGTTCGACGCTTCTGTACGGCGTACGCACCATTAGCATCATTATCATCATCATCGTTATCATTTTCGTCAAAATTTTTCTTCATTATTACTTTACATTTGCGTGAAAAAAAACTTATTAGTATAAAACTGTAGGTAAGGACGATGTGGTGATATTAGTCCTCTAAAACAGCAAAAATCATGTGGGTAACCCTACAGTGTGCACATGACGTCCTTGCAAGCTGATTTTAGTTTGTAATTACTAACATAGTTTTAAGCTTTCTTCCATAGGCAAATTTAGAGGGGTCCAAAGGGGCCATGCCTATTTCTGGGGACAGCCCCTTCCCACACCTCACCCCCTTGGCGCCTTCGGCGCCTCGACTCTGCTCGCGCCTTTGGCGCTTGACCTTGGCCCCCCAAACTTCAACTCATGGATCCGCCTATGCCTTCTCCATTCTATATTGACTTTATTTGCCCTGTAAAAATTACTTATTTATTTACTAAATAAACTTTGCATGATTTACAGCGATAAAAGCAATATTATCGCCAATCCCGTTAACAAAATTTAATTGTAATTGACGACGAAGATGTTATACAATTTCTCTGTTGTTACTCGTCATTTATAATTGATAACAGCTAATAGTTGTGTATATTGATCAGCCTTCAAACGAAAAAAAACTACAGTATTAAGCTTACGCAATAGCTGTGGTAGACAACGGCAAGGCCCACGACTACAGAACATACAGGTTTAATTATATCCACCAAGTGAACGTAGTGAACATTGGAGGAGATTAAGAGATTGATCGTTCTGTCCGTCGTTCCGTGTGTGTTTCTGTGTGTGTAGCCTACATAATGACTAATAATAGCACTGACGTCACTGCACCATACTTTTCCCTTCCTTCGTGAAGCGGCTCTTTCTTCTCCCTCCTTTTCCCTTGTAGTAATGTCTAAATCACTTCACTTGGCGGATATATGCACTCTCACGAGCGCCTTCTAGTTATTATATACTCTGAAGTGAGTGAATCTGACCGTCTTGTCAGATGCTGACATATCTGGTTCTAACTCGGCCAACAAAAGATCTTTGCTGTCGATCTTCCACGTCATCCTTGCTATTTGCTGCTCGTACAAGTAATGCCTGCGTGAGATAAAAACATTAACAAAGCTTCGACAAAACCTACAACAGTTTCCTAAGTTCATTATTCCCGCCCAGTTGTTCGCAACGCTGTCGCGCGTGCAAGTTTTGGGTTTATCCTTCATGCGATTCTCTTTGTCTTTGTTTTGTCATACTTTTATTTCGCATGCAGGCGCCGCCACCCTAAAGATTATCTGGCTAACTGTCGACCAGAAGAGCAGAAAAAATCTCCGTGCCGTAGTCCGACCGACAGCAACGAGCAAACCTAGTTTCGTCGTAAGCCTACTGGGACTGGGAGCAGTTAATAGGGCGTAGTTTATAGTGAAGCCATTAAAGAGTTGCCGATCAACGCCGGGAAACATTCGTCCGTCCGCTGCGTCCATTCATCTATATATATCTGTCCGTCTCGCAGGCAGTTCCTCGTCGTGATTTCTGCCTTCAATCGACCGTTAAGTCTGCGCCCAATTACACCGCACGCGTCAAGTACGACCGAATCTGCGTTCTGCCTGCTTGAGTAGTAAGTAAGTAACACGTCCAGGACGTAGTCGTGCCAGAGTGCCGCTCCGTACGACGTTAATTGTTGCACACGGTATTTTTTCTTTAAAAATCTCCCCTCGTATAGAAGCACATGCAGTTTCAGCTGCCTGTTGGCTGAAACTTAGCAGCCGACGAAAACTTTAGTTCGACGCGTCGCCGACTTTGTTAGGTCAACTCAGCCTTCCATCCCTCCGGGGTAGGTAAATCGAGTACTAGCCTATCTGGCTGGGGTTAAGGCTAAGCGCGTTCACCTGTGTCGAGTGGCAGGTGATCCCATATGGCAGGTGACTCTCCGTAGCTTTGAGATGGGCTTCCCATAAAAAAGCTATATCATCAGTTTTAGGTTTATTTTCATCGACACATCACATCGTTAAAAGACAGGACTGACGCTTAGCTATAAAATCTACACTTTCCGCCAGCCGTGAATTTGTCGAGAAATGATTAGTGATGGTCCTGTCCCTAGAAATCTCTAATATATCGACACCCGGTACCGATGTTAACTCGTTAAATAGACCGATTTCCAAGTGTCTTTACTTACTAATCACAGACTAACAACGTGACCGCTTCATATCCAGTCTACAGCAATGTCCAAAATAGAGTTATATTTTTAAAAAAACACATAGAGTGTGAACATGTAGTAAGTAAATGTACAGAATTTAAGACTTAAATACCGGCTTTGTTATTTACATGCCAGAATGACAGTTTCGTTACTAGTTCACTTTAAAACACGCACCTTTGTTTTCAAATTTATTCTAGTAATTGCAATGACGTAAGAAGACGCACCTGCATGTGAAAACGACGGCTGTGAGAATGACTGCTGCCGACACGAAGCAAGCCACCGCCACTGGCCACTCTTTACAGAAACAGGAAACCATACTTCCATACTTAGTTACGAGCTTCGGGTCTAGTGGGGGTATTTAAAAGTGGCGAAGCTGAGGGGACTGAATTTCTCCCCCCTAATGACTACATAGGGGCCCGACATTCTGCCAAACTGCAGTTTTAAATGTGCATTATGTGCTTAAAAATGAGAAATATTTGGAGCCGCAAAAAGTTTTTTGACCTTTTTTATGCTCAAAATTCGTCTTCGACTATAGTCCCGAGCTGATCAGTCTTTAGTCTCGGACGAAGAAAAAACACGAATTGACACAATTTTGCATCATATTTCCGTGGACAACACGTGTGCATAGCCTACATTGCGTGAGAATTTGTGCGCTTGCTTTGTTTGATCTCGCATGGATTAGCATCGGCCAGATGGCCGGTGCCCGACCCAGATAAAAGCCGAGATCTTTTTATCCCACTGCGCCACTAGGCCAGCCGACTGCAGTTACGGCGACGTGGTCTACTTTCAAGCAGCAATCGTTGCCGTTTCTTTTCTAGCAATGGACGTAGGCCTAATCCATCATTCACTACGAAAGATTGGCCAGGCTGAGTTCGCCTACCAGTTAATCATAATTATACACGGAAATGCAAAATAATGCGAAATTGTGTAACAATTTAATAATATTCCAGTAGACTATGTAATTGAACCGTAGGCCCTACGGCGCCAAAGTCTGCATAGACCGAAATCAGAAGCGCGTATATTGTAGTCTGAAATCGATATTCAAGTCTACCGCTATTCTTGAAAGCATATTGTTTTGTGTTAGTGTAAATGATGACCGGTAACGTACCAAACTTGAGCTGGCATTTTGATCCGTCAAAACCACAGGCAGGTTCACTGATGGGCACCTGACCACCTTTCCACTGCATTGCCCGCTCATACAAGAACATCTGACATCATCATCATCATCATTATCATAGGTCTATTCGCTAGTTAATATTCATATGCAAAATATCTAACTATTAGCATCAGAAATTCGTGCCAATGAGATGTAGCTTTACAATACGTTATCCTTTGCGCATACATTAATTCTGTAGGCCTAGGAACTCGTCAGTCAAAAGAGTTTACGGGGCTTGATCTCAAAACTGAAGATGCCTCCCTCAAATAACCAAACTTAACGAAAATGTTTATTTCCACGATCTGCAGTGTACAATTCCTTAGTGTTTCCGAAATACCTTAAGCTATAGGAACTGATATAATTGCAGCATCTGTCTTTCCACCAGCCCAGGGTGGATACATGTACTGTGATGGAATGCTCCAATTTGAGATCAATAAATGTTACGGCAGCCGCTTTTCAGAACGCCTTCGATCGTCCTGCGAAAAACTTCAAGGTCATCTGAAAATCGAAATTGTAGTCACTTTCACAAGCATACACACAGAGTAACCGGTCAATAATATATCGTAATTGTTGCTGTAACCTTTTGCTGCAACCGATCTGCGCTGGAGCGGTAGAAGACAAGAAATCTAAGCTAATGCTTATGAGACGCACGACAGCCTATAGTAGTTCCTGTTCGCAGGTAATCTTAGTCTATTCTCCATCCATTTCGTCGGAATTTACTCTTTTGCAGCCAAAAATCGCCAAAAATCACTAAAAATTTTATTTTAGGGCCATTTTCATGCTAGACAAGACAACAGCGGATAAATAACCACTTTTTATAAGGATACCCCTCTTTGACCCCACGTGCGCAAGCCTCCTTGAACCTAGAGGGTCCGGACTTGAATTACTTAAATTTACGGTCAATGCTAAAAATTTTCTGTGCAGGTTCTCTTAGTTTATCTCCAACCATTTCAGTGCAATTCACTCTTGGAATGCGAGTCGCAGCCCGAAATCGCAAAAAAACTATAACCCTCTATTTTGGGGGTTCAAAGTCATTCAAGGTCATCGATGTTGACATTCCTAAAAAGCTCGTGCTTGTTATGATAAGCAGCATATCTGTGCCTATCTGCAACCATTTTAACATTAGACGAAGAAATAACGGTAGAATAATGCCTTTTTAAGAGGGATGCCCCTCTTTCTCCTCCTCCTCAGTGGCATGAAATTTTGTCACGAAATACTAAAGACACTAAGCTATCATGCTTAAAACCCAATGTCTTTATTCCATTCATCTTAAAAGGGTACCGGGACGTGACAGACACCAAGACAGAATTGCTATAATTGCCATAGCTAATACGCGCGATAGCTAGCTACATCTATTCTAGCTCTCGCGCGTAAAAAAACTATCGGCGCACGATGTATCATAACCAAACTGTGTAAATATACGCACTGGAATATCGCGTTGTCTCAGCATAAAATGTCCGATTGGCTGCAGAGATTTTCCCGCCATTTCCGGGTCACTTTGTCGATCGTCGGGCAACAAGGCGACAACCGTGTAATTGGCTTCGGCGTCGCCGTCGTCGTCGATGTAAATACGATGACCTTGAATACCTGTATCAACAGCAACAGCAACAGCTACTGCCAGTGGCTTCTATTGGATTGCGGCCGGTGAATAAAATAGAGGAGAGGAGTTTTGTTAAGTGTGCAGATCAAACTTTCCCCCTGTTTTTCACTGGGCAATCTAAGCCTTTAACAGGACTTTTTACTGGGCAATGAACACCCTTAACAAAACTTTCCTTCCCGTATGCTAGCTTTCGCGCGTAAAAACTATACATGCAAAGAAACATAATTTCTCCCGTCGGACGTAACGCGTCATGGTCGCCTCCGGACGTGCTCAGTATGAATGTACTAAGTGCGCAGCGGCGGCAACTTTTTTCACAAACTTTAAAGACGGTTTTTTCAAATTAAACAAATACGATCAGAATGACAACATAATTGTGGAAGATGTGCGTTCGAATACCTGGTTCTTATATTTAAAATGCTCTGCTGACAGACAAAATCTATGTCTGCTATAAGAAACTATCTCAAACCATCATTGCTTTCCTGTTTAAGAGCGCGTTCGAGGTTTCTTCACAGTTAACGTGTTATTGTAAATTATCTCAGTCACTTTCTTACTTACTTACTAACTTACGACGCGACATTTCTGACAGCTTCAACAACTCACTTTCGTAGATGCGTCCTTTGATCTTGGCGAGGATTGCCGCACCGTCGCGCACGTCGACTTGCTCGTCAAGCGTCTGACGCAATGCCCTGGCGTACAGACTGACAGCGTCATACAAGTAAGACGCGTAGATAGGCACCTGTACATTGCGCACATTCCACTTGCTGGCGACTAGTAGCTGTACGACAAGTCAACAACGAACTACGTCAACAAGTCCACAGAATATCGACGTAATGAAGTTTTGACGTAACGTAGTATATGTGCCTGACGACTTACTCAGAAATCATACAACTAACGACAAGGTATCATTAAGTCAGGCAAGTCGGTTGGTCTCTATTATTCAACAATAAACGTTTGTGAACGTTTTTTATTCTTTACAAAAACGTTTTTATTTTAAAATTTTTTTTTTCAATAGGCCTACTTAAAAGTCAATGTAAAATAGTAATTATTTAAAATATTTACATTAGAAATAAAGCGCTACTAAAAATAATGACAGATTTTGTATTCAGATTTACTAACTTAATCAAAATGTGGTAAATTGTGAATACGACTGTATCGTGAAACAATAGATTTAGGTAACTTTTTACCGCTCCGCGACAATATTTACGCTGGCGCGTTGCGCATTCACGTCTATTGTACACCTCGTCTCAAAAAACTGCCACATTTATTTTCAGAATAACTCCATGAAACAATAGATCACTACGTCACGTAAAACAAGTCCAGTTAAAAAAAACGGTTTATACTTTTTTGAAATAGCCCTAACATAATTATTCAACTTTTTCCCATAACATTCATTACATCCCTATGCATGAAACAAAGCGTGTGTATTATACCGGGATAGTGATATTAAGATATGGCGGCGGAGTGGGCGCGTTGAAAGGTTCTCTGTAAGAATATTCCCGCGACTCGCTGAGAAAGTCGTCATAGTAACGGTTGCTAGGCGGCCTTGGCAACAGCAGCAGTGCCGACTCAAACGCTGAAACCATTCGCTCGTTGAGTGTCTCCACGACTGCACCAGAACGCGTGATAAAAAATACACGTTTCTGAGGTAACTTTTTACCGCTCCGCGACAATATTTACGCTGGCGCGTTGCGCATTCACGTCTATTGTACACCTCGTCTTAAAAAACTGTGCCACATTTATTTTCAGAATAACTCCATGAAACATTGGTCGATTCTGATAATTTTTGGCAAGCAAAACCATGAACCAACTTGACGTAAGTAACTATAGTTTGGGCCACCTCACCTTAATAATGCCATTACACTACCTTGTAAAATGCAGAAATTGCAGTTTGGCTGTTTACAACAAGGAATTCATACTGTCTAGCGTGTGCATCGGTTCCGAAAATCACTGAAACTTTAAAGTCGTTAAAAATGTGTAATTTACTTGACACCAATCGTATTTATTTTAAGACCGTACGCTGACGAAGTGAAATGACGCATCAACAGCGAGTGAGCCATTCTGGGTCGCGTGTTATTGAACATGCTGTTGGCGAGTGGCGTCAACGTCCATCGCTTGCGTTCTTGCTGGAGGAGGACATTTTGAGCACATGCTGTAATAAAAATGATGTAATGTGGCACGTGTGATTTTTTGAGAGATAATAACTGTTACTCGTGCTTGTCGCTATTTATTTAATCATTTCTAAGCCGACGCATGCGCTACCCAGTATGAATTCATTGTTTTAAACGGCCAAACTACAACTTTTAAATTTCACAAGATAGTGTAGCAACATTAAAAAGGTTAGGTGGCCAAAACTGTAGTCACTTACGTCAAGTTGTTTCATAATTGTGTGTGCCAAAAATTATCAAAATCAGCCGATGTTTCACGGAGTTGTACAAAAAATAAAAGTGGCACAGTTTTTTGAGACAAGGTATATATTCTTCTAGCTAAGCTCAGCCTCTGTTCGGTCTGCAACTAAAAGCATACAGAGTCATTCAAATCCTGCACTTGTGGCGGTAAGTTTATAACATTAAATCGTCAGAGCACGCCAAACCACAGTCAGGGTCTGTTATGAAATTAAGCAAGAAAAGCTTACACTTTTTGAAGTACTTGGTCTGAGTGGTCGGTTGGAAGGTATTGTCCTGCACGGCGATGACAAGGTACTCGCCATTGTTCAAGCCCATGGCGTCCAGCGCACGCATAAAGTCAATCAGTGCGAGAGGATCACCCAAGAACACATAAACTACACACACGATCGCCATGATGCTTTCATGACAGTATCGGACGATGGTAGGGCTCACGTATTGTGTGGCTGTCCCCTTGACCTTTGGTTTTTTAAACTGAAAATTAGAGCCCTATTTCTTTCTACTCTGGGGTATACGTTCTAGCCAATTCTGGTCTTTCTGCACCTTTTCGTTTTCGAGTTAGAAGCTCGTAAAAAACAGACAGACAGACAGACAGATGAAAAGACAGACGGACAGACGCACGGACAAGATGCGTAACGTGGCTGATTAGGGCGACCGCGCAAAAAAAGAAGTAAGCGCAGTGAGAATACAAACAGTTTAGTGGGTTCGTAATCTTTATATGCATTTGAAACTAAAAATGTGGTAATAACTTGCAAAACTGTCTCTTACACTTTCTATGGCTTGGTGAAATGATAGCGGACTTGCGACATTCTGTTGTGATGACAAAAATGGACTTCAAAAACTTAATCTTTTGTTTAATCCATATGGACTTGTGTTGCGCAACTTGTTGTAAATCTGCACAGGACTTTCGATTCGACGTGAATTGCCTTTACCTCTAAACTGTGTCTGATAAAAAAGTAAGCCCCTTATAGACAATGTACAATAGAAATGTCAAATTTTCGTAAACTTAATGCGTAATAAAATGCCATCAAATTTCGTTAAGAATACTGTTTCTTAGCGGAGTTATTAATTGTTAAATATCGATAACAAAATATCTCCATTACTAATATGGTGTTACATAAGTAAACCGCTGTACATTTGCGGAACTCTAATAAACAAATCCGATTTTGGCAAAATTCTACGTCAACAATGCACCATCTATTGGCAATCAAATTGCCAAATTTCAGTTAAATTTACCAACGCAAACAATAGTTACAGTGACGTAAAGTGATCAGTATTAAGCAACCATTTGATTGCTCCTAAGAGTGTCCAGGGATTGCTAGGAAATTTTGCGATAAACATTTTAGCACCATAAAATACATTGTTGTCTCAACAGTTCAATTATAACACGATCCTCTGCAGACAAATACCACTTTGTTATTGTTTAGGTTGATTGCTTCAACAAACTTCACTTTCGATCGAGCGACTGCAGTAGGCTGTAACGCCACATTGGTAACGATAATATTTTATACGATATCCAATTATTAATAACTCCAGTAGGAAATAAAATTTTTTAACGAAATTTGGTAATCGATTCAGCAGTTTACTGGGGATTGAGCATATGAAATATTATTCAATTTTTTTTTGATTTGACATTTCTATTGTACAATGTTTAGGACTTTACTTTTTTACCGGACACAGTTTACAGCATGTTGTAGGACAAATCCACAACAGATCACATAAGTGAAGCTTAGGCTTCAGCTGCACAGAAAGCGAAAAAGAAAAACAATGGGTATATAAGAGCAGCGCAGGTTTACTTCTGGCGGAGCGGAAAGTGCGGTCGACGACTGAAGGCATCTCGTCCAATCCGACGTAAGGCTCGTTGAAGTAAACCGGTTCGTTCATCTGAATGCGATGCAATTCGGCGAGTTGCGTCAACGTCTCGGCAGCTTCCATCCAATTAGCGCTGTTACCCACGACCACCTGCGTCCAAACGACATCGGTAATAATAACAAGATATAGTTATTCGTCACAAATTCAACTGACGTAGTTTACAGAACTAGTGGACCGTTCCCACACAGTCCGCTTTCCAGCGACACATAACGCAACGCAAGCACGTTCGCCAGCGAAATTTTCCGCCAAGCAATCGTCTGCAGAAGCCCGCTAGCGGCTCGCCGTAACGTCCCGCAAGCAAATAGACGCTGAGTTCTATTTTCACTTGATAACAGGGGTCACTTGGACGTCAGTATAAATGACACACTGTTAAATTGGCCGACGCCGATTACCCCAGTCTAGAACTAAGCCGAAAGTTGATCGGATGATTGGTTGGTAAAATATGGCTGTTTGAAGTTCTTCCACGAAGGCTATTCCAGAAACAGAGGTCGTTGGTCGGTCGTCAGTCGGTCGTCAATATTACACTGATGTCATATACTCCTCTTCGCTAAGTCTTCTTTAAATTCACTAGTAAAAACATGAACAGACGAATGGTTTTACCTGAAAGCGAGTCCAGCCGAAGTGCTTCATGAGTGAAATGATCGACTTTGAGACTTTGGACGTGGACGGAATGGTGCGAGCAAACGTCGGATACAGCTGCTGATTGGACACGGCCGAATCGCGACATTTCTATAGAGAAAAACACACATTTGTCAGTTGCCATGTCAACCGGATGCTGCATCGTGAACTAATAATCATACGACTGTGGAATGTCTTCGATTATTGAATTAGCTCAAAAAATCTATAGGCACATTGCAAACGTTTTGATGGTTTCGCCAGTATAAGCTACACAACCAAATCCATTGCAATGTGAACGCGAATATTAAAATGTTTTCCACTGTTGCCATTTTTCATACCAGCAAGTCTAATTTCTACTTTATTGCTTTTATAGTTTAACGCAGGATTTCTCCATAAGGGGTTCAGTATTTTTTCTGAGCCATGTTTATTCCTTTACTATTCTTTCATTCCGTTATTTCAGGTTCACTTCCTTCTTCCCTGTGCCTTTGCCTAATCAAGCTCGGAGAACGCAGTAAATTTTTCACCGGGTTTGCGTGTTAGTAAAACCCGGCTCTAAACCAATTTTTAAAAAATTGAGGTAAAGTCTTAAAGATGACACACCACTGTACCCGTATAACACAGAGATAAACCTTTATTTACCGGAACAGACAATAGGCCTACATAATTATTCATGCTTTTATACAAAGCATTTTCTTTAAAAAAATTCTTATCTTTACTGGAGCTTAAACGCAAACTATCTCTCTGTGTATGCTACTAAACGCTGTAATCAAAATGCTTTCTTCGAAGGTGACATGGTATAAAATAGCATGTGTTTGAAAACTGCTAGCCTACACAGTCATAGCATCCAGTTTGCTACACGATTATAATAGTCTACCGCGCAAGGCAATGCGCGTGTTCAATTATTAATCAACCGTAATGGTACTTACAACCAAACTCACATCGACGCCTCATATATGACCAATGCTTCACAATCACATGCATATAAGATCAAGCTAATTGTCAGAAAACGCGTTGGCTCCGCTAACCGTTCAAAAAGTATCGACTTTCCTAGCGGAGTTGAACATTAATCAAAGGGTGTCACTCAAAGCAAGCTATAGCTGCCAAAAAATAAACGAGTTGAAGAATTTCTGCGTTTCTCTGGCGGTGGATGTGGGAAAACGGGCTCGCGGCTTATAGTCTCCAAAAAATTATTGCTGCACTGACACATGCCATAACTTACTCCGATTCCTGATTGTTCCGCAATAATGGCACGACACAACGCCCGGTGGCTAACTATACGTCAAATACCGTTCAGAGACAACGGCAGCAATCGCCGATGTCGACGAGCAAGATTATCGATGACGACGATATAAACACGATGACCGCCTACGGTCAATATTACAATAGTACACTCGGTCGATAAATCATCGATGGTGCGCAGGGGCGTCATTTAAAGGGACTAGAGACGTCTATGAACCTCCCCAAGGATTTATGATTTTAGTTTTTTCCTGTAAATCGTATCCTTGAAACAGTGTTATTGCTGCAAGAACAATATGTTACGTAGACTGAGACCCCCCAATGATTACAGAGACCCCAACGATGTGCTGAAATGACGCCATCGATGGTGCGACTCACGTACGAAGGCAATCATCGGAAGGTTCCAGGCAGCTGCCAGTCCGCAATAATGGCACGACACAACGCCCGGTGGCTAACTATACGTCAAATACCGTTCAGAGACAACGGCAGCAATCGCCGATGTCGACGAGCAAGATTATCGATGACGACGATATAAACACGATGACCGCCTACGGTCAATATTACAATAGTACACTCGGTCGATAAATCATCGATGGTGCGCAGGGGCGTCATTTAAAGGGACTAGAGACGTCTATGAACCTCCCCAAGGATTTATGATTTTAGTTTTTTCCTGTAAATCGTATCCTTGAAACAGTGTTATTGCTGCAAGAACAATATGTTACGTAGACTGAGACCCCCCAATGATTACAGAGACCCCAACGATGTGCTGAAATGACGCCATCGATGGTGCGACTCACGTACGAAGGCAATCATCGGAAGGTTCCAGGCAGCTGCCAGTCGTGCCTCGGTGGCGCAAGTGTCCTCGGGGCCGATGAACGCGACCGTGCCCTCGGCGTAGAGCCGCGTCATCGCGCGGAGCGACTGGAGCGTGTCGGCCTTGTTGTCGCACGTCCGGTAGTCCAGCCGACAGTACGACGTCGTCGCCGCGTTAAACAGATCGCGGTTGGCGCGTCGCAGGGCGTACTCGATGGCGCCGACGAAGTGCTTGCTGTGGCCCATGCTCAGCGACAGCAGCGGCAGAAAGCCGATCAGATAGCGGCACCGCGACGACGACGTCGACGATGAAGCCTCGTGGTTGATCGGCGGCGGAGAGGTCGACGTGCAGACGTCATCTGATTTAGAGTGCACGACGGACAAAAGCCCGGAGACGAGAAATGAGCACGAGACAGACAGACAACTGACAACGACGAATATCGACAGGCTGACGAGTCGCATCGTCGTCTTCTAGCTATCGACTTCATTCCATCAGCACGATAAAAGGCGGCCTACCTGCCAGTATTTCACATCGTATGGTGGACACAGGCTATTGCATCTCTACGTCCGCATCATTACATTCTAACAACAATTTTGCTATAGGGCCCATGCTGTACTGCGTATTCAACGGTTATAATGCAGGCCTAAGTTCTAAATTGAATATTTTTTTCGTGTACGACGTGTGATGCTCGATCGATGTACTGTATCACGCTTTGCAGTCGGTACATGACCACGTACGCAGACAGCGTGCAGTGCAGTTGGCCTATATCCCATCACAACGTCCGAAAATCAACGACGCGGGCTGCAACCGACGTCAGTCTGTATCCGGCGGGTAACATATGATGCAGCCGCCAGTCGGCTCCTGCGATCTGCTAGCCAGCACTGTATAGAGCCTATAGCTACTTCCGTATAATGACATGTCTGTTACAATTTAACCTAAGGCCTAAGAGTGATCGATTTTGTCGAAGAGCAACCGGGCCAGTGAAAAGCCACGGTGACGTGAATACTTAGGTCTATTGCGGGAATGCGGGCTTTTTTCGCCTAAGCTTATTGACTGCAAATTTATCGAAATAGTCAAAGGAAAAACAGTAACATCGAAACAAAAATTGTTTAACAAAATGGGTTAAGTATTTGATGTGATAAAACCGACACTTTGATCGTCTCATTGACTCCAGAGCCAGAGCTCTGTAGTCCCATGCAGCGGTTTTCTGTGACTTTTTTGATGTAGGCCTAGGCCTAATATTTGAAGCATACACTGCTTTACGTTAGAGTAGACTATTTGATACCTCTTAGGTAAGATGTGACATGCTATCTGCAGATCAACCTGTAACCAGCCGCTGCTTTCGCTTCGTTTTTCGTACTGGGTGATTGCAAGATCTCAGCTTCATGAGTACCTTCGGCCCCGAAAGATAGGCGGTTATGCTGGTAATGAGTTCGTGTTAAACGAAGGGTTGCCGACGAAAGGGGCTTCGTGAAATGACCGTGAATTGATAGAAATATAGTTATTATTGAACAGTGGATTTCGTTTGGACGAAGGGTGTTTCGTTGGTTTTCGTTGCTTCGTTTGGGAAGGCGAAGGCTCATATAGGCCTACCTTGTCAGTCGATGTGCTCTGTACGAGAGCTCGATCAAACTGATCTGGCGTCCAACGCCGAAGGTTGACTGACGTGTCATCATTGCCTTCGCCTAGCGAAATCCTTCGCCAAATACTTAGACCAAATAGCGGACCGACGAATACGTCGATCGTCATATATCGGACCGACAACCACGTCCTTCGCCATCGGGCCGGAACAACCGCCAATACGCTCTATCCAAGCGTTCGATCAAACTGATCAGTTGTCATCACTGCGCTTCGCCTTTTGTACTGCCGGAGCCGGCCAAAAAGGCCTAGGCTGCCTATCACGTGACTGCCATTGTCATAATATAACGTATTTTATAGCAATTGTTCATCATCATCATCATCATCGACAACCGTGGGCTCAATGCCCGTTGGTGTCTGACGCCATTCTTACTATCGCTGCCCACCGCTGCCTATCTAGGGCAGCGTGGCTTAACTCCTGCAGGGTTGTCCCA
>Ga0209367_1003603_pt1 | contig 21099 bp, 16 predicted proteins | sample WorMetLIZISLAND2_FD_187412 | JGI IMG/M metagenome (GOLD analysis project Ga0209367, IMG submission 187412) | Marine gutless worms symbiont microbial communities from Max Planck institute for Marine Microbiology, Germany - Olavius geniculatus... ...
TTTTGCTAGGTAATGTGGTCACACAATAAAGGTGCGGTGGGTGGAAGAACTTTACGTTTACGCGCCATAAATTTCTGCTTGTAACAGTGAAAGAATGGTTAAAATCGGTGCTGAATAACCGAAGTTATCCCAAAAATAAAACTGGGTATCCGTTTTTTGGACCACCCTGTACATGTAAGTGCAATTATTGTCGTGCGCAGCCTACTATTACTGCATTTCAACCTAGAGTAGCCAGTTAACACACTGATCGTCTATTTGTTCCTGCAGTGCTTCGGCTTCGGCGCTGTTGGTAGAGTAAAAACGACGTCTGGGATGTATAAGAAGTCCTGCTTCAACAAACTACAACAGTTCCAGAAAGTTTACTTCTGAGGTTCGTCCTAAAACTGCGAAGAAGGAGGCTAGTTACGGGACGGGACAGCTGGGGGGCAAGGGGACAGATGCCCCCTTCCTCTTTCTGGCGCCGCCCATGATTGGTTCATGCCAATCAGAACTAGATTTGTTCCTAAGCCATGAATCCTCTTTAATTGGGAACTATTGAGCGTTACCATCCATTGGTTTCATGGGCGGCGCTAGGAATCTGAAGCTGGGGCACAACAGGAAGAAGGCAAGAGGCAGGGCACAGTGGGGCAACAATTTGTTTGTGTGTGGGCCAAATGTCGAGCCTATTCCGTTGTTGTGTGCATAGAAAAGATGTAGCGGGATCAAGGGGGAGAGCCCCTGGTCAGGGAGGCTCGCCCCCTTCCCCCTTGAAGCTGAAACACTATTAGGTTTTGGACATGCAACGGAAGCCGCAAATTTGCCATTGTTTGATATTTTGAAACGCAAAAAAATCACAGATATCTGCGTTGTATTGCAAAAATGACGTTTAATAAGTCACACCTTGGAATGTGTATGGTTACCAGAGTGCACTATCACCATCAAAATTTTTCCTGCGGACGGGACAGCTGGGGGGCAAGGGGACAGCTGCCCCCTTCCTCTCTCTGGCGCCGCCCATGATTGGTTCATGCCAATCAGCTACAACTCCCCAGACTGCACAGCGCTTCTGGCCACAGCACTAGAGTAAATCTAGACCTTTACCTTGACCTTTCTGTAGTGTGATGTCTGCCAAGGTTCCGCGACATGTGGTCGGGGGGACATTGTGATAACGACATTAAGCGGGCGACAAGTGGCTACCAACATTTCACTGACATCTGGCTAACGACAGTCAGCTTGCGCATATTAGGATACACGACATTTCGTCACTAATAATTGACAAAAAACTAAGTAGTGTAAATGATAAAAAAACCAAAGACTGTAGAAGCTGATATTTACAGTTGTATTGTGTTCAAATTATGCCTCTTAAAAATTCAACAAATGTACGATTATTGTAGTCTGCGACGACGTTAACTATTCTCTCATTTACAATGTGGTAAACATGTTTCGGTTTGTGGGTTTGGCCAGCCAGCATCTGAACAACAGGCTGTGTAGTTCGTTTTCCCGCATCAGTTGGTCTAGCAGTTTCTACAGCATAAGATGTAAGCATTGTACAGAACCCTGGTACACTGCCACCCTTCGACACTGTTATTGGTGCGAGGCAATGATTCAAGAACAAGCTGATTTACGTTCCACAGAGCTAATGGAATCAATGGATATCTGAGGCTGTCTCTTCTGTCTGGTCGACCAATGAAGTTGCCTGGAAGTAGTTCACGACTGGTTTAGCATGATCTGGATAGCCAGCATCCACCAGAGTATACGTCTCTTAATAACTGGCTGGGCGAACATTATGAGATGCTAACGACGCAAGCCAAGTGTCGCCAGCCAATCATGTTGTCGCCAGTTGTCGTCAACAAACTGTCGCCAGCCAAATGTGTAAAACCAGCTGTCTCTAGCACCTTGTCGCCCGCCCACCTGTCGGGACACCGTCTGCCAATGCCATTGATCTCTGATGTTTGTTGGCATGAAATGCGTCTAATCTCTACGTGTATCATTATTATGACCCTCTTCTTACAGAGCCAACCATTCTCTACTATCCACCGAAAAGTAGGTTAAAAACAAACGTTATAGAACACTATGCTGGTAGTCAATTAACTGCAATATTATTTTCTCGAAATATCAAAACTGCAAATCCACAACGAAGCCTAAAACAGTCAACGACGACAACAACAATTCAATCAACAAGACGCAAAACGACAGTTATATTAATTACTTCGTCGGTCCGTCAGCTCCAACCAGGCACTGAAGTAGGCTGCTGTGAAGACTTAGAAACAAACGCCGACTCTATGACGTTACGAAATACAAGGTTAGCACTGGCCACTTCATTCAGCCAGGAATATGACGGTGACCCAGTACTATAAGACCAAGCAAAGAACACACTAAATAGAAACTGGAACAACTCAAAATCGGCTGAAACGAACAGCGTGTGTTCCACGCGAGCAGCGTAGGCTCAAAGTGCAAAGCAAGACTCGATGACATGTTATTACAAAGTAGAATCCCAGGAAGCATCGGCCTCTGAATCTCCGAGACTGGTTGCAGTGCTCTTTTCTTTTGTGTGAAAAGTCAAGTGAGTCCAGCAGTCGTGGAAAGGGGCAAAAGGCTACTGCATCTCCCCCAAATTATAACCTGTCAGAAAATTTTCTTCTTGTCAGAAAATTATTGTCCAAAAATGGAACACTTTGGGCTGTAATCCCCAAGTTTTTGGACAAAAATTTCGGACGGGAAGTTTAGCAGCAATAATAAAATTTGAGGCATCCATATCTGCTCCATCCGAAAATTGCAACTTCCTGCTGCCCAGGCAACCTTTTAGAGTCATGATGCTGCCGTTTGTACCTAATACTAAGGACGTAGGCAGCACAGATGTACTACTGCAAGTAATCTCGCTAATACACAGAGAGGCTAGCCTACTTGGTTGACAGCAAAATGACTGAAACTTAACAAGAATTAGTTAAGACGTGGGGACATCAAACATTTGTTGATAAAAACACAACAAAGCTTCAAAATCACAGCCGGCCAGCAGTCACCAACTTTCCGCGCTACGTCATCGGCTCAGCGCTTACGGCCGTCTAGCTTTTGGATATTCAATGGAAGCCACAAATTTGCCTGCTATTTGATATTTGGAGATGCGAAAAATCACAGATGTCTGCAGTCTGCATGATCCAAAATCATTTCCCATGACTTTTCAAAAATAGTATTTTTCCATGACCTTACCCTGACCACACAAATTCCCCGACTTTTTCCAGTTTTCCGTGACCTGTAGGAACCCTGGACGAAATGCATACTTAGCACAGTGGAGAATCTGTGCGCAACTGCAGCAAATGAATTAATAATTATTACACACCATCACACAACAGGTAAGTAGGATTCCTCACGAACTAAGTAATTCTTCTTAAACTGCACAAATAATATTACAGAGTTGAAAAATGTTAGCTAAATCTCTAAACTGTGCACACAGAATGACACAAAATCTCATCACAGATTTAGTATGTGGCAAAAACTGTACACTGCGTAACAAGCAAGGTCCACTGAGTGAACCAAACAGTTCTTCTAGTCACCAATTCAGCTCCAGTTGGTCGAACTGACATAAGTACAACTGTTGACTGCTAGTCTGAAGTCTGGCTTTATATTCCCGAAAAAATGTGGAACATGCGAATACTGGTATATTCATCAAAATAATGCACCAATTCGACTGACTAAAGCTAACGCAGTGGCCATGGCACGACTTGGTATTCTCTGTGGACTTTGAGGATAACAATTCTCTATCATATACCATGGATTTGATAACTGCGACTTGGGACAACATAACATGTTTTCACGGGACTGAATTCATGCTACCACTAGAAGCTGAAAGCAGCCACACTGAGCACTAAACATCAAAACACTCTACACTGGGACACAGACGTTAACAAATACACATGTCTCAAACTATAACAAAATAAAACAGTTAACAGTAGAAGTAGGACACCTAAAGTCGGAAAACAACACTTCCAACTGGGAACAATAGCTTTACTACCACACATACTGACTGTAAAAAAAGAAAGGCCCAGAGGAGACCTGCTAGGACTTCAGCAGACCCATCAAGAGGGCGGAGGGCCTCGACATCACTCAAAAATATAAAATACAGCAAAATGAACCATTTAAAAAAATTTTAACATTTTTTCCCAGAGGGGCCCTGCAGAAATGTTGCCCCAGGCCCCACTGTGGCTCTCGATGGGCCTGGACTTCAGCACTTTTTCACACAGCCTAACTACAGAACATTGCATCTCTCCATCTACTAACAAAACAGTCAGTGTCAGTGACAATATACCGACCGAAAGCCTATTAAGAAATAACAATATGTTAACGTCAGAGGCAGCATCAGTGTCACAGTGAGCTCAGCAGAAATGACTGATGAGTGAATTAGTGGCAAATCTGCAAGACTTCCCAGAAATCGCAAATTATGCCCACCCCCTCTCATTTAGTGCCCTCGTTCGGGGTGACCCCCTTCGAATTCATGGAAAAGCTTTATGGTTCCTGAAACTAGAGTCTTCCAGGTAGCTGACAATGAAGATTTGATCCTAGCTTGCACCGTTTTTGACTGATCCACCCGTGTGACAGACAGACGGGCGGACAGATGGACAGACGGACGGAATTGCGATGGCTAAGATGCAAGCAGTTGCTGCTTTCGCGTGTAAAAGCCCAATGGTTTTGGTTTAGAATTGGCAAGGATCTGGTTTTTTTCTGTTTTATTTGTACCGAACAACAGCAGTCAACTAAGCAATTAACCTCGGGAAACGATTTACGTATAATTATTAAGTTTGCATAAAGTTTAATACATTGGCTTTCCACCCGAAATGCATATATTTGGACTTCACGTGCTTACTGCAATTGTCATGGACAGCCAAAATGCTATGGAAACTGACTGAATGGAAGTAAAAATTGTAGATGGTTCAAATAGTTTTTTAAAACCGAAACCGAATCAATGTTTGGAAACAGAAACAGAAATAAATTATAAAACACTGACATTGGTTCTGGCTGAGTACACTGAAATGTTCTGGCTCTGATCACTGCCAATCTAAACACCAGTAAAGTAATTAATTCCATTGGCTAGATTTTCCAGCAACAAAATTTATATCATATTTATCGTAACACAATACAGAAAATATATAGAAAAGAAAAATTAAAAACGTGTGTTTTAACATTTTCCTAAGTTAACATGAAATGAGTGACGGCAAGCTAATGTGTGAAGAGACTGAAAATTGGGAGCAAAAATCAGCCAGTTGCACACAGCGACGAGACTGTGTCGTAAACAAAGAAGGGAGTCAGCCACAAGATATATCAGCAATCAGCTCAGAATATCAGCATTCAGCGGCCGGCCCGGTGTTTGTGTACGCTGTCAGCAATAGCCGATGTCAGAGTCGACTGTCAGCGTTGAGATACTGCGCTATGAAGTTGTTTAGCTCACTGTCAATGAACTGAGCCTTGTTCCTACAACACAGATACGATCATTAACATTAACACAGCCAACAGATGTCACAGAGACACACGATATCTAAAGGTTGAGGTTAAAGGTGGTGATACAGCTCTTATCTATGTTACAACACTTTCTTAGTAATGTGTTAACATCAAAGATTTGAAAATCAAATACTTCTCATCGTTAAAATTTTTGAAGCAAAAACAGCATTATTATTTTTAACTGCTGCAGCTCTGAGTAAAATGTGTATGGGAGACATTATGATCAATCAATCAACCTTTCACTATTCCTAACCCTGACCCTATCCCTAACCCTAACCCAAACCAATCCAGACATTTATATCCGTATAGTGCCATACATCATGAATAAATCAAAGATGCATAATTGCAGACTGCAGAGACTAGGCTGAGTGTTCACGTTTACTGCAGCCAACGTCAAACAGTTCCGTTTTCAAATAACGAGCGAAAGTGCTGAAAGTTCAGTGGATCTACATTGACTCACTTGAGTGACTTGGCGTGCGTGGCCGCCTCGTCCAGCTGGGTGATGACCTTGCGAAGGTCGCTGAGTTCCTGCTGAAGATCGCTCTTTGTGAGGTCGACGTAATGACACAGACGACTGAATGATGAACTCAGCTCTCTGACATACCAATCAAACAATTATGATTGCGAACATGCTCTGAGCTCTCACTATCTAGCACATCTATCACATCGCAGTGTAGCCCAATAGTGTGTAACACTGTTATAAGCGAGACTATCAAAATCGATGGGAAACCCCAGATTATGGGCACCCATAGCTCTCTAATCCCTGAATGAATCAACTTAAAATTTGACTCGGATGATTATGTTGGCGGTGTGACCCCACACGCCAACAAGAAATTTGAGCTAATGCTCACAAGACATGCGAAAGCCTATAGTGGTTCCTCTTCGCAAATTGCCTTAGTCTATCTCCAGCCATTTCGTCACAATTCACTCTTAAAGTGCACGGCACAGCCGAAAATTGCAAAAAAAAACAATGAAAATGGAACACGTGACGTGGGTTTGCAAGGGCAGTCAATTGCTTCTGTCAACTTTGCCTGATAAAATGATTTCTGCTGTTTTGGATGTGTGACTTAATCGCCCTTACACAATACTGTAAACTAACGAGTTTTTTTATATTTAATATTCAGATATTATGCTCGGTTTATTGTTGATCGTACTTATCACAGTGAGACTAATGCTATGCTCTGTCAGCTGTCTGGTGTCTGTAACAAAGTGTGCTGTGGACAAATGGTACGTCACGTGGGGTTGTGACGGTACCATTGCATAAAAAGTTGATAGATTCCTACAGGCTGTCAATAGCAACCAGCCACCAAGCAACAGATCCACTTGTCTGACAATATAGTAATGTGGTCCTGGAAGTAATGCTCATTGTTTTGGCCACGTTCAACTCTTTACGATCAACCGATGATAATGATGCAAACAATGATGAACTTACTGCTGCACTTGGTGACTGCAGTTTGCACTGGTGAGGTCAACTATGAGTCGCAGCTTGGAACTGGCATAGTCGACATACTGGCGCTTGAACGCACGCTCACGCGCCTTGTTCGTCCATGTCAGTCGCTCGTACAGATAGACCAGACCATAGACCGCCGCACACACGGCAATCACACGCCAGCCGGCCGCACGACCAATCTGTACAATAATGGTTAAATGCTATAGCTCTTCATAGGAAACCTATCTTAGAGCTACGGAACATCACCTGCCATATGTTGCCTGCCACTCGACACAGGTGAATGCGCCCCGCCTTAACCCCAGCCAAATAAGCTGATACTCGATTTACCTACCCCAGCGGGATGGAAGATTGAGTTGACCTGGATGGCTGCCGGGCTGGTTATATACCGAGATGATTCACCTGCCGCAAGCTATCACCTATCCAAGTACTAACCCGGCCCGGCGTAGAGTAACTTCACTGATTGGATGAAACGTGTTACCGCTATGCCACGCCACCAAAACAATGTAACACGTCATACATGCATCGGTCTAACACTGACTCTACACAGGTTTGATTGACTCTGTCTGCTGATATTCGACAAACTACCGATTCGAAAGACAGCTCGAGACACATTATTATTTTAATGCAGCTTCTAAGCTCGCCTGTGAATTTCATTTGTTCAGTCTTACTGCATTTTATTGTAATTAAATTCCACAGTAATTCATGGAGTACCCAACAGAAATAACTCAGCAAGATAATGCAGCAAAGTTGTGCAACTGAACATTCAAATTTTCCATGGTAGTGCAGCAACAAATTTGTGGCAAACCTGCAGATTATTCAAACACTTTTCAGTTCATCTCAAAATGCTGCAGCAAAAAACCACTAAAATCGGTCTGCATTTGCCAACATTATCACGATAGTATTTGCAAGCATATTTGAGGAACGGTACATTCAACAAAAGGCTAAAAGTTTGCCAAAAATTTACTAGAAGCAATCAGATCTGAAACCTCTGCAAAGAACGGTGCTAACACAATGAAGTGCGTGTTAACACCCTATCCCTCAATAGCAAAGAAGATTATTGAATGAACCAAAATCCACAAAAATCCAGATCATCATCAAAACCTAATCACTTCCTAGAGTGCTGTTGTCAAACAATCCCGAAAAAATTCATTATAATTCGTTCATAACTTTATTAGTGATCTTGCATACAAAATGAAAACAGATAACGTAAACTAGGCCAAAGAATGTCTAAGATAGCCAAATACGCTAAAAGAGAATTTCGACTCACAAGGCCGGCAATGGCGAGCGTGCTGACAGTTGTGCCTGAATACAGTGAAGAAAACGTCGTCAACAGAGTTACCATGAGTTCATTTTCATCTCCGTCAGACCTGCGAGACAGCGGCCGATTGGACGGCGTCTGAGGAGTAAATGCCATTGGCCGCGGAACCTGCCAACAGCAATCAACTTTCAAACTTTTCTTGACCAGCTGTGAAAGTCAGTACTTAACAAATTCAAGTTTTCTAGACAAGTGGTCATTTTCTGCAGTATTTTCTGAGCAAAAATTAATACAAGCCATTCCCCTCATTCACCAGTAGGTGTGAACCAAATTCATATTCAGATGCAGCCAGATATCCAATGGTCTCCGTGGATGCAGTCCATATCCAGGTCCAGCCATATCCAGAATCTTAAGATCCAGTCTGTATGCAGATCTGGCCGGAACTAAACATTCCGGATCCAACGCATCCCTTTTCATCAACAGCAACAAAGCACTAACCGACAACCTCCTACAAAATTAACTAAACTCCAATGCTTGCTAAATAGCACAACGAAAACAAGAACAACACAAAGCAGCACACAGTAGCAGCACAGACCTGGCAGTATCCCTGAGCTACCCTCTGCATGCCAGTTTGACCAAGGAACCGACGCAGCAAAGAGCTGAGACCGAGTGAGAAACGGAACTCAATGTCCTCACAGAAGTCAGCGCATAGGTTCCGACAGTCCAGCCGGTAAGCCATCTCAAACTCTCTCGTTGGTAAATCCAGCACGGCTTGACGACGTGTTGCGTCTGGCACTAGCGACGACAAACGATCTGTCACCACAACATCCGGTTTCACACAGGGCTGGAGTTAGAAACCTAGGTTTCTGGAAAACGTTTTAACTAATGTTTTTAAAGATTTTATATGTTTCCATGTACAAAGACAGTTCAAGACTGCACCAATGGCATCTGACTGCGTTTGTCGTCAGGGTCCTGAATACTTTGATGGCATTACGACACCAGTCCACACCGTTGCAGCTCGGGCCAAACTGCGATCGGCAGACCAAGGCAATGTGGTCGTTCTGGGCTCACGTACAACTTGGTTCAGTCAGTGCAGGTTCTTCTCATCAGCACCAACCGTGTGAAACTACCTACCCCTGGAACAGAAAAGCAGGGATATAAAAATGCCTTAAGACATGACTTTATCATAGTGCTTACTTGTAACAAGTGCCTCTGAGAACTGTGTTTAAAGGGTGCCCCATAAATGGTTGATCGATTGATTGAGGACACAAATTATACAACCCAGAAAAATATACACCATTCCCATACACATAATAAATTGCAATATTCATGCTGTATTAAATTCCTGTTAGCCAAAACTCATGTTTTTACTGTTCTGGACTGTTTACTTTCAGGATTTTTCACTCTACTAGCGACGACATTCTACTCATCTTAATCTATTTTTACTCATAACTATAATTAGGAGATACAAACAAAATATGAGAAATTGAAAGAAAAAACCTCTACTGGCAAAATAACTGAAAATTACATGCATCAAAAGTTGTCATAACAAACGTCAAAAGAGAACATGCAAAAAAATCTAAAGATATCAATCAGTGCATATTACAAAATGCAGATAATGATGACACAGCACTTTGATGAAGGAATAATGAGTTAGTAGCATGATAGCAGAAAATATCATCTAGCAGTAAATCAGAAATGTCACAAAATTTCCAAATATAAGTATACACCAAAATATGATGTTATATTATATTTCTTCCAATTTGAGACCATACGTGGCTATACATGGTGTTGCATAAAAAAGACTCCCTTCTTTTTTTCCATAATTCACTTAAATGACGATCAATTTACCCAAAATTTTTACCAGTTGTGGCTAAAGAATACTAACTCAAAATATTCTGACAAAATATGGCTGTTAGTTAAATATTCTTTGCTAGTCATGATGTAATGCGGACGTCATAATGTGTCGCGAGTAAATACTGGCTTGTCGCAACTGGTGCTGACAGTTGCTTAATAGCTGCCCAGCTTCAATGGTGAAGTTCATCTGGGTCACTGGTGACAAACTGTTGAAGTTTTACCATTGCAGCCACAAGAAATGTCCAAAATGATCACTTTCACACATTTGCAAAGATAACTTGACTTTTACATCTTCCAGCAAGACAGTGCACCAGCACACACCGCTTGCGAGATGGTTGAGTTTTTGAATCGCAAGATGCCTGATTTCATGCCCGTGTTGCTTAGTGCTAATAGGATGAACATTTTTCATTAGCGAACCAGATTAAGTTCACCATCAAAGCAAGGTAGCAACTGACAGCACCAGTTGAGACAAGCAAACCTGTACTCATGGCACATTATGACGTCAGCGTTACATCACGACTAGCAAAAATATTTAACCAACAACCATACTTCGTTGAAATATCACGAGTCAGTATTTCCTGAGCTACATCTGGTAAAATTTTCATGTAAATTGATCATCATTTGAGTTAACTATGACAGAAAGAAAAAGGGCGCCTTTTATGAAACACCACGTAGACTAAACTGAATTTTAAGGCAATGCAAAAGAATTACTAGCATATCCACACAATACCACAATTTCAAAGACAATCAATTTGAATCACCATAATTTTATACTAAAATTACCACCGTACTGGCTAGCATCATCACCTGTCATGTTACGCTTTGCCTCCTGTACTACCGTCTGTAATGCCGTGGAGCAATGCATCTGAAGGTTTCGTCCGAGACCAAACTCCACATATGAATGCAAATCCTACATGCCGACAGTAGTGACAACGTGGGTTCCACACACAAGTGCAGACATGCATTGCTAGACAGACGTGCAGTACGAAAATGGGAGAAAATTACTCGTACAAAACATCGCAAAACAATCATACAATTGTTGCAAAATCTTCGCAACTTTGTCGTGTCTTTGTCGTAAATCAGCAAGTTACGATGTCGTAAAAATGTCGTGTCCGAATTTCGAAAGCTGATTTTAAGACATCGTAACTCTCTCGCGATTTTGTCGTAACTCCTAAGTTGCTAAAATTAGCCAGCCAATCAACCGCCGTTATGTGACCTCAACCACAACCTCAACCAATCGCAATGCTGTGTCACTGAGCTGGCGGCGCAGAGCACTGTATGCCGATCATCTGCTTCCGCCGTTGCCCACGATTACCAATGGAAACAATAACAAGTAAACTGCTTTCGCAGTGATTTCACTGCCTGAAGTTACCGAACGAAATTTATACGTATTACGGCACTATGTGAACATTATATACTTATGAAAAATCGAAATAATTACTGCATGCGTGCTTGATGCTGTTGTAATTTTGTCATAACTATGTCGTATATTTGTCGTAACTTTCTCGCACAATTTTTTGTAAATCGCGTTTTATCGTAAATCTGTCATAAACCTGCCGAGTGTCGTAACATTGTTGTAAATTTGTCTTACGATGTTTTGTAAATTTGGCCCATGCACAAAACACAACAAAAATGAAACAAAAAACTGCAACAACAGAAGAACAACAACAACATGCATTTAAACAGAAAACAACATATAGAAACAGTCACATCTTGACAGATGAAGCGACAAACCCTGACAATTTGAATACACTTGAAACTGATGCCTTGTTTTTTGAAACGAGGGGCAAGCATCAGATTATCTAACCCGAGATCGAAGGGTTACCTCGGGGATAAATATCAATGAAACTTTTGCAACGAAGGGTAACCCGGGATTAGTAAACCCCGTTTACCCGGGTTTAAACTCCAGGTTTAAGCCCAGGGTATTTGTAAACCGGCATCTGATTGGTCGACAACAACCACGTAACTTGGGGGGGAGAAATGCTGAGTTGATTTATCACATATTTATCATTTAGTCATTTCTAGCGGTGCCACCTAGCAAATGGCTCCAATAAAAAATGCTATTTCCAACATTGCAAGCAGCAATTCGCTGACGATAAAATGTTTTTGCAGACATTATAGCAAACTCAGCTATAATGTTAAACAAAAATAATGTTAAACAAAAATGATGTTAAACAAAATGAGCGTAAAAGCGTAAAATTAAATGTCATTTTAAAATAATGATGTTGCACAAACTACTTGTTTCATTGTCAAATTAATCAGAACACCCAGATGGCAACTTGAAATTTGCTATTAATATTACTAGACAGCCAAATAGATCAACGAACTGTCATCAAGTTGGCAAAGTGAGCCATTTTGCTTGTCTCAAGTTTGCCCCCATTTACCCCTAGGGTAACCCTCCAATGATGCAGACTTAACTATCGGCAAGTTACCCCTGGTTTGAACCAGGGTTAGCAGTTGCAAAAACGCAAAATTGCTTAAGCCAGGGGCAACCCTCGATCGAGAGTTACCCGTTGTTTCAAAAACCGGGCATAATTATGTCATCCATAATGCCAATACGCCTGTGCTTCAAGTAAGGCTAATGTTAAAAAAAGCATATCCAATGGGGAGGCTTATGATGTCAAAATGCACCTTCGGTTGCGAAACAAAGAACTGTTTGAAGAAGTGCACAAAGCACACATCCCGTGACAATTCACAGATGCAAAATGATGTGAAATGGTGTGAAGGTTTCAAGATGAACAGAAAATGCATTGAAGATTCACATACAAGTAAATTCCATCCCTTGTTAATGAGCATTAAACTTTACCAAGGTAGCATACCACCCAACTTGGCCGACTGGTTGACTTCTCTAGCAGCCTATAACCAAGTAATTCTGTGGTGATGTATTTCTAAAACCTGATTTAGAGAACTTCCTACAAATTTTTCAAAGTTCTTTTAGTAACTTTTGTGCAAGTTGTTCTGACAAACTGCTTAAGCCAAGGGCAACTCTGGGCCACAATGAATGATTTTTTTTTGTAACTTTAAGCTGTAAAATTTGGTGAATTTGGTAACAATAACGGTGAAAAAAATAACTGGAAAAAGCCATTATTTTGCCCACTACTGCCATAATAAATGCCAGGCAATAAGACAAAAAGAAAACTGCAATAACGAAGTAACAACAACAACAACAGCGGGACTAAGCATCTGCTACACGAACGTGACATAACATCATTCACATTCCAAGCATGCCGAGTGAAACGGGCGCCTGTAACTGTGCCATCACTGTCACCTGTCTGTTCAGCCGTCATGGTATCAAGCACCTGCGATACCAGAGGACTACAACGGGCTTGTAGGTTACGAGAAAGACACTCCTCCAAGTGACAGTGCAACTCCTGCAGACCCAGCCAGCCATGATACTAAGCTGCTACTCACATTACTACTATTCCAGTACTACGACTCGCACCATTATTCAATGAGCGTGTAAATTACGAGACACTGACAGTGTAGCCAGCCACGATACCACTACAACTCGCATTACTACTACTATTCCAGTAGCATTACTACTACTACAACGAGTTTGTACTTACGAGACAGACATTCCTCCAAGTCAAAGTGCAACTTTTGCAGACCCAACCACGATACTAAGTACTAAACTAAACTAAACTGTACTACTAGTACAGTTGGTGGCGTAGCATAGTGGTTAGAACGTCGGTCCTGGCCGGCGGACTTTCCTTATCCTGCGCTACACTGATGGATGGCTGCTTGACCACTTTGTGGGTACGGCGTCCGCTATCAGTCAACCAACAAGGCCAACTCAGCCTGCCATCCCTCCGGGGTCGGTTAAATGAGTAGTAGCCCACTATATGGGTTACGGAAGGTGGGGACCTTGGTACAGCTGACTGGGCTGCCTGGCCGGCCGGTGCGCCAGCCTATGTTTGCAGGCTGCACGCGGCGGCTGTGCGATCGAGTGACCACTCTCCAGCACTACGCCAAGGCGACGTGGTCATTCTGAGCACTACGCAATACTCTCGGATATGTCCCCGACACATCAAAGATGTGTTTCTTATCGTAAAGCTGCCCACATCGCGCATACTAACAGTAGCACACAAATAAAATGAAGCAGTTTAACACCACAACAATGCAATCCAAAGCAGCAATAAAGCACAATGTAAGATACTGCACTGAGTATAGTACTAAACGCTAGCACTGCTCCAAATTCGAGGTTAATGAAAAACAATTTTCCCAATAAAATTTTCCCCCTAATAAAATTCCAAACATTTTCCGTGACTATATTTCTGACAGGCATCAAACTCCCTGACATTTCTAATTTTCCATACAAACGGTCACCAGTGTTTTTGGCATAAGTTACATAAAAAGAGTGAAACCTTTTTATAGGTGTTGAGTACAAGCGGGTCGGGATGAAAGGGTCGTTCAAATTCATCCACCAGAGCCGCGAGTCTTCTTATTTCATCAGAAAGTGCCGAAGCTACCTGAACGCATTATTTCAATAACATGCAACACCTGAGTACAAGCTGGTAGGGATGAAAGCGATAAAAGACTCATTTTTACCTAGTCATGTTTCTGACTAAAGCCCAAATTCCATTACGCCGACTTTGCGACAAAGTCCGGGACAAGTTCCCAACAAAATTGCAGACGTGTCGCGGATCACGGACACAAATCATGAAGATCCGCGACACAAATCACGTCGCCGACTTTCATGATTTGTGTCGCGGACTTTCGTGATTTGTGTCCGTGACAAAGTCCACGGACTTTGTCGCCGATTTTGTCGCCAACTTTCCCAGTGCATTGTAACGGGCTAAATTCCATTAGAGCGACACAAACGGGTTTGTCACGGACTTTGACGCAACCATCTCGACATGTCCAGATGGTTTGTGTCCGTGACTTTCGTGATTTGTGTCCACGACTTTCCCCGCGGGGAAGTTTCGGTGAAAGTCGGCGTAATGGAATTTGGGTATAATGGTGGGAGTTGAAACCAACTGCTCGATCATAAGTCCAATGTCCCGAAGTTACACTACACAGCAAAATAGGGTTGTTAACAACTAAGCAATAATACAGCACCTGCATATAACGGCTAATATGCAGTACGTAATTATAGCACTGCCGCAAATTTTTACTTAAACTTTTGCACAAAAGCAGCCACAATGAACCCTCCATACAATTACAAGCAATAACAAAAGTATTTTTCAGTACCGTACAACAATGCCGTTGAAAAAAACACATCGGTGGGTATGACGCAATGGCATGGCAAGTTATTTAGTAAAGTAAGCAGTTCTAATATATTTCTTATGCCAGTGTGTTGCACAGGTGTTATACTACAATGTTTAACTGGTCATTTTACGCGCGAAAGCAGAATGCTTCGCGCGTCTTTGCCATCGTCTGTTCGTCTGTCTGTCACACTCGTGAGCTGTATCAAAACGGTGCAAGCTAGGATCACGAAATCTTCACTGTGGGCTGCCCCAAGGTCTCTAGTTTATCATGACAAAATTTCGTGCCACTGGGTGCAGGGGTTCCCCTCGAACGAGGGCGTCAAAGAGGGGTACCCCCCCTAAAAAGACGTCATTTTGCCGTTATTGGCTCAAATAATGTGAAAACGGTTGCAGATAGGTACATACATGCTGCTTATCGTAACAAGCACTGGTGACAGGCTTTTTGGATTTACCAACATCGATGACCTTGAACGACCTTGAACCCCTCAAAAAGAGGTTTTTAGTGATTTTTTTTCGCAATTTTTGGATGCAGCGCACATTTTAACACCGAATTGCGACGAACTGGCTGGAGATAGGCCAAGACAACCTGCATATGAAATTTTCAGCATTCAACGTAGATTTTAGCAGTTCAAGTCCCGACCCCCTAGGTTCAAGGAGGCTGGCGCAGGCGGGCATCAAAGACAGCTATCCCCCTAAAAAGTGGTTATTTTACCGCTATTATCGCGTGTAGCGTGAACCTGGTTGCAGATAGGCACAAACATGCTGCTTATCATAACAAGCACCGGTGACAGGCTTTTAAAATTTATCAACATCGATGACCTTGAATGACCTCAAACCCTAAAAATATTAATTTAACGTGATTTTTTGGCAATTTTTGGCTGCAAAAGAGTGAATTACGACGAAATGTTTGGAGATAGACTAAGATTACCTGCGAACAGGAACTGCTATAGGCTTTCACGCGTCTCGTGAGCTTTGCTCAAATTACTTGTTGGTCACGGTTAACCAGACGAAGTAAACGGGCAATGATAACAACACTACAGCAAACCAAACTTCGCTAAATACTGAGAGAATTTCACAGCAACTCTGCTATCAGTGACATACTCAACCATAACTCTGCAACAAAGCAATGAATCCGACCATGCCTCAAACACGTCACTACACTGCCTTGTAAATATGTTAAACTTGTGCAATTTTCACAAACAGATTCATTTGGTCGAATGTAGTTTACAATTCATCAAATACGACCAAAAGTTTTACGTACAGTGTACCTCAATGTTTTGACTTTCACTGGAAGTCTTCATCAGAAAAAACAAAACATCATTTCTTCTGCTTTCTTTCTTCTGGTGAAGTCTTCCAGTAGAAGTCATAATGTTAAAATATGTAACATTTTGGGTCGTATTTGATGAATTTTAATCGTATGGTGCAATGTTGACAGACCTTGCGTTCGACCTCCTCCGTGTGTTGTTTGATCTCTTCTTTTATCTCGTAAGTCAACTGGTTCAACTGACTTTCAGTGAACTCGAGTAGCTCACGCTTCTCCTGGAACTCCTGCTGGCGAAGCTTCCTGTAACACAACAGACTATTCACACCTTGACCTTGACCTTGGTTCATCCCGCATCCAACTGGACACACTCCATCCATGTCTGTCAAGAGCTGCCACCTCGGAATATTCACACAGATACAAATATCCCAAACTTGGTTACAACCATAGGGTCCAGAGCCGATCCCGGTCTCTAAGCAGCAACGTAGTCATAAACATGGTAAACATGGCTGCCATTACTTTCCACCAGACCCACGGTTTAACTTTCCAGCCATAGAGCACACTGTCCTTTGTTTGGTACCAAATTCACTGATTGGTGGCAGACAAATGTCAAACATATGTGAACAACTTGCCAAGAGTCATTACCTGCCAGTGAACTAGCCAAAATTTGAACCTGCAACCTCTTGATCTCAACTCTGACACCTTAACAACTAAAGTACCATGCCAAACAATCCATACAAAACACAGCAAAGACTGCAGCTGATAAACAGTCAAAATGGACATCCATGATTTGCATCTGACATATACAGACTTGCACTGAGTGATTTATTAAATCATAGTTGGCAACAGTCAATACTGAAACATTAAAAACAGGACTAAAAAACCCGTGAAGCAAAAGGCATGAGAGAAAGGGTGTTCAGCAATAGTGGAAAAAAATTAGATGTGCATGTTTCATAAGTAATTACGCACGTTAACCATAAAGAAGTTGCCAAAAATTTATTAAGTTTAAATAAAGCAAAAATACTGAAATCCCATGTTTATTCCACAGCGTTCTGTAAAATTTCTATTCTCATTCTTTGGTCTGACATAAGAAATATTATGCACTACGCAGCAATGTTCATTATTCAAGGACTGAAGACAAAACAGTAGCGTTCAAGAGCAAATAAACTGATCAAAAATGATTTGGAGGTGTGAACGTACCCTCGAGAAATGGCCGACTCAAATATCATCTCCATCATTGCATGTAACTCTCGGACAATCTGTTTGCCATTTGTAGTGTGCTGCTGAAATTTTGTCTCAACAGCCGACTGAGATATACATTCCTGCACAGACGAACGCAAACAATTGGATGCACGGTGACACAAAACAACTTGGATACATGATGGCATGGAACATCTAAACTGCAAAAAACATATACAGTTTTACTACATTGGAAAATCTAGTCAAAAATCTTTCTTATTTAAATTCCAACAGATAAACACCAAAACCGTTCGATATCGAGAAACTGCATTTAATCCAGTGGTCATTTTTACGTGCGAAAGCAGCTACTGCTTTCAGCGCGTGTTAGCCATCACAATTCTGTCTGTCTGTCCATCTGTATGTCCGTCTGTCACACAGATGGATCAGTCAAAAACGGTGCAAGATAGAATCACCAAACCTTCACCGTCGGCTGCCTGGAAGACTCTAGTTTAAGGAACCGTAAAGCTTTTCCATAAATTCGAAGGGGGTCACTCCGAATGAGGGCGCTAAATGAGAGGGGGGTGGGCAAAATTTGTGATTTTTGTCCATTAAGTCGCTGTATCTCAGTAACGGTGCGAGATAGGGTGCGAGGCATGGTACAAGGTGGCGTCATGCTACTATCGTTATGCGATACAGATAGAGAATTTGGTATTTGTATATTAACTTAGCATGAACACCCCAATTTTCAGCTGAACTACTGATCCGGAACTGCTATAGGCTTTCACACATCTCGTGAGCATTAGCTCAAATTTCTTGTACTCTACCATTTGCCCAATAGCATCACAAAAGATCTAAAGTACAGCAAATACAGATCCAAATTGCGTGATTAAGTTTTGTCATCATCACAGTATTTGGAGAAGAAATCCATAGCAGTACAATGTGCAAGCATATGGAAAGGAAACATAAGATAAGCAATATATCAGATGAGGAATTACAGAATGAAACAGTTACCTCAAACTTCCTCTCAAAGTTGGCAAACTCGAATATCCTGCCCTGAAAGCCCTCGAGCAGCTGTCCACTGGGCGTAGGTGTGCCTTTGTCCTGGTTGACTCGTGAGACAAGAGCCTCGCGGGCAGAGACAAAGAAGACCCGGTTTGGCGCCTCGTGACCTTGAACGACCTTGAGCTCATCAACAAGAAACTCAACGTTGCGCTCAAGATGCTGCTGCTTCACCTGCAATATTCAAAAAACTAAATAAAAAAGTAAACAGTCGACAGTGAACATTGCATCTCAAAAGCTCTGTGACCTTAGGGGTTGGGTTGGCGCTTATCTCCATTTGCTGATCCTGAGTTGACAGTCCTTGGAGTAGTGTGCATCACGAACAAGGTATGGGAGAGGTCAGGCTGAGATGGTTTAGGCATGTCCAACAAGAAAAAGATAACTGTGTCGAGCGAAGCTTGAGAGGCAAATGTTTGTGGACAACGGAATAGGGAAAGACGGAGAAAAAAATGGATCGACGTCGTGAAGTACAACATGGAGGACTTACGGGTCGTCCTGACGGACGTGGAGAATAGAGCCGATTGGAGACGGAGAACCCGTGACCCCTCACCCGAGGGATCTAAACCAGCCTGAAGGAGAGAAAAAAGAGAGCTGGCAGTGAGTGCAAGTACAGCTCAGTTAAACAGTAACATTGATGGTAGGTCAGACCAGTATCAACAAACGTCACATGTGACTGGTAGATTGTAGTAATTAAAAAGAAACAATACACTGCACCAAGCAAATAAATATAACAAAAAAATTATAAATTGAGTATTTGAGTTATCTCATAAAAACAGAGAAACAGCGAAACTCCAAAACATAACCTCTGCCATTCTTCGATTCGAGTAAATAATGTGCCTAGTGATAAACATGAAAGAAATGCAGTTCAGACCTGGTCCATCATATCGAGCTCAGTTGCTGAAGCATCCCAACGATTGTTAAGGATGAAAATATTCGGCTTCGAAAGCCTTTCACTCACTCGATGAAAGAAATTCTTCTCCTAAGCACCACAGTGCAGCAAAAAAGTAAGTAAGTAGTTTACATAGTGCACTAACTCTGCTTGGTGTGCTGTCTTGGATTTAACATTTCATCGGTACCAAAACACAATATGTTTCTATGGCGCATACGTACAGCAGGAGTGAAATGCAGCCTGAGTATCCTAAATCTGTGGAAATTGTCGATTTTTACATGCCGCATACAATGTATGCAGTCAACAAGTTCCTCAGAGATGCTATAGACGATCATAATTAGTATGTGTGCACGCTGGACAGCTGCAGGTTAAGTCCGAACAGTCTCTGCCTTAAGAGTCTCTGCCTTAAGATTGCCTCAGTCACGATGGGCCATGCCGATTTGATCCAAGGCTAACTGAGAAAAAGGCAAATTCTAAAGTTTGCCCAAAAAGCAAATTTCAAATTAGATGTCATATCGATTTTCATATGAGATCAGTTTGTTTCACGAGCCCAATGGCTTACGAAACAAACTGTTGGAGAGTTCTTGATTTTGTGAAAATGTCAGCGAAAATCCAGCTGGTGTAGTCAGTGAAGTGGACCGAAATGGGGCAGGGTGTGATTTTCAGCGGAAAAGTTGAAGGGCCAGGCTGGACAAAAAAAATCAACAAGCTGTGAGATGAAACAGACAGTAAGCAGTGCGGTCAAAAATGACTACGTTGGAACAAATAATTTGGATCCATATTCGATACACAGCTCTGGAACATGGACCTGCAGTTCCAGTTCGTCAACAGACTGAATCTAACGTAATATGTTTGCAGAGTGTGTTACAGAGTACAGACCGTCTGCATGAGTGTAGACTCAGCATTAGCTACGAGGACAAACACATCAGCATCCAGACAGAACTTGTCGATCCAGCTGTCAATGTCCGGCGACACATCTATGCCAGGACTACGCATACACAGTACATACAGTCACATGTTATCATCTGCCTATCACCATTACATTGTTACAAACTTACAATAGTGTATCTGTCCTTATATGACGTTACATCTCAATAATGTACACACAAACCTTGGCATCGCTGCCTCCACGGCTCTGCACCTGGCTACCTGGCTTCAGATCTTCAGCGCGTGTCACACCTCAACGCACGTCGACGACTGCGCTCTTCGACTACATCAGCGCTGGTCGCTCCACGCACTGTGCATTTTACCATTGGCGACCACACCTTTCCAGAAACTGCTACATCGGTCTGGAACAGTTTGCCGGAATCAGTCCAGTCATTGCCGTCGTTGCAAGTTTTCTGCAGCAGACTGAAAACCAAACTTTTTGCCTGGTCTTACAGTCATGACTAACAACGTCTCATTGCACTGACTACTATTACGTGACTTCACTGTTTAGGCTTATTGTTACGTGTCCTTGTAGTCTTAGGACTTAAC
>Ga0209367_1003607_pt1 | contig 21091 bp, 13 predicted proteins | sample WorMetLIZISLAND2_FD_187412 | JGI IMG/M metagenome (GOLD analysis project Ga0209367, IMG submission 187412) | Marine gutless worms symbiont microbial communities from Max Planck institute for Marine Microbiology, Germany - Olavius geniculatus... ...
AATATTTGAGGCGCCATATCTCCATAACGGTGCAAGATAGACGCATGGTGACGATGGACCTTTTATAGTAAAGCGCTGGTGACGAATCGAATGGTCTCCTAACTGACAATGTTTATTGTTTAGTTAAAATAATACAGAAGGATGAAAGGATCATTGATGCTGTACAATTTGAAATTAAACTGTTTGTTTTTTTTCTACCGGTCTAAACAGCTCACTGATTATATTTATACGGACATATAACTGTAAACTGTCAAAATGCATCGGACAGACTCCGTGTTCATATGAACATTATCTTGTTTTTAGTCAAAACAGCAAAAACATTTCTGGGGATGGCGCTTCCCAGAGCCCTTACCCGGTTGGGAGGGGGCACCACTTTCCTCTCAAGTGCCCCCTCCCCCAGATCCAAGTCATGGCCACGCCACTGGATGAACGACTGAGGTCATGTCCAGCAGGCGGCTCCGGCCCGTGGATTGTGTTCGCATACGTCACGTCGTCGACCTGGTCAGCCGGTCAGTCGGCCCGGGTCATCCTTGATTCCCGGTCATTGCTACCGTGCTATGCCACGAAGAGATGATCCAACTGTTTTCACGCTGACAGCGAACGTAGGCCAGTGGCTTGCCGTGCTTCTCATTTTCCCGGCATCGGCTTTTCGCTTTAATTTACTAGTCCCTCGTGCGCCGACCCGACCACTAAGCACGCGCAGTAAGCTTATTCCCACGCAAACGACGACGACACTTAGGCCACCGACCCGCTACGTCATAATTTGATCCTCCTAACATAAACTATGCCTACATCGTAACGTTCATGACTCGCAGAAAGAGATGCACTCTTGTCCCTCAAATTTTCGTCAGATACCGACCCATCGCCAAAATCCTTTCACTGCTCCCTACCATTAAGAATTTGCAGTACAAGTAATACGTCACTGGTATATAGGTGATGCACAAACTGCGTGATAAATTTTCTGTCGCTAATTACTAGTAGGCCTACTGTAGACATGTCGCCGTCGGTTTTTCCCGAACACAACCATAAAGGGTAAACACAAGTTCTTTAGAAAAGCACATTTTGGGTCAAACCGTTGCCTGAACGGCTGCTGAACGGTTCTCTACTCGGACTTGCAAAATGGTTTAAAATCTGGAAAAAAAATCAGTCGTAGTTGTTGGCAGGATGGCCAAGTCTCAATGTACTTCATAACTTCAGACTTCAGGGTGAACAGAATACTGAGTTTTTTCATGACTTTCTGTGCGTTTTCCAGGAATATTTATCCATGTTTTTCAAAGCTGTTTAATCGAGTGTATTCTCAGGTAATCAGATTTTTTATATATATTTACTAAATCAAGTTATCTTGTGTAACTAAGGCTAATGTGTTTCAACACACACGGAATGCAAAGTTAATCTTGTAGAAGTTACTTGTCTGACAGAGAACAATAATAATGCAGGTAAAAGCCAATAACATGTACATGGGTCGAAAATACAGCCATTATTTTGATTTACTTTTCATGACTGTGAAGCACCTAAAGCCTGATTCCGCAACTTTTCAGGAGTGAAAAAATTAAATTTTAAATTCCATAGCGTTCCAAGATCTGTGTGCACTCTAGTGACTGTCTGTAAATTTGACGTCTTTTTCCCATCTTACAAGACTAAACAATATACCATCTAACAGATATTCTAAAGGCTTAGCTAATTGGCATGCTTAGCTTGACTTAGCTTATTAAGCTGACTTCTCTGTAGTAGGCCTACTATTTACATGTGTCATAATTATTTTACTGCCCTGACAACAGAGACACTAAACTTGCAGGGCACCAATAGCCAATGGTTCTCCCTTGCGGGACCCAGCTCACGGTGCACTGGAGTACGGAAAATAGAAAATGAATCAAAAATAGGCTGACTGAACAACAAATACATAAATGCAGTCGATGGCACTATTTTATTTCAGTTTCACTAAATTGCTATCAAAATTAACACTATACGAGCAGCACAGCGTTAATACATCCATCGTTCTCTGGATTGTTTGTCACTTGAGCATATTTTCCTGTAAGACACAAATAACACAACACATAATGTAACTGGAAAGCACTGAAATTTTTCAAACTTCGGCTGAGAACTGCACTTTCAGTATTTGCTGTCTACACATATCTTACAAGTAGACAAAAAATGCTTTAAATTCCCAATCCCAATGATGACTACAATCACCTCTGACAGCTAGTCGACCACTCTTTGGGTCACGATGCTCCATCCCTCCAAAAAACTTTCTGACAATCTTGTGATCAGAGAAACAAGCAGATGCATGTAGAAACATAACATCATCCAGCTGGTGGATGTAACAACTAGAAAACGTGCCGCCATGAAGGTTAGGCAGGCGCCCTTGGTGATGTCATGAGTCTAGCCAATAGACGTCATGAATATTAATGGCCTAGCCTAAACTAATGACGTCACTGGCTAGTACATTAATATTCATGATGTCTACAGGCTTGAGTCATGACGTCACGGGGGTCACTGATAGATTAGAATTTTTTGCACAATGTAACATAATGCCACATTTCGTTTGAAATTGCACATTAATTTCATATATTCATGAAGTTCGTGAAGCTTAAATCGACATAATATATATGTGAGGTTAAATGTATAATTTAAGTCTACATAAATTGCACGAGTGAGTTTGACTGTGGCCATGGAAGTAAAGTAAATTAGCAGACGATTCACTCACCCCACACCACTTTGCCACCCTGTGTAACCAGACCAAGTTCACTCACATTAACCTGCAATATGCAAAAAATAATCGGATCTGACTACCAAATTTAATAGTAGATTAATTCCAGTGCTATTCAATAAAGAAAATCACACCAATAACACATGTCTGTAAGCAGTAAACTAAAACATTCAGGTAAACAATTCAACCACCAGGCAAGAACCCACTGAGTATGAAAAATCTTTTTACTGCAACTTATATTAAATAATAATAAATCACATGACTGATAAACCAGTTAGCATCATCATCTGACAAAATTTTAACAGCGCTCTAACTACTTCAACTGCAATCACTTTTCTCCAGATTATAGGCAGACGAAACACAGATTGCAAAAGCAAATCGCTATTCAGACAAACTATGAAAACTGCAGTGCAGTTAAGAGAGATGCTGGCTACATTCAATACTGAACTATAATCAACGACCTGCAAGTACCGTGCAACTCTGGCAGTTAGTGTCACTGCAATGGATAGATAACAGATTTTGCAGATTTTTTTTTTAAACATGTAAATGTGTCCCACCTCAACTACTGTGCCTTTTGTGATGACGCCGAGTGATGTGTAAAGAGAGGAGGTCGGGTTCTTTTTGACGCCTATGATTGGCAGACAAAACGTTGCCTTTAGATCTGGATGCGTAACGTGCGCTTTCTTAAACCGCAATGCCTGCAACAAAGCACCACAAACGCACTGCTGATAATTAATACCATCACCTTTTTGACAAAGGGAGATCAGAGGGTTATTCCAGGGTCAGGTTGGGCATTTTAGCAATGCGGCTAATCATTAAATTTACTAACCCAAGGGTAACTTGGCAAACTTTGTGAACAGGCACATGACTGGTCAACAATAACCACGTGACTAAGTGAAAAGCTAAGTTGATTCATCATCTGTTTTAAGGGTGCCAAATAGCGAATAACTTAGATACAGAAACAACATTACATGCCACTATTAACAAACCATGAAATGTTTTGCAGACATACAGCAACCCCAGTTATGATGTTAAACAAGCTTAAATAAAAAGAGAATAAAATCTATATAAGACATCTTCTTCAATACGTATGTTTAATTATCAACTTATTTCAAAACCCAAGCCATAACATGAAACTTATTATCAAAACAAATAAGCAGCCAAGGCAGTTAACATTAAACAGTCATCGAAGTGAGCAGCCATTTTACTTGTCTTAAGTTTAACCTGAGTTTACCTCTAGTTTACCTCACCGATAATTCCCAGTTAACTTTAGGCCTGTTACCCCAGGTTTACCCCCAAAGTTTGGGGTTGCTAAAATGTTGTTTTATCTTAACCAGGAGTAACTCTAGCTTCTCTGGCTACACCTGGTTTACACCTGATTCAAACACTGGGACACAGCATAGTTCACTACAACAAAACAGCCATGTTACAATAAAAAATTTCCCATCAAGAATAATCCACTCATTAGGCACATAATTAAGTCTGAGAATACTTTATCATTCAGCAATATCTACTTCCAGTCTTCACCATTTTTTTACACGAGTGACTCCACGTTTGGCCAAGTTCGCTTATAGAAAATGCAGCAGCTTAACTTTTTACAGAATGGATGTCTTTGCTGTTGTACAACCAATTTACTGCAATATGATCTACAAATGTATCACTATTAGAGCAATATTAAAACAATACGTCATTGCACTAACTCACCATTGGTCGAATAAATCGTTCATACTTTGGTGGCTTTCGTGTGAAACCTTCCCCGACATAGCACACCTTTGTTACCATCCTCTTCCAGGCTTTTCCTGCATTGCAATGAATAAACAGCAACACGAAATTATTCCCAGGTCAATATGAGTGTACATACTATACAACAAATGTGTACACTGTGTCTCATAAAAACCACTTCACATGACGTGCATATACACTGTGTCTCAATAAAAAGACCTCCATTTTTAATCTTTCAGAATTCAGTCAAATGACAATGCATTAGAATGAGATCTTTAGCAGCTGCAGTTGAAATCTGCCAATTTGAAATTGAAATTGCTAAAATGCTGTTTCGTGCTGTTAATATATTAACAAAATTTAGCTGCCAATCAAATATTCTCCACCTATCATGACGTAACATGTATATTGTGAATTAGACAACTGAAAAAAACATACGTCGAGATTTTCCAGTTTTCACCACTTTGAATGCCTCCGCTTCACTTACGCCTCGAACTTTTGGGAGTGGTACCTCCCACTTTCCCTTTTGTCACACACATGCATAACAACACCATTAGAACCTAGTATAAGTGCATTCCATGTAAAAATTCTCCACCACAACTTGCAATTCTTACTAAGTTGAATTTACTGTTAGCAGACTGAATAACTGTTAAAAAAGCCAATACGTCCTCATAATAAAAATAAATGCAAAAATATAACAGCATTTTTCCTGCAACATTAGTATGAGCTTTCTGGTTGCAGCTCATGACATAATGACAGTCTTTATCAAAAATTCAATCATAAATATTATCTGTAAGCATCTGTTAGAAAAAAACTGCACTAAACAGCACATCAGCTGATCCAAAATATCTTTGTCTACCCGGCACTCTATGTAATTAATTATTTGTTTAATCTAATAAAAACAATGTAAAGAATTCAGACTTGACAAAAGTCTGACATCTATTCACTACATCAACCTGGTGCCTCTGATCATTTATTTAAGATGTGTCAAAAAATCACCGCTTTCTCCTTGCGCTTCTGCTTGATGGTGTTCGAGAGCACTTTAGCTCGGGTCTGCTCCTCGCGGTCAAGTATATATCTCGGCACTGGTCCCTCCAGGCGACTCTCTGGAGCCTTCTGCCGAGTCTTGCGCTCCTCGTGCATCTTGATTCTGCAATAAAGGGTTGAAGCTTATAAACTCTTACAAGAAACCCAATGCACAACGACAGAGCATCACCTGCCATATAGAATAACACAGTGTCACCTGCCCCACCTTAACCCCAGCCAGTCAGGTCGATACTTGATTTGACCTTGGCACTGGTTATATACCAAGACTGTTTAACTTTCCACAGACAAGCATTAACCAGTTGATAGCAACCCAATCGAGAGTTCAACCCATCACCTCTTGATCTGAACCAAATATCTCTTTATCATAAGTCTGACATCCTGTTAGGCCACCAAGCCACCTTGAGCATAAGTTAAAAAATGGTCACATGCCTATTGTAATGGAAAAATAAAAATGGTGGGACCATGGAAAAAATAAATTCATTAGTTATCTTGCTGCTAGAGACGCGACGTTGTCGCGAGCATGGGAGGGCGACACCCACACTAGCCGGGGAGCCCTGAGGGAAAAGGAGCTTGCATGAGTCGCGCAGCCACTTAGAGCGCCTGGGGAAAAAACGCTGTGTGGTAGGAATGTACGAAGAAAAGAAAGAGAGAGATGAGTTTGGGGATCAAGGGGATAGGACCACCGAAGGTCCTGAAAAAGACGAGTTTGGGGGAACAGTCGATGAAGGACCGAGTAGAAGGACCAACTGTGGGTCCTGGGAGAGGAGTTTGGAAGTGAAGGGATTTATCGGTCAACATTGAACGTAATAGTAACGTCGTGTATTGTAAATCTGATTCGTCGATGTCATCTGGATTTAACTAGCGTGAACTGTTGAATACTCTCTGCTTGTGTCGACATCAGTCGTCGTGTTACATAAGACAACAGTGATAAACCAGTGCCTACTTTTGCTACCCGTTCAACACACTATCACATTCGGCAGCGGCAAGGTTGAATGTTACACCTATAGTATCATTTGCTACATTATGAAAATAAATATGCAAACACAAAAACCTTCTTGGTAGATTAGACTGTTTGGCAGCACTTTCAATACACATGATTACTGCGCTTATCAATAAATACAATTAAAAGTTATGAAAGCTCACACAACAATACAGAAATACTACCATAACTTGCCCTTGTCAGGCTTTATAAAAATTTGCTCAACTCATTAGAGCCATCTATGGAAAAATTACCAATAAACAAACTGTAACAAATAATACACAAAAAAACAAGAGCAATAACAAAGAAAATTTCTGAATATTACTAACACACTTAGCATTTAACAATAAATAAAAGTACAATTCTGACAATTCTATTAACAGCTAACTAGATGACTATGAGTAGCAACAGTTTTTACTGCATTATTGCACGAACATCTATCTGGTTCATCTGGCCCAAGAATGTAATGATCACTGCATGATATTTCTAACACAAAATTTATTTTAAAAAACAAAAAAAAACAGTAATGGAAACAAAGACAATAACGAAATCAAATATATCACTGTTCAAACAATAGCAATGCTAAATGGTCTTACGTTTTCTTCATTTGAATCTTTTCAGCATGTCGTTTCTTGTTGTACAGCTTAGCTCTGCAATGTAACAGGCACCAAGATATTAAAAAGGTTAAAGGTTAAAAATGGTCATATAGCTCTTAATGGGAAGAACTCTCAGAGCTCTGAGAGCTACAAAACGTCACCTACCATATGGGATCACACAGTGTTACCTGCCACCCGACACAGGTGAACGTGCCCTACCTTAACCCCAGGGAATGGCTGGTACTCGATTTACCTACCCCAGAGGGATGGAAGGCTGAGTTGACCTAAGCGGCTGGTTATACACCGAGATGGTTTACCTGCCTGCAGGCAGTCACCCATCGCAGTACTAACCTGGCCCGGCGTAGAGTAACTTTGTTGATCGGATGACACACATTACTATGCCAAGCCACCAACTGGCACAGAACTACATTACCATACCAGAACTTGTAAAACATCTCACCTTAATTAGCAAACTAATTACATACACAGATAGGTGACAGGACTAGCAGTACAGGATAGTAGTAGTGACTTAGCAGCAGCAGCAATAGCAGTCATATAGTAGTAATAAATTGCATTATTTTGCTGATCTTTAATATCCAGCAGACTGACATTTTAATACAGTAATGACAAATTTACAATATTGACAAAATTATTGATTCAACTACACAATTACATTCACAAAAAGCAGTTGGTTTAGTGCAACCAGGGCATAATCAACAACAGTTAACACTGATTGATTAATTGCACAACTTACTTGATTCCACGAAGCTTCTTTGCCTTCTGAGATAATTCATGTGGCATTCGAGACTCTTTCTTCCGCCTAATATTGTGCAACAGTAAATTGACATACATTATGTTGGTTTCCCACTATCAAATGGTAGAACTGAAATTTAAAAATACATGTATGAAAGTGAAAAAATACGAAACTCGAAAAATATCATGATATGTCGGAAAACATATGACATAAATAAAACTGGCTTCAAAAAACACTGAAGAGTGCTTTAGTTTAGTTAGCATAAAACTGAGCAGAAGTGAAAATCAACTCACTTTTTCTCTTCATAGTCAATACGCCGACCATGTCGTTTTTGATGCAACTCAATATATTCATTCTGAGGCTGTGCAATAAACAAAATAAAAAGTACATTTTATAATGACAAAACAAAGTGGTCCAACTGCACATTAGCCCACAAAGACCCACCGATACAGTCCACGAATGGTCAGTGATTTGAAGTGGGCAGTTACTATTATTTCAGTTTCCTGCTTATATGTATGTGTTTGCTACCACACTGATAGTTGAAAATGGCAGCACTATTGCCATTCGCCAGTATTTAGTGTCACCTGTTGAAAATAGCATTTGGAAGAGATAATATGGCTGGCATTCTGAGACAATTAGTAGGGCCTACTAGTTATGTTTTTCACAATAATGAGCTAACAGAATCTTGCAGTTTAGGCTACTAAAATTATAAACTAGATGCAAGCCATGAGATCGCACAACTGGCAAGTTTTAGTCATATCAAATTAAAGTGGTCTACTCTACAAACTACTACAAACTACAATGCATAGGATGAGGGTTAAGGTGTGATGGTAAGTGATCCGAGCTACACGTATGACTGATATGCCGACTAAGTGCTTGTTTTTATCACATTCGACGACTTAAACAGATTCGACAGCTAATTGGGCCAGAGGTAACAGCCACTCTCATGTCGGCATTTGTACTGAGCAAACTGGACTACTGCAATGCTATACTAGCTGGTTTGCCAAAATCTACTATTGCACCACTTCAACGTGCTCAGAACGCTGCAGCCAGACTGATCGGACTTGTCGCTCCTCGCGACCACGTTACAAGTACGCTGCAACAATTACACTGGCTTCCGGTGCAATACCACATCACCTATAAACTGTATTTGCTGACGCATTTAATTCACACGTCACAAGCACCGTCTTATCTTACTGACATTGTCACACAAACAGCCAGTGTCACATCATGAACACGACTTCGGTCCGGCAGCAGTCTCCGCTACGAGCAACCATGCACACGACTAAAGTTCGGACAACGAGCGTTTTCCTACGCTGCACCAGCTGCGTGGAACAGTCTGCCACCATCACTTCAAGAACTATCTGACACTTCGTTATTCAAACGAAACCTAAAAACTTTACTGTTTCAGCGAGCTTTTTACCTCTGAGTAGTTTTTACTTTTTGTACATTATCCTTAGGTTTTATTTTAGTTTTTAGGTGTGTTGTACACCACTGGTCACTTTTGTAAGTGGTTATTGTTTGATTGATTGATTGATTAAGTAACCAAATCAAATCAAACATGGGCCACCAACATTGTCACCCCACATGGCAAACGTTAATCGATCCTAAAACTCCACACAAAATTAAATTACAATAAAAAATATATTGTACTAATAAATGTAAACAAACCATATTGACACAACTTTGTTAAAATACCAAATTAAATCTTTTTATTTATTTATCGTTTTAATAAACAACAACATAGAAATAAAAATGCACTCATAGAATAGCAAATGATATTGGATATTAGTGTAAGTAAACAGCAGTGATGCGACGACGATACGAATAATCGAAAGTTACCCATGAGTAATTGGCCATGACTGAGAATTGCAACCCGAGAACCGATTTTTTGGCCAACCGTTAAGGTCGAGTCTTTGGCACGATGTGTCCACTGTCTGTCGTCTGTTTTCGCATGTATTGTGACTAAACTGTAGGTCTTACCGGAAAACTTATTACACGATCAATTAACCCAGTATCACAGGCTCACAGCTCTTCACATGCCAAATTTTAGCGATCCAGTGCAAAGAAAACATTCTTAAAATTGAGGCTAAACAGAAAAGTTAAAAATGTGCGTTTTTCAACCGATAAGTCGCTGTAATGTCAAGAACGGTGAGAAAGAGAGATGTTATTGATCGCTATAGGAAGTCGCATATAAGCCCTTTCAGATGATAAAAAATCATTCACTTTAGATGATCTTGAAGAATCATTAGGTACGGTATAGTGCGGTATAGTGGCTAAACGGTACGTCCTAGGGGATCGGCGATGATAACCTACCGTTGGATAAAGCATTGACGATTCGTGTTTCTATCTGCGGAGGTTTTGGTGCAATTTTAAATGCAAATTTTTTACCAACAGCCATCGCCGAATTGCCGCATCGTATTTTAGCTAGCGTTAATTGTAAGGTTTGATATAGCAGCGTCGCCAATAGCGTGTATATGTTAATGACTGCAATAACTCTTGTAAATCGCTGTCTTTCCGCAACCAGAAATCGGACGCTGGCCTTTGGATGTAAGGCGGTACTGTCGGCCCACCCTAACGATTGCTGGTTTTTTTTTGTTTCAATCACGGTTTTCAAAATTGAGGAATTTATGATGTTGGCAGAAGTGATATTGGCCCATGTTTGTATAGTCTTACAAGGAAACCTATTATGCAGCCTATAGGTCCCATTTCCCTCTCGGCTGTCAGCATACGACCAGCCAATGAAAAATTTTTTGGGGCAACCGTTAGATCGAATCTTTGACACGATGTGTCGTCTGTCATTTGTCGTCGTCGTCCGTCGTTTGTAATGCATGTATTGTGGCTAAACGGTAGGTCTTACCGGAAGACTTAGTATACGATGAGCGGAATCCACTTAACACATTGGGTCATTGGCTTAGTTTTGACGACACACCTTCTCTTTCAAAATTAAACAATGTCGTCTATGTCAACTACGTGACTAGTCTAAACATAAAAGACTCATGTTTCCGATTTGTTAGTTAGCCGATATTTCCGTGAGCACAAATTTCGCCAAGTCCTGCCGTTGCCTAATGCCCGTATTACCATGTTTTACATAACCGTTAACGCGGTACCGTATTACCGCATTTTTATTTACCGCCGTTTTTCCTATTACCCTCACTCTCTAGTTGAGTTTGTAACTAATTTCACAGTTTATGTTGTCGATCGATGATCGTGCGCCGTATTGAACACACAGAATTAGAATTATAAAAACTTACGAACAATTCTCTATTACAATATGTCGAGAATAGTAGAGATATACTGTAGACTTCTCTTGGACACGATGTATTATTGTCACTGCTACATAAATAACAGTTCGATATAAACAAAACGTAGTCGCAGTAGACCCCGGCGTCGACAGTTTCAAGCTTTTACGACTGACGGCAAACTTATTTGACTTACTTTTTATCCGACAGCGGTAGCGCAGCAGTTTTTTCGACGGCGATAGCGACGCGGCTGCTTTCAAAAATTCGGGGTATTGTTTTCAGACTTCTGACCTTGTGGATTCCCCGAAAAAAAGAACTGATACGTCAGTGACTGTCTTTTCGCTGTGTTTGAAGTAATTTAGTAGCATCAACCAGACGAGCTAGATAGTCGACCTATCTAGCTCGTCTCATCATTATCTTCTTTCTCCACCAAAAGCTCTACCTTTGATTTCCACACTTAAAATTATCCTAATAAATAAAGATAAAAAATTCAATGATTGCGCTGCGAAAAACTAAACAGTAAATGCGACGTTGTCGGCGCGGAAAAAAACTCTTCGACGGCGTTACTTATGAGTTGACGACTTCGACGCCATGGAATTTCGACGCAGTAAGTCGACGAAATTCGACGGCGCCGAGGTCTAAATCGCAGTATATTGCGGTGAAGAAGGAATCTTATAGGGTGTTTACACGATCCAGCAAACGTCCAGCATTACGGTTGCTGGAAGTTTGCTGGACGTTTGCTAGATCGTGTAAACACCCCATATTACACTCACAGGCTTCGTCTGTCATTACTCAACAAAGACAGCTTCAATCTTACGCAGCGCTCGCTCTACAAACAACTCAAGTCACAGCAGCATTAGGCGTGTATCATTGTAGTCAAATCAGTCAAAAATGTAGCCCCCTACATTTGTCTATAATGGCGACTTAGCTACTAACCTACCGACTTAAAATGATGAAATTCCAAATTTCATTCTTTAAGTTCAAAACAAAAACAACTTTTTTTGCTCAATTTAGGCCTACGAGTATAGTTTGCACACAAAGTCCAAGTTTAGTGGGCCTTTTTTACCAGTTGCATAGCCAGAACTTTGTCTTACGGGAAGGCCCGGTTCTTAACTTCTTCCAATATAAAACAGTAGAGTTCCTGCATGCAAGTCATCACACCAAACCGCATCTCGACCCCTTTAGCTGTTTTTGCAGACAGAACAAAAATTCATTCGTCTTACCCCCCCCCTTTTGTAATTTGCCGCCACTGCGGCGACTGCCACCCTCTGACTACGTCAGGCCTACTGTTTCTCACGATGTCGTGTAAGAGCCAGCACTGAATTGTATTGCCGAAATCTCCTCGTCATCTGGACGATACGGCGCCGCTGCGTCGTCGTCGTCATCATCATCATCATCATCAGCCGGGATGTAGAAGCAGCTGATCACAGCCGGCTGCAGCGTCGCCGTCATTCGACGCCGGCGCGTAGACCTGGACCGCTGGTGACGCCGGCGCTCCAGCAGCCGGCGCTCCAGCACTGCAGATGTGAGTGTAACGATAAAGACCGGCTAACCCTGGCGACGAGTGCTGCCGGTCACAAAGCGCTGAGTCGTACTGACACAGGTAGGATGTTTCGGCGCCGCCGCCGCGCTGCAGACCGGCTATCGAGACGCGGTAATGGCTGGCGTCGGCGTACACTGCACGCGATTCCGACAGCGCCTTTAGACGTCGCATTCTGCTCCACGCACACGATCAGTACCAGAGAATCGCTAAACAATATTTACTTACCTATTACAATATCGTACGCGCAGTACACATAAAAAAGAAACACGTAAAAATGAAAGACGTAAAAATGCACCTAAACAGAACAGATAAAAAGAAGCACAATACGAACTGAAAAAAACTCAAATCCGACAATCAATCTAAGAAGCAACTTTAGTATAAGTTTAGTATCAACCGTACTGCGAGTTTGTCTAAATTTGTCACAACCACAACCGTATGCGTACCAGTAACTTTGTTGTTGCTTTTGTTGAGGAAGCTGATGATTAACTTTCAATCATGCAGGCTAATAAACTTATTAGCGCTTTTAGCAACCGTGTACAGCCAAAACAAAAAAAAATTACAAAAATACACCGTGTATATAGTTCACAGAAAGGCAAAATTGACAAGTGATTGGTTTGTTCGCGCGCACACGAACCTCTTGTGACAGGAGATGACGAACGCAAGTAACATAACGCCCAGCACCACTCCCAGCAACAGTCCGATGGTCACGGCGATTAGCAGACCTACAAACGGACAGAACAACAAACAGAAGTCATGTTGTCGATGGCTCTTTATAATGTTTCTAGTAGTAAAAGTAAAGGTAAAGGTGATGTATAGCTTTTAATAGGAAACCCTTCACAGAGCTACGGAGCGTCGCCTGCCATATGGGATCACACAGTGTTAGCTGCCACCCGACGCAGGTGAACGCTCCCCGACTTAACCCCAGCCAGACAGATGGTTTACCTGTCCACAGATAGTCAACCATCCAAGTAGTAACCACTTGATAGTGTCCCGACCGGGAATCGAACCCACGACCATTGGATCGCAAATCAGACACCTTACCGTTACACCACCAAGCTGATTTGTACATCTAAAAAACAGATGTTTACATTTTGAACAAATGTGAGAAAGCGATGATTGCGTTTTCGACAACAGACAAAGCAAAGCCAATTGAGAACTTTTTTGTTTTAGCATTAAAACTATAGTTAACTCATGGCTTAACAGACTCGAGTAACACATTACAGGCCTAATAAAGTTTCGTGTACTCCTTTGCGCTCAATCGTATGCCCACGACTATGTTATGATGCTAAGCTAGGCCTAAGCATCTACGTATTACTATCGTTTGTGAAACAAAACGCCAGTTTATAAACTTCGTTATAGCAAGAGCAGTTTTACAGCGACTGGTTCTGTGGCTTACTGAGCGGAAGCGAGGGGTCGGCTGCAGCGGCGCGTTCAACTGACAATGTGCTTGATTTGGCATCAATCGACTCTGTGCACAAGACAACATCCAATACGATCTTAATATCACGAAGTGGTCATTATTACGTGCATATCAGACACATGTAGGCCTACGACTCGTGCGATTCTGCCTCGTATTTCTAATCGTAATTGTTATAGTGCCATATCTATACAGCAATGAAACTGATAGTGCATGACAACGACTGTCTAGGGTTGCAGAAACAGATGCAAAACAATCTTAAAAATTCTTTTGCTGACACACTTAGTAAACATTTAACAACTAGAAAGCAGTCAGAGCCTGCACATCTCCGCCAAGGCAATGTTGTTCGCTAAGTGGCAGCACCATCTTCGATTTTGCCGCGGTTTCCCTTATGCCCCATTGAAAGCAATGGTAACGAAAATTTCAAAGTGATCTAGAATCCAGGATTCCTTCCGAATCACCCCCAAAATTGAATCACTGGTAGTTGTGCCATTCCCAACATACCCTCAAAATTTCAGAAAGATCCGTCCATAACTTTATGAGTTATCTTGCTAACACACAGACAGACATACAGACAAAGTCTGGCAAAAAACATAACCTCCTTGGCGGAGGTAATAACATAGTTATTAAATTTCAAACCACACTGTAACTACGTTGCTACACCACCGTGTAAAACATAGCGTGTCAAAAATCACGTGCCTACGGTGCAGTTGTCGACGCTGCCGAACCACGAGTCGTGTTGACAGACGATGTGCCAGGTCTGAGTAGTGTAGTTACAAGCGACCGTCGCCTTGTCACCGTCTCGTCTCATCCACGCACCGCGAGGCACCACCGGGTCAGCGCAGCCGATCGCTAAACACGACCGATCAGTGGCGATATAGTTACTAGGCCAACGCTCTTCCGGAACGCCAAGAGCCACTTATGTAATTCTTGCAGATCCAAAAAAAAACTTTTCGGAGGTAAGAGATTTAGTCAAAGGCGGCGCCACAAATTTAAAAGTAAGGTGTACAAAAAAATCTGCTCGCTTTTCTCACAGAAAATTGTCTGTAGGCCTACTCCGCCTTTTATCCAGTGGAGGACAACTGCGAACCAAAGTGATATATTCACGTAGAAAAGACACCTGTCAGTTTTGTCTATTAAATGAAAAATCAGCACAACTACACTCCATCGTTGTTTAGTTTTTAACTATCAGGTTAACTACAACTGGCTGTTCAATCTAGGTGTGACTACTAAGTAGCAAACGCCCTGCTCCTGCAGAGCCCACTGGGAGAACACAAAGCGCTTCCCTGTTAACTAAGAAAAAACTAACCTTTAAGAGACTTTTTATCGACACAGTTCTCATCTTAAACTGTAACTAGATCTGGTTCGGGTCGCAATTTTTACTGTTCTGTGAGTCGGGTAAAGTTAGATCGGTGAATTGAATCAAGTACAAGTGGTCCTGTGGACGACTCTAGACGAACCCGAGTATCGTAGAATGAAGTATGCTGGATCCCCGTCGTCCGTTCGAGCCGACGTCGCGATCGTAACTTCGACGCGTTCCGTGTCCGACACAAAGACGGGTCGCTCGCGCACACGCCCCGCGCACACCGTCACCTCCCCACTGTCACGTGACAGCCCCGCAGAACTACGCAGGGTCGCCTGCCACGTGGAACCACGGTCACCTCCCCACCGCTGTCACGTGACATTGTATTTCCGGTTCCGGTGCGAGGCTGCTGCGGCGGAAGTTGTCGAATGCGTGCGTACACGTGGCAGATGTTGCCCGTGGTAGATCGATCGTCCGCATCCTGATGACGCTGTGAGACGATTGCGAAGTCGAGTAGAGTTAGGTTCAGCCGTCTACCTCGCGGTGCTACCAGCGTCCACGGACAACGCGACGAGCCAAATCCTCGGTGTTCGGCTACAGCACTAGCCAAGTAGTGCGGTCCTTCGTCACCTGCTCGCACTTCCAGCGTGCCGACGTGCTGACACGGCGGAAACATCGGTCGCGTTTGTACTGCATTGCAATGTCACAAGCAAACGTTAATTATACACTTTTGTCGTATAGTTAAAAAATCAAACGTCAAGGTCACAGCGTCGGCATGACTCACGGTATCAACGACAATACGAATTTCAACTTAGTGAGTCTGTTAGTCACACACATCATACATCAATGCTTGATTGATAAATTTCGAAAGCTCGCCACAATTGTCAGGGTCAAGAGATTTTACTGAAGTAATCGCTATGTTAAAATTGAAAAAAAATCTCGGCCAATATTTTAACATTTTCAAGACAAATTTGCAGTTTTTTACATGCAGTTTTGACAAAGAGGTGGCTTTTTTCCTGCGTAAGAAACAAAAAAATCTAGCAGCCTAAATATATCGAACCTTTCTGACAGACGTGCTCTGATTCCAGGTAGGCGAAGAGGTCCTTCTGGCACGGGTGAAGTTTGTGCAGCACAGTGTCTGGAATGGCGATGACGCAGTGACGTCTGCCGGAACATTTGCGGTCGACGTGGTGTAACACATCCGCCCAGCAGCCGACCTAGAAGTGATGCGCCAATGTCACAGTCTCATTTCCGATACGATACCGATACCACATGATTATTAATTTTGCTTACCAAGCAAGTAACTAAGTATAAACGTATGCAATTTATATAGCGCGTTAACGGTATAACCTCGAAGGCGCTTGGTGTGCTATTAGAAAAAGAAGTAAAATGTTTACATGGCGTCGAAAAGCAGACAGAAAGTGTGTGCAACATTTAAGAATGTTCGGGAAAGCGGAAGATTAAGTAAATCTTGTTGTTGTCTAATGCACTTGTGCAGTAACGCTACGTTGCATCATGTCTATCAATCTGTCCGTTGATGCAACTATAACAAAAAAAACAAAACTTTTTGCAGCTACATTGTGTTAAAATTTTAAACAATTCATTTCGGCATCAAAGCTATAAAAATTAGTCAAAACTTTAAAACAGATTAAAATTTTAGCATTAACGTACAAAACATCATGCCAATAAAAAAACTGAAAACCAATGCATAGACTTATGATAGGCCTATAATTATACCGATATTTTAATATGCCGACCCATCTCTACCTGGTAGTCGGACGTCAGGCAGTGACCCTTCGACATTCGGCCGTAGCGCGCCGCCGTCATGACGATGACCTCGTCGCGAGCACACGTCACGTTGAACGAGTCCGGAAAACAATGTTTGCGCATCTCTACACACGTCCGCATCCACTATACGATCACCAGTCCCTTCGCCCCGCCTTCCATCCATTCATTTATCCATCCTTCTTCCAAAAGCCTGTTGAGCATCAAGGTTATAGATCAGATGTCAAGGCCACAGGACCGGGTTTTAGAATTTTCCGCCATTGCGAAACGGCAAAATTAATATTTTATAAGATACAGCTACAAACTACAGAAAATGCTTAAATTACACTAAAATCTTCTGAACAGATAAAAAACGAACAAAACCCTTCCTAGACATAATCCCGCCTGATATAAGTTCACATCGTTGCTAGCTGTTGCTAGCCATACTGGCAAACCGCATTTCAGGTTATGCACGACCGTCCGTCCGTCACGAGGTTTCTGACTGACAATTATTAATAACGTGCCGTCATATCGAAGCATAGCCTAACCAGACTCAGGGCGACGTAGGCCTAACTTATCCCGCGCCAGCAGCAGCACTAACTAATCTGCGCCCACGAAAGTGACGGACCATGTACACGACCGAGAGCGCCGTAGCCGTATCGTCTGATATTACTGATCGGTTCTTAATGCAAACGAACGCTCAGTAAGATATGATTGATTGATTGATCGAAGGAACGAGAAGTCCTCGCAGCTTTGCATTGCATAATCGTACGGCGTTTAATGCGCCCGTAAAAACTCGACTTTTAACTATACTGGCTGACGTGACGTTGTGCTTATAACAGATGCCAATAGCAGCGACGTACTGTCATAGCGAGTGAAGCTCGTGATGCGTTCGTTTATGTTTACAATCGTGCTGCCGGATGACGTCACGTCCAAACGTGAATATTCTGATAATCTTTATGTATACATAACGCATAGCTGACTGAAAACCCGTTTTTTGGTAAATGCCTAGATTGTATTCAGCTTATTCTGTCTGTATACTCACGTGGACATTTTAATACTTTTGTTTGGCATGCTTTTTACGTTTTCGTATCTTAGATTTCTTTTCCGTGTTGCCCGATTGTATTGTTCTGTTTGTCTGTTTCGGTCTGTCTTATTTTACACATTTTCTTGTGTGAATAAAAATTATCAAATAATATAGGCTAGGGGTAGTGTGTAGTTTACTGGGCGCCATAGGAATACATTGCGCCTATTATTTCACAATCACATACATACCGTATAACTACCAATAGGGTTAGGGTTAGGGTTTAGGGTTTGGGATAGGTGTAGCCTTGTTATACACGGCTCAGATTTCAGATATGAATGCAGCTTATAACTACGTTAGGTTAGGTTTATTCTTATGGCGCCCAGTAAACTTTACTCGTCCCTAGGCTAGGCCTATTCATCGAGCATGTACGCCGACAAACATTAGAAAGCCTGCCTATCAAAATCTAGCAATAACCAGTAACCAGTAACCAACAACCAGCCCAGACAGTGTCCGCGGGAAAGCTATTCAGAAAAGCAATGACATAGACCCGATTATCAGCAAAGCGTCCTTAATCTTTACTAGCGAGGGCGAAGGATGCTATATGAAGGCGGGCCAGTCGGTAATGGCATTGCGTAGGCTATATGTCGGATAAACACGCCATCGACGCTCTAATGACGGTCGTTAGAGGGCGTAACCAGGCGACGACACCCCAATATAACCCAATATCACCCCCAATATAACTTGTACTAACCTCAAGGAGGACGATTCGAGACTTACGCATGCAACAAGAAAACAAGATTAGTTACCAGGAGCTGAAGAGAAGAGGTGAACATCGGATCGAATGGCATTTTTTATCAACTAAACCTGCCTGGGCAGAGCACACAAGAAGAACCCCAACATAACCCAATATTACCTCCAATATAACCTTATTTCGTGGAGGACATCGCGCTACAAACGACACAGACCGGCTGACCGCGCGCGTAACCAATCTTCGTCAACTGCGTCGGTAGATTCACGGCAGCAATTCTGCGGCACCGGCCAAACACGAGCGATTGCCTCGACGCCTATCAATTTAGCCGTCTCGCCGCCGCTGCTGCTGCAGTTTAATGTCCTGCTGCAATCGTCGTCGAAATTCTATCGATAGTACCCGAAATGCACAGTAAACATAAGCTCTTTTATATACTATTCAATGCGCAGCATGCTGAGTAAGCTAATTGTTCTACGCAGTTCATCGTAAAAAAACAACGCGCTTAATGTTGGAATTTGACAGAAAAAGGTTATTTACGGAAGTGTCAGTGGCGGGATTTCAGTAGATCTACAACAACGACGCTGCATGTGGTTGCCGGGTGTTGGTGCCAATACGCACAGGCCGTTATGAAGCGCACGAATAAGATCCGTCTGAAAGAAGCGTGTGGAAGTGATGCGGACGTCCAGAACGTCGTTCACTGTCTGGTGAGTCTGTCGCTGCTTTCGACGCAGCAGCAGCAGCAGCGAGGACGACGACGAAGCCAGTCAGGCGTCCATGTTAGCAGAGACGACGTCAGCATCATAAGTTTGATTTTGTGTTTCTATCGAATTCAAACTGTGCATCTATATATATGCATATATCATATGTTTCTGCAAGTACGATGGAGACGTTTAACGTATTTTTTCTTTATTTGACGCTGTTTAGCTAATATTTTCGTAACGGAACACTTGCCTTTTACTGCTGAGTAAGCGTGAGTGTTTTTGTCCCGCTCGATGAATTCTGTCCGCTTTTCGCCGTCATTTCGCGGGCTATGTGACATGCAGAAAAAATGTAGTGAGCAGACACTCGCACATTAAAACAAGCCTCGCAGTGTCCATCTTTGCTCTATGGTGCCGTCATGTCAGGTTTCGCAATGTCCACCCTGCGATCTGGTGCCGCGTTTACAGATCTCGCGATGTCAGCTCTCGCGATTTCAGCGCCCCCGAAATTTCATCAAGCTAAGTATTAATAGCGGTTCATGGGTTATCGTGGTAACAGAGAAAAAAACTTAAGGACGATGCTGATAACAATATTGTCCAATGAGTAACTAGAAAAGCAGTCGTAGCCCGCAGATACTTCCGCCAATGCAAAGCTATTCGCCAGGTGGCGTCACCATCTTCGCTTTGCCAGCGGTTCCCTTGTGTCCCCTTTAACGCAATGGTAACGAATTTCAAAGTGATCCAAAATCCAGGATTCCTGCCGGATCACGCCCAAAATTGAATCACTGGTAGCTTATGCCATGCCTGACAAATCCTCAAAATTTCAGAAAGATCAGTCCATAACTTTTTGAGTTATCTTGCTAACAGATAAACAGAGAAACAAACAAAAACCGGCAAAAACATAACCTCCTTGGCGGAGATAAATATGTCTGACCGGCAGAGCAGAGGATGGTGAGTGTCATGAGACAGACGTTGAAGACTGCGATGAGCTCAACTGAGAAGCTGCCAGCAGCCAGCCGCTGACGACAGTGACAACGCCGTGCTCCCAGCGTCATCGTCGTAGTGCAGAGACCGACGCGTGTCCACAGCACAGCAGCTACTCGCAGGCACCAGACCGGCGTCTTTTGACGGCAAGCGTCAATGCGTGACAGTGATAGCTCTGCCAATCACCCGGGAACTAGATGCATTTTCGCCGCGACAACTCCTATATACACCAACACTTCCCGTCACACCAGTTAAACCTTAGCTCGCATGCACCGGTACTCTTTTCGCAATCTATTGTTGCAATCGTGAGTCATAAAGTAAACGACGGTGTGGCCCACGCAATCTGAGATTGGTTTAAATACAATACCGCACTGTCTGTCTGTCTGTTGCAGGTGACTGAGATGCAAAGGTTGGAAGAGACAACAATGGATGGGAGGGAGTCATGGGTAACTTTGGATATGGAGACAAGAACGATCGAGGAGAACGGCTGCTAGAATTTGCGCTAGAACACGACATGATGATTTGCAACACGAAGTTCCAACAAAAGGATTGCAGGAAGTGGA
>Ga0209367_1003608_pt1 | contig 21091 bp, 15 predicted proteins | sample WorMetLIZISLAND2_FD_187412 | JGI IMG/M metagenome (GOLD analysis project Ga0209367, IMG submission 187412) | Marine gutless worms symbiont microbial communities from Max Planck institute for Marine Microbiology, Germany - Olavius geniculatus... ...
AAATCAACTTAAATTCATGTGTTACTGCCAATTTAGCATGATTTTAGGGTTGGGGCAGTTTTGTGTAAATCAGGCAAAGAATATTTAAATGGTGAGACTTGCAAGTTGTACACTTTTCTTGTACACAATTTTGAAACTTTTGGCATATTACGTGCCTTTCCATCAATAAACATCGCTAAGTTATAAAAGCTCAAATATCCATGTTAAATCCATATGTTACAGTCAAATTTGGCAGAATTTCGGAGATGATGAATATTTATGCAAATCAGGCAAAGAATATTTAAATACTTTAGTGTGCAAATTTGTCATTTATTCTTTACAACATTCTGAAACTTTTGACGTATCACACGTCTTTCTACCACTAAACATCGCTGAGTTATCAACGCTCAAACAGGTCCGGTTTTTTTGGCCCACCCTGTATATATACATGTCTGCAGTTAGTTTCACTGTGTTGTTGATTTGTAGGAGCCTGCTGCAGACAAGAAGGCAAAGAATGGTGTGTTGTCAGTGAAGAAGGAGGAGCCTAGTGAAGCTAGTGCTCATAGTGATGCGGATGCTGACATTGATGATGATGATGATGATGATGATGACGATGAAGTTTCAATGCATGACATTCTTCGAAGTCGGTCATTTACTCACTGTCTTCAGTGTACAATTGTTATCTTTGCCATGCTAGCTGTTTTGATGTGAGGACTAGCTTTTGGTCTTATTTGTCGTTTGTATGGCTTGTAGTTTGTGGTTCTGTTAGTTGTTTGTGTACTTTTTGTGCTGTAGTTTTTATCCCTTTTTTATATTTTGTGCATATGTTTGTTAATGTGTATATTGTTTTTTGTGCTGCCTGCTGGCATTCTGAGGGATTCAGTGACAGCTGTTGTTTTCGTTATATCGTAAACATGCAGTTTTTAATTATGTAGACAATCTATTTTTTACATTTTTCATGTGAACACAGGGTGTTGGCTGTTGCTAAAATGTTTTCCTCATATATTTTTATAATTCTGTTCAACATTTTTGCTTCTGCATTGTTACCAGAAGTGTCAATTGATTCTCTTTTGAAATTGGCAGTCAACAATGTTTGATCAACTCATTCTCATTCTCACTGTGTTAAATTTCTCAGTTACGGCTGTTATACATGAATTGTACTTGAGTTATTGTCTTGATGATGGTTGAAAGGTGCAGTTATTATTACTGGATGCTTATAATGTCTTTTGTGTCCATTCGTATCTTTTAAAATGCTATTGTTTTTTATGTCTTTACAAAAAAGATTTTAACTTCTGGCTGGCTCTGCAGTCTGCAGCATACTACAGTTAGTATTCATATCTCTGTACATGCTAATTCTGTTATCGGCATTCTGAGTGGTATAGCAGTGATGTTGTGCGCATTGATAAGTTGACGTGTTCACAGATTACCATGAAGAGACAACTCATCTTGTCTCTGATACAGCCCCCTGTCCTCCAGTAGACAGCATTATGGCATTGATGACTGTCTGGAGGATAACAGGGAAGATTATTAGAACTGCTATTATCGTTACATATGCACAGTTATAATTGGCAATTCTTAAAATCTTATGTTTAGGTCATTTTTTGTGTTTTGTGTTTCACAGAGGTTAAACCTTCTGTATAGGTTAAACTTTTTGTTTCGTTATTATGTGTATGGGCAATTTTGCCTGCAAAGGCCATCCCCGAAATGACCTATACTGTGTCTGGCGGGACGTAAAACCCTACTCACTCACTCACTCACTCATTGTCTCTGATACAGGTGATAGGTACCATGTGCATTTGGTGTTAAGAAGTTTTGTGTACGGTATTTAGGTGGGCAGATTCCAGATGCATCGTTAATCCACCTTGCTCGCATGAAGCGTCAGTTGGCGAGGGAACGTGGAGAGGAGTTTATTCCACTTGACAGCACTGCAACTGCAGCTCACGACAAGAAATCTTCAAGGCTCATCAGGTAATGGTATTGTTTAAATTGTGATTGCATTTACAGAGTCATACTTTTCTCGGGTTTATTGAAACTTGTGCTCAACATTTGCTGCAGTTTTGGAATTATCTTTTTCTGTGAAGTGACTGGTCTAAGAGTAAAACCAAAGCTTTACCCAGTTTAAATTGGCTACAAAGCCGAGACAGTCTTAAAGAAGCAAAGCTACTGTTCATCTCATCTTTCAGTATCCATACTATGTCTCGTTATAAACATACCACTTCCTCTTAATTGTTGAATTACAATAACTTTTCATACACATTGATTATTCAGTCTAAAAGTGTTGCAAGATATGAGATGGTATTAATTTCCTAAAGTCTTAAATGGGAAATATGTTGACACTTAAAAATCATGAAAATAGCCCAAATCTGTGCCACTTTTGTTCCAAATTGCTAAAAACAAGTTGGTTTTGTATGGTATGGTATACTACTTCCTGAATCTGTGAGAGTAAATGATATGGCCAAGACAGTTGTGATGTACAGAGGTGTTGTTTGTGTGCTGCTGTAGGGATGATGATAATGATAAATCTGACAACAGTGATGATGACGATACGTTCGCACTGACAAGTCGACAGAAAGAGATGGAGCGACGCAAGATGCAAGAAACTATTCTAGCCGCTGCCGAAGGTCGATCTCTTGCTAGTTCTTTGGAACATATTTTATTTCTTTTATTTTGAATTTCCATATTTTCTAAAACGTGTTAGTTTCGGAGACAGCCTAATAAAATTCCACTCAAACAGTGTGTGTGCTGTTTTCTCTATCTAGTAAGGTGGCTGTGGGTCAACATATGCAACCACCACTTCACATCTGGTCTCTTGATCTTGCAGCATTTCTATTAGCTTGTTTATCCTCCAGCTGCAAGCAAAAAAGTTTAAAAGAATTACATTTTGTTATGAACACCGGACGTATAAAATATAATGCTGTGTATCCTGCTATTATTGGTGTCTCGAGTTATTTTAATGTCAACAGATTAATGTTGGGTCCTGTTATGATATTATAGACTGTCTGTCTTAAGCAGTCATGCTTAAAGTTCAAGATTGTCTCTGTGAGACGGACAGTATTTATTGTTGCACGTTGTGTACAGAGAGTCACAGTGAAGCCAGCGATCAGGAGCTGGAGTGGGAGGAACAGCAGATCAGGAAAGGAGTCAGCATCCCTGCCCAACCGGTCAGTACAGGGTGGGGGGCCAAAAAAATTTGGACCTGTTTGAGCATTATAACTCAGCAATGGTTAGTGTTAGAAAGACGTGTGATACGTCAAAAGTTGCAGAATGCTGTAAGGAATAAACGACAAATTTGGATAGTGAAGCATTTAAGTATTCTTTGCTTACTTTGCATAAATATTCTCACCCTCGAAATTCTGCCAAATTTGACTCGTAACACATGGATTTTAAATGGATATTTGAGCTTTTATAACTTAGCAATGTTTACTGATGGAAAGGCGCGTAATATGTCAAAAGTTTCGAAATTGTGTACATAGGAAGTGTAAACTTGCGTGTCTGTGCATTTAAATATTCTTTGCCTGATTTACACAAATCTGCCAACCCCTAGAATCATGCTCAATTGGCAGTAACGCATGATTTTCATTCAGCATACAGTGAAATATCAACAATCATTAACACACACGTTGAGTTTAGATGAAATTCGACATAGGCAGTTGCCCAGCTTTTGCATTCATAACCGTCATCTGTTTTTTTAAACAGCTGATCGATCGCTGGAGTCAATGTGTTCAGTATCAGCTGAGCCCAGCATTCAATTAGCACACGTTTTAGCTGGTCAGTTATTGAAATTTTGTGGCCATGCTATCTGTTACAATGCTCCACACTGAATAATTCACAGAATTTAAATCTGGACTTTTTGGCAGCGAGTTTTTGAGTTCAATGAACTCGGGCACATGGAGTGCAGGCAAATGCCTAATTTCAGGGGTAATGAAAGTTTATGCAAATTAGGCACAGAATATTTAAGTGATCTGCTATGCAAGTTTGGCCCTTTTTGTCTACAACATTCGAAAACTTTTGACATATCACACGCCTTTCTACGGCTAACCATCGCTGAGTTATCAACGCTCAAACAGGTTCGGTTTTTTGGCCCACCCTGTAGTACACTGCTCAGCAGGGCTGGAAAACTAGCTTTTTTAGAGAATCATTTTTAAGCTTTTAGCTTTTAATGTGCATAGAAGCTCGAATGCAAAATTCCAGGAAGAGCATCCAGATTCATTTTGTCACATTTTAGCTGACCATATTAACAGTCATGCTTACATGATACAAGTTTGTGTTTGTCTGGTGTATGTCAGTAGCCTATGTATTGTGGCTATATGGTACATCTTATCTAACAAAGCGAATGGGGTTGCCTTAATGCCACTCTATGGTACCAGTCCAGTACCACTACAACTTTTCTCCTTTCTGCCAAATGGGGTACTGACTGCACCGCCAAATACTTGCATTGCGAATTGTGTCAAAATTGCTTCAGTTAGCAGCATTGTTACTATTGACAGCCTATATGAGCTTACCAATGCTCTGTCGAATAGTATTATTGCTGACACCTGTTTTCCCAAAATATGAGTTGTGACCTCCAAAATTTTCATTGCAAGCATTTGCGGGTGGAAATTTATATTATTATCGCAACTTACGTAAGTAAGTAAGAAACGATGTTTACATTTGCTGGTGTTCAGACGTGGTCGACTAACTTAGCAACAGCTGGGCTTTTTGTTCGTATGGTGGAAGATGTGACACCAAAGCTTATAAAACACAGTTGAGATATAATGAACTTTTATTTGTATTATAAATTGCACAATAAGTAACAATCAATTTTTCAGTTTTGCTGGTCAGTGTCTAGCCATAATACTTTCTAACTAACCATTTGGAACACTTTTTTCTATATATATGTTAAATGTTACACAAAATTTGTGTCTGTTGTCTAGTTCACATATTATTGCGTTGATAAAGAAGTAGTAAGGTGAATGGTTGGATGATGGGAAGTGCTGGAGTAATATTTTATATTACCATGTCAGACAGTGTTATTGTTGTTAGCCTTTGTGTGCCTGTGACATACCTAGCAATATAAAATAAACCAGGTTCTGTAGAACTAGTGATAAATCAACCATCTGAGTGGCTGTGGCTGATATTATCAGTTCTTCTGTTGTTGTGAGTTGTTTGCTATCATTGTGTTGTGAAACTGTTTACATACTGTCTCTGCCAGGCTGCTACACCTGGTGACGGCTATGGTGACTACCAGTCATTTGGCTACGCTGGGACAGGAGGCTATACGAATGCTGCTACCATGTTGAGTAACATAGCAGCTAACGTGGCTGGCATTCGTACAGCAGGAACGTCAGAGCCGACACGTGAATTACCCGCCTTGACTGTCGACTCCGTCAAGAAACGACTTAATGACCAGTCAGACACCGATTCTTTTTGTTCTCATAAATATCACATGCATTGTACACAGATATCATATAGTAGCTAAGAGCTCAGTTGTGGCTATCGTTGAAGTTACTGGGATGAAGGGGAAGGGACTTGTTAGATGCAGTGCTACCACTTCGAAGTGTAGATGGATTGTGTTTAGAAAATAAATCTAGTCTCTTTTACTTTTATATCTCCCTGGAAAATGTTTGAATTTGTGCAAAAGCTTCAGGGAATGGTAAGATGCATTGAGTATTTCGTTGACATTAACGTTATTATCATTCATTGCTTGTTGCAACCGGCTGTCGGAGTTAGTGTTGTTGTACTGACTGTTCTGCTCTGCAGGCTGTCGGAGATGGTGTCTATGCATCGAGTGCACACCCATGAGCGTGATGACATGTGTTCCCGGGCCGAGATGACGACTGAGTCGATCACAGAGCACACCTCTCGCACGTCCACACTGGAGGAACTATATCAGTTCTTCCAGGAGACGAGGGGGTACGTTCGCGACTTGGTTGAGTGTTTGAATGAGAAGGTAGGTTCGCGCTGATTTCTGTTCTCATGTCTGTCTCTTCCTTTTGTTTTTATTGCACTTTTTCTTATCACATTTATTTATTTTTGTTTTTGCATAATGTTTCAGACCAGTTATTACAATTTTGATTGTCATCGTAGCTCACAAATTTTGCTGGCTTTCTATTAGGAAATAAATTTGGGTAGCATCGGGCAACAGTTAACCACGTGATAAGTTACAATAATTAACAACTTCATTCATTAAATTTTCATTTAGGTCGCATAATTAAAAAAGCGCTATAAGCTGGATAGATTAAGCCATTTTTTAAATGAGACTGAAACTTTTGTTCACCTGCGCTGTCGTCACACCATGCAGTGTTGTTAGTGAGTATGACAATATGGTGACTATTGGTCATTGATATATCAGCTTACTTTTGGCAGAGCTACTGCTTGTGGATGTGATTTTGTATCATACAGCATTACGGAGAAGGATTTGACAACTTACTTTCTAATTCTCATGTGTGTTGCTGTATGTTTATAGAACTGTACACTGTACAGAGTATTATTTTAATTGACAGTTGTATCATTTCGACCATTGATGGCTGCATTTTTTTGCCTGTTGTTTTTGTTTTGATGTGTAATATAGCTGTATGAATGTAATTAGCGAAGCTTGAATTGCACTTACTTGACAATATGACAGTGTACTCCACTGCTCCCATATACAGACAGAGAGAGCTTTGAAAGATTGTATTCTGCAGTGCATTTTTTCACAAGTTGATTCATAATTTTTGCTAATGATTGTTTGCTTTATTTGTCTCTGTGGCTCATTTTGATAAAGGACACTTTGCATAATGCATATTGACAGTTTTGATACTGATGCTGATGTTAATGTGAGTTTATCATACTCTAGCGTATAAGTGTATATTGTATACGTAAACAAGTCGGTTGGTAATTTGTGTAGCATATCGGCTATTAATAACAGAGAACATGCTCAGTGTATGAGTACAGTGAGATGTGATGCTGTGTGTTTTTCTGGCTGCTAACAGTTGTTGTTGTTGATGGCTGGTTTCAGATGACGTCGATCAATTTTTTGGATCGCTGTATGATGAAGTTGTACAAGGAACGGGCTGACAGACTGCTGAAGAGACGCCAGGAGGATGTTAAGGACCAGTCACTTGAATACATGCCCTGTCAGTATACGGCTTTCATTCATCAGTGCTTTGTATTATGATACACTTCATTCTTTATGTGTAGTACTGAGTCTGTTTAGTATGTGAGCAGGTTGGTGTTTTATTATAAAACTAGAAAAGCTCTCGGAGAGCGCAGACCTCCAACAAGCATATTGATTCGACACAACGTTGTAGTCCCATTCAAAGCAATGTTAACGCAGATCACCAGATCACTCCCAAAATTGAATCACTTGCAGTTTTTGCCATTTCCGACATTCCCTTAAAATTTCAGAAAGATCCTTTCACAACTTTTTGAGTTATCTTGCTAACACACAGACAGACAAACAAACTCTGGCAAAAACGTATTCTCTTGGCGGAGGTAATAAGTGAGTATGCTTAAAACTATCACTGTCAAATGTAAAGTCACAGTGTGCTACAGCTTCATTCGAACAGAATCATCTTCTGTAATCATTTAAACTTTTCCAAACTTCTCTTATGTTGTTTTGCTTAATGTTTGAATACAGAATTTGCCCGTCATGCCCTAAAACATTATTGGAGTGGCAGCTAAGCAAAATTTATGCGTCATAAAATGTTGTGCATGCACATGTGTTATGTTTATCATAACCTGATATTCCTGATGCGGAATTGTTCTTTTTGAGGTCAAACATTTGGGACATCATCTATATGGTGTGAAATGGGTACAGTCTGAACTGGACCAATATCATCACGTGCTAAGCTGATGTCTTGTTATGTGCAGGCAAAGCAGCTGGTGTGGGTTCCGAGGTTAACAACATTGAAGACGACATGAAAAGAAGACGTGCCGACAGAGGAGGAAGGCGGTAAATGTTGCTCAGTCAATATTATACAAGTAGTGACTGGCGTTGAGGTCATTATTGCCTCAAGATCAAAGATCAAGGGCAACATTTTACAAATTGATGGAATAAAATTTTCAGTGATGATCGATACGCCAATCACTATGTGATATGTTATACCTCAAAACCACAAACAATTCTACATACAAGTCAACAAGTAGACAGCTGTGACGACTGTTGCCTGGTCAGCACGAGGACAACATTGTGCGGGTGACAGTGCATATTTGTTAATGAGATGTAACTTGGACCAATCATGTGCAAGTATTTTGCATTGATCTTTTAGCAATACAAAATCTTACTGTTTTTTATCCAAGGGACAAGCTTATAGTTTGTGCTGAGCCCACTGTATTGGGTGCAGTGCATATCCCTGATATATGCCAGTCGTCTAAAACAGTTTCTTAGAAGCCTTGGTTATGATGCATTGATTTCAAGCTGGCTTACATGCTCCTTAATTAAAAGTGCTTTTAATTAAAAGAAAACATTCAGTAGATTTCCAGCGGTGGTTCACTCTTTCCAAGCGTTGCTGTTCTGAAGGTCATTTATTCAGAGATTTGTCGTAGATGTTAGGGATAGATTTGGGTTAGTGTACTGCATGGCACTAGTGTCAGAGAGTGCCTGGTGTGTTTCAGCTTCAGGCTGATTAATAATAACAGTTACAAAAATGTTGCTGAGCATAAATTAATAGGACAAGTAGCATAATTTTGCAATTATGATTGAGTTTATTATGGTAGGGTGAGGAGGGACATGCGGCCTGCAAGAAGTCCTGTGTCAGGAATTTTCGTAATTTTTTTAAAACGGTCTAGTACGTGTAAAAAATAGGCCAGTTAAATAATATATAGTATTATATATAATAATTCTTTGGCATGGTTCTGTGGTATCATATTGAACTAATTGCATGGTTGGCTGAATTCTCATTGCAGTAGATCTGAAACTTTGATTGTAGACTATTGTTTGCGTCATACATTGTATACGTATCTAAAGCTGTGCTGAAGATCTAGCAACGAAGGAAGGAACAGTGCTTGTACTTAACTGTTGAATGGTGTTAATGACTTTCAGAGCACGACGCAAACGAATGCGTGAAGCTTTTGGAGTCACGGACCACAACGATGGTTTGTCAACGGATGATGAACAAAACAACTCAGACACTACAAAGTTCAGCAGCAGTCGTGGTAATTATTCACATTTATCTATTGATTCAAACAACTTGCTAACTATAGCCAGGATTGTTAGCATACTGACCCACATGGTTAAATACCATATTTAACAGACTTGGTCAGTGTGCCAGCAGTCTTGACTATAGTTAGCAAGGCAGTTTATAAAGCCAAGCTTCCAGCTGACTTGGGTTGTATGCTCGTTCAATTGGGTTTAACCCTCGTCGACTCAGAGCACCAAAAAGTGGATGAGCTCCCATGCAACAGATCTTAGTCTGTGCATAAATTTTTTTTGTTTAGTGGCATCGAAACCACAATGTGAACTAAGTATCACCTCTCAGCTAATGAACTGCAACTTTTTAACCATACTGCAGTTTAATGTTAAAGACACTTGCTGGCATGATTAATTGATCATTGCATTATACTGTCATTTTTTTTATTCATATATGTATATTTATATATTATTGTCTCAGTTGCACTGTATCGGAAGAATCTTTTAGGTTTTTATTGACTGATTGTTAAATCAATCATCTTTTTGCATTGTGTATGTGTCTGCAATAGATGAGCTGAGTAAGAGTGTGTCTACACTGTTTGATGACGTCGTGGATGATTTCTCTCAACTGGATCTGATCCGAGGCAGGTTTGAGACGTGGAAGAGAGATTACTCTGATTCCTACAATGAGGCGTTCATTGCACTCTGCTTACCAAAGCTCTTCACACCGTTTGTCAAGCTTGAACTTGTCTGCTGGAACCCACTTGAGGTAATGATGATGATGGTGGCACAGTTTGTCAGATTCCATGAAATTTTGTGACTTAATGATCCTAAAAAGTACTAAATTCTATCAGCAGTAAATGTCAGTGTATCGCATAACAATGCTGCAAACTGCAAAGATTTGTAATGTGTAACTTGTAAGTATAGTCAAAAATGCAATAAAGCTTTTCTTTTTGTAAAAAAAAGATATGTAACAGGCAAAAAACTTGTCATATGTCTGATAGCTTTGTTAGCATCAAAAGTACATGGCAGGTAAAATTATAAGCCATCATCTGAAAGCATTGCACTGAAAAAAATTCACTGTCAATCAAGCCTAAAACTGTCATTTCAAACTTTTCTGTGGCATGCAGCAAATTTTGCTGCCGATGGCAAATTCCACAGATGTCACAGACTACTGTGAATGCTGGATATATGCTGACATTAGTGTTTAGTGGTTCGAATACCACGGATTTACTGTCATTGTTGTAATGCAGGAGAACTGTGCGGACTTTGAAAGCAGTCACTGGTTCACGTCTCTTCTGCAACATGGCGACTGCACCGGCTTCAGTGGAAACAATGAAGACGATGATCTCGACTTGAAACTTATTCCAAGCATTGTCGAAAAGGTCCTTCTAGCAAAACTCACCGGTAACGTGTAGTGTGATTTCCAGTCTCAGCTAGACAAGTAGCATCGGCAAAACCACCGACAAACATTGATTTGCAGTAAATGCTTTCAGTAAATGTCCATCTTTCAGTTGGTTCCAATATTGTGAGTTTTCGATGAAGCATTTGTTTGCACATCACAGCAGTTGAAGAGTCAGTTGTGAATGGAAAGCCCGAAGGCAGAATAATGTGTTGCTGACAGCGAGCCTTCACTGTAATTTCAGATGCAGAAAGCACAGTGACTTTTTTGCTCATTTTCAGGAATTATTTGGCTCAGCCAGCTAGCACAATGTGGTTCTGAAGCAAGTCTTTCAGAGGCTTTGTGTTTTTATATCAGTGTAATCTGTGCATTGAATGGACAGAATACAAAATATACAGTGAGTGGATACTTTTAAAGTGAATTTTGAACATGATATAGTATAAATTTTTTTCAAAATTATCTTTCTGATTCACTCGGTAATGAATTGGTTTGGGTCTGCTATAGCGAAGGGCCGCCATAGCGAAAGGCGCCATGTCCCTGCTGGACACAGCGGCTTTCGCTATGGCAACAACCGTGACTGACGACCTCTGCCGTAACTTCACAGATCGCCAGTTCACCAACTAGCTCCTCAGGTCTAAGTAGACCGTCACGGGCAGCCGTTGGCAATTTTTGTAGGCACATGCACCGCCGTCGAACTTACTACCTATATTGTACATTAATTTATGGTGTGCATTATTTTCACATCAATCTTTCAAAAATGCTAACCCTAACTCGATTGCTAACCCTAACACTAACCCTAACCCTAAACTTTAACCCTAACCTTTGTCTTTGTAAGCGAAAACCGTAATTTTAATATTAAGCACAAAATTGTACTATATTACGCGTGAAATTGTTGCCCCCTGGTGAATGTGAATGTTGCGTAATGATTCATCTGTCCATATTGTACACTAATTTATGGTGTGCATTTTTGGGCAAAATAACATGGTTACTTACCTGCAAATGTTGTAGTAATCACACCTTATTGCACATTTCATGAATGTTTGTCGTCAGAGGTTTCGTTTGAATGGAGGAAACAATTAACTTTCTGGAACAGTAAGACAGACTTTTAACAACTTCAACATAACTTCGCACATAATCAACATAAACATTGCACTGCACCGTCATGGCAGTCGTAAACTTCCGCTAATATAACGTAACTTTAAACATATTTACATAAACATATGTACGCATCAGAAGTAAACACGCGGGCATCTAAAAACCGAGAACGACCATGTTTAGATCTTCAGACTCAGCTGTAGAAGTAGGCTTAGTTTTAGGGTTAGGGTTAAAAATAGGGTCAGGGTTAGGATTAGGTTTAACCTTTAGGTATAACGGTATATAGGTATATTAGGTATAACGTAACTTTAAACATATTTACATAAACATATGTACACATCAGAAGTAAACACGCGGGCATCTAAAAACCAAGAACGACCATGTTTAGATCTTCAGACTCAGGTGTAGAAGTAGGCTTAGTTTTAGGGTTAGGGTTAAAAATAGGGTCAGGGTTAGGATTAGGTTTAGGGTTTGTATTTGCATTCAACTGCAATTAAAATTAACTAAAATCGAGTAGGATCGGTGTCACAATCGTTCTCGGTCGATAGATGCTTGAAGTAAACAGCTGTGACTTGGAGATCGCAGTGTGCTCATGTACGATTTGTTGCAAAATAGTTAGAAAAGCATGAAACGATCGTAAATATTTCTTCATTTTCGGACTTTATACATCTTTGGCAATTGATTAACGTGAGTGAAATCGGAAATTTGCGGGTAAGTAACCATGTGATTTTGCCCATTTTTGTCGCATAAATCTTTGAAAATGCTAACTCTAACCCGATCCCTAAACCCAAACCCTAAGCCTAATGTTAACCGTAACTGGAGGCGAAAACCTTAATTTTAATATTAAGCACAAAATCGTACCAAATTACGCGTGAAATTGTCGCCCCCTGGTGAATGTGAATGTAAAGCGTAATGACACGTCTGTCGATGTGAATTTTAGTCCAAACCTCGCTATGGCAGCACTTTGCTATAGCAGCCCATTACCGATAAATTTGCATTAAAGTGATAACTAACAATTTCAACAGACTTCGAATGTTTCACTGCAGGACATGTGAAGTGATAATTTCGTGAAAGTTTATTCATTTTCTGATTCAACCCATATATTCTCTTCTTCAGCTTCTGTGGCATTTTAGCCGAAGCAACCGGAGCAGGTGTATCTAATGGGTGATATTGTGTGTTGTTGTAGCATTGGTGGAAAGCATATGGGACCCGCTGTCGATGCAGCAGACCAAACGACTCACGGCACTTGTACAGCAACTCATCAACGATTACCCGACTGTCAATGCAGAGAGCAAACCAACACAGGTAAAGAGTATTAGTAGATCACAGATCTTTTTACAGCTTTCTTAAGCATCTTCATAATAAAAGAAAAAGTAAAAGTCTTGACAATGTGCTGTTTCACTTGTTTTATTCAGTTAACATTTTGGTGTTTTGTGTGATTTACTTGATGAACATAGAACAGCACCATGTGTCTGATTTCATCCTTGAACCTGCATTTTTGTTTTTTTTCTTCATTAGCAGTTTATTAACTTCTATGTTGGTTCATTGCATTTTTGATAATTTAATGCTTTCACTACATAGCATCCAGAATGAAATGATAATTTTCTAAAGTGTTGATACTCATCGTTTTTTTATATTATTTTAATTGCAGCCATTTGGTTGCATTGTTTGTATAAAATTGACTTGTCTTTTTATTAACTGCAAAGTGGATACCAAAGATTGCCTTTGCAGATGATGTTTACTTGTGTTTCAAGCATCAGTACTAAACATGACAATTCAGTCCGCCTATTTGAACGACATGCGTCTAGTTCCGTTTGAGTTTATGCAGTCAACTTCGCTTATAAGCACCAGCAATATGTGCAGGATTCGACTATAAACACGCAACCTTTTGGTCCTAGCGCCATAACTTACTTCGGTTATGAGCAACTTGGCTGACACAGTGCACGTAAGACCACCTGTAGTCAGCCACTTAATGCTCACTGGGACGCCGGTGACAACGTCTAAACCCTAGAATTATGGGGGTAGTCAGAGCTAGTGAGCACCAGCATCATGTGGGCTACAGTGCATCTCCCCACCCCAGCAGCATGCAGCCTCATAATGAACTTCAAACGGCAGTCTGCGGGTCAATAGTGCTAGGCCACCTGCTGTCTATGAGAGTGATTATGAGGGCGGATGGGCAGTGTGTAAACTGACACTACTGGAGTGACCATCATCAGCTGCTACATGCTGCCCCTGATGTCCGTGAAGGAGATAAGTGAGGTGACTGTTTTCTGTGCCGTAGATGACCGTCTATTGTAACTGCATGTTGTAAATGACTGCAGTGGTCCTATAAGCTAACTACAGTTCAATGCATGCCCCGCTTACATGCAAGTCAGCTTGCAGTCCCAAGGCCGTATATATAAGCGGAGTCAACTGTACAACAAAACAGTAACCACAGTGGACACAGTGTGCACATACACATGCATAGTGTAATGTTTGTATGCATTTTAGCTGCTGTTGAAGACAGTCGTGCAGAAGATCAAAAAGTGTTTGGATGACGATATTTTCATGCCACTCTATCCAAAGCAGTGCGTTTTCTGCTGTTCTATCAATGTGATATAAACTGTTTATTTAATTGCTGTCAGTTGAAGATGGTTTAAGCCTTAAGTGCTAGGTTATAGAGGAGCAATCCATCTGCAAAAATCTCATTTTAACTCTAATGATGTTCTAATTGAGACAAGCAACGAGCGATATATATGTGGTGAATTTGGGTTGAAGTTTCCGCTGAGGATGACATTAGTCTGTGTTTGTATCTTTAGTCTACTTTTCTGTCTTCTGCGTCTTTGTGTCATTTTAGGATTTTGCTGGATCAGAACTCAGATCATGCTGATTGTTCTCCGTTTGTATGTCCATCTATTTTTAGCATTCTGGAGAATTGTGGATGAACAGAACAGCAGTGTTCTTCTGTATGACTGTCTGTCTGTATGCCTGTCTTTCAGTCTGTCATACTCTCTTTCTGTTTGTAGTATCTTGGAAAATTATAGCTCTAATGTTATGTCATATCTTTATGTTTGTCTTTCTGCTTGATGTTTATTTGTCTTTTTAGCAGCTTGTTTATGAGCCTGTCCGTTTGTTTGTAGTATCCTGGAGACTCGTAGCTCCGATGCAGCAGTCTTCTTCTATCGTCAGTTCTGGACCTGCATCAAAGTATGTGCCAGGTTTGATTCTTGTTCATCCGACCAGCAGCAATCAGTTGAGCTTGACCGACTGGCGCTCCACCACCACACACTTTACTAGCTTCGTTTAAAGATGAATTTTTATCTCCGCCAAGTGAACGTAGTAAACGTTGGAGGAGATTAAGAGATTGGTCATTCTGTCCATGTTTCCGTCATTCGTTTGTTCCTTTTGTGTACATGAGGACTAATAATAGCAATGACGGCATTGCACCAACAGTGCAAGCAGCAACTCCGGCTATTACATTAATCTCCCTCCCCTGCAGCGAAGCGGCTCTTCCTTCTCCCTCCCCTTTTCTTGTGTTTAAATCACTTTACTTGGCGGAGATATGCATTCTCACGAGCACCTTCTAGTTTGTTAGCGTTATTCTAATGATCATGGTAATGATTGGTATTTTTTGCAGTAATGAATAAAGTGGTTAAAATGAAAGTTTAAAAACTGAGCTGGAATAGCAATGGTCTGAACAATCGATGCAGAATGAACTGTGTGAATGCAGTCAAAATGTTGAATTGGCACAGATGCTTGCTGGAATGACTACTATAATTGACCAGTCTTGGTGCTGACATTAACTCTGCAATGATATCAAATGTTTTCGTGGCTCAGGTGTAAGGTTTGGTTGGAATGTCCCACAGTTGATCTGCTAAAGCAAGAAGTCTGTGCATTAAGCAACAGATTGGATACATCATCGGATGCAGTGCCAAGCTGTGTCGTGCAGTGGTTGATCAATATTTTTGTCCAGACGTTAGGCTGCATTGCATGTGACTAACCGCCATTTTTCACCTTGAAATACTCTTGCTTACTACCGCCATGAGGGAACCCGAGATGGCGAATAAAAACTTGCACTGAAGATCTTAATTTTAGATTGAGTCATTGATCGACATTGATGTGTGTTGCAGTTGCTACGCAGTATAATATCGTGGCAAGGAGTGATATCGCAGAGACAGCTGATGGAGCTCGCATGTGACAGTCTCATCAACCGATACCTTGTTGTTGCTTTACAGAACTCAGTCTTTGGCCCTGAGTCTCTCTCTATCTGCAAAGCTGTGAGTACAGACTAACTGGCATTAGCTTTGATCAATTTAGATAACTGCTGAAGACATTTTTGTTTTGGTGTTGAGAATGCAGTGCATTGTGAAATACTGTTACTATTACTCCTTTTAATGTTTTCTTGCTGACTTACCTTATAGATGGGCGTGTTTTTAGTGTCACTTTCTTTGTTCGGTTGTTTACTGCTGAAGGTTTGCTGTGAAGCGTGGTGGTGAGTCGAAAAGATTTAGAAACTAGAAATACGTTTTGTGGAATGAGGTATCTGTCCCATTGCCACGCTATATAGCCTAGCAGCTGCGTATAAGGGGGGTAGGTGCAAACAGGGCACAATTACCTTCCATGGGGGCCAAGTTGTAGTCAATTTTGTCCCAAAATTTGTTGCCATGGCAACAGGGGTCGGCAGGGGAGAAATTTAAATGACATCATCAGATAGCCTGGGCCCAAAAATATGGGGTAGGTGCAAACAGTGTGCAATTATCTTTTATTGGGACCGAGTTATACCGCTTTGAAATCTCCATTGGCTGTAATGCAAAATTTTGCAACTTTTGAATGGTTACTGTGGCAACACGGGTGTTAGGGGGTAAATTTAAATGACACTGTTAGATTGCCTGACCCCAAAAATAGGGGGTAGATAAACACAGCACGCAATTATCTTTTACGGGGATTGAGTTATACTGCTTTAAAGTCCTCATAGGCCATAATGCAAATTTTTAAAAATTTGGGTAAAATAGGAAAGGAGTTATCAGATTTTTATCCCAAACAAACTTGATTTTACTTTTCGGGCCCTGAATCACTGTGCAAAATTTCATTAAAATAGAATCAAAATTGTGGCCGTATGAGTGTTTACAGACAGAATGACAGACAGACGCAAGTGATTTTATAATCTGTTTCGTGCTATGCTATGGCAGTGGGACAGATAAATATCTTTGAAATTTTGAACACCTTAAGTAAAATACTGCTTTTAGTCAGACTTAATAATATAACTGGAGAGCACTTAGTACAATGAGGATTGTTGTGTAGCCTATTGTTTACAAAGTTATTTTGACATGTTTTGGCACCATTTCCTTGGATGGCATATATATTTGTGTCTATATCTGTCGGTGTAGATTGTGGATGCAGTTCCTAAGGACTGGTTTGCTAACTGTCCGCGTGACTCAACTTTGCCTCAGTTTGAGAACTTGAGTCGATGTCTGGTCACTTCAACAACGTCCGCCGTTGCTCAGTTGTCCACTGCTGCTGCCAAGAGGTTTGACTGAGCACCATTCACTCATTGGCAGTTCTCGCGTTATCATTCTGCTAGCCCAGCAGTTTTTCTCTTCTCATCAGTAGCTGAAAATTGTCCAGTTTGAGGTGTGAGTAACACCGTTCTCTCGTTAATGGTTCTGATAGCCACAATAGCCATAGTGCGGCAGATCACAGACTGAACGGTAGTTCAAGCCATGTGTCAACGGCAACTTCTCTTTCCTATGGGAAAGCCAAAAAATCGACCCTCCATCCCCACAGAATCAAAACCCCTGATCTGATTGAGATAAAATTTGGCGTGGTTGATTACATCGAACATCGACGAATATGTGTAGGAATTTTCGCTTAAAACACTTCTGTATTAGCCATGATACAAACAAAATAGTGCTAAGGGGATGTCAGACGAACGACAAAATCAGCCGATTTTATCTGCCGACAAAATCGCCCCACGAAAATCTGTTGTGTGTCATGCAAAAATCGCCTGATTTTGTCGGCTGACAAAATCGCCCGATTTTGTCAGCCAAGATAGAACATGTTCTATTTCCGACGATTTTTTTTAGCCGACTTTTTGTATATTGGACAACAAATTTTGTTTATGTTGCCGTGGTGATTGTTTACAGCGGAAGATGAATATTTATTTTAGTTATTTCTTGTGTTTGTTATTTACTTTCGTTTATTAAATGCAGAAAAATGTGATGCAAGTATTATTTTTGCCATCTGCATTCGGCTGTTGTGCTAGTTGATGTCGTACGAAGTAGCAGACGAAAATATCGGCCGTGCGTCATGGTTCACCGATTTTTTCGGTTGATTTTGTCGGGCAACTAAACCACGCTCACAAAAGTCGGCCGACTTTTTCGTTCTTCTGACATTCCCTTTACACGCCATGAAGCAATTTTTGCAAGCGGTTCATCATTTGCGTTGCCGCTCGTACGCAGGTTATGCCAAAACGTCACAGTAATCCGAATCATCAGTAACTGATCAGCAGATGAAGTGTTGAATCGGTCCTTTTCTTTTTTATTTTTATAAATGTACAAAAAATAAGTTTATACACTTGTTAACGGCAACATTTAAGGACTTGCACATCGAAAACAGCAAAAATTACAAAAGGTGATATTATTTAGCAGCACATTGACACACAGTCAGTGTGATGAGGCAATATCATCTTTTGTAATTTGTATAGTAAATATAGTAAATATAGTATATAGTAAATTTGTCGCTGACCGTGGTGTCTGTGTGTTATGTAGGGACGCTGTGCGTGAAGTGGTTCGGCTGCTGCTAGCATTGAATGCAAGAAGTCACGCTGTCACTCTTGCCAGACAAACGAACGTTAGCCTCGCTGACTGATGACATGTCTGCTGTTTCACTTGGCCTGTAGCTGGTGATCTGTGATGAGTCTGACCACATTCCGGAAGTTGTGAAGGGCTACTTTCCTTTTTGTTTTCCCTTCTTTTTCTCCTTTTTTGTCTTTTTCCTGACTCCCATTTTTGCCTCACGTTCCAATTGTCTTATCCACTGCATTTACTGTGTCCATTTGTGAGATCAGGTCAAATGTTCAACAAGTGTATTTTGACACTTTTAGACAGAAAGAATGATTATCCATAGCATTGGTACTCATGATTTATATTTTAAAATTAACATAGGATTTTATTTTGACTGTGGCTTTCACAGCACTGCTTTCTGTAACTCATGGGGTCCAATACACGGTATTCCAAACTGTCCCTAAATGACCTGTCAGGCAGCGAGATGTCAGATTCTACTCACTCACTTCCGGAGTCCCAGAAGTTTGAGGTTACCAGTCCATGTGACACTTGATCATATGAACTGTGAAGTGTTCATATAAGTTTACTACTTCGCCAGTGTTGGTTGTCCAGTGCTGAGTTGGTGTTAGAAATACTGGACAGTTCTGCTGTAGTAGGAGTTGTGCCGATTCTGATTAATTTGTGATAGCCCGTGTATAGTATAGTCTCGAGCAGTTAATCATGTTTGAAAACCTCACCAGTAATTATTACATTTTGCAGTGTCAATCTAAATGTCAGTCTAACAGAACTTGAACTATTTGACGCACGTATTTGGGTAACCCCTGTGTGGAATGGTTAGACAAACAGTTATGTGGCATCCGTGCATCTGTCAGCTGATTCAGTATTTGAATGATTCATTAGAATGCTGCTGTCTGGTGATGTTTAAATAGTTAACTAGTTAGTGTTGAACTGACTTAATTCTGTATGCTGCATGCCAGTCTCCGTCATTCTCACAATACAGTCAGAACTGTTGATATGCCAAACGAGGCATAGTGTTGCTTGGAATTATGATTACTGTAGTAACCATGATAAAACCAATTACAGCCTCGAGCTTGTATGTTGACTGTTTGGTCCTTCGTTTGTGTCAACGTGATTTATTATCCTAATTATTTTTATCTATGCATTTTGTTGTTATTTGACCATTTGCTGGAAAATAGGCATGATATGCAAGAAAACAAGCTAATAGCTTAGAAAGTGCTGTCGCTGATGACAATAGAAATGAGTGAATGAATAAATAGATAAACAAGACTGCAGTTTATAGATAGACTAGGCCTATAAAAAGTTATAGGATGGTCGAAGACGCAATCATCTTTAAACGAACTCCGATGTTTGCCAGTGACAATTAATCAGACCCGTCAGTGGGCTGATCAGTCGTTGCAGTGAGACAGGGCAAACCGCGAAATAAAGAAATGCAAGCAAAATTCGCATTTTGTTTTGCACTTTACAGTTGGACAGATTTTGCGCTTTAGCTGCAAGCATCATGATAGGCAGTAGGTCTTTAGTCATCCCTGCTCATGCAGCTTTGCCAAAAATGTCGGAAAATTCTGTTCTGTTACTTTTATTCGAGTGCACATTTTGGTAGATGCTTTATCTGTTTTACAGAAACCATTTTGGAGGCTTTCATTATTTTCAACTTTACGATAAAATCGTCCGCTACATTTTTTACAAACATGCAAACTCGACGGCTTTTTGACTTGCTGAGTGCATGGGTTCATTGGGTTACATTCCAGCACAACAGACGCACAACCAGATAGTTCAGTTTCTGCTAACAGTTTTTGTTGCCGTGGTGCTTCAGAAATTTAGCACCACGGCAAGAAAGTCATTATTTCGACTTCTTAACGCGTGAGTTTCATCAGACTGAGATTTACGCGTGCATCCACTCTTTCATGCAAATTGCATTGCTACTGAAACTAGTCGTAAGGCGATCGTGGCCTAGTTGCACTCGCTTGGCTAATTTTATTCAGTAGATAACTAACGTGTATGGCTTAATTCAAGGTCGACCAGTCAAGCGAGTAGGCCTAGCGGTCGGTCGGTAGTGAGTCGACGCACGTCTGCAAAAAACTCGCTGTGGCGGCCGCGGACTGATGCCGACTGAACGGCGTCACGTTCCCTTGACATCAGCACTAAGCTCAGAAACGCTGAAGAACGTCAAGGACTGAAATTGTATAACATCTTGGGTGGCATTGCGCCACCTGCGGACGGACACCTTGGGTGGTTCCTTCGGCGGCGGGTCTTTCGTAGTATAAGGTACACTAGTCCTATAGTCGAAACCGCGTATCAGCTGACGAGAATAGGCCTACTTTATAGTCAGTAATTCAAATTGCTCTAGCCAAAACCTTTTTCGCATAATAAAACATTAATAGAGATTATCGAGTTTACTGTTAATGAGTGACTGAAGTTAATGACTGTCTGGAGGATAACAGGGAAGATTATTAGAACTACCATTATTGTTAATTAGGCCTACACATGCATGCATATAACCTCGAGTTCTTACAATTTTTGGTTTAGCTCGTTTTTGTTTTTTATGTATCTGTAAAGATTAAACTTTCTGTTTCTTTATTGTAAAGGCTAACCTTTGTTTTATTATTATGTGTTTGTGTGCATTCTGCCTGAAAAGGCCGTCCCTGAAATGACCTATACTGTGTCGGGCGGACGTTAAACCCTACTCACTCACTAAGTGACTGATTAGTTGCAGCAACAGGGGCATAAAACTACCCACCCTGCTGT
>Ga0209367_1003609_pt1 | contig 21090 bp, 16 predicted proteins | sample WorMetLIZISLAND2_FD_187412 | JGI IMG/M metagenome (GOLD analysis project Ga0209367, IMG submission 187412) | Marine gutless worms symbiont microbial communities from Max Planck institute for Marine Microbiology, Germany - Olavius geniculatus... ...
TCAACATCGATATCATCACACTATCATCGCTATGACATCTCGTGAAGGTATGCAACATCTGTATTGTTCTTAATTGCATGATTTCACTTGCATGTGCATGATAATGATTAGTATTGCGTCAACAGTAGTGCAGTAGGCAGTGCTTAGTACGCGCCGCTGCAGCAGCCGTCAGTCGGCCTACTAACGTATTGGCTCTGCACGACCTGTGAGTCCCCCTACTAGATGTCACTTGATTTGTCGACCTGGTGTGCAAGCAGCACATCACGTCTATCAGCGCGATCGCATGTCCGACGTGCACCCCGGGTGGGCCGTCCGAGTCGACAGAACCGCTAATGACTTATACAGCGGCTCGCCGGCAGCTGCGGTGCTCTGAATACCGTGAGGCTGCTTGAGTTTCAGGCTGACAGTGGGTGTAAATAATGTACAATAGCAACACTACAACAAAAAGTTTTGCGCCAAACAGCCTACATTTCTTGTAGAGAAGGCATCTTGCTAATAAACTGTAAAATCAGTTTTTATGTACGTGTATAATTAACGAAGATATTATGCTCTGAGTTTGGGTCATTTTTGACCCCATGTGCAAACGACTAAACTATTTTCGATACATGCAGACGGACTGTTAAAGTTAGTTCAGCATGGTAATTAGTTTCACGCACACTTAAATTCCAGAAAGTAAAAAAGAACAGCAGCTGCGTACAACAGGCAATAACTGAAAACTTACCCGTTGTCTTTCGCGTTCACTTGGTAGCAGCAAACTGCTGAATATACGACCTGGAAGATGGTGACCCAGATTGTTAGAGATGTAGACATCGAGACGTGCGTTTGCGGATGCTTCGCTGGATAGCGTCATGTCAAGTTGTCTGCCGGTATCTACGACGATCAACTCCGGCGATGTCAGTTCGTTGCTTAGCAGGTCGTCAAAGCCGTTCGAGTAATGCTTTATTCCTACAACGCATAAGCTTAAGTAAAACAGTAAGAAAAGTGTAGAATTATTGTACGATATACGGCAATGCTGTAAACGGAAAATATCGAGTCAGATCAAAAACATTCCAAAGCTGTTTCAAGTACTATATAGTGGAATCTGCGTGCCGCAGCTCAGGCCAACCCCACAGAGCGCATAAATGAACCAGCAAGCTAACGTCAAATATACAGTACTGGCAATTAGTTTATGACACTTATGAAATCCAGTTAAACCAATTACGGAGCGGTCTTTTTGGACCTGACGGCGGCTTACGATACGGTTTTGCTCTTGAGTCTTTACCTAAACTGTTCAAAATGTCACAGCAACTGCTCTTTCCCAGTGTGCATCAGCCATGCAGCTACCGGAAACTTCGAAATGGGTTCCCGAGGCTTGGTGTTATTTCCTTTTCCATTCCACGTGTACACGATCGACCTGAGCTGACACACGAACATTAGCCTATATCATGAAGCGAATCTTTAGTTTTTGCAATTGATAAAGATGATCAAAATTCGATCCTATTATTGAAGCCAACCGTATGAAAAAAAGCAATTTTGTTGAATCGTAATAAATATCTCAGACCATATCAATACATAATCGAAATAAAATAATCAATAAAACAAACGGTATTAAATCTACCCACCGCCGTCGGTAAAGATCCACTGCTGGCCCAAAGTATATCCACAAGTTGATCGTCGGAAAGTACATTCGACACCGACCGGTTCATCACTTGCTACAAATATTGATGTGAACGTCGCATGAGCAGTCAAAAAGTTACTCGTATAAAATGCGGGTAACTTAATTACTGACAATTTTTATTGTTATTAAAAATGAAATAATTTTAACCAGGCGTTTCAAGACTAATTTTGCAAAACTATACAAGTATTGCGTTCGTTACAAAAGCATGAAGTACAGTAACTTATTCTTCTTCTTGGTGCAAACTCCTGTCAGAGCGTTGCCGTACTGATGACTTGTCGCCAGATGTCCCTATCCTTGGCCTTCCCCCAGGCAGTGTGAACTTCAAAGTTCTGGGACTGGACGTCTTCATCAACAGTGTTTGAGCCAAGTTGTTCTTGGACGTCCAGCGGATCTTTTCCAGTCAGCGGGTGGACGGAGCGCGGCGGCTACAATGCGGTGGTGATCTTCTGCCGGGGCTGAACGAGCTAGGTGGCCGAAGAATCTAAGACGGTGGGACCTGACCACTTCAGAGACTGGTGTACAAGCAGTAACGTCTCGAACTGTCTCGTTTGTAGTGTGCCTGGTATATGGTATTCGTAGAATTTTTCGTAGGCACAAGGGGGGTATCAGATGCATCAAGACGCTTACCTATAGCCTTGGTGTTGGTCCATGTCTCGCACCCATGGAGCAGAACTGGTAGAATATAATATCCTGTAGAGGCGCACCTCTTATTCTTGTCAAGGAGTAAGAAGCAGTTTCTTGCAATCACTACACCTCTTAGTATCTCAGCCTCACTTCCTCCTTCGTGAGATATCAGTCAACCGAGGTAAACAAAGTCATTCACCATCTCAACATTCTCTGCTGCTACCTGAACAGTCGATTGGGTCAGACGTGGGACCCCGATCTGCTGAATCTTTGTTTTTTTCCAGTTCATTTGTAGTCCTAAAAATGCTGCCTCCTCCTGCAATACCAGCAGTCCTGCCATCAAGAAGTCCAGCATTTCTGCGAGAAAGGCAACGTTGTCCGCGTAGTCCATGTCTGTGAATGATTTCTCACTAACACTTACACCCAGACGACTCTGAGCAACTGTCCAATCCAAGATCCAGTCCATTGGATTCAGGAAAAAATCAGGAGCAACAGTGCCACACTGGCGCACTCCAAAAAGGACTTGAAACCACTCGGAGCGTATTCTATCTGCCAGAACACAACTACACGTGTCAGCGTACAACTCCTTCAGAAGTTAAACTATCTTGCTTGGAATGCCGTGTCGACGAAGAAGAAGCCACAGTGACTCCCTGTCTACATAGTCAAAGGCTGATTTTAGGTCAACATATGCAATCCACAGAGGTTTGTTGAACTCCCTACGTGTTTCCAGAAGTTTACTGAGCGTACTGATTGTGTCCAAGGTTGATCTGTGAGGGGTAAAACACCAATTTGCTCTGGCCGTCGTACTTCTAGTAGCTTTGTCTTTATTCCAGCTAAAAGAATAAGGGCGAAGGCTTTCCCACGTGTAGACAGAAAAGTGATTTCTCTGTAATTCTTGCACTCTCTTCTGCTACTCTTTCCTTTGTATAATGGGAGGATAATTCCTTTCTTTCAGTCCGGAGGCATCCGTCCAGACTCCCAGACAGTCTGAAAAACATTAGTTAACCACTGTACAGTATGATCCCCACCAGCTTTTAATAGTTCAGATGGGATTCCACAAATTCCTGGAGTTTTGCCAGCCTTTAGTCGCCCTATAACTTTAGCAACTTCCGCAGAAGTTGACGGGCCACGATCTGTCGCTATGTCATCTGGAATAGAAGCAGCTGCCTGGGTCAGTTCCACAAGCGGGAAGTGGGAGGGCGAAAGAGCAGTTGTTCGTAGTACTCACGCCAACGAGCTGCCTTCTGAACTTTGTCACTAACCAGGCTCCCATCGGCATTGAGAATAGGGCTCGATATGTGAAGGCAGGCGGAGCGTAGCTGTCTTAAGTGAGCAAAGGCATCTCGAATGCACCCTTGTGACAAGTACAATTTACCAAGTTCGGCTTTCTCTTCAGTCCATCTTTGCTTGTCAAGCCGTACTGTTAACGCTTTACTGCAAATTCTCCAGAAAACGTGCCAGCTAACCAAGAAAAATGAAAAAAGTATGGTGTTTTACTTTTTAAATCACGGTTTACAATAAACATGCGCAAGTCACAAAAGAAAACACAGAAATGTTTTTCTTATCTTTGTCAAATATTGACCAATATTCTTATATTCGCATTTTTTCTCTAGTTACGCGACATCAGTATCCCAAATGTCAATAAAGTATCGCTTTATCTCAAATATGTAAAAAAAAACCTACACGATAATAATGCGAGCTACTAACTGTCGTTATGCGGAATCAGCCACGTCTGTATTATGATCACTGAAGACGACAAAGCACTTGCTGTAGAGATGCTCTTGTACGCATTCAGTACCACGTAGATTGGTTCAAGCGTACTCGGAATTTTCATGAGAGAAACGCTCTGTTGTTGAGATAACGAGTGCCTCTGTATGACCTGCTCGGTAGGTCCGGATATAACCAAGAGCTGAACCGCCATGTCGGAGGATGAAATGCTGTAAGTAATCATCAGCGCCATTGAGTCTTGTGGGATGAACGCTGATGAAATCAAGAACGCCTCGCTGTCGGTGGAAGGAAAGTCATTGGCAAAGAATTCACACCTTAGTTGATGAAGAGTGGCACCATCTACAAAATTCATGTCAGTTCAGTCGAAATGGTTTATCTGTCTTGCAAAATTATTGCAGATCTGCTTGCGTGTATACACGCGTATGTTTTATTATTATCTAACAATAAGCGTAACTGTAAAGAGGAGTATGCACAGTGGCGAATTAAAGGGGGCGGAAAGCGGCGGCCGCCCCCCGCCCCCTATTGACTGGATGCATCTTCAAATGGTGAAAATTATGCACAAAAATGCATCATTTTTGCTTAAAATTTTGCAATTTTTTTCATATCCATTCCTTACCCTTCCGCCCATATTTCCAAGTTCTGGATCCGCCGCTGAGTATGCATACCCCAACTTTTGAAGTGGGGGTACCGTGCTTCCACTTTTCTGACGTAAGACATAAAAATCAGAGTGACTATATCTCAACGTACACTGCAGTAGTCATCCAAAACCTTGATTTTTGAATGTTTATCCATTGCGTTGCAAATTCTACTTTAAGACAAGAAATTTGAGCAAAGCTCATGAAACGCGCGAAAGCCTTAGCAATTTCTCTTCGCATGGTGTCCAGGTCTATCTCAGCCATTTCGGTGCAATTCACTCTTAAAATGCGAGTTCCAGGCCGAAATCGCGAAAAATTCACGAAAAACCCCTCTTCTGGGGGTTCAAGGTCATTCAAGGTCATCGATGTTGATAAATTTAAAAAGCCTGTCACCAGTGCTTGTTATAATAAGCAGCATGTCTGTGCCTATCTGCAACAGTTTTCACGCTACAGGAGATACTTCCGGTAAAATAACCACTTTTTAGGGGGGTAGCTGTCTTTGACGCCCGCCTGCGCCGGCCTCCTTGAAGCTAGGGGGTCGGGACTTGAACTGCTAAAATCTACGTTGAGTGCTGAAAATTTCACACGCAGGTTGTCTTGGTCTATCTCCAGCCATTTCGTCGCAATTTAGTGTTCAAATGTGCGCTGCATCCAGAAATTGCGAAAAATTCACTAAAAACCTTTTTTGAGGGGTTCAAGGTCGTTCAAGGTCATCGATGTTGATAAATCTTAAAAGCCTGTCACCAGTGCTTGTTATGATAAGCAGCATGTATGTACCGATCTGCAACCGTTTTCATATTATTCGAGCCAATAACGGCAAAATGTCATCTTTTTAGGGGGTACCCCTCTTCGACGCCCTCGTTCGAGGGGAACCCCTGCACCCAGTGGCACGAAATTTTGTCACGATAAACTAGAGACCTGGGGCAGCCCACAGTAAAGATTTCGCGATCCTAGCTTGCACCGTTTTGATACAGTCCACGAGTGTGACAGACGGACAGACGCCCAGACGATGGCAAAGACGCGCGAAGCATTCTGCTTTCGCGCGTAAAAAGTAAAGAAAAAGAAAGAAGGCGGAGAAGCAGCTTCATTGACCATATATCTGATGGCAGTCAGTGCAGTAACGGCGCCAGCTATAAGAATAAAAAGACGAAGCCGCCAAAATAATGTCGATCAAGCCCCCGCTCAGGAGGCCCCATCATGTATCGATGCTGTCCGTCTGTCCCGTGCCTCCACCTAGAGCGAAAACGAAAAGGCCTAAGAAGACCAAACTTGGTTGGAAGGGTCCCTGGGACACAAGCACCCCGTGGACCAATTTCAAGGTCAAAGGGTCAGAGGTCAAGGTCACGGCTGCTAATTGCGTTGTTGGCGAAAAATCCTCAACCAGTCGCTTTTCTTTGCGCCGAAAAAATCTAACAAACCCAGTAATGTTACATTGTTACGACTAAGTATCGCATTCGCCTGACTACTGACTGAACTAGACCTCGGTTTCGTGCCCTCTACCGCAGGAACGCACAGACCTAGAAGGCCCCAAAACAGCATGCACGTACTCAACTGCAAGGACGGCCCCACAGCGGGCGGCCCATCAACGGTCACACCGAAATCAAGCCGACTCGAAAGGGTATTGCCTTGCGCCTGAGGGAGTGGGATCAGATGAAGAAAGTCATGGAACTCATCGACAACGCTCACCCGACACTGGCCAGCGCCATTTCCTGCTACTTGAGAGGTGATCATATGAATCAGCTCGGGGCCTTGGAATGCAAAGTGTGCTATCCGTTCTATCACCTCTGATTTCTGCTGAGTCAGCATGACGTCAACTATTACTCCACGAACGTTTTCGCTTATAATACGCCGGACATTTAATCCGTATTCGTCACTTGCACGATCGTAGCCCTACAGTTTGCATCGCCTGGCGCATCGATATTGTCGAATCTTCAACTATAAATTAGGGCCTACAGAGTCAGCACTACGACTCCAAAACATTTATCGCAAACTACATCAAGTAAGGCTGTGTTTAAAGACGCTACTACTGCTGTCAGACCCACCAAGAATCGTAGCCTACGTCTACAGTCGTGTAAAGGGCACAAAGCGCATCCTCACGAGTCACAACGCAACGCGACATGCTCTATCACTGCACTCTCAGCCCTCGGAACACGTATAGAACACATTGACACGTCCGTATGTGTTCCTAATTGGAACACAAGCATTCTGACACAGACCATTACCATTCTGTGTGTGTTCTCATGATGAACGTTTGCGTTCTAAACTAGCAGTAAACGCTTTCAGAACGCATGCGTTCAACAGCGCAGGTGTTCCGCACGTGTTCCCACTGGGACCGAAACCCCGTGCTGAACACGTATAGAACACTGACATTCTGCTACACAGTAGACCCAGTGGGTGTCGACTTGATTTGAGGAACGCTGAAGTCAAATTGCGTAATATCATCAATATTCAAATAAGCTTACTGGAAGAGTGTCTATAATTTTTCTACCCAGGCACTAAAACAAAAAAATATAAACAACGATAATAGCGTTTCATATTTTAAGTACAGGAAAACGAAACGCAATATGTCATAGAACACATTTACCGAATATTGAGGGCCTAATCCCGTCTGAATAACAGGCAAAATAAGAAAATATATAGGCCTACATTAAAATATAGAGTTAAAGCGACAACACTTGTAGAGTACGCTAGTAAACTTTTTGGGCTGTTCTAGCTATGCAAATGCAATACTGTTGGAAAGCACTACATCGACACAAATTATCCAACGGACAGGTAAGAACTCTAATTTGATATTAGGCTTATAATGTATGATTTTCATGTACGACCGCACGAGCGTCAAAAATAGTGTACAGGTAAAACTTCTTAATGTCATTTAGCCTATAGTCTACAGTTGTAGGCCCTACAGTTATGACAAGATCATGCTTAGTGTAGGCTTAGGGACCTACTTATAATTCCATTTATGGATTGCAGGCCTAGACCTAGTTTAGACAGTGTTTTTCTTTCTATGGCTATAATATTGCATGAGGCTAAGTCAGTCAGACTTGTTTACTTGTTATCTCCAGAGTCGGGTAGGCCTACTAGAAAGCGCCCCAAAATTCGGTTCAAACTAAACGCCGACGACACCGCTGCTAACTGATAATGCATGCCGTGCCTCGTGAGCCAGCCAAGCAGGCTGCAGTGGCTGGCCGAGATGCGCAGCTGAGTTTAATGAGTTCACGTGTTGTTGCTGAGAACATTAATGGACCACGGTCCATGCCGCGGTACGCACTAGGCTAATGCACGTGCCGTGTTGTGTGCTAAAGACAAAAGTTTGGATTACTAGGCCTACATGATATTATTTGTCTATGCAAGGTTGATGGGCGTCTGAATCGTTAATTTTCTAATTTTGATAACTTGCAAGTGTATCCAGTAATCAGTAACTAATCTTATGCGTCGTTTTTTTGTTGTTCCAGGAATCTAAAGACACTGAGCTCGATCAGGCTGACAGTCTGGACGCACGGCACGCTCTGCTCTGAATCTGTGTCGACTTCACATGATGGAACTCTATTTCTACATTTTTCTGAAGTGTTATTATGTACGCCTGCGTAGTAGACCTACAAAGTAAATGGCACGCCGTTACTTTGTAAGCATAGCCTATTACGTATGCACGCTGTACTGCAGTTTTAGGCTTACTATGGATTAAATACAGCCTATACATATGCTATTGATAGTAGGCTTATAGTATTTTTATAGTTATTGTATAGGCCTAGCATTCGCTACTTCACGTTTATGAAAGCTTGCAGCTTGGTTAGAGTTTACGTCGTATTTTTGAACATTTATATTGGCATTAGTTAACTGTTTTAATGTCAGGAACAGCGACGTTGTATTTTGACGTACAGGTGTAATTGATTCTGTGAAGGTTAGCCCAATATCATGTTTTTAATTTTGTAATCCAATTATAATTTTTACTTGTGATATTTGTTTGCAGTGATGCATATCAAAGAAGAACCCAAGTCAGCACACAAGCCAGCGTCCTTGCACACAGTGACAAAGCAGCTTCACTCAGATCATCATTTCAACATTGTGCACGTCGCTATACGACCGCAGCTGGCTCTTCGTATAATCGAAGCACTTGTAATACGTACAGTTATTACCAAAGGAAACTGTCATTTTCGGACAAGGTTTTGGCATCGAAAAGGTTTTTTGCCGCCATTTGTTGTTTCGTATTACAAGTGTCCTATCCGATTATTAAAGCGGAGTCAGCTGCAACTGTGACCCCAATGTCTATCGCGTTGATGATGAGATCTGGGTGAAGCTTCTTTCCTACACTTATCGTGTGCACGGATGCCGGTATGCACCTGGCACATTTAGAACACTATACGTTCTACATAGGGCCTCAGAACACCCAAATGCGTTCTAAATCTGTTACAGGGCGCAGCACACGTCCAGCCGTTCAAAACAGAACACATACAGAACACATACAGAACACTATACAGGCATTCTCACAAGAGAATGCTTAACCGTTCTAATCAAAACGCGTGTGTTCTACTGATGATGCAGAACACACTAATGTGTGCTAAATCTGTTACATTTATGCGTTCTAAAATGCGTTCCAAAGTAGCTAAACACATGAGATGAGAGTGTGCAATCTGGATTGCACACAGCCCCGGCATCCCTACTTTCACACGTGTGACATGGAAACAAATCCTGTGGTGGCACGTCAGCTGAACGAAAGCGATATCAAACATTTACATTCGCTAAACATTTTTCCATAGTTGCAACATATTCGTTACTTGTAGGCTTACAGTGTATATAGTCAGTTAATACTTTGCATTCTTATCGTAGCCTACTTTCTTGCTAGTATTACATATTGTAGAGTACAGTAGAGTACATGTTCTGTATATATTTTGTCTATTTCTGTCCTCGTTCTTGTATTTAGTTTGCGTATTAATATGTACTGCAGTTTACTCGTCGTCGTCATTAAAAATTAGCTATTTTATTAACTGTTTCTTTAAGAACTTTGCTTGTACATCAACTGCTACTATCATCGTCTGCATGCAGGCATGCATGTATGTACGGTATGTATGTATGTGTTTTTTTGCAAAGAAATAAATAAACTCGAATCTGTTGCATACGATCATTTTATTCGTTCATCATTTATTCAATACACGACATGCAAATCTGAGCTAATACATCATTAAACGCAGTGTCTGTAGTAAAACGACTGATAATTTTACGCATATCGACGCTTCTACTTCTAAGTGCACAATAGCAAATACAATGTCCGCAGAATCTACTGATTACACTCTGCATTGTCTACTGTTAAACGTTCACGACGCACAATGTCTGTTCAAATAATGTCCAAAGTTCGCAGTAGGCGGTCATCCGAACGAATCGAAATATTCTCCGCATCCATTCTTCACCCACATGCACACCCAAAGACGTCCAGGTCCATGCGAATCACAGGTGTTGACGATTAGTAGATGAGGCTTTGCGGGTAACGTGTCAGCACTAAAAACACCGACAAAGTCTTTTAACACGAGCACGTCTCAGCGCACGTTCGATCTCTTCCGTGTACAATTCATACTCCAAAGTCGAAGACGACGTTCCTATCGCGGTCGATCTCGATGACGTTTTCAAATTCCGCATAGGCGATGACGGTCACAGTGGTCTGCAGTGCTTGACTGAATTTCAGCGCCAGACGCACGTTTCCCTGTCTCACGAGACTAAAGTGGTCGTCCTCGCCGAGGTCGGCCGTTAGATCGAATGCGTACAGACTGTATCCGTTTGCATATTCGTCTCGATCGTCGGCGCCCAGTTTACCCGTGCCGGAAAAGATGGTGTTGTACGCCACTATATACTCTCCAGATGCAAAGTTCGGCTCGATGTGTTTTAGTGCATGTTGTTGTTGGTCGTCTAGATAAAGTACAATCACGCGCAAATTGAAATGATGAAAGTTGAATGGGTTTAGTTTTCTGTTGCCATTAAATGCCCTGCTGTCGACCAGCCCGATCACGAGGCGTGTCGGCAACTGCCCAGAAAACAGTTTATCGTGGTTCATGTCCAGGTAATTCCGCGGAATCGTGAACGATTTATACACCAACGAAATTTGGGACAGAATTGGCTATAACTCGGCTTGTGTAAGAGATTTCGTCGAGATTTTTTGCATCTGTGGGGGAGTTTTCGGGAATGGGCCATCAAATGCTGCTAACTGAATTTCACCCCGACCGACCCTTGTTGCCATGGCAACAAAATTAAAGACAAAATTGGTTATACCTCGGTTTGTACAACAAATATCACCAAGATCCTTGCATCTGACGGAGGTGCAGGTTGGGGGTTTGGCAATTAGATGACGCCAGTCTAAGTCTATCACGGCCAACCCTGATTTCCAGGTATAACGAGCAGCAGCGTAGTAGGAGCAGCAGCAGTAGTAGACACATCCAACGTTCTGTACCCGACCGGAGGTATACTGCTCTGCCTTAAAAAGGTAAAAGGTAAAGTACGGATCCTACTATAGCGCTTTTTACACGCGTCAGGCTCATTCCCGACTTTTGGCAATAAAACAACAAATATATATGTAAAAAACTTACCAGTATAAAACTGTGTGTAAGGACGATGTGATGATATCAGTCCTCTAAAACAGCAAAAATCATTTGGGTAACCTTAGATGGAGCTATGCATATGGCGTCCTTACAAGTTGACTTTAGTTGGTAATCATTAACAGAGTCTAAAGCCTTCTTCATTTGATGTTATGTGTCGTATTAGGTCTATTTGCCCAATGGTTACCGATTTGGCCGAACTGCCCAAAATGTGCACCGTAAAACAACAGATAGGCCTAAGCGTATAATATGTAAGATAGCTAAATAGTTAGTTGGGGGTTAGTTTAGTACATTTCACTTAGACGTGTTCTCGAATAAGACAACACTATACGGGTGGCCGCCGTATGTGGGTCAAGTTCGAGGATACTGCGTTCACTGCGCAGTCGCTAACCTATTCTCTAGGCTTAGCTGGCTTTGAGGAATCTCAGGAAAATTCTGTACGTGGCTTCCTGGCTAAAACCGCCTGGAGCCTGGTAGCCGGTTATTATAATTAGGAATGGCTTAGAGGTCTTTTGCGTCGTCAAAAATGGGTATCGTGGGTGCCACGATAAAATTAGCTTGGCTACAGAAAGTTTGTTGACGTCGGCCTCCTAGCTTACAGCCTAGAGATCTCATCCATTCAGAGATCCGAAAAGTGTGGCTATATCTGTAGAAGTCTGCCTACTGGTTGTGTGCTGCCTAGTGGTGTTGACATTTGTGTTTTGGGGAGCTACAGGGTCGGTGGTTGGTCTAGTGTTTTCGGTGGCCTCATCGGGCGCCACCCTACTCGAGGGTGACTCGCGAAAGGGGTTCTCCATAAGAGTGAAACTAGACTGGGGAGAATTTTGGTGCTTAGTTTATGTTATTTTTGGGCCTAGACAGTGCTAAATTTCAAGTCCTAATTTTTAGGTACCAAGTTAAATGTGGCCCAAAACAATGAAACGAACCTCACCAAACAAGTAAAAAGAAGTGCTGTATTAAGTTCACTGAGACGACGGCATGCAGCGACAAAGACGACGACAAAGATGACAACGGCGGCATGAACAAACGACACACTCCAAGCACGTGCTCTCCCAGCTCTCCCAGCAGTTCCAGCAGTTCCAGCCAGCACAGACAGAAAGCCAGTGATCCGAGAGAGAGAGCCAGATGACGTGGGAGCTTAAATATGAATTTGGCTGGCCTGCTTTCCACGGCCATAGGCCCAGCATTTCCGCCCATAGCCTAGCTGTTTGGCTGTGGTCAGCGTTGAGAAATCGTGACTGGACTGAGTCTGGGAAGTCTGGCGGACAGTGGACTGCATCGACCGGAAGTGACGTAGGTCTAGGCCTAGCTAAGTCGACAGCAGATGCGGTGTGGGGTGGGAGAGAGATACTGCTGCAAGCTGCGACTAACTGTGGCATTTCTTAGCAAACTATTCACGACTTTACTCCCACGAAATTTCACCACGGGCGATGGGGTCAGTCATTTCTCACTGCACACTAAGGAAACTGTAGCAAGGTCGCATAGTGCAGAGCAAGCTCCATCTCACATATCGACGTCATTGACTTTATTGCATAACTTTCCGTTCGGGAAGGTTTCAGCAAGGTTACAGTACTTTTGATCTAGCTTTTTGGTGCTCGGTGTAGTCGATTAAGCTCTGTTGTTAATAAAACTAATTGTTCGAGTTAATTCCTCACAACAGCGTTACAATCAGTCAACACGTGATGCTAGCAGCCACCTTATAAATATAAGCTTAACTAATGTAAAAGTCTGCGTAATGACGATATGGTGATCTCATATAGCTGCTTTCACTTTGGACCAAAATACTATAGGCCTGCTGCATCGGATGGTCATTGCCATAATAGACTACTCGGGTTAAAATTGAGTGCATTAACAACGAATGTAGGGCCAAGACGACAGCCGGATCATTCATGCATGCAGTTACGGCCTATAAATGGCAAGCACACAGATAAGTTCACGTTCTTATTAGACATCAACAATGTCCAATCACTTTATTATCCGTCCATCCATCTGTGCATTCTACACGCGTTCATAGCTCAAGCAATAAGGCATAAAATCCAAGATTGGTGTAAATGTTCTCCATGGCACAGTAGCTGCTACACCATTTTCAGCTTTAAAGTGTCTAATGTCAAGATTACGGTTGTGCTGTGCAGTTGGACTATTTGTATGCGTAGGCCTATGAGTGCACCGTTAGCTGAATATTCAAGCTGCCGGACAAGTAAAAACGTTCTACTGAACGCTCAAAGCTATCTGACTGAACTGAACGACAAGCGTGGTCGAATGTCTGTAAATAGGCCTACTAAAGTGACCCGACAGCCTTTTGCTGTCAATCAACGGCGTCAAACAATAGACGAACTGTTCTATATTTAGAACTGTCTTGTGACAGTCTCTTATCGACATACACGATAGCGCAAAAAAAACGTTGGTTGCAACAAACTGGCAGAACAAAAAAAGAAAACGACTGTGAATACACGTCTCATAACACTGTCTAATATAGAAAGTTAGAAACACATTTTTAAACGTGTAATCAACAATAACTGACGTCATAAGTAGCACAGGAATATATTAGCACGTCATCGAAAATCGAAATAATTATTTATTTACAGTAGTGATAGAATGGAAACTACAGTTTTGTTACTCGAATTCATTCGATTGTCAAATAACCGCAGTTTAACGAAATATTTCAACTTTTGCTTCACAAAATTTAGTAAATTAACATAAATTTACGTATGTGCATTAATTTTTTTAACTCGCGTTAATTTTTTTAACGCGCGTTAATTTATTAAAGCATTGACGCGTTAATTAACGCGTAAACTTTGACAGCTCTACTTTAGACTATGTTAGTGATTACCAACTAAAGCCAGCTTGTAAGGACGCCATATGCATAGCCCCATCTAAAGTTACCCAAATGATTTTTGCTGTTTTAGAGGGCTATCATCACATCGTCCTTCCACACAGTTTTAAACTGGTTAGTTTTTTTACATATATATAAAAAACGTCGCTGAAACCAGGGAGTTGGCAAGGACGAAAATACGGCCAAAACCACGAGCAGGGAAATGGAAATGGAAAGAACAAAACGAAGATCCAAAGGTGGCATTCAGGGAAAGCATATGGAAAAGAGATCCGAAAAGGATCCGAAAAGGATCACTTTCCATTCGATAGTTTTACAGGAATTTGTTGGAAAAATAAAACACAGATAGGTCCATTCCAATGCACGAGTCAGTGCTTGGCAGGCGCGCGCCGTGACTGGCCAGAAAATTCGCGCGCTGATTGGTCAGTTTCGATCCCGATTTAACGCGAGATCCGACCAGTCGAAAAGAAAATTTTACGACAAAATCGAGCCAAAACAACGATTAGAAAAACGGAAATGGAAAGGCCTAAATGGAACCTGGAAGGGACCAACTGGAAGAAGAGTCCGGGATAAGAAACTCCAAAGGACCAATTCTTTTCAGAGAGTTTAATCGCAAAAAAATCAAACGAATCGAGGCAATTTTGCAAGCAAACTCGTCAGAGCTCGCAGGGGTCACCGAGTGCACTAATATTGATAGAAAAACTCGAGCTCTGATTGGCTGACTTTGGATCCGCATTTGACGTAGGATCCAGTTCAACTGTGAAATTTGACGCAAAATAACAAGACCGTGAAAGTGGATATGGAAGCGGATGGAACTGGAAAGAACTAATGAAAACTGATGGAATGGGAAGATAATAGGTGGATCTGGTGGATTTTAACGAAAGAATGACGAAAATAAATGCAAACTACAAAAATAAATGGGAAAATGCGACGACACCGATTGCCAGAAAAATAAGAAACTTTTTGATAATAAAATGTGTTCTGTCTGTTCCGACAGACAAACTTTAGGTTAGGGGAAACGTAAAATCACTGCAATATTTTTTCGCTGAAAATCCAATAAAATTTAGCAGAAATTGGTTGAAAAAAAAAACAAAATTACCTGGAAAACAATTTGGAAAGAAAGTTAACTTGATTTTAAAGGGGAAACCAGCAAATTTGAGTTGAATAGTTGTCTGGACAACAAAATCGAGCGAAAATTGCTCGTGCAAATTTAGGAAAGTTTGGGTTGAAGAATTTGATAGAGTTTTTAAGGAAATAAAATGGTTTTAGGGTTGATAGGACAAGAAAAGAGTTTGTAAAGGTAAAGAAGGTAAAGGACGGTGTCAATTTTTATAGCGCATCTCGCGTACTCGCCTCTAATGCGCTTTTCGTCACTCACCAGAGCAGCCGGCCGCACGGCCACCGCGTGCAGCCTGCAGACACAGTCTAGCGCAGCGGCCGACTAGGCAGCCCCAGTCAGCTGTACTAAGATCACCACCTTCCGTAACCCATATAAATGAGTTACTACTCATTTAACCGACCCCGGAGGATTGGCAGGCTGAGTTGGCCTTGTTGGTTGACTGACAGCGGACGCTTTTACCCACAAAGTGGTCAAACAGCCATCCATCAGTCTAGCGCAGGATAGGGAAAGTTCGCCGGCCAGGACCGACGTTTTAAGCACTATGCCACATCACCAACTGGATAAATTTGGAGTGAATAATTTGAAGGGAAAATTTAAGATTTAGGATAAAATAAATTTAGAAAATTAATATGAAAAACCTGACGAAAAATAAGTAAGTAAAAACTGAAAATGTCATCTTTCATTTAAAATGCGTCAAATTCGATTTCGGTCAAGGCTCCGCCTCAGACTCCACTGGGGAGCTTACGACGCTCCCTCAGACTTTTTAGTCAGCTGGGGGAGCTAGGGAAAACCTCCCCATTCTTCAACCATCCATGCCAGGGGTGTCTCTATCAAGCTGAACAGTCAAGAACTCAAGTGTATCGTTTGTATTAATGTTGCGTATAACTGATATGCCACGTTTTATAGCAGCACAACACAGGATTTAATGACTGAAATCTTGTCAAGTGCAATGGATGACTAAGTAGTAAGAAGAAAATATTCCGTGCAGAAAGTGTTTCTAATGAACTATAAAGCAGACCGTGCGGTGCGAAGAGGCCAAGCCAGCGTGGTCTAGACGTTGCATTGTCTCGCCACACAAAACAGGCATCCGGTCGTACCGAGACGTCACAGTCAGTGGATAGTATATGCGCCTCCTTCACCATCGTGATTCCTGATTCCGTCCGTTCTAACGATACGCAGAAATCGTGAAAGAAGTTTAAGTATGACACAAAATGACAATAACAACAAGTAATCGGGCAAAGCTCACGTAACGCGCGACAGCATCGGTGCTGCCACTGGGGTATAAATAAAAGAATAACGCGTTTGGAAAGCGTACCCAAATTTTGACGTCTCGGTGCGAAAAAAAAATCCTTAAACCTATGAGGTCGAAACTTGGTTAAAATCGACGTTTTATGCTAAAAAAATTATACCCAGGTTGTCCTGGTATATCTAGAAATATTGCGGCGCAAATTCACTCATAAAATGTGCGCCAAGGTCTAAAGTCGCAAGAAAATCAACAAAATCCCCTATTTTCGGGGTTTTAGATTATCAACGATGGTACACCAGGAAAACTGCTCAAGAGTGCTCGTTACAAGCAGCATGTCTGTGTTTATCTGCAATCGTTCTTACGCTAAAAAACGTCAATTGTTGTAAAATAACGGGTTTTAAAAGGGTACCCTTCTCTGACGCCATTGTTCGAGCGAAATTTTTTTTGACAGCTCACAGTGAAGATTTCGTGATCATAGCTTGCACAGTTTTGATTTATGTAACAGACGGAGGAACAGACAGACAAACGTTTTTACGACAGGTAAGATGCGCTCAGAATACTGCTGTCGCGCGTAAAAACCAAAGTAATTTAGCAAAAAGCTGCCAGCTGGTGAATCACAAATCATGTTTTTGTAAGTGGAAAGCAATCGCATGATTTGGCTGAGGTTAATCTTCAAATTTCCCTTTCTCTCAGGGGATCCCGTTTCATAAAATGTGTCACTGGGCCCCATAAGTGTACCTGTCGAATGACATCTTAATCCGTCATACAGTTTAAGCAGGGTGCACGAATATGAATATGACATACGACACGACAGTCAAACAGACCTTGCAGCGACGCCGCCTAAAAATAAGTTCCCTATATGGAAAAAAACAGATTCGCTAAAACTGCGTTTGTTTAACCCTCACATTGCGCTTCTATTTCTACACACATCGATTGAGCTTCAAGAATAAAAAAATATCACTTGCAAAAAAAGTTCGATTTAGAGCAGCCTCCCTTACCGTTATGGGTCTGTCTTATGACAAATTTTTGTGGTGAATTCCGAAAGATGCATCATTTAAGCGGCAACGTACTGGACGGCCGTTTAAAGTCATCCAAGTCGTGATTCTGAAAGCCATCGAACCATGTGTCACATGTAGTTACAAAAGCAAATCAGACGCTTGGTTTGATTCGACGAACTTTCACGTACATGGATTGTAAACTGATGAAACCGCTGTTTATTAATATTGTTCCACCACACTTGGAATATGGCAATGTAGCATGGCATCCGTTTTTGAAACAAGACATCGAACTGATCGAAGGAGTTCAACATTGAGCGACACGAATGGTTCCAGGTTAAGCCAAATTGTCATACGAAGAAAGGTTACAGAAAATGCTTACCGAAGAGCCAGAGGGGACGCTATCGAAGTGTGTAAGTATTTGCATGGTATCTGCAGTGTTGATTCCTCTGACCTACTGCCACTGCATGAATCATCAAGTCTGTCAACTAAAGGTCACACTTTGAAATTGACAAAAAGGAGTAGTAGAACTCAGTTACGACAGAACTTCTTTAGCAACAGAGTAGTAAACCTATGAAATAACCTTCCAGAAGAAGTGGTCATGGCTCCATCCATCAACGATTCTAAAGGACTGTGGCGAAAGTCGATTTTTGCAGGACGGTCGACTGAAATAGTTTTTGTGTGTTAAGGCCTTAATTGTTTTTATTTATTTCCTTATAAGGGCATAGGACATAGGCGTGTATTATTTTTGTTCTCATAGGTTTATCTTAGAGTAGGCAATATTGGCTTTATTTGTAGAGAGTGTTGAGATGAGATGAGATGAGATGAGTGATTCTGGTTGGTTGACAGCAGGACCACGCCCACTCAGAAACGTATAAATTCGAGTCAGCGCAGGGCAGATATAGATAGAGAGATAGTTGCCGTCTTGCTGCTAGCAGGTAACTTCTCTCTTGTATAGTATTGACCTGCGGGGTCCGGGCTGGCTGCGTACCGTTAGGATATAGGATTTGTCGACTTGCTGTTCTTTTGTAGGCCTATAAGTTGTTATTATGCCTGGAGTTTAATATTCTGTTATTATGTTTTCGTTCACACGCTTTGTTTTTATTTGCACTGTTTTTGTTGTTATTAAAAGTAATTAATCTTTACTTATTGGAGTTCGCGTTATGTTATGGCCACGGGTGGTGGAGAACAGTCAAGTCGCGATGACTGTAGTGAGGAATGTAGGCGTCAGACTATTAGTCCGCCGGACCCAGAGATAACCCTGAGATCGATGACTAGCCGGAGCACCGTGACACAACCCGCTGGTCTCCTCACTTTTTAACGTTTTTTTATTTTGTTCAACCTTTTTAATTTTTTTTTAAAAAACGTGCATTGAAAATCCCATTAAAGGCTTTGTGAAGCACTTTTGGGACCACAGAAACGAATTAATAAGTCATAGTGATGTAGTTTACTTAGTCCAAATATACTAAATAAGAAGTTTTGTCAACTAGTATATTTAGTTAATTTAATGCTATGGTCTTATGACCTCACAGCTAAATTGAAACTAAATGAAGTTCTCTCTATCTGAACTATAATTCCAGGTATACTGCACTTAGGCCTACAGCATTAGGCATTAGGCATTAGGCATTAGGCAAAAGCTAAACAAATTATGCCCAACGTTTTTATTGAACGTTTTTAAACGTTTTTTTATTTTTGCCACGATTTTACGTTTTTTAACTTTTTTTTAAAATTTTTCCTGGAACGTTTTTTACATCTATGATCTGTATGACACTAGTCTGAGTTATACCCATCTAGTGTCATACAGATCATTCACCGCAATGCTGATCTGGAGTGTTTTTTTCTGCCACATTTTACCAAAATGTTTGTTAGTTACTATGGTCATAGAGTCATGCGGTTTTCAGCAAAATGTTCCACAAAAAATTATTTACATGACTGATGTCAAGTGTTTGAATACCGCCATTAAATATTCTTTGTTTCTTCCGCTGGCATGAGAACTATTCAAAAACAATATTACTCTAGACACCATGGTCTATAAAATTGTGTCATTTTTATTTTTTGAACAGCAGAAACATTGGCCGATTTTAATAATTTTTGGCGTGCAACATTACGAAGAAACTTGACGCAAACGTCTGTAGTTTTGGCCACGTCACATTAATGCTGTCTCTACACTACTTTGTAAAAGGCAGAAGTCGTAGTTTTGCCATTGACAACAATGAATTTATATTGGGTAGTGCATGCATCGGCTCAAAAAATTACTAAGACCACAAAATCATTAAAAATCTGTTACTTTGTTTTTATTTTAAAATCGTAAGTCGACGAACTGAACTTTGGACGAAATTTCGACCTATTTAATCGAAACGTTGAAAGCGCAATGCAATGGCTAGGGCCTAATTTTTTACTCAGAGTCAGAAAATCATTCCACAAAATAGTGATTTCTAGAAACGAAATTTTAAAACAGCGCATTTACCCGTCTTGTTGCACTGAGCCATTTGGAGATTTATGCTGTTGATAATAGCCATTGTTCCAAGTGACGAGCTTTTTGTGTGCAGAACTATCGCAAACTCTTTCCCTTCAGTCATATGCGGCTCGATGGTTGTTTCCCAGTATCGAAATTTGTTGCCAAGAGATTGCGCGCTGCGAAACAGCATTCGCTTTGTTAGCACATTCGTTGTCGGACTGGCATGCGCTAATTTAACAGCGAAGTAAGTAAAGGCGGTGAAGTTCATCTGCAGGCATGCGGATTTGCCGTCGAGTGACACTGGCGGAAAATATATGTCCATCGTCCGATCGCTGGCGAAATCCATTGACGACTTCTGAATTGTCAGGGAAAAATCTAAACTCCAAAACAGCAAAATAACGCTAAGATATACTAAATTCACTCCGATTTATTTCGCATAAGACACGTCATCAAGATTTGTAATTGCATAGTGCTAGTTTAACAGTCTGCAATTTTTGAAGCATTGACTACACACTTTGTGTAGTTTACTTTACTTCATCAATCATTACTTTCGCTGCCGATAATATGGGTTTATTACGCGCGAAAGCAGAATGCTTCGCGCGTCTTTGCCATACGCCGGGCGTCTGTCCGTCTGTCTGTCCGTCCGTCTGTCACACTCGTGGACTGTATCAAAACGGTGCAAGCTAGGATCGCGAAATCTTCACTGTGGGCTGCCCCAAGGTCTCTAGTTTATCGTGACAAAATTTCGTGCCACTGGGTGCAGGGGTTCCCCTCGAACGAGGGCGTCGAAGAGGGGTACCCCCCTAAAAAGACGACATTTTGCCGTTATTGGCTCGAATAATGTGAAAACGGTTGCAGATCGGTACATACATGCTGCTTATCATAACAAGCACTGATGACAGGCTTTTAAGATTTATCAACATCGATGACCTTGAACGACCTTGAACCCTTTAAAAAGAGGTTTTTAGTGAATTTTTCGCAATTTTTCGATGCAGCGCACATTTGAACACTGAATTGCGACGAAATGGCTGAACATAGACCGAGACAACCTGCATATGAAATTTTCAGCATTCAACGTAGATTTTAGCAGTCCAAGTCCCGACCCCCTAGGTTCAAGGAGGCCGGCGCAGGCGGGCGTCAAAGACAGCTACCCCCCTAAAAAGTGGTTATTTTACCGCAATTATCTCGTGTATGGTGAACACGGTTGCAGATAGGCACA
>Ga0209367_1003610_pt1 | contig 21089 bp, 11 predicted proteins | sample WorMetLIZISLAND2_FD_187412 | JGI IMG/M metagenome (GOLD analysis project Ga0209367, IMG submission 187412) | Marine gutless worms symbiont microbial communities from Max Planck institute for Marine Microbiology, Germany - Olavius geniculatus... ...
TATAAATAGATACAAAGAAGTTTTTTGTCGGATGATGTTGGAATCATATAAATTAGATGTCATAAGACACCTAAAAAGTGATCGTAAGACTTTTGTCGTAAAATTGTCGTAAGATGTTTTGTGAATTAGCACATTGGCGTGTGTGTGCAAAATGTCATAAAATTGTCGCAAAATTGTCCTAAGATGTTTTGTGAATTTAGCCCCTGTTTCACAACTTTTGGCTGCAGTCGTGCGTCATAAAGCAGACGACAGTGTACGCCTAGTCTATGCGATCTGAGTGTGTGTTAAGTACGATACCGCACTGTCTGGAGTGGTATAAGTTCGTACTGATGACTCTTTTATCCACTCCCGCAGTACGGTATCTAGTACTTTACTTTATTTCTGTGTGGTTTGTTTGGGACAGAAATGGGACAGGTCGCACATGCTTGAGAATCTCTCCGGTTACGAGACGAGCTGCGCAATGATAGGCAGTGACGACTGGCCGTTCAGCAAAGCGCGCTCAATCGCAGCCGATCATGGAATGCACATTACCGCCGTCTACGGCTCCGAGCTGAACCTGGGCAGCACTGATCTAGCGCTCGACCGCATCCTTGCAAACTTCAAACAGGTATTGATCGTCTCGAATGAACTGACTTATGGCCAATTCACACCCGCGTTGCAGCTCAACTCAACTCATCTGTGGTGACTGTGGCGACAATGCAATGACGTCATTAGCATTGTGACGTCACGCTGCTGTGCATAGACCACGCGTTGTCTGCTAGCCTGGCTGAGCAGTTGAGTTGAGTCGGCGTCGTCGGTGTGTATTGGCCATGAGCGCCGTTAAGCCCAAATTCCATTACGCTGACTTTGCGACAAAGTCCGGGACAAGTTCCCGACAAAGTCGCGGACACAAATCATGAAAGTCCGCGACACAAATCACGTCGCCGACTTTCATGATTTGTGTCCCCGCGGGGAAAATTCGTAATGGAATTTGGGCTTTAGCGCATTGTGTTTTCGGCAATACAACGACCACATACAGCCTCATAGAAATAACAAATACCTACTAAACTTCACGATCTCACGTGACCATAATTTGTGACCGCTAGAGAAGTCAACGATGTTTTGCTTTACCTATAGGCTCCAGTTGAGTATTAAGAAGAAAATCACGAACGCTCGTTTACGTTAACTGACGAAATCCATTAGCCTATTCTCACCGTTGTCACAAATGGAATTCGAAATTTATTGAGGTCACAGGCCTAACAGAAGAGCGAATTTGCTAATAATACTGCAGGCCTACAGACGTTAGGCCTACTAACTTAGCAGGCCTATAGACGTTATGCAAGAAAACTTAGCCTATTTGTTGTAGTGGCTTGATCACTGAGTTCGAATCTAAACTTAGGCCTATGTTATCTCGTTTTATAGCAGTTTAGTTAAACCATTTTGTTTTAGGCCTATATTGAAGTTTATGGCAATTCTTCTCTGAGTTCATAATATTATATGTGAACTTTTGAGTGGCTATAAATTTGCGCAGATCCAGTACGCCAGTGCTCTCGGATGCAGCATCATTCCAGATTGCATGGTAGAGCAACAGATGTACGTCGTCGTCTCCTGCGTCTATGAGCAAGAATAGGTCAGACTTTGATCAGTCTTAATATTGACTAATCTGCGAAAATGCTGAATTAACCCGAGGAAGACTGCAATACAGAGAAAATGGAACATTACTGCTGTTTCCGACTTACAAAGGCCGTTCACTTTTCCAAATATCGAAACTGGAAGTACAGGCCCCCAACTCGGTAGTCGTAGAACATCTCTGCCGAGCTGTTGAGTGTTGACTCGCGAGTTGCAAACTATAGCGACTTTTAAATCCAGGCAGCGTGTCTGTGGCTGTCTGCGTTTGTCTGTTTACTGTCTGTCCGCGCTAACTGTGAATACAGCCGTGCGGGTCACTTTGCATTGCAGTTTGCGAGCATTGTGTTAAAATGAAGCGGTAAGCCTATAGAATAAATCCATCGTATTTTAGCCACCTAACGAACTAGAAATTACTTTTCAGATCCCAAACGATGGTAAAGAATTTCCATGGCAAACCAATAGACCAATAGACAAGAAAGAATAGGTGAAATATAACATTATCTTATTCTTAGGCGAAAGTCAACATGTAGGAAAAAGTGGCGAGTGTGCAAATATTCACTAATCACTGACAGACTGCAGGCTTATGAATACTATTTGTGTGCTGACTGTTGTTGTAGACTTCGTGAACTGGAACGAAGATTCGATTAACCGTTGTTGTCTTCCGCATAGGCGTAGCCAGGGGAATACAAAAGGTGCATGTGCGCCCTACAGCCCAAGGAATGCGACAATTTGTGCAGTAAAACTAACGTTTTCAGGGCTTTTTCATCATCAAAAACACGTCGGCGGCCGGGGCTCTGCCTCGGCCCACTCTGGGGGGAGCTTACAGCACTCCCCAGACTCCCTAGCTAGTGGGTAGAGGCTCGCTGCCCCTCCCCCAAAACCCCACTCCCGCTCTTAGCCTTGGTTTTCGGCTTTCAAAATGCAACACTCAACTCCAACTTCTGGCTACGTCTATGGCGTTCCGTATTTAAGCTCGCAGACAAATTTATATGCCGTTGTGAAACATGCAGCCTATGTGTAACACGCTTCCTCAGTGCCGGGCTTACGAGCGCAGTTCTGGGCAAGATTCTGTAACATTCTTTCGCCTCATTCCTTTCCTACCATCACATTTATTGCCCTCTCTTTTCCTTGCCACTTTTTGCACTTCTCGACCTTCCAGCAACTACAATTCAGGCCTAGGGGTGCTGAAAGTTTCTCAACTTCTACGTACGAAAATGGATTCGGTGCTTTTTTAGATTTAAAATTGGAAATTTACCATCTCGTGACTAAAACGCAGAATCTTTCAAAAGCTATTCAGTGATGGTGTATCAACCTGGTACCTGGCTGCTCTGAAAGTATAGCCACGACTTGCTCAACCACTGCCCAAGGCCGGCTGAGTGCTTACCACTAACCCATTAGGGCCTATATAAGCTCTTGTATTTCATAGTATACTGCTTGCCATTTTGCTATAATGCTATAATATTCATACACAGAACAGTATTCGCTTATCAATGAGGCCACCCTAAATGCCGGAGAACTCACAGCCAAAAGCGACAAACAGTTGCAAGCCTACAAACAGTTGCAAAAAATAATGGGACATGAAAAAATCAAATCTTGACATAGACAACTATAAAAAATAAAGTAAATTGCAGATTTATACAGTTTTACAGTGGATGCCACATAAAAACCACTAATAAGCATCGGCCGACAAGTTTTACCTTATTCTGTAGTTTTGCAACTGTTACTACTCATAAGTATTATTGTACGTAGTAGTTGTTTAGCGTAATTTTTATTTCATTAGTATGTGCATGCAATTACTCAATCATTTCGTCTGCAGCATATTCTCAACTATGCATTGTAATAATAAACTACACTGTGTAGCCGCATGGTTGCTGAAGCATAGAAGAAAGTAAACAAGACATCATTTGTTGAGTTTTTGCAGAACAAAATGCATCGCAATATAGTTATGATTCATTTCATTTCGGAAGCAGTTGAGTAACAGCACGATACCGCAAGTGAGTCTGTTACAGATCAAACTGTTTATAACAAACGAGATCCAAAGCTAGAAGTAGTTCATACATGACCGGTACAACCTTAAACCAAGTCCTCCCCAAGTCATAAGATCCATAGAAGGGTACTTATCTCCGTTTCCTTAGCCCTCAGCCAGACACCAGTTAGTACTGCAAGACCACAGATATGCAGCTTTCACTTGCACTCATTGTGCTTACCCAGAAAGGGATGGCCAGGCTGAGTTGAGATAGGGATAATAGGATATCACACCACTGCTAACAGATGATAACCAGACGTGTACCAATAGCAGAGAAACAAAACTGACTATTACCCACAGGCAAAGCACTATGTGTCAGACAGAAATAGTCGCTCATAATCACCACAAAACTACAAAAATATTCCTAAAACACTACAAAAATCAGTGAACGACTTGAACACTTAACTGCAGCAATATGTATGCATTGGCAATTTGGCACAGTAGCGAAAACTGCATTTCGGCATGAAAACCATGTGCACCATGTCCTCTAATGAACTAAGTAACTGTTCAACAATTATGCTTGTAGATAATGGATACATGCACACAGAGTATATATTATATAATAAAACCAGACCATTTGAAGCTAATGCATACACTAATACTAACTATGACACGCCCACATGTGAAAAAATATCATCGTCACTATGGCAGAGGATCGTATCAAGCTAATGACATCGCCATTGCAACAAGCCAAATAATAACCAGAGCATGTATTTCATGAGACTAATTTTTTTGACATAAAGTCCCTAGCACAATAAGTCTATTCTCAATACCGAGTAATACAGACGGACATTCTTGTTAGTTTTAAAACCATGTCAGATCAACTGGAAGTTTTGTGCAATGATCAAAATGCGTAACTAAAAGCAAGTTTCCAAATGTCAGCAGATTAGCAAACAAAAATTACAGTTAGAACGGCAAAACAATCCTATCTGCTGTCAATGACATTTCAAAAACATCAAAAACAACTTTCTACGCGATGCATTTTCAGTGGACTTCCCCCCAGTGTTTTTTATGTGCGATAGCAGAATGCTTCATGCGTCAGCCTGCGTGTCTGTCCGTCTGTCTGTCCATCTGTCACACTCGTGAGCTGTATCAAAATGGTCCAAGCGAGGATCACGAAATCTTCACTGTGGGCTGCTCCCAGGACTCTATAGTTTTTCATGACAAAATTTCGTGCCCCTGGGTGCGGGGGTTTCCCTCGAACGAGAACGACAAAGAGGGGTACCCCCTAAAAGACGTTATTTTGCCGCTATTGGCTCGTTACGAGTGAAAACGGTTGCAGATAGGCACAGACATGCTGCTTATCATAACAAGCAATGATGACAGGCTTTTTAGATTTATCAACATCGATGACCTTGAACGACCTTGAACCCCCAAAAAGGGGGGTTTAGTGAATTTTCCGCAATTTTTGGCTGCAGCGCACATTTCAAAAGTGAATTGCGACGAAATGCTGAAGATAGACCAAGACAACCTGTGTATGGAAGTTTCAGCATTAAACACAAATTTTAGCAGTCCAAATGCTGACCTCCTAGGTTCAAAGAGGCCTGCGCACGAGAGCGCCAAAGAGAGATACCCTCTAAAAAGTGGTTATTTTACTGATATTTGCTTGTCTAGCATGAAAACAGCTGCAGATAGGCTCAGACATCCTGCTTATCATAACAAGCACTAGTGACGAGCTTCTTAAGGGTGTCAACATCGATGACCTCAAATGACCTTGAACCCCTAAAAGAGAAGTTTTTAATGACCTTGAACCCCCAAAAAGAGAAGTTTTTAGTGAATTTCTCGCGATTTCGGGCTGCGATGCACATTTTAAGAGTGAATTGCATCAAAATAGCTGGAAATAGACCTGGACAACCTGCTTATAAAATTTTTAGCACAGAACGTACATTTTTAACAATCTAAGTTTTGATCTCTTAAACTGAAGGAGGCCTAAAATTTAAGTACTCTTTCATGTTTCATGATGCATTATTATTCTATTGCTGTACACTGAGCCAAAGTGGCAGGATTGCTGCTATTGCACGTCACATGAGCTTTGCTCAAATTACTGGTAATGCTCTTTTACAGTTTGTTTATAAATAACTTACAGATTTGCTTGCTGTATTTCATTTTGTGATGAAGTACATATTTAAGCAGCATGTTGAAGAACTTCGTAGTTTGGAGTTAGAGGACGTTTTGGAACAGACAACTGTAGATACGATGTTCTGCCGTTCCGCTCCCGTTATTATAGTTAGACATGTAGAGAGTTCAAAGAGCAGATTCTCTATATCAGCATCATCACTCCTGCTATCGGCACAATGATCGCTGTTATCATTCTTACTTTACTTCTTACGTACTTAGTGGACCCTTGGCCTCGAAGACCATCGGTTTTGGTCATGGCCTTGAACTCATCGCCGTTAGAAGTTGGACATGTCGGACAGTTCAAAGAGCAAGTTCTCCATGTCGTCATCATCGTCATCATCGCTGTCGCTATCATCACTGTTACTGTCACTGTTGTTGGCTTCGTCGTCATCCGTGTTATCAGGAACAAACACACTATCCTCTGAATCAGAGTCAGACTGCTCCGCTGCCTCCTCTGTGTTTACACATCAATAATAAATACTACTAATAATAACAAGACAATTTATATGGTGCCATAAAATATCCTAAGGATGCCAGACAAAACGTGTGAAATGGATACAACAATGTCAATAATGTCTAAAATGCTAAAACGTAATATGTCAGCCTCTGACGGAAAAGATATTTGAAACAAGTGCGTTTTGAGTAGCCGCTTAAACAAGTCCACAGATGAAGCAGTTCTAATGCTGACAGGTAATGTCAGAAACAATCAACGTAGCTTAGTGACTGCAATCCCAAGACTGATTTCTCACTCAATCCCGGGATCTGGGACAAAAATTTGCAACCCTAGAATCTCGTTTTCGAGATTACTTGCAAACTGGTCGTTATTTAGTATCACTTTAGTAACCTAACTACATAGGATGCAGTAGGTCCCTATCGGTGAGTGTAGAAAGTGACCGTGACTATCAAAATGCAGTAAATAAATTACATCGTTATCTGTCGTTTCACCACCATGCAATCACAACATAACAGCACCATATAAGTCTATCATTATGATTAATTTTGTATTATTATTTATTATTATTACCCTCAGGTGCATTGTTATCATCAGCAGCAGCATCTGCAGGACTGAGATCGTGAGCTTCATCCTCGTCCGTAGTTTCATCATCATCATCGTCATCGTCGTCATCATCTTGAACCTCCTCGTCCTCTTCACCCTATAATGTCACAGATATAATGCACGGCTGGCAAGTGAGCATACCACCAATGCAGCTTATGATCCTCCCCTTCACTTCTCTTGCCATTCTCTCCCTTTATTTCCCCTCTCCTCTGTTTCCTTCCCCCTTCATATTCTCTTCCTTTTCCTTACCCTGCTTTTCCTTTTCCCACCTTGCCTTAAGATCTGTTTTGCATCTGCTTCATCAGGCATTCGTGCAATGTGTCCAAACAGGGACAGACGCCTTGACTGGACTATGGCTGAGAGATGGGGTTGCTTAGTTAACCTTGGGGTTAACCTTCTGACTTCGTCGTTGCACACATGCTGGTGCCAACTGGTGCCGCAGGAAACTGGAGGAGACCACTGGGACGTCCTCGTATTACATGGATGAAAACCATTCAACAGGATCTGAAATCCAGCGACCTCAATATGGGTGACGCAGTTGACTTGGCTCAGAACTGTCCACTCTGGAGATTGATGTCTACGTTCGGCACTAAGCATTCTTAGTGGTGCTTGCCAGAAATGATGATGATGACCTTGCCTTAGAAGTATGACCCCTTAAATCCGGCTAGAGAGTCTGGAGAGTGCAGTGAGCTTACGAAAGTGGGGTCTGGACAGAACCCCAGCCGAAATCAAATGTGGTGCATTTTAGCCTTGAAATATGAAATCTGGTGGACGACAATCAACTCACCAGATTTAGTGCAAATTAAACAGTAAAGGCAAACCAGGACCAAAATGGGAGACATTGATCATCTGCGAGTGATTGACCTTGCACGGGTGAGCAGGTGACACAGTTAAATAGCGGGTGTCAGTATAGACTACGAAGCCGCACAGAGATATGTTGGCTAAATGGAAAATGAACAACACCATGTATACAAACTGGTACATAAAAGTTACAAGCTAAATGAAAAACTTTTTGCTGTGAACAAAGACTAAATTGAACAGTACTGTGTTCCACATTTTCTGCCAGCTTTAAGAAGATGAGCAGCATCTAATGACGATCGATTTGATAACGACATTTATATACTGTTAACAATCTGCAAAAATTCACTTACAATCTGCTACGCACAACAATTAACTCATCATTCAGCATATGTCTTTAAACACTGTTCACATTAGAGATGACCACGGGAATGCCCATAGAAATGGGAATTAATAAAAAACTGGAAATAGGAACAACCTGTATGGGAATGGCCCTTATTCCCATAGGAATAAATTCCCATCGGCGGATGCCGTGTCTGGCTTATGTTCTGGCGAGAAAAAGAAAGATACTGTTTTACGTCAAAGTCGAATACAATTCAGCATATATTTCCTGCAGTTTGTGATGTTTACTAATGATGACTGTCGTAACAAGTTTTTAGATTCAACAACAAGCAGAGCACACTCAGCACAGTATGATATTGTGTGTTAGGCTCAAGTCTTTGACAGCCCAAAAAGTGTTTATGCCACAATGATGAAACGATTGTTCGGGAATGGGAAAGGGAAAAGCCTAGTGGGAATCACATGAAAATGGGACATGATTACAAAATTGGGAATGGAAATAGGGAAAAATTGGAATTGACTGCATGAGAATGGGAGGGAATGCGAAAAGCCTAGTGGAAATCCCATGGGAATGGGAATTGGTTACAAAATTGGGAATGGGAATGGGAAGGAATGGGAATGTAAAAAGCTATTCCCGTTCACATTAATCAACTACAGAATGCTTGCTCTGCTCATATACCCATCTATCAGTGAAGTTTGGCCACCTAAAGGCCACTGCCGTCATAGTACATCCAATCCACTGGTGCACAACATAGCATCAGTAATTTTGGTCACCATTAACACAGAAATCTTAACATTAACTATCTAGCAGTATTGAGAAGTACAACATCAAGTCCCAAAATTAGCTATATCCCTCACTTCAAACGCACCTAATTCAGTTAATAGCTCATAAATTTCAACAAAATATCGTACACTGCATGATCTTAACATCACTTATGGTCATGCTCATTATGACGTATGCACCTTACCGCCGATGTTCGGTGTGACATCATTACGTCATCAGAGTTTGTTTAAATCATACGGTTAGTGAGTTATGTTATTATTAACAAGGCCCACCTAAGAGCTTGCGTCGAGGCCAAAGGTGAGTGATTAATAATTCTACAGTAACTTATCTGTACGGGTGTCGCTAATTTTGTGACTCTGTGAAGTAGCACAAAGTTCACCTGGTCATCGTCTTCATCCTTCAGTCGTCCCACTTCATAAAGTCGACATAAACTCTCATCCGAGTAAGCATCTTGTGTTCGCTGATTCTGTCACCAGTGAGCATTCAAAAAAATATTATTTTACAACAGGCACAAGTTACTGATGTCATGCAAAAATCAATAAGAATCAAAAAAGAAGAAAATCTACTTAAAACACTACTAATGTTTTCGGTTCATTTACCTATTCCACATTCAGCTAATTGAAAAGGTGGCTATTAAAGTGGTGTGTGAATCAATGGAATTTGTCCAGAGTTGTTCCAAGGTGCATTCCTCGAAAATACTCCAAACAGATGCTGGTTAGAATTTTCTAGCATATTCTTTTATAGCTCACATGCCATTTATATCGTTCAACTGAATGCATAATAATACTGAAGGTGACGGTTTACTAAAATACGATTACAGAAAACCCCAACAAAGCTCCATACAATAACACAACAAAACAATGACTGGCCAAAAACGCATCTATTAATGCAATTAAACAAACCTCAATAACAGCGAGGTAGCAGTCAGCACTGTCAGTACACAAGTCGAAAATGTTTCGTTTCACATCGATCGTTGCTGTCATTCAACACAGACAAATACACAGTCAACACACCATACACAGTGCAGTAACAGACATTGTCCGTGACTTTCAAGGTCATCCAAAGTCAATGATTTTCATGTCATTTGAAAGCCAATATGTGACTTCCTATCAGTGATCAATAGCAACCTAGGCCCTATCTTGCACCACGTAACGGCCTTCAAGGTCATCCAAGGTCAATGATTTCCATCTAATCTGGCAGGGTGTATGTCACTTCCTATCAGTGATTAATAGTAACCTTAGCCGTATCGCTCACAGTTTCAGTTGAAAACACACATTTTTCCTACCCCCCTTCATTCAATCCAAATTCGAAAATGTTCCCTTTGGAGTAGATCGCTGAAATTTTGCATGCCTGAGTTTGACACAAATGGCTAATTATTTATGAAAAAGTTTTCCCCTACGAACTACCCTTTAGTGAGGGCACATCGGTTACGGATGGACGAACAGACAGACGACAACCATGACAATAGCTCAACCGTTACTTAAGTACAGTCAGCTAATAAAAAATCCAAACTGAGAATAAATGCACATATTAAACATCAATCGCAAATAAATCTACCTGTGAAATGAGCTGCCAAATGATGCATGCACAGCAATGCTTTAACAAAAACACCATGCCTTCAGTATCATCAACAGATATCACAAAGTTCTAAACAAATAGCAGTAAAAATATCGCTAAAAGCAAAAAAAAAAACAAATAAATGGTATGCTCACCAATACTGCTGTAGTCGGTTCCATCAAACGTACGAAATGAAGAACCAAACGGACTTCTGACTTGATTATCCTCCAGCGCATCATCCTCATCCTGATGAATTGCTGACAAATATTAACACACAAAACATCACCAGTTATCAGATGACATCATCAGGGAAAAAAACAATGATGTACTCTCAGCAAACAGTAGATGGTACAAAAATGGTTAAATGGTACCATTTTTCTGTTTCTTCATATAAAACCCAACCCAAAGTTACGAAGCAACACCGGCCATTTGGGATCACACAGTGTTACCTGCCACCGAACATAGGTGAATGCATCGCACCGTGACCCCAATCAGACACTCTGGCACTTGATTTACCTACACCAGAGGGATGGCAGGCTGAGTTGACCTTGGTGTGGTTATATATCAAGATGGTTTACTTGTCAGCAAACAGTACTAACCACTTGAGAGCGACCCAACCGGGAGTCAGACAAATAACCTTGCAATTGCAAGTGCAATGTCTAAGCGCTACACTAAAAGTTAAGCTAGTCAAAACCACAGTCATAAACCGACATCTAACAATAATTAAAAAAATATCGACATTTGCAATGAAAAATGCATGAGAACTCACAGTGTTCGTGGCCACCCAACAGGTGAACGTGCCCTGCCTTAACCCCAGCCAGACGGGCTGACACTCAATTTACCTATCCTGTCGAGACAGAAGGCTTAGTCAAACTTTGGTTATATACCGAGATGGCTTACCTGTACACATGCAAGTAATAAGCACTTGACAGCGACCCAACCAGGTGTCATACTAATGACCTCTCGATCTCAAGTCCAATGTTCTCAATGTTACACCAACAAACCCCCAAATGAGACAGATTTACTTGTATTCGGCACTAGTCCAAAACTGGATACAACTCAGTCCGCCACATCCTAAGACTGCCAGAGCCAAAAAAACTGCAATATATCTCATTCCTAATCTCATCGCTAACTCTAACCGTCAAGCTGTTCAAACTACTGTCCCTTCAGACTAGTGAATTGTCCCTGAACTCACTGCCGTAGATGACATTGCCGGCATGGTTGAAGCGTATCTGGCACTGGTCAAGTGCTGGCACAGTGCGAAGCAGATGAAATGTGCGCAAGTCCCACTGATGTGTCAGTTAATATCATACACCAGATAGTCAATATGATACAGTACATGTACAATAATACTGCTGCATGAGTGTATAACGCCTATCTCAAAAACCAACACCACACAAACAGAGCAATCCACAACCACAAACGTGCACAATGTAGCTTATAGAAACTTACAAGCTCTACGCACCGTCAAAATTTCTTCCAAACCTAACAGCATTAATGCACTGCTGAAATACATTCCAAATATAAAATATACAAAAAACACAGTACATAAACTTTGCACAAGAATGAAGCATGGCATTACAACAAGTTTACAAGTTTCAACCAGCTTTTTCGACATCGTTACAAACAAGACACTAATAACATCTACACAATATTTCTGCCAAGTTTTTAAAAGTCAAAATTATCCCTGCATTGACAACCTAACACAATCATATTCATATTTCTGAAATTGTTTTAGTCTGTGTGTAAGGATACGACTTCTGAGTTGATGATAATCTCTAGTCCGTTAGGATGAAAGACACCGCTGATGCTCGGGTTGAATTTGTCGAACTTGTGGATGGACTGTGCGCTGTCGACATCCCATAGAATTCCGTCATTCAGTACAAGTTCATCGGTCATGTTGAATGTGGCGCGGTTTCGCGTGTAGTTGTTGGCTCTCTCCGTGTCATGCAGGCGAGCAACTCGACGTCCGGTCACAACGTCATAGATCTACCGGACAGCAATTAGCAATCAAGAAGATCATTCTAACACAGCTGACATCATCTCAGATAATAATATCCAATTTCTCATTAAATTCAGCACTCACTGCTGTACAAATAGAATCACATTCAGGCTAATATACTAAGCAGCAAACATATACTGTATAGTCATCCATGTAATCTTTAAATTTCTAAGATGAAAATTGGCACATAGTTCACTCATGCACTGGGTAAACTTCACAGCAACTTCTACTGCTTGTTTTTTTTTGCGGCGGGGGAGAGCGGAACTTCTAGTTTCCAACTTAGAAAGTACATACAGCACACAGAGACAGATAAGTAAGACCTCTACTGTGTTACACTTACAACGGAAACAGCAGCAGATAATTTTTGATATTAATTATATAAATTCTCACACAGATCCAAGTACAGCCAAGAATAGCTGCAATCTCTGATAAAAGCAGAAACATAATCAAAGTTCATCAACTGGTCGCAGAAAGGAGAGAGCAAAATCTGTGGCATACGTGAGCAACACCATCCTTTGTGCCGATGACACTGTCCTGGACGTTCTTACTAAACTCAACGAAATCGTCTTCCGACAGATCATGTCTGGATGCAGATACAATCAACAGCAACAACTTACACATAGGCTATCATTATAAACCAGCAACTGTTACTCAATAGTAAACACTTTTCTTCAAATATATTCAATATATTCAATATCTTTGTTGACACACTACCACTATTAACCAGCAACTATTGTACCTAGTCTTAACAAGTAGGATTTTTACTAGAATATGTTCACACATATAAAAATAGCAAACAAACATATATTTTTTATAATGAACTCACATGCATCCTGAGCAGAGCAGAGGTTGCTCAACCGTTTCCATTAAACGTCACAGTAAAAAAAAAACTAATTACTATTTCTCTTCTGTGCTTTGGCTCTACTGGTGATTTATTTTATAAGTTTACGAGTACTTGTGAAAACTGGTCCAACCGATATTTTTCTTTGTAGCTTTTAATGTGTTACTATCTGTGTAATGCTTGTACGATTCACACTTGAAAATAAAGGCATCGTACTTACTTAACATACAGTAACTGTCAAAATGCAGACTTGTTGAACAAGCTTTCCACAAAAACATCATTAGCAGAAATTTAAACATGGGAAGGATAGAGAAAAATGATACCAAGCAGAAGAGAATAACAACGTATGGCAGACATACACTTGTTCGAGTGCACCATCACCAACTTTCCACAGAGCCGAGAGCGGAGTTCCCCATGCTGCTGACGACAAGATCAGCTTACCATCCTGAGATAAGTAACATGTCACCATAGACAGGGTTAAGTCAACTATGAAACTGACAAATGTATAAACGTAATGGTAATCACGATCACGATATTTTAATTCTGGCAAGCAGTTTCACTTCAGCTACTGTTTATTTCACAGTCTGTAATACCAGTTACAATTCATAAAGTTTTACTTCACATTCATACTCGTAACTAATTTAAATTCAAAAATTTACTTCCGTTTTACTTTAAATCATACCGGTAAAATGACTGGATGATATGGTATGATTTAAAGTAAAACGGAAGTAAATTCTTGAATTTAAATTAAGAGAGACAGTAATTTCAGATTAAAAGCTGTTCAAGATTTTTTGGACATTTCTCTACTGTTCAAGTACAAGTTAACAAAAATCAACACTTCTAAGTCCTCATTTCCAGCAATGAAAACAACACTGAGGGGTTGTGATGTTCTAGGCAACAGGAAATGACATACAACAAGTGACCTTTTGGTTGGTGTCAATAAAGCAGTTGAAATTCAGACACGTCATAGGTCGGGTGTAGCTCTTTATAAGAGATCGATTGCAGAGTTATGGAGCAACACCTGCCATATGGGATCACACAGCGTTCATGGCCACCCAACAGGTGAACGTGCCCTGCCTTAACCCCAGCCAGACGGGCTGACACTCAATTTACCTATCCTGTCGAGACAGAAGGCTTAGTCAAACTTTGGTTATATACCGAAATGGCTTACCTGTACACATGCAAGTAATATGCGCTCGACAGCGACCCAACCAGGTGTCATACTAATGACCTCTCGATCTCAAGTCCAATGTTCTCAATGTTACACCAACAAACCCCCAAATGAGACAGATCTACTCGAGACAGACTTACTCGTGACGGCTGGCAGTTGGTCATCATTGACATGTGACACGCTGATGACATGTACTCCTCCGCAGTCTGCACGTTGTAAAACTTGAGCTCACCATTGTAGGTCCCAAGCAACAGATACTGCTCATCCGCCTATGTCAGTCCAGTGTAGTGTTAGCACTTAATGGCATTCTCAACATAGACAAAATATATGGATATATTCTGCAACAATGCTGCTCATTAACAAATTAAATACTTCCCTGAACGATGCTATATACTGAGTGTTCCAAAAAAACAAAAGCACTCTTTTAATTTGGCGATAACGTTGGTAAATGTACATCGATTTTAATCATTTTTTCACCGTTACAACAAGAAATCCATTGGGCATATAAGTATAGTTACACCGAACACCTCACTTGTATTATGTAATTACCCTACATAGAAAACACACTGAACACCCTGTATAAAATAAGCTGAAAGTATAGAAGTGACGTACTGAGAATGCACAGCAGGAGAAGCAGTCTTCACCATTGTCCCGGTAACTTTTTACTGGACGGAATCTGCCCAACAAAACATGTCTCATCATAATACAACACTCGGCAAAACAATATCAATGTAACTATAACAAAAAAATATTACAGACCTTGAAAAATCCAGTCCAAAATGTTCCATGATTTACTGAGCGATTTTGATACAGTCAGCAAGTGAGACAGACACAATCAGTAAGACAGAACATTGCCAGATGATATGCTGTCAATCATTAACATGACAATCGCAACTAATGAAAAACACTAAAATGACAACAGCAATACACAATAGGAAATAAGCCCAAATTTACTTCAAACGTCCGATTACAATTGCACTTATCAGTTTTACTGAAATAACAGCTAACTTACCGACTATAGACAAACTTCCGGTCAAATTTCATTCCATCAGGGCCACCAAATCTTGGAAATATCTAAAACACAATTCACACCCAAGTCATTTTGATTTGAAATGTTAATTACATCTCAGACACTCTCAACCTTCTGTCAACACCTGAAAACCTGGCTTTTCACAAAAATCATATCCGCACGTCGTCATCATGTAACTCTGCTATTAAGGCAACTAACTGATTAAACACACAATAAATGTTGGCCACATTGCAGACATGTATTCCTCAAAAAAGAACAAAAAAGAAAAAGGAAAGAAAGTGTAAATGATAGCAATGTTTATGAAACAAATAACTTCGCAAAAACATAAGCCATAATGAAACCAACTTTAAGACACAAAAGAGCACAGACAAAGGAGAACAAAGTAAGAGTAATTACCGATCGCCGGTAGAGCCTGGACATAATGCCAGTTGGTGCTGAGTTTCGTTTCTTTGGCTCAGGACATCGATGCGGCCTGTGGACATCAAACCATATGTCAACATGTGATATAGGTTTAGTTTTAGTGGCAATCTTACTATAATGAGCAGAAAGTTTGTCCGTCCGACTGTCTGTCACACCACTCTGGAGCCTTCTGTGTTGCATGGTTGCGGGCCCCGACTACGGCATTTGAGTCCCTGAGCCTTAGATACGAGCACTCCCACCCTGCCCCCTACCTCTCCCCATGGGCAGCCTGAGAGGGATAGGGGGTTGAGTTGCTGGGTCTTCTTTCCCCACTGATTCTGCCAAGTCTGATAACTCCTGCAAGCTAGTGTGGGATCTTTTCTAGTTACTAGCAATAATGACTCAGCACCTAATCTCCGAATGTAAGATTATATAAAAAACTGAAGTATTTTTACTCCCAAATGGCATTCTAAATGTTCAAGTGTAGAAACACAACAAAAAAAATTTTAAAACGTGTTGCTTATCACATCTGCCAACAAACTGTTTTTACCCATTCAGCAAATTCTGCCAAAAGTACTTTTACATAATAAATGACCTATCACAGTAGTAAAAACTACTTATTGTACTGGCAAATGCAAGAAGGAGCCATATACTAAGGTCGTTCAAAAATTCTATGACTGTTCTCAGTAAGCACACAGTGGCAATTGAAAACCAAAACTATTATGAAGCTGTATGCCATTGTATGGCCACTATTGTACATCACTTACTGTGGTTTCATTTATGACACCATGTTGTGACATCATTATTATTAAGATATAAATGATGGGCACTGACGCTTGGCATATTCAGAGAATAATCATGAAATTTTCTAGTCACAGAAGATGTAGAAAGTGCTGAAATTTATTGTAGATCATCTGTAATATTTAGCAGCGACACTTTGTCACATTTGAGAGTATTTGAATAGTTCTTCCTTTTTGCAGCTGTCGTCTATCAGTAAATGATGATGTCTGTGTTGGAACACTGCATATGGCAATAACGATCAGCTGCAGGCAAAGCATTTTTTGGTTTAACAAGAGAGTTGTTCTCGCAAACTTTCTGTTTGAAGTACATACTGTGAATGCAGAATATTACTGCGCATTATTGTCTGATGGATTACGACCAGCGATTCGCAGCAATCGACCAGGTTTGCTGGAGAAAGGCATCATTCTTCAAAATGACAGTGCACCACCATGTGATAGGCCCATTAGACAGTCGAGAAAATTGAAGAGATGGGCTGGGAACTGCTACAGCATTTGCCATACAGTCCAGACTTAGCTCCAAGTGACTTTTTTCATTTGTTCAGACCACGCAACGAATCATTTAGAGATATTTAAGTTAAAAACGATGAAGATGTTCAACAGCATGCATCAGAAAATTTCAACATGGTGCCAGCAAAAACTTAACCCTTGCCCCTCCAGCCAACTTGTAGAACAGTGGAAACGTTGCAGGCAGATTATGTTGAACATTAACATAACTGTCAAAATTGTGCGATTTACTGTCGTTGTATAAGGATGTTAGTCCTGGAATTTATTGAACGATCCTCGTACTCATATTATTTCATTCCACTATGTGTTCCACAACATGTTTGGTTTTTATGAGTTGAACAAATTATGTTCAGCTTATTCGGTGTGGAGACATTCTCATGGACATTTCAAGGCTTGTGTCCGGCATGCTCATGTTCATATAAAACTTCTGTAGGCCTATTGATTAGTCCACCAGGAAGCGATAGCTTGCGAAGCGGGCCTAAGTTTTAGCCCAGATGTTTTTATTAGAGCTGTCACAGTTGACGCGTTAATTAACGCGTTAATGCGTTAATAAATTAACGCGCGTAAAAAAAATTAACGCACATGTCGTAATGTCGATTGCATTCCATTCGGTTTCCGCAACACGACGGTCGAATGGCATGCAAAGGACACGACACAATGACGTCGCCAGGACAGTCGCGTAGCGGGAACCGGATGCCTTGAATACGACACTACAACACTAAGCCTCGACATCGACAAAACACTACGCTTAAACGTCGAAAGGACAGTCGCATAGCGAAAACCGGATAACGAGCATACTGCACTACGCTTCGACGTCGACACTACACAGTGACGTCGACAGGACCGTTGCGTAGGAATACGTCGACAGATCAGTCGCGTAGCGGAAACTCTGTGACGTGCCTAGGACTTTACGACTCGACACTGACAGAACCGTCGCCTCTCGGGAACCGCATGGTGTGGCACAAAATAAAATACTGTAATAGTTAAATAGCAAATAGTCTAAATACGTTTAAAAAATAAAAATTATATGTGTTTTTAAAACTTTTTTTCATTTTTTCTAACTTTCTATAGACCTATTCTACAGGCGGGTCCCATAAACGTCTTGGGCCCTGGGTAATTCACCTCCTACTCTCCATCTCGACGGGACTAGGTACGTTAATTTGCGCGTTAATTAATGCATTAAAAAAACACACTGCGTTAATGCGTTAAAAAATTTAACGCCTTGACAACTCTATTTTTTATTTCTTCTTGAACGTGAGCTCTCCGAGATGTGTGGGCTGACCAGCGTGAAATTTTGCACGATGGTCAGTACTAGGCCCAATTTTATAATGTCGGTCCAAAATTTTGGGAGGCGCACCCCAAAAAAATTTCAGGGGCCAAAAACATGCAAAATTTGGCCCGATTTCGGACGACTTTGAAGTTCGGTGGCGAATATCTCCGAAACGGATGAAGATATTCAAAATCGGAGTTAGGGGGTGTAGTCCGACGAAACTTTGGCACTTGACATGTCTCTATATTGGGGTGTTAACGCAAGTACAATTTTGGAGGCACCGCCCCCCCTAAAATTTGGGAGGGCAAAAAACATTCAAAAATCGGCGCGATTTACAACAACTTTCGAGTTTGAGTGCAAATATCTCTGGAACCGATGAAGACAACGACATAATCTAAATGGCGTTGACGAGAGCGATCCTTTCGGCGTTGAACAAAAAAATATTGGGAAATTCCGTCCACAACAAACCAAGTTATAAGCGCTAATGTTGACCTACCCTAAGTCGCATTTTTCGGAAGACCATATTTCGGCCCCTTGGGGGTGCTGCGCCCCCAAATTTTTACACACACTAGAAAATGACCAAGTCTTACTAGCGCACCCCCACCGGGGACGGCGGCCCTCCTTACAACTTTTTTCAAAGGGGGGGTCAAAAATTGGCTTAAAATGTAATAAATTAGCGCTTATAACTTCGGAGTTAAGCGGTGTAGCCCGACGAAACTTTGGCACTTGACGTGTCTCTATGTTGGGGTGTTAAAGCAAGTACAAATTTTGGGAGCACTGCCCCCGTTAAAATTTGGGAGGACAAAAAACGTTCAAAAATCGGTGCGATTTACGACAACTTTCGAGTTTGAGCGCAAATATCTCTGGAACTGATGAAGATAATGACATAATCTAAACGGCGTTGACGAGAGCGATCCTTTGGGTGTTGAACAAAAAAATTTTGTGAAATTCCGTGCACTACAAACCAAGTTATAAGCACTAATGTTGACCTACCCTAAGTCGACAAAGCGCGTTCGGCGTATGCCAATGCACTTGAGTTCGGGCCACGTGACTTTGATGCCGGGGAAATTCTCCCCCCCTCTTTACCCCCCTAATTTCCCCCAATCGGACTTAGGGCGCCGGGTGGACTCACGTTGGTCTTTGCCCCAAATTTCTAGTTGTATTATTTTCTGCCTGTCTGTCTCTGTCCGGTTCTATGCTGTTTTGTGAGAATAAGATTACCATATACCCACGTGAGTAACGAAAACGGTGGACAGGTGACGATTGGGTTGCGACAGCTGGAGTGCTGATGCTGCAGGTAGGATGTTACAATGTTACTGAGTGATGTGCAGTAATCCTGCTTGACGCCTGATGGTCGTCGTGATATACTCGACTGTAGAGATGAGCCAACTGCCAGTGTGCCTTCATACTTCTGATGTACTATGCTCTTTGTTGCCGGCAGCTGGCGTGAAAACAACCGACAGTGATAAATAAGCTAATGGCTTAGCTGAAATAAAATGGAACCTAACAGAAAACCATAATAATAATAACTAGAGCGACAAGCCTCACACAAGGATAAGCTGGTAGTAGCTGTGGTATGCTGCAATATTTATAGTAATGACGTCAGCACTGGCCAATAGCTACCTGCCACCCGACACATGTAAACATGCCCCACCTTAACCCCAGCCAGACAGGCTGGCACTCATCTTACCTACATTGGCAAGATGAAAGGCTGAGTTGACCTTGATGTTGGTTACATACTGAGATGGTTTACCTGTCTGCAGTCACCCATCCAAGTAGTAACCATTTGATGGCTGAACCCATGACCTCACGATCATAACTTCGACACTCTATCATTACGCACGTGTGATATATTAGCGTTGATTGCAGCGTTTGAAGGCAGCGTTGATGTAGCGTCAATAGCAAATACTGAGTCAACATCTATAACTGTGGCCTTTTGTCTGGGATTCGAACTAATCCCGTCAGAACGAATTCCCGTCAGAACGAGAGTAAAACGAACAAGAAATTTGAGCTAATGCTCACGAGACGTGCGAAAGCCTATAGCAGTTCCTGTTCGCAAATTCAAACTGTCAGTCCAGCTATTTCGACGCGACTTTTACGGCTCTTTGATGCCGTCGTGTGCAGGTTTCCTTGAACCTAGAAAATCGAGACTTAAACTGTCGAAATCTACGTTCAATGCTGAACATTTCATTAGCAGCTTGTCCATGTCTATCTCGATTGGTTTCGGCGCAATTCGCTCTTGAAATGTGTTTCTCAGGCCGAAATCGCCAAAAAATCCGTAAAAACCCCTATTTTAGCGTTCAAGGTCATCCAAGGTCATTGAATTCAGTGGCAATCGAAAGCCAGTGTACGACTTTCTATTAGTGATTAATAGTAACCTAGACCCTATTTCGCACCGTTATTGAGATACAGCGACTTATTGGCCAAAAATTGCAAATTTTGCTCAAACCCTCTCATTTAGCGCCCTCGTGCGGGGTGACCCCCTTCGAATTTATGGAAAAGCTTTACGGTTCCTGAAACTAGAGTCTTCCAGGCACCCGATGGTGAAGATTTGGTGATTCTAGCTTGCACCGTTTTTGACTGATCCACCCGTGTGACGGACGGACAGACAGACAGAATTGCGATGGCTAAGACGCGCAGAAAGCAGTAGCTGCTTTCGCGCGTAAAAATTAACAAATCGAATCCCACTAGAACGAAAGCTGTCAAATTTGTCCAGTAATGCAATGCCTCCACGTATCATGTTGCTGTCGTTAATTACTTCTGAGCATTTGACTAAGGTTATAGA
>Ga0209367_1003611_pt1 | contig 21088 bp, 11 predicted proteins | sample WorMetLIZISLAND2_FD_187412 | JGI IMG/M metagenome (GOLD analysis project Ga0209367, IMG submission 187412) | Marine gutless worms symbiont microbial communities from Max Planck institute for Marine Microbiology, Germany - Olavius geniculatus... ...
GCGTCATGCGCCACGCGGACAAGCAAAAAATATCTTATTGCAGTCGCGATCGTCAAAAGCATCAATCAGCGATAGGTGTTAATTACGTGATCATAATGTACACTGTGTCCAATAAAAACTGAACCCCTAGACATTGTACAATAGAAATGTCAAATCTCAATAACGAATGACGAATGACGAATCTCAATAAAATTTTGTACACTTATTCTCCACTAAATTCCTGAAACGATCATTAAATTTTGTTAAACATATCATTTATTAGCGGATTTATTAATTGTTGAATATTGATAACCAAATTTCTTTGTTACCGATATGACGTTGCATACTGCAGTCGCCAATTGGAAGTGACGTTTATTAACGCAATCAACGTAAACACTAACGTAATGGTATTTCCTGCAAACTATCGTGTTTTATTCAAATTGCTATGCCAAGATAAAGAATATGATATTAAAATGTTTATCGCGGAATTTCCCAGCAAACCGTGATCACTGTCAGGATTAAACAAACTGTTGTGAAAGATCGACACAGACGTTGTAGGATGGCCTCACAAAAGCCGCTGTATCTAATTGTTTGCGTTGACAGATTTAAATGAAATTTGGCACTTTGATTGCTAATAGACGATGCATTGTTAAAATAGAATTTAGCCAAAATCAAACGTTGTTTGTTGGACTTACACTTACACAAATATACAAGGTGCGGCAAAAAGAAGTGAACCCCTAAAGTTTTTCGCCGTTTTCGCAGCAACCGTTGGGGATTTTAATACGAAATTTTTGTTTAAAAACGACGAAGTTATGGACTTTTTAACATAACCGCCTACCGATTTTTCAGCATTAAAAATGTTCAAGATAAAAGTGCTGTTTAATTTTCAAAAACTGATTACACGTTACTGCCGATGACGTCATCGTTCCTTTAAAGCAATCGTCGGCTGCCTTCGGATTCATCTTCCAGCAGGACGGCGCGTCAGCACACACAGCGCGCAACGCCACGCAGCGCACAGAACTGGCTGCGGGCCAGCTGTCCAGATATCATCACAAAAGACCAATGGCCTCCAAATTCGCCGAATATAAAACCCAGTGGACTATCACGTCTGGGATGCGACGTTGAAGGCTTACCGCAAGCTTAAAGCAAAGCCGAAAACAAACGCCGAACTCAAGGAAAAGCGTTTCAGGTTATCAGGGGCAACCTGCCACAGGGACCGATCGACAAGGCTGTAAAAGATTTCTCAAATAAGGCGACTGGAGGCTGGTGTTGTAGCTTGGAGCTGGCGGTGAACACTTCGAACATTCGCAGTGACAATGGAATTCTGGCATCTGATCATTATTTAACTGCGTTGTTTCAACGATGTTATTAAACTGGTGTTGTAGCCGGAACATTTTTGAATGCTAAAAAAATCGGTAGGCGGTCATGATAAAAAGTCTATAACTTCGGCATTTTTTAACAGAATTACACTTTACTTGGTAGTTTGATGTATACGTTTTTAGCAAATAAATATGTAAAATTTTAAATTAAAATTTCAAACGGTTTGCTGAGAAAACAGCAAAAAAACTTTAGGGGCTCACCTTTTTTTGCCGCGTCCTGTACACAGGAGAAATTTTGTTGTCAGTATTCAACAATGATAATTTTGCTAAAAGTAATATTTGTCAACGAAATTTAGTCATTGCTTCAAAAAATTATTGTGGATACATTGTACAGAATTTTATTTAAATTTGTTCAGATTTGACAATTTTATTGTATAATGTTTAGAGAGGTTTACTTTTTTATTGGGCACAGTGAGGTACGCCATTATTAGAGTCCGCATACATCAAAACATTTTTTATTCTTCGGTTGTCGTGAAACTTTGCCACGAGATCAGAAATGGGTGTAACCTTGAACAAACTGGTTGCAGAGGCTTGGAATAGATGCGGCCGTCTATATATAGCTCATTGATGTCGCGTAAGCGTTAGCAAGCGAATGCCCATTGTAGTACACACTGGCTATGAGCTTGCGGATAAGTGGACACGAAGAGAGACTGAAGGGGGAGCATTAGCCATGCCATGAATAATGCACGAATAGAACCAGTTTAACACTGCAGTTCGTTCACTATCGACGGCTGTAATGTCACTAGTGTGACATCGCAGTGACGACACTACGACCGGTAGCCTACACGAAAGCAGTAGGCTATTATGTGTGTGAAACATCCGGCAAAACGGTTTGGCTGTTGCTTCACTTGCGTCGAAAATACACGCGAGGGCGTTGCGTGTGTATGGAAGTTGACAGTGACGTTGCAGTTAAGCGGTGCTCACATCCTCGGTAAAAGTAAGCGAAACTAAAGCAGTCCCTGAAATTATTCCACGTCAGACAGCGGTGCAGCGTAAACGCTGAACAATATTTTTTCCACCGCCGTCCGTCCTAATAGGCCGCATTAAAGATTTTGCTCTTCCGTCTGTGCATCCGTCCGTTTGTTTGTCTGTCAATCTGTCTGTCTGTCACGTACGGGCAAGAAAACAGATAGGCGTAGAGAAACCAATATAACTGGTGTGAACGTTAATCAGGACAGCAGAAGTTACTGGTGCCAATTTTTCGTTCTACAGGTCAGAGTTGCAGCAAAAATGCGCAGTTCTAGTCTGACGGCCGCATATTACGCCGGCAATGGGCCAACATGTTTGGCTGTTTCTCGAGTCGTTGCAGCGCTATTGTAGAGGTCTACGTATTTCTGAAGGACCTTGCAGTTACTATGAGAAACAGTTAGGTTGAATGGGTGCAAAGGTGAAGAGTACTAGATCGTGAGAGCTGAGCAGTTCTAGGGCTGTGCAATTTGAGTAATTTGCGTATTACTCGAGTACTCGGCGAGTAGCTTAACTTTTTTCATTATCTGAGCGAAATCTTTTATGTTTGTAAAATATTTTGAGGGCGTCTGTTATTCTTGATGTCCTTTCAGCATGTATCGGGTAGGCCAAAAGGGACACTCTTATCAAATACGTCACTATAATACTACATAAACTGCAAACCGCATAAACAATTTTAACATTTGATATTAACTAGTCTACGCACAATATATATTTAACTCTGCTAATTGATTTGAAAACATTTACATAATTTTTTCTTCGGAAACCCAGTGTTTCTTCAGTCGCAGATTGTGAATCAAACAACGTACGTCGTTAGTTAACCTAGCCGTCGTGACATGAATATTGTAATTTATTCGTAAAACAACAGAATTTGTTTACAGCGACGTCTTTAAATGAGCATTATGTGAATAAACAAAAATTGACACAACACTACTAGGAAGCTAGTAGTCGATTGATTTGATTGACGCGTTTTGATGGCAGGCGAACGGGCTTTCTGCAAGTGTCTTGCCTCACAGTTAGCGTTGGGTTGGATACTTTATGCTACTAAGGTATCTGGAACCCCCTTCCCGCCAAAATTATTTTTACTTCTAATACTCAAGCTTTTTCAGATAATGATCATGAAAAAAATAATTAGAGCCGTCGAATTACGCGTTAACTTAATTAATGCGTTAACGCGTTAAAAAATTAACGCGCGTTAAAAAATAACGCACATACGTAAATTTACTTAATTCTGTAAAGCAGGAGTTTCAATATTTCATTAAAATAGGTTTATTTAACGATCGAATGATATTCGAGTAATTAAAAATTGTTTTGTTGCCGTTCCATCACTACTGTCACGTTTTTGCGACACAGGCATGACTTCGCGCCCTTCATTCTACTCATTCTCTCGATGTAGTCCACCTAGGACTACAATATCAGCAATATTAATGATGTGTTATTAACCCTTTAACGCAAGCGTTAAATAAATAACGCTTTGTCAGCTCTAAAATAATATTAATAAAATAACTTATAATAGTCGAGAGCTTTGACTAACGACATTTTTCTTGAATAAAAACTGTATAATTTAGTCACGGTAGTCTGTGCGTCAAGTAAAAACAGAGTCACGTTTTTATTCAACGTTTACAAACTTTTTTCTATTTTTCGTAAAAAACGCTTTTTTAACGTTTATTACATTCGGGTCCGGTAACATATTCGATGGAGCATATTCAATCTGTAAAATGCTTGATACGTACAGCTTTAATTACTAGCCTACGACTTTTCTGATATTGACTGACATGACTGTCAAGGAAAGAATCGATTCTTGTCCAATAACACACGCTACTTTACGTGTGTTCCTAATTGTCCGGTTACTTGGTGTAGGCTAAATATATCGGAAAACATAAGTAAGCAAGTGCAACGTAAGAAAGAAAGAAGTTTACAAAGCGCGCAACCGTAAAATATTACAAATATTTCGGCCCAGTGCCAACATATTATGCGGCCGCACGCCTACAGCTGTAAAAAGTAATTTTAACCGTAAACCTAACCTTAACTTTAACCTTCACCTTTCGAGCTGAAAATCGACACCTCGGTTAGTCCTGTTCTGAAGAACATTCGCACACTGAAAAAGCAAGGAAACCGCATTTTTGTTTCAGAGGCTGTCATGGCTCTGCAAAGTGGTAACGCAGTCTCACTCTTATGCACTTTTCCGTCCGATTAGTCCGCCGCGGCAGTCATTTACACTTTATATTTAAAAAAAAAATAATAATAATTCTAGTTGATCGAAGTCACGTGACGTACGTGTGACAGATGCGACGTGGCTCCCTTTGCCGAGTGACGACGACAACTACGAGTTCTGTCAGGATGAGTCATTCACTGCTCGCTGTGACGCCAGCGATGACGTCATTCTGATGGACTCGTCCCAGTACGGGCGACTTCGGTTAGGCCGATGTGTACGTCGCAACCTGGGCTACCTGGGCTGTGTGGTCGACGCGTTGAGGATTGTTGATTCGCGTTGCTCGGGGCAACCACACGGGTGCAGCCTCAGCATCATGGACCCACAACTGCGTCAACTCAGACCGTGTCCGCTAGACGTCACCTGGCATCTCAACGCACGCTACAGATGTGTACGAGGTCGGTATTTCCAGACCTCGTATTTTCGTTTTCACAACGAAAGCAAGCGTCAGTAAGTAAACTCGTGGCTGTAAACAGTAACAAGTAAACTACAAGAATTCATTAAATTGCAGCCATTAGGCCCTACTTATTGATTCGTTCGTACGTAATGCTGACATCCAGCGGCGAACAGAAATCTTTCCGAGTAAGACAGCGTGTGTTAAGCTACACGTGAAACGTCAAAAAGTTAGCGGAACAATTTTATAATCGCAATTTGATAAATTATGAATAATTCAGTTCTTATAGCTTAAAGTTACCAATTGTTTGACTGACTGATATGACTGACTGCTTGATGCTATCTGTTGTCGTGCAGTTGAGATGGCTTCTGTTAGCGAATGCCAGTCAAAACGCAGAGTCAACGCCATCTCAGACGCCGGCTACCTGGCCAGCTATTAACTTAGCGGCAATGGTAGCCAGGAAGACTTGTAGTCGATTTACCTACACCGGAAGAATAGAAGGCTGAGTTGACGAGTACGCGGGTTACTTGGCCAGCTATATGTCTTCCGGCTCTCTGGGCATAGGCACGCCGTCGTGTCCGTGGTACGTTCGCGCCAGGCGTGGTCAACGAATTAACCTGACCTTGTTTCAACCTACTTATAAGCGATTAGAGACCTCAAACTTTTGCCGATATTGGTGCCGCCACCTGGCAAAGACGACGAAATCACAGACGTTTCACGCCTTGTCTCCTAATGGTAATCGAGTTCTGGTTAATGGTCCTGGACATACATAGGCTCTAACCTGACCCTGTTTAACTTTATCTCGCCGACAATAGCGACCCCTGGCGTCTTGGCGTCGAAGCTCGTCGACAGGTGCTACCATGTAGGAGTAGTACGCGATCGTTCAAACAGAGAAATGATACTAACTTGGGTCGTTTTGATGCAGTGCTGGCTCGTGACAGACGGGCGAACAGACGGGCATAACTAGGGTTTATAACAGGGTTCTGATAGGATGTAGGAGTAGTACGAGACGGCCCAGACAGACGGCAGAGCGTCACAGCCTGTAGTACCGAACCAAGACGACGGACTATTCTTATTTCTTCATCGAACGCCGTCAGCGTGTCGTTTAATGTACGCGGACTGCGCGCCAAGCCGCCTCACCAACAGGATGCCGTCTTCCTAATACACTACGCCGGTCAGAAACTCTGCAGTTATCTAGGGTGGGCAGAAAAGTGACACACCCCTTTGGTATTTGGTATTTGAATATCCTATCTTGTTGGATGCATTAGGCCTATATCGTATTTACAATGTTTGTTTTTAGTAGGCCTAAATAGCATCATTCTTCGTCTGCCGATGTAAACAGGTTTTGGTTTATGCAAATAAATTGTAATTTCGTCACTATTGTCGAATTAACTAACGACGAACGCTGTTTGATTCACACTCTGCGGGTGGAGAAACGCCGAGGTTTTAAAAGTATAAATCTGTTTTCAAATAAGTAAGCGCGTTTAAACTGTAAATGTTTAATAGCAAAACATGCTAAAGTTTTTTTTTTCAAACCGTATAAATATCTGGAGTTTTGCAATTTGTAAGGCATTATACTGAGGTACGTTAGTTGAAAGAAGTGTCACTTTTTGGTCAACCTGGTATATTTATTATCGTTCGCCGTTATACTACAGAAAAGAAAGAAAATTTATATAAAACAATCACATAAACAAGCGAAGTGGTCGGCACAGTGCCGACATATTACGCGGCTGTCTATCTACAGCTGCACATGTCTGGCCCTGACCTTGACCTTGATCTTTTGAACAACTTACGTATGAACGGAATTCGATCTGTCGATTAATTGATTTGCTGACTGGTTGTAGTGGTCGGTTGCGCTGATGTGGCGCCCCCGCACGGAGCCGAAGCGAGTCGCCAAGGCAACGTCATGACCATTCAATGTAACTATACCGGCGAAACGTGGTTCCTGTCCTGTACTGGATCAAGCTGGAGCGGAATCGTTGGCAACTGTTCCCGCCATCAGCCGTCTGCTGAAAGTGAGCGTTGAAAGTGTCGTATGTATAAGTAAGAGCTTAACTCTTTAACGCTTTACTCATTTGTTTGTTACCACATAGCTCCTCCTCCGTTGATTTATCCATTTGGTTAATCACTCATTCTGCCATTCACTGTTAATCTTAGGCGACAGTCTTTAGTTTTTCGTCGCATGCATTTAAAGAGATAGTGAAACTTGTTGTTGTGTATTCTGTAAATTACAGCTCGTACGTGGACACAGGCAGACAACTCTGGCGTTGATTCATTCTCATTTCCACTCGGTAGGTGGCACCACCGCTAGCATAATGCCAGCGACTATATCTAACGTAATTCTTATCTGTAACATAATGTCGATCCAGTGCCGATATACTATGCGGCCGTCCGCCTGACCTTTGGCCCTTTGACTTGAAAATTGGCCCACTGGTTACCTTTGCCCTGGAGAACGTTCACACCAATGCTGGTCTTTTTACGCATATGGACAGACAGACGGACGGACGGACGTACGGACAAGACCCACAACGCGGCCTATTATGACGGTCGCATAATAACTAATGCTAAAACGGCGACTGATTGAGTATACTGTTTTTACTGTTTCGAACTGTATACTTTTATAGCCTACTTTTTAATCTGCGAAATTTAACTTTATCGAAAAAAATGCAGGTAATGTGGCAGGGTCCTTCGGTTGACTTGTAGCTGCCCCTAAAACACTCAGTAGTGAATATCATCATGTTTGTGATCATTGGTTTAATTTACTTTTTTGAAATTTTACTTTTTAAAATCTAATGTAATCTAACAATAGGCGGCGACACTTATAGCCCCGGCTACAATGTCGGGGCTGCAATTTACGTAATTCCGTCAATCACTTGCGACAACTTTTGGCCGACCGTACTTTAGTAACGGTCGAGCTTATAGTACCAGTTGTCGTCCGTCCGTCGTCGTCTATAACGAATGTATTGTGGCTAAGCGTTAAGTCGTAAGGAAAAAATACACGAATAATTAGCCGAGTGTCTTAAACCTATAGACTTGCAAAATTTTAGCGATTTAATGCCAGGGAATTTGGGGTTGAATGGACGAAATGTAAAAAATGTGCGTTTTAGCAGAAAACTGGCCATATCTCGCAAACGGTGAGAGACACGGGTAAGTTTACTATTAATCATTAATAAGAAATGGTATATGCTTTTTCAGATTGAATAAAAATCGTCGACCTCGGATGACCTTGAAAGTCACTGACAACCAGTACGGTCTTCTATCCTAGCTGCAGCTGGGTTTCTTGTTCTTTATCTTTAAGCAAAAAGTTGGCAGACGTAAAAACTGTACGCCTATTCTGAAACGATGCATTTATTTATTTTTCATGTATGTAAAAGGTCACGATTTTTTCATTAAAACATGTTTAACGTTTTTTCCTAACGTCTACTGCAGCGATGTTGTAACGTATAGAAGTTGTTATCATCGTGGCGTGCGGAGTTGGCGTCGGCGTATTACTAGGAGCAGCTATGCTTCTGATATCAACATTTTGCTGTCGACGGTTTGTATGCAGTTCTTACCATACAAGTACTGCAGAAGATCATTAGGATCTATAAATCTGAAGTTTTTTGGGTGCGTTAGCTAGCGCAGTTTTTTCGTAACGGAGTGAGCAAAAAGAGGCGAAAAATGGTCTTTTAATCGACTTTTACATTTTAATCCGAAGTTTAGAGTCTAATTATGGCGTAAGCCAAAAGGAAATTGCGCCGTTAAGCTAGGCCGTCGTTATATTTAAATAAAAAAAACTTGCAAAACCATCGTGCAAAAGCTTACATTATATACGCAATTAAGCAATATCGTCAAGCCGCGCGCAGCTTGCTGAAAATGTTTCAAAATTTTTTATGCAAACATTTCAGCGCAAAACTGTGTTTATGGGTTTCGGACGTAATTACCTGCAAAATGAAACACGAAGCATTTGCACGACATTTTTGCAAGTTTGTTTTACATCCAACCAAGGTTTTACAAAGTGTACATGTATCGCTGAAACTAAAACTAAGCCATAACTTGCACGCGAGTTTGCTTAAGGCAGCCGATGTAGCCGTCGACAAAATTGCTTAAATCACACGGGAGTTTTAGTTATGTTTTGGTGTTAGTTTTACATCCCTCAACGTTCACAGCATTTAATTTATGCATACAACAAATTCCCGTGTTTTCGGTTGCAGTCTCGAAAAAAAGCTTGGGGACAGTGGGAACAAGAATATTTCACTTTTTTACTTTTAAGCCTAGTTTATGACATGTCCACTGAAAGCAAAAAAAATTACCGGTAGTTTTAAAAATTTGACAAAAATTTTTTGCGACGGAGGTTTTTTAAGAACGGACGGCAATTGCTATTACGCGTTGCACATTGTGCATGTTTGATGCCAGGCGACGCGATCCATCGGTCGAACGGAGCAGTACAGATAAAGAGTCACACAATGGACAGATCCTCCGTAACCATCCTACGACTGCAACAATAACAACAGCAACAGCAACTATTACTACTACTACTACTACTACTACTAGGCCTATCACTATTACATCGGTCTACGACAGCAGCTATATTTCCACCGCGACCGGCTACCATTTGCAGCCGCCACGGCCGGAGCACCGGAAACAGTGTGATGACGTCATCGGGCTCACCGAAAATGACGTCATCGATAAAAATAAAATGAGCGGAGAGATGGATGAAAGTCGAACGACAACGACGACACCGGGATATTGCGTGACAAATGTTCGTGTAACAGAGACGAACAAGGTGTAGTAGTATTGTGAATAAAGCGGAATCTAAAAAATGCTTAAATGCAGCATCAAGTGCAAATTCTAATAACGTCCATACGCCAATGCACCGAAACGTTTAAGTTTGTCTGCGACATTATGGCGCTGTATCAATGTCGATCAGCGCGCTTCATGGATAAAAAACACGCGTGGGCAGGAAGTAGCAATTTTCCGACAGACACTGCAAACTTCCAACAGAAAAGACTGCGGGGTCCTCAAAATTTTAAATTTTGTGTTAATTTCTCCAAAATTAGATTTCTTAGCTACATTTTTTTTGCCTTTTTACACGAAAATTTTCCGACTAAAAATTTTTTTGACATTTTTTTAAAAGCTCAACATGTAGCCCCCGCTACGTCGCCACAAATGTTTTGTTGATTAAATTATTGATTGGTTAATGTATAAATACACTCATTATTGTCGTTAATTAGTGTTTGCTAGAACAACTTCCGTTTAGTCATTGATTATTTTTTTGCTATGTTACTTGTTATTTTTGTACACTGAAACGGAAAAGATACAGATCGATCTGGCGTAAAAAACTGCATGGAGTGCGGTATTGACTTTTGTTTGGTATCTTTGCAAAATTGCGATGCCTTACGTTTTGCGTCGTCCTAATAGGCCACGTTACGAGTCTCGCACGTCTGTTCGTCTGCATTCCGTCCTCCCGCACAAGCTCCTAACTCGATAACTAACAAGTAATTTGAGCAAAGCTCACGTGACGCGCGATAGCAGCGGTCTTGCCACATGGGCAATCGTGTACAGCATGCAATAAAATAATAATGCATTTTGAAAAATTACCTAAATTTGAGGCCTCAGTACTGAAGAATCGTTGAATTTAAAATGTCGAAATTTAAACTGTTAAAAACGGACGTTCTATGCTAAAAATTTTGGCCTACGCAGGTTGTCCAAGTTTATCTCTAGCCATTTCGGCAGCGAAATTTACTCTTAAAATGCGCGTCGAAGCCCAAAATTTTCAAAAAACACTGAAATCTCATATTGTTTAATAATCAAAGTCATTAAAGGTCATCGATGTTGACACTATTCAAAAGCTCGTCACTAGTGCTTCTTATGATAAGCAGCATGTCTGTGCATATCTGTAGTCGTTTTTACGCTAGTCGAGCTAATAGCGGTAAAATAACCACTTTTAAGATGTACACCTTTTTGATATTTACCTGCGCAGGTCTTGTTAAACCTAGAGGGTCGAGACTAAAATTGCTAAAATCTGAATTTAATGCTAAAAATTTCATTCCAAGGTTGTCTTGGTCTATCTCCAGCCATCTCGTCGCAATTCACTCTTAAAATCTGCGCTTCAGCCAAAAAATGCGAAAAATTCACTAAAAACCTTTTTGGGAGTTCAAGGTCGCTCAAGGTCATCGATGTTAATAAAATTAAAAAGCCAGTGACCAGTGCTTGTCATGATAAGCAACATGTATGTACCACTCTGCAACCGTTTTCACACTAGAACAGCCAATAACTGCAAAATAACGTCTTTTTAAGGGGTACCCCTGTTTGACGCCTTCGTTCGAAGGGAACCCCCTCACGCAGGGGCACGAAATTTTGTCGCGGTAAACTAGAGTCCTTGGGGCACCCCATGGTGAAGATTTTGTGATTTTAGCTTGCACCGTTTTGATACAGATCACGAGTGTGACAGACGGACCGACAAACAGACGGACGGACGGACGCTTAGACGATGGCTATGACGCGCGATGCATTCTGCTATCGCTATAGCAGAATGCATCGCGCGTAAGAAAACAAAAAGACGAACACTGATGATAACGTTTTTCACGGTATACGACCAAGCTTAACCAGTATGTCAATTTGCAGTTCTAAAGGTCGAAGGTCAGGCGAACGATTACACAGTTTGTCGGCACTGAGAACCGCGCAGATACGGTTTTCTAGTGTATGCCTATTTTACTTACTCTGTGCGCTGTATTTTTTTTGCAGTTGCGCAACTCAAACAGACAGTTCAGTTCAATTCAGTTCTGTCGCTTTGTGCATCCCTTAAGAAGCAGTGGTAGTACAGACTACAGACTATATATATTTTGCTGTGTGAAAATCGACTACGCGACCACCGTGAGTCGATGGGTACAGTAAAAACGACACCCTTGCGACCAATGTGTCTGCCTCAGGGCTGTGAAGTCCTGTCTGACTCGGGCCAAATAGCAAAACGTGACCATTTAACGCAGCCGTCAAGTATCGCGATATAGCTTGTAGGACTTTTAAATGGGCTCCAGACTGCTTTCCTGGCGCGCGAAATACATACGTATACAAAAACGTGGTTTTATTCGTTTGAGATGAAGAAACTGCCAAGAGCATTTCGCAATTACCAGACCAAACGGAACTTTTACGATCGTCTTGTTTCGTGACAAGGGAATAAGGGAAAGTCGTCCCCTAACTATTCCATTTACTTGTTCTCATTTTCTCCATTTTCCGCTTGACTCGTGCGGCAGTAAAGAGATAAGATGTCATCTAACGTCGGTAAATGCATCAGTTGACCGCTTCGCCCGTACACTGCGGCGAGTAATTGCGTTACAAAGCCGTACAGCACTTAGACTAATCACAGTGGTTTAAAGAGCCGGCAAATCAATTGCCTTAATGAAAATTTTTTATTTCATTTAGCAGAAACTGCAGCAAAACCAGTAGCGCAAAAATTGGAAAAGGGCGCATAGTTTCAACTAGCAAAGCAGTCAGAAAAAAAATCAACGTTATGGTCCATTAGTATGTATGTTGATACAGGATAATTTTTTCATTTAAATTACTGGTTTAAAGGGCTGGCAAATCGAGCGGCACTTAAGACTAATCACTGGCTTAGCGCACTGCAACAGTCGACCAATCGTCAGTGTGAACAGCACATAAGTCTCCAGTCTACTTGCCTTGGTTTTTTTTGTAAACTTGTTGCCCAGCAAACTGTTGTTGGGTATTTTAGACCTTCGACTTTTTGCAGGTTGTTGTGCAGTTTTTAAGCCAAAATTCTGCTGATGTTTTTGTTGTAGACTTGTCGAACAAAATCTACACAACATGCTGTACGACATTTTGACACTGTTGGCATGATGTGGCTCTGTTGTAGGCTTTTGATTTTTTATGATTAAACTCCACTCTTCGATTTGTAACCCAGCAAGTCGTGCAGCAAGCTGTACAACATTTAGCTGCTGTTGTGGATATGTTGTACATTTTTAACTTGTTGTGAATTTGTATTACAGTTTGTTGTACGGTATGCCAACAAATTGTATTGGGCTTAAGTGGAGTATGGTATTTACCCATCGGTGTATAGGCAGCACTCAAGTCAATCAACCAGTAAATCAATCGTTTGGTCGTAACCGTTTCTGTATTGTTTTTGCGACCGATTTGCAAATAAAATAAAATATCTTTTTCGAAATGAAAATCATCATTCACTATCACATAGAAGTAGAAAGACTAGAAATAGTAGCCAAACGATAAGCAACAAAAAGCCCAGCTGTCGCTAGGAAAGGCTAATCATACGCCAGCGTTCGTAGGCCGGCAAATGTAAATGAGAGACCAGTTCAGTACCTCTGTTTAGAGGGAAGGGGAAGATAGATAAAACATTTGCAAATGTATGTAGTTTGTTAATAGTAACCACTTCATAACTCACATTTCCATTCAACGTTTTCAACCTTTCGCCTTCATTTTTTTCTACGATTGCTTTTTGCTGACGTTTGTTACATGTGTTTAATTTGTGTCATAAGCTTCGGTTAATTATCGTTTTAATTAATTTTAGCCATCGTGAAGGCGTTGAAAGGGTCTGCTAATAGCTTGCAGCCAGAGTAAAGGAAAAACCCAAGCGCCATTCGTTAATAGCCGTGTCTACTGCTGCTGCTGCTGCTGCTGATAATGATGCTCATGCGGTTGTCATTAGTAACGGTCTCTCCATCATCACTCGAGAAACGCATATACATGTATGCTCGTATGTTCTTTCTATCCATCACGTCGCCATGGAGTATAGACTCCGACTAATGTTTCTTTTGTCGGCGTACTTTTAACCGCTGGAGCTGCGCGTGTCGCAGAAAATAATAATTTCATCACGGTTGCAGAAATTAACGATTAGTCACACGATCAATCGTTAAACATTTCAATCGTGAACTTTTTCATTCAACTCACATTACGAAAAAAGCATTATAGACTGACATCTATGCGATAAAAATAATCTTTTTTCGAAAAACGTAAACATTCTAGTCTGCCAAACACAAACGACTTGACGTAACAAATATAATTAAAAATTAATTATCTGCAAATCTAACTCCCAAGAAATCTGATTGTCAAAAACCCAAAAAATCTAGCAGTAAAATTATTGGTTGTAAGCCGTCAGCTATGTAAAGCGTTATGTTTGTTTGAACACTTATGTGATAAATAAAAGGGTTCAATAGTTAAGCTTCAGATTTGTGTTATTACATATTCGCTGATTACAAATTAATACAAGAAACCAGCTGTCGCTAGGAAAGGCCGACCGTACCGCCTATGTCCGAAAACCAGGGTGCGATTTCCGGTGACGGAGAAAAAGCGATTACCTCGAGGTGACAACACTTCTATAGATGCTGTTTGTTCTCAAACTTTACAATCGACGCTAGTTTAATAGACGTCACACGAGGTTATCTCGCTAAACGTTATATCGTTTACGGTACTTATAAATAAACTACAGTCTGTTTGGGGGATGAGAATGTAAAATGGGGGTTCGACTTGGTACCACAGGGTAGCCGTCAGGAAATGTTATTTACTTGATTAGACATATTTCTAGTAAGATGCACCGTCTATTCACAATACATACAGAGTGGGCCAAAAACTGGCACAATGTTTTATACGCCAATAACTTCGTCAAATATTAACCAATTTTTAGAATTCTTTCAATGTCGAAATCGGGAAAAAAATCCCACCACAACTCATATGTGTCGCTACACTACCTAGTGAAATATCAGACATCGCATTCAAGCCGGCGACAACACTGACCAATTGCGTGGTCAACGTTGATCGAGACTGAAATGTGGCCACCAAACAGCCAGGACTCAAATCCGATCGACTATGCTGTTTGGGGGCGGCCCTTCAGCATATGGTTTATCAAGGTCGACAATTCACGACACTCAACCACCTGAAGCAGGCGATCGTCACGGAGTGCGGCAAACTGTCGCAGCGTTTGGTTGATCGCGCTGTTAGTCAGTGGCGTCGCCGGCTTGAGTGCGTCATCCAGCAGCAAAACGGACACACTGAACATTTGATGTGAAAACTGCAAGATGTGACAGTTACTTTATACAATATCTGAAACAATAAACAGGTTGTTTCTTGTAGTTAATTTCTTACAATGTGTTGTTACAGATATCGTATTGTTTTAATGGTTGATTTTAAAACGCTTATATTTTACTAGGTAATGTAGCGACACAATTGAGGGGTGGTGGGATCTTCAATAATAATGTTACTACAATTTTTTCCTAATTTTGCCAGTGAAAGAACTTTGAAAATCGGTTAGTATTTGATGAAGTTATTAGCGTATAAAACATTGTGCCAGTTTTTTGACCCACCCTGTACGTTACAGACAGACAACAGACAGACAGACATAACATTGTGCCATAGGCACGATCGTTATTACAGTCGGCCAATAAAAAGCGTAACTAAAACTGTGCCATAAACGTGAGAGAAATTTAGCGATTGGCCCATCATTAGTGGCAAGTGCGTGTGACGTCACCGAGCGAGTATAGCAGCGCCGCCTGACGTAGCATTGGAGCACTACTCGCAGATCATTGAAGACCGTGTTCTACACGGGGCGAAACGCGCAGCAATCTTCTCGCTAAACCGATCTCTCTGCAGACTGCAACTCAGTAAAATATTGGTACGTTGGGTCTGCTTACTCCTTTTTGTGGTTACTTTTGCACTTTACGTCATTCTTTCGATTTTGTTGATGACTGCGATTTGAACATTCCATTTAAGATTAGACACTTTTAGAATAAATTCATAGCCTGATATTAAAGATCGAGATCGAGATCGAGAACAATGGAGGCAACAAGGAGACGGCTACGCTTCAGTTTGGGGCATTTTTAAGCGCGATAGCAAAATGCATCGCGCGTCTTAGCCATCGTCTAATCGTCCGTCCGTCTGTCTGTCACACTCGTGATCTGTATCAAAAGGGTGCAAGCTAGGATTACAAAATCTTTAGTGTGGGCTACCCCAAAGATTCAGGTTCTTAGTGACAAAATTTCGTGCCCCTGAGTGAGGGGGTTCTCCTCGAATGAGAGCGTCAATAGTGGCAAAATACGTTATTTTGCCACTATTGGCTCTTATAGTGTGAAAACGGTTGCAGATGCATGCATACAGACTTGCTGCATATCATAACAAGCACTAATGACGGGTTTTTTTAGATTTGTCAACATTGATGACCTTGAACGACGTTGAACTCCCCAAAAAGTGGTTTTGTTGAATTTTTCGCAATTTTTGGCTGCAGCGCACATTTCAAGAGTGAATTGCGACGAAATGGCTGGAGATAGACCAAGACAACCCGCATTGTCACTCCGTCAGCATTGTCGGCAAAATTGTCAGCCATAATTGTCAGCATTAAACGTAGATTTTAGCTGTCCAAGTTCTAACATCTTAGATTTAAGGAGGCCTTCGCAAGCGAGCGTAAAAAGGGGTACCCCTCTAAAAAGTGGTTATTTTACTGATATTGCCTCGTTTAGCATGGAAATTAACAGTTGCAGATAGGCACAGACGTCCTGCTTATGATAACAAGCACTAGTGACGAGCTTTTTAGGAGTGTCAACATCGGTGACCTTGAATGACCTTAAACCTTCAAAAAATGGTTTTAGTAATTTTTGACGATTTCGAGTTGCGGCACACATTTTAAATCTGAATTTCGTATAAAATTATTATTTTTTTATTTCATGCTGTACACTGATTGCCAAAGTGGCAGGAACGCCGCTATCGCGCGTCACGTGAGCTTTTCTCAAATTACTTGTACTTTTCGTCTTACTAGCACACCGAGCGCATTCGAGATTGCCACAGTTAACGCGCTTTTACACCGTGCACCGCCATAAAATTAACGCAGTTTAAATTAGCAAGTCAATTAGCGTGTGATATAAAAAATAACACAGTAAAAGTTATTTTAACGTAATTACGAAATTACTATGTACGCACAGGCCTATCTGACTGTGCTTAAACATCGCCAAAGTACCGACGAAGAACATCCGAAAGCATCGAAAACTCTCGAAATCAAACCAAATATACTCAAATCTGTTGTTATGTTTGTTTGATCAGTTTCAGAGGCAGTTCTAAGAATTGAATGATGCGTCAAATGCGTCACGTGACGTCACCGCTGTTGATTAGTCTAATAATTCATCAGCTGCTGCAGCCACCAGGTAATGTATTATTGTCTCACCTGGCCGCTTCATCATTAGGCCTATCATCATTCTAATCATCATCATCATCATTGTTATTATCAACATATATCACGCTGTTTCGGTGTTGGTCTTTCATCTATGGTTCCCTCCGTATGCTGACTGATTAGCTATGTAGTAAATAATGATTTCGATACTACTGACCTATTTGCACAAGAATTTATACCGCGCGATGACCTAGGCGACGTCTGCATCAGGGAAAAAAATTAATCCAAATTACACGAGACTGCATGTAGATATATTTTCGTTAATTATGAGTCAATGTTATTTTTAAAGTTAGAGTTAAAATGCGTGAAATTTTTACACGTTCGTAAGCATTAATAAATACAAAACGTGACATGAGGCGCGTCCGGTAACTTAGCGGCTACAAGATTTCGGCTTCGACACGCTGCGAGCCGCTACAATTTTTCGTCAGACAACAATCTACGTTAGCGGCTAGCGCAGACGAACGTGACGTCATATTTGTCTACTAAAGATGGCCTTTGGTGGTTGTAATAGATAAATTTCAAGTAAAAATCGTAATTACGCAAACGATTTAATATTAATATTATTTTATTCTGTATGGTGACACATTTAGAGTGATTTTTCAACTATCATCCAAAAATTGATACATTCAGAAGCCCGGATGTAGGCCTAGGGCCTAAACGTAGCCTACAATTTTTACGCTACAAAATGCTTGTAGCGGTTCGTAGCGGTCTTGCCGTAGCCGAGTGTCCAGTAACTTAGCGGCTACAAGCCGCTCGCTCCGCTAAGTTACCCGACGCGTCTCAGTTTTCGCTTGGCATATCAGGGCTCTGCCCTGAATCGGTTGCTTAGTCGAGTTCCCACGCAATGCCTATAGACTTAGCTCTGTCTATGCAAGATCTTTTTTTTGTTTTGACTAATTTTTATTATCAGGAACGTTGAAAAAAATAAGAAAGGTAACACGACGCGTTTTTATAACAAAAACATTAAAAAATTTTATGAACGTGTACTAAAATGTGGTTTCATGCATCTTTCGGCATTTCGGGAAATTATCCCGTTGTGCTCAAGTTGCTTGCTGTAAACTGTAATAAGAAAAGCTCTAAATCCGACGGATGTGCATCATAAGGCGATTGAAAGACTTGTAAAAACGGATTTACTCTAAGGCCCATGACGTACTCGGCGGGATTCAGACAGTCGACCGGATGCAGTAATCCCAGTAGGCGTACTGCACTTGCGCACTGGACGACTTCCGCGCCCTGAGATCCAATTGCGACAATCCGTGCCGCCAACAATGGCGGGATAAAAAGCCGTCATCTTGAACAGACCACCCAGAAATTATATATGTCTCGAGAGGCCACCCATCATGTTCATTTGGCCACGCACCACTTAACTATAAAGACTGGGTGACTTATGCAAAGATTACCAGCAATGATAATGATGATAATGACAATAAATGAGTGTACTTTAAGTCCTGAGACTGCAAGGACACGTTACAATAACAGTAGTAAAGTCGGAGCAATGACAATAAGACGTTTTAATCAGAGCAGCGGTAAGACTGAGCAAAAAGCGGTATTTAACGATAATAAATAAGTAAATAAGTTACGTTTGATTGACAACCGACAATCGCACAAGTACTAGGCTATACATGGAATAGACAAAAACACAATTACAGTAGGCCTCTAATAGGCAATATGCAATCCTATGCACATGCAAAGGCAAATAAATATATATAAGCTTACAGTATCCTATACCACTTCGAATAAAAACATTTGTAATAAAATTGTCCACAAAATTGGCGCCTAATTGAATAGGCGTTGGAGAGCGCAAAAGCTTAAAAAAGCAACGCCTTGAGCAATTGGGAGAAATATTAATAAGAATATTCCTTTCACTGTTTGTTTTTTCTTCGCCTAGATTCATTTCCGAGCAGAGTTTACCTGGTTTGCATGTCAGAAACTCCCAAAAAATCCACGGTTTTACAACTCATTCATCTAATTTATCGTTAATAATTATCACTTAGCAATTAAGTAGTCATAAAGAAGAGCATTATATCTTTGATTTTAATTTTTCATTTTATTAGGTATTGCCGCCGGTTTAAACGTAAAGTGATAGCTGCTTTAGTCCAGCACTTGTGCTGCGTTATTTTCAAATAAACTTGATAATGATTTGATTTCAAAATGGTCAAAATAACACAATATTGTTCCTAAGGTAAAATAATAGGACCGCATCGGTGCAGTGTAAGATTGGACAATCGGTGACTGTTGATCGAGCAATAAATGATGCCAGTTTATACCGCGAGCAAGGAGTCCCGAGTCAAAATCTTGGACGAAAACACTTATAGGCTTCTGTTGCTTTGTTTATTTAGCCCACAAGATAGGCCTAAGCCTAGTATAGAATAACGCATTATTTGTGGAAAGGAGTCTATATAAGGCATTGAATCACGTAAATTTCTACAGAGAGCACGCAAAAAAATCTCTCCAAAAAAACTAACATAGCTATTGCTAGCTGCAGCCCTCAAATCCCAATGTGACAATGTGAGAAGAGTTAACAAAGAATGGGTAGGGGAGATGGCAACATAGTGGGGCCTGAATTGGGAGACACTGTGGACTTTCTCTCCCCCACTTATATCCTCCTCTTTTCTCTTTGCTACAGTGCGTGTCGGTGTGTCTTATCTTCGCCAGTCTTTCGCTTCGACGAACCTACTTCCGATCTCTTACGACGACTCGTAAGTCGTCTCAGCGTCACGTGACATAGCACGTGACTCTTGGGCCAGTCCCCTCCTCGGCGGTCCTCCATTTTTCACGCCGGCCTGTTCACTGACGCACCAAACGTCGTTTTGCACTAATTTTTTTCGCACTTGCTGTTCTACAAGTTAGTTATATGGGAGCCCGCACGAGATATCCAGCCAGACAGACGAACAGACAGACAAGATCCGTAATGCGGCCTACTAGAACAACCGCTTAAAGACAACTTCCAAAGCGCGATTTCACATCACGTATTTAATTGCGACGAGATCTTTATGGCCAAACAAAAATATTTTTAGCACCGGTTCAACCTGTTTAAACTCACCGGTTTTAGTCTCAGATGAACTGGAGGGCTGTTTACATGACTGTAATGCAGTTTTGGGCTGTCTTCGTAGCCGTTGCACAAGTAGGTCGGTCTGGCTCACGACACAGGTACTCGTAGCGATTTTCATTCTGCTTTATTACCGGGTAGTTATTAGTCCGCCTGAAAACGATAGTTTTCGGAAGGACTTATGTTTTACGCATGATGTTTATTTTTTTCCGAGCATGAGATCTCCGAGATGCGTGGGCCGACCGGCTTGAAATTTTGCACGATGGTCAGTACTAGGCCGAATTATATAATGCCGGTCCAAAATTTTTTTTTTGGGGGGGGCGCACCCCAAAAAAATTTTGGGGGCGAAAAACATGCAAAATTTGGCCCGATTTCGGACGACTTCGAAGTTCGGCGGCGAATATCTCTGAAACGGATGAAGATATTCAAAATCGGATAGTCATTCCGTGTATGGTGATTCCTCCTGCGTTAGGCGAAACAAGTACGGTGAAGTTTGGTCCAGTGACCTTGGAGATTTAGATGTGAAATCGTACCCACCTAAAGCGCAATTTTCGGAAGACCATATTTCGGCCCCTAGGGGGTGCTGCACCCCCAAATTTTTACACGCGCTAGAGAATCACCAAGTCTTACTAGCGCACCCCCCACCGGGGACGGGGGCCCCCCTTACAACTTTTTTCAAAGGGTGGTCAAAAATTGGCTTAAAATGTAGCGTATTAGACGAAGGATCTTTGGAGCCAAAGGGAGTAGCTTCGTGAGACTTTGCCACGTGACGTGCTGCTAGATGGGGGTGATAACGCGGGTACAACTTTTAGGGGGCACCGACCCCTTAAAATTTGGGAGTGCAAAAACGCGCAAAATTTAGTACGTTTAACGACAACTTTCGACTTTGAGCGCAAATATCTCTGAACTGCATAGGGATATCGACAAGCGGTAAACGGCGTTATCAAAT
>Ga0209367_1003612_pt1 | contig 21084 bp, 12 predicted proteins | sample WorMetLIZISLAND2_FD_187412 | JGI IMG/M metagenome (GOLD analysis project Ga0209367, IMG submission 187412) | Marine gutless worms symbiont microbial communities from Max Planck institute for Marine Microbiology, Germany - Olavius geniculatus... ...
GGCATTTAATACATTCGTTCGCCCGATAGTGGAATATGCAACTGTTGTCTGGAACCCGTCTGCAAAAACCTCAATAAGAAGAATTGAAGCCGTCCTTAAGAGGTTTACTAAGCGTTTACACGGGTTGCACAATCTCAGCTATAACGCTAGACTTGAAGCACTAAATGAATATAGTCTCGAGAGTCGTCGTGTTAGAGCAGACCTTACTTTTTGTACGTGTGATATATTAGCGTTGATTGCAGCGTTGATTGCAGCGTTCGAAAGCAGCGTTGATGTAGCGTCAATAGCAAATAGAAAGCGGCATTAACCCGATAGCGTTTGAACGCTAGCGTTGATTATAGACACTATAGCGTTTAAACGCTATAGCGTCTATAATCAACGCTAGCATTTAAAAGATACAGCATCTACAGCGTTAATGCCGCTTTCTCTATGTACACGAGGTCACTGAAGCTCTTGTTCCATGCGCTCGTCAACGCTACATAAACGCTAGCGTTTAAACGCTATAGGGTTAATGCTGCTTTCTATTTGCTATTGACGCTACATCAATGCTGCCTTCGAACGCTGCAATCAATGCTAATATATCACACGTACTTTTTGTTATAAAATGCTGCATGGCGTAGTAGACATTGACTGTCAGAAATTTCTTAAACCAGCCCAATCGTCTGTAACACGTGGACATCTGATTAAACTCTGTAAACTCTCATGCCCATCTGCTTTTATTGCTAGCACTTTTTGGCACCAGGTTGTCAACATGTGGAATGCTGTCCCAGAAAATATTGTTGCAGCCACATCCCTGGCAATGTTTAAAGCTCGACTAAACGATTTTGACTTGGTTCGGTTTACATCTGTGTTTTAACAGGTTTTATTGTGTTGTCTTATTCGTATGTCTTTTTTCTTTTTGGGGGGGTCCATGTAAGAGGCTCTTGCAGCCCTTTGTGCCCTTGCTCAAGTTTTTTCATTACTCATTTTGTCAACGTTTTTTTGTATCTGCTTGTCTAAATAAATGATTTGATTTGATTTGATTTGAATGGACGGCTCGTTGTGGACCTGTAGTAATGTGCTAATTGTTGCTTGTACTGGTAGGCACTGACTGGGCACAGTGCGCATAATCACGATTCAGGCACACACCATGATAACAGTGCAGTGTTCTATGGTTTGACTACGCTGTCGGGCATCTACCTGTTTTTTGTCGTGGAAAGAGTTGTTGGCTTGTGTTCTGAACGCAAACGGAACAAGAATGAAGAACACAGAGTACAGGTAGTTTGTGAGCTTGTTTGTTTGTTTGTTGGGTCACTGTGTAATTGCTGCTTCTTGACTAGTCTTTTGAAGGTAAAATCATTACTGCTTAATTTTGTAAGTCGAACTGTGTATAAGACGTTTTGAACATTTGTTTATAGACACTCTAGGTTTGTGTCGTTTGCTTTCTTTTATTGATGTTGGATTAATTTTTTGTTGTTGTACATTTCTATGTTTGATATATCGTTTTGTTCAGTGCTGGGCTCAAAGTGGGAAAAAATAAGTGCCGGTATGGTTGCTGTGCCTTACTTCCTTTCCTCCACTTAAGCTAGCATTATTTTGGCCACTGATCGATGCAAGCATCAGCAACCAGTTGCATAAATCTCACAAAATGGCCTCCAAAGCATACCGGTATGACTTTTCTCAGAAAAGAAGTGCCGGCAGGCTTTCCAGGCGGTCAAGGAAGTGCCGGAATACCATGCCAATCCGTACCGTCCCACTTCGAGCCCTGGTTCAGTGTGCACATGTGTGGCTGTCATGTGTCACTTAAAAAAAACTATTATGTCTACTGCTACAATTATGACTATTACTACTCGTCCTTATACTACTGCTACTACTAGTACTACTGTTAGCGCAGACACTACTTTCTTTGCACAGTCCCGTAATGTCTTTTTCCGGCATTTTAAAAAGTTTTCCTTGTTATTGAAAATCAGCAGCTCTGTTACGGCTGTCATTTTTCGACTTGCGAACTGCTGCTGGCCGTAGTACATTTGGAGTGGTTGTGCTGTGACCTTTAGTAGTAGTTGTTGGAGTTATTGTATGCATTTCTACAGATGCAGAAGCTGGAGGAGACAGATGTTACAGTGACAAATTCATCACTATTAACTAGTCAGACCCCTTCACAATCCAATGCCATGGCATCGTCGCTACCTCGTCACTTGAACGATGTCAAGAACACCAACAAACGACTGTCACGCCACACCCCTGCCGCTACCTCCTGCGAGGAAATACTCATGACTGTTCACACTAACAAAGGTAGCCATGTTCTGTGTCACGGAAACAGGAAATTCATTAACTATGATATAGAGATGCATCGATCATTCACAGATTCATCAATAATTGGTATCAGCAGGCTGTCAGTTTACATAATGGGCATTAGCCAATAATAAGAAGATGTTAATTCTCAATACCTTTTACAATAACTGCAAGCCAGCACTTTTGTAGTGGAAAATGAGTCTTAATCCATCCTGGTTCTTCTGTCAAACCGAGGGTGACTGCATTTTGTAACTTTGTCAGACAACCACCAGCAATCGGCCCATTGCTACTAGGCGTCAATAATAGCTGACCAGTAATCGGCCATTACCTTATCAGTGCGTCTACTTGTAAGTACCGGCACTTAACTCTATCTGAATGCAGTTCATCATTGCAGCTTAAGCCTGCAGCATCGTGTTGGTTGCCATAAGACAGAGCTGTGGTACATAACTAGAGTGGTGAATTTCTGTTTCTTTTTACATCTCCGGCTCGATTCATTCTGTATCTGTTGCTTGACTGGATCTTTTAGTTTCTGTCTTGCTGTAGTTAGTAAGTTAACATATCTTTTCATTATCTGTGTGATGTTGAAGATCAGTAATATCTGTGTTTTATCACAATAGCTGGCAGTGTAATCAGTGGTGTCTAATAATTGGTAGCATAACATGATGATGATATGTAGGGCCCACAGTTTTCCGCGGGCCATTGAAATTCGAGCCGAGCCATGGAATTTGCCCTTTTTCGCGGAATTTTTATATTGCGGCTGAATTTTGCAAAAAGTTGAGAAATGACCAATGATTAGCATGATCGTCGGCTTGATAATGTAATTAGACTAACTAGGACCCTGTATCATGGAGAAAATCAAACTAAACTGCCTAAAGCTGCTTCCCTACAAATAATTACCATCGTAATACGTCACAGTCGTAAATAAACACAATGCGACTATTTGACAAATTGCACTTCTGACAAGAAAGAAAGTTTGATAATTTTCTCTGTATGTTGCTAGCATAATTAAGCAGTGAGCACCATGCCAGCCTCCAAAAAGTGAAGTTTTTTAACAGAGCTTAGTTTATGCACAAACGGAAGGCCGTGGTAAGCTGCAGAATTTGGACATTTTGGCCATGGTGAGCCGCGGAACTTTGCAAACTGGCCCGCCGAATTTGGCAAAATAATCCCTGGAAAACTGGGTCCTAATGATATGTAGAAATGGTTGTTGCAGTTGAACTGAATTGACAGCGACAGTGAAACACACGTGAAACATAAGTAGAGATTCAACTGAGTAGGTGTAGAACAATAATAACAGTAGTACCGAAGTAGCAGACCTGTGCAAGAAGGAATATCAGCAGGTACTAAGAACAGAAATGATCATACCATATTGTAGAGAGGACTGTGACTTTCCTCAGATGTTCTGATTTTTTGAACGCTGCGCAGATGTACGTAAATTTGCCGATGACGCCCACGACGAGGTTCATCAGAACTGTGATCCCAAGATGAAGGCCGACACGTGGGGTCAGCGCAATGGTGGACATAACCACAGCCACAATGTCCCCGGCTCGGTTGCGTCCGTCGCTTGGATGGTTATTGTCGGCGATGGCTTTCACAACTTTGCTGATGGTCTTGCTATCGGTCAGTTGTATTTTCTTTTGTTGCATTGTTTCAACCTTTTTGGTTGAGTGGCACACATGGCATCTAGTGAGCTTCCCCAGTATCAGATCTTTTCTAATTAACTCAGAAAAAGAATCAAGCAAAGTAGAAAACTTCTTGTTATTATATGTGCTAAATTATCTGTAGAGCCATGATTCTACAGATGTGGAGGAATTTGTTTACTGTGGTGGGAATGGCAGAGGTAGGTTACTAATTGTTTTTTTGCAATGAAATTTGGACTGTCAACAGATGTAGAATCAACTAGCTTTGATCATCATTGCAGAGTCAGAAATAATAATGGAGCATATAAGATGTAATGCGTAAGCAAAAAGTAGAAATACCTTGAAGTTTATCAGTCTAAAGCACAATCAACATCTGACATAAGTGTTGGTATTATTGTATGTGTTGTTGTTAGTAATATTTTTTGTACTTTATTGTGCAAATATGTACATTTAGAATGCTAATGTAGCACATGTTTTAGGTTTTTTTCACGCAAAAGCAGCTACTGCTTTCAGCGCGTTTTAGCCATCACAATTCTGTTCATCTATCTGTCTGTCCGTCCGTCACTCAAAAACGGTGCAAGACAGGATCACCATATCTTCACCGTCGGCTGCCTGGAAGACTCTAGTTTCAGGAACCATGAAGCTTTTCCATAAATTCGAAGGGGGTCACCCCAAACGAGGGTGCAAAATGAGAGGGGGTGAGCAAAATTTGTGATTTTTGGCCAATTAGTCACTGTATCTCAGTAAAGGTGGGAGATAGGGGCCGAGTTCAGTGACCTTGAATGACCTTGAACGCCAAAATAGGGGGTTTTGTGGATTTTTTGGCGATTTCGGGCTGTGACACAAGTCTATATCATTCACAGGGTGGCGCCACGGAACTATCGTTATGCGATCCAGATAGAGAATTTGGTATTTGTATATTAACTTAGCGCAAACACTCCAATTTTCAGCTAAACTACTGAACCGAGACTGCTATAGGCTTTCGCGCATCTCGTGAGCATTAGCTCAAATTTCTTGTTAGAATTTGTTCCAGCTGTCTCTGTGGTTTGTCTCAAAAATACAACAATCAAAGAATATTGCAACAGAAACAAATTTTTATGGTAATTGTAGTAGTAAAAGTCGTGTCTATTTGTGGCTCAAATCGTACAGTCAGGTGCCTTGTAGAATTTGTTAGTAATTTTTCGTCTGACAGAGAGCATTGTTTTTTTCTGTTGCATCTGGTGATGTTAAGGTTCGGCTTTTGCAAGTAGTCTGACGGGAGGCTTAAGCACTTCAATAGCCGTGTTCTGCCATGAGCTACCGCACGAACTTGGTTTGTCAGCTTTCTGCTCATTATATAAGAATGTCACTCAGCAGTCGGTGATCAAAAACTCTTCTTATTTTCTTTAATGCAGTTTCATCGGTTCTTGCCTGAGTTTAGTCTAGTTGATCATTTTCGCTTGTATAGTTTGTTAATTTTTTAGTTTTCCGTTTACCGTTTTTTTACTGTGTGTTACTATGTATTCTGTCAATGTGCCTGTGGTCCATCTGCCTGATTAGAAGTAAATGATACTTGCTGAAGCTGCATCATCTTTACACTAAATTGCTCTAAAACACTTTTATGTGTTTTTTAATTACTACTAGAAAAACTTCTGTTTTACAGACCCCGTTACTTCATGTCCTGTAACATAAAATCCTAAATAGCCCTGAGTTCAGTGCGTTCAAGTAATAGCCTAACACATTCATTTCATTGTCACTTTTGTGTGTTTTACATGTAAAAAAAACGTTAAGTCCTTCCCGAGGCTTACGGCCCATAGGGTGGCGCTGATCTCCGTTTCTTAAGGCCCTTAGCCAGACGCCAGTTTTTACACTGCGAGACTATGGATACAGGGCCAGTGTATCACACGGTGTGGCTGTTAACTGTTTACATGTTTGACATGTACATGTACTTAAATGTTTACATTAAATTAATCTTTACATTAAATTGCTCTAAAGCACTTTAATGTGTCTTTTAATTACGAAGCTGAGTGTTACCACTCTCAGTAATTTAATGCAGTGTTGCATTATACTGGTGGTAAAAATCCTCTACTTTCATCACATGTTTGCAGGTGACTTTGCAATGCTGCTAAATGCCGGGATGTCTGCGAAACAAGCGCTAGTGTACAACTGCGTGTCGTCGGTGCTGTGCATGCTGGGAATGGTCTGTGGTGTTGCCGTTGGTAACATAAGTTCAGCAACGTCATGGATTTTTGCTCTGATTGCGGGACTCTTTCTCTATGTTGCACTTGTCGACATGGTAATTTCCTTCTTAGTTACTCGTTATCTTTTCAATATAATTTACCTAGTTATGTCTAATCTATAAGTGTATGTTTTACCGAGGATTAGCTTAATTTCTGTTGCATTCTGCAGGTTTTTCAAACATTTTGTGGTCTTTGATGCTTAATTCATTGTCTTTTCTATATAGTTTTTTTAGTCATTTACGATAATATTAAAATATAAATGCTTGTACCACAATTAGGTAAATTATGCTAATTTTGATAGAAAACGTACCTGCGATGTTTTATTGTTCTGTACTCAATCGATCCGTTTGGCTGCAGTACCGATAAACACATGTTACTGTTACTGTAAAACATATATGTTAATTATTATTACAAATGGAAAAAAGTAGGTTGTAAAGCTGAGCCTAGTGTTTCAGGTCACAAGATGTTTGACTGTTGTCAAGGAGAAGTCAGGCAGTTGACCACAAGTTAAGGATGTGTCGTGGAAATTTTTCTTGTGGAAAACTGTTTATTGTTAACTTGCATTTGGGAATAACTGTTGGTTGGTAGCATGGTAGAAGGATCATATTTCAGATTGTGCGTCTTTTTGGTTGCATTGCATTACATTCTTGTTCTTGCATGCTCTGCCCTAAGGCAGGTTCCAATGACAATGGCGCCATTCGACCCGGCTATCCGCTCCTCTTTTCAGCTCCTCGTAACTGATCTTCTTGTCCTCTTGCTCCTTAAGTAGATCCAACATCTTCCTTCTTGGTTTTCCTCTTGGCCATTTCCCTTCCTTCTTCCCCTCTAGTACAGTCTTCAGAAGACAGTCATGTCTTAAGACATGTCCTATCTATTTTGCTTGGAGTTGCTTGATGATGTGAACCAGACTCTAGACTTCTTCATTTGACACATGTGTTGTCCAGCTGATCTTTTCGATTTCACGCCAGATCCACATCTCAAAAGCTTGTATACGTTTGATGTCTTCTTTTCTAAGTGTCCATGTCTCTGAGCCATAAAGAGCTACACTCAATACTAGTGCTTTCACCATCTGTTTCTTTAAGTCCTTTGAGATGTTCCCTCGTAGTAATTCTCCTCTTCATTATTATACTAATTCACTGTCACGCTTCATTTCTGTACTATTAGTGTTCATGTCATCAGTAACCGTAACATGGGAACAGTGTGGCCAAGTCTCGGGGAAATTTCACAGTGATGGACCATACTAAATGCTCATGGAAAAATTAGTATAAAGTTTTTTTTAAATGTCAATAGTTAACAGCGCTCTTTCACAATTCTGTGACCAATGCGAGGAGTGCTCATAGCCATTTCCAAGGCCCTGAGACAGCAGTGAGTGCACACAGTTCAGATATGTAGAAGGAGAGCCGTACTTCCCATTTGGCCAGACTGCGTATTATACATGGTGTTTCATAAAAAAGGGACCCCTTTTTTGTTTTTCTCTTAATTCACTCATATAATGATCAATTTACACAAGTTTTTTTACCAGTTGTAGCTGAAGAAATACTAAATTAAAATATTTTAACAAAATATGGCAGTTGATTAAATATTCTTTGCTAGTCGTGACGTAATGCTGATGTCACAGTGTCATGAGTACAAGCTTGCTTGTCTCAACTAATGCTGTCAATTGCTACCATGCTTCGATGGTGAACTTAATCTGGTTCGCCAATGAAAAATGTTTATCGTGTCAGCACTGAGCAACATATGGACATGAAATCAGGCATCTCGCGATCCAAAAATGCAACCATTTTGCAAGCTCAGTGTGCTCGGTGTGCTCGAACATGTGAAAGTCTAGCTTTACCCACAGACATGTAAATGCGATTGCTTTGCACATTTTTTGTGGCTGCAACTGTAAAACTTAAAAATTTGCCATCAACTGACCAGATTTTTCACCATCGGAGCAGGGTAGCAACTGACAGCACCAGTTGAAACCAGCAGGCTTGTGCCCATGACACATTATGACATCAGCGTTACATCACGCCTAGCAAAGAATATTTAATCAACTGCCATATTTTGTTAAAATATTTTGAATTAGTATTTCTTCGGCTACGACTAGTGAAAATTTCATGTAAATTGATCATCATTTGAGTGAATTATGAAAGAAAGAAAAGGGGTCCTTTTTTATGAAACACCGTGTAGTGTATAAACTACACCATGTCTCAAAAAAACGGGGGCCACTTTTATTTTTTTGAACAACTGCTACACACCTTGTGAAATGTAGAAATTGTAGTTTGGTTATTTACAACAATGAATTGATACCGTGTAGCGCATGCGTTGGCACAAAAAATCACCGATACCACGAAATCATTGAAAATTTGTTATGTATTTAACACTAATGATATTTATTTTAATATTGTATGTCGACAAACTGAAATAATGCATCAACAGCGAGTGAGCTGCTCTGGGTCATGCATTATTGAATGTGCTGTTGGCGATTGGCGTCCACCGCTTGCATTCGTGCTGGAGGAGGACATTTTGAGCACATGCTGTAATAATGTGATGTAACACGTATAACTTTTTGAGGGATAATAACTGTTACTGGTGTTTGTCGCTATTCAATTAATCATTTCTGAGCTAACGCGTGCTACCCTGTATGAAATTGTTGTAAACGGCCAAGCTACGACCTCTGCATTTCACAAGGTAGTGTAGTGACAGTATTAAAGAGAGGTGGGCTGAACTACAGCTATTTATGTCAATTTTTTTCCCGATGTTGCATGCCGAAAATTATCAAAATCGGCCAATGTTTCATGGAATTATTCAAAAAATAAAACTGGCCCTAGTTTTTTTTGAGACACCGTGTATAAAGAACTAAAAAGTAAAATAGCACTGTTTGCTGTATCAAGAACTATTAATTGTTGCAGTTGCCTGAGATGACGTCGGTCGGTCCGAAGAAAGGTGAGCATCCGTTGTTCCATCTGGCACTGCAGAACTCGGGGATGCTTGTCGGCGCCAGCATCATGCTGATCATTGCCATGTATGAGCAACAGCTTCAGCAGGCTTTCAGTCCTGTAGCTGGTTCCAGTTCCTCATTCAACTCGGATGTTTCTGTAACTACTGATCGGTTGACCACCGCCATTCCGTGAGCCGGCTGTAGACAATGGTGCACAACTACAGGCCACATCTGGTCCATGATGGGTTGTTGTCCGGCCAATGGCACTAAAATGAAAATGATATATGAAATTATATGCCTTGGTTCAGTAGGATAGTTTTTGTTTGCCCATTTCTAATAGTTAAGCTATCTAGAACATGTTATTTGATGCTATAGGCCCTGCTAAACAGCTTGGATTATTAATTTCTCATCTCAGTTGCTTTTTGTATTCGGATCAAGATGCGCATCTCTCCAGTCTCAGGTGGTAACACACCTCGGGGCTTGGTGAAATAGAAAACATATTTCCGCTGTTTTGATCATTACTGATAATAGTGCTTTGTGCTGGTCTACCATGCAGCAATTTGAAGACCGTGTTGTGGCCAGCGACTAAGAAAGTTTGTGCACCATAGCAGCAGAGATTTTGTCGGCTGGCTAGTATACTTTTAACATCTCGTTGGTTTGTTCTCATTTTTCATGTGACTGTGACTGCGAGTTGGTAGTGTTGGCAGCTTAGTATTATCGGTGAATCCGTCAGTATCTCGGATTTGTTTAAAGATTGTTTGTATTGTTGTTCGAGCTTCTCGTTTCTTTCAGGCGTCTGCCTCCTTTATGACTTCATTCTGCTTTTGTCTGTGTTTAATCTTTCGTATGCACAATAATGCATGTGGCAAGGGTAAACCATAAGAGTTAACCTTACAGTTACACTGTGTTCAGAAAAAAACACCCACTCTTGTTTTCTTTTATATCTCCATGGAAAATGTTGCTGTCCATAAAAATTTTCAGGTAATGTTAAGGAGAAACCATGTATTCCACCGGTAGAAAAGTTAAATATTATGTGCTACCGGTGATGTCATGCTAACGTCATATTTCTGTGTTTGTAAATTATGGGTTTTACCATTGAAGACAGACACTTGATGGACTGTTTGCAAGTCAGCAACGGTTATGGAGCCGCAAGTTTGTGCAAAATGATTCTGGACAATGGACAGACAACTGGATATTAAATTATTATTGCAATAAAACTGTTAAATAAAAAAATTGACATCATTGGCAGCATTAAGCTGTTCGACTGATAGCAGGCAAGTGGTCATCCACGCAGTGCGCATACGTCTGACAACATCAACAAAGTTGAGGATCTCACACTTAAGAAGATAAACCACGGAAACAGTTCACAGTGGGAAATTGTGTGATGGATTAGCATATTTTTGGATTCAGTGAACATAGTGATTAATTGATATTTTTTAACATTTCATCAAATGTGTATGGTAAAACCCATAATTTACAAACACGGAAATAATTATGACATCAGCATGACGTCACAATAGCAAAGATTATTTGACTTTTCACTGGTGAAATGCATGATTCCTTTTAAACATTCCCTGAACATTTTGTGGAAATCTAAACATTTTTCACAGAGATATAAAAAACGTGATTGGGTGTTTTTTTCTGAACATAGTGTAGATTTGTATAGCACCATAAAACCTTAGATACGAGGTGCTTGCTATGCTACAAGTACTACTCATTACTGTAGGCAATATATAGATGTTCCCTTTTTACCATATCGAATACACTGTTTTTTGCTCTTTGGTTCGTCTTCAGTGTGTTTGTAAATCTGACCCATGTGTTTGTTTCTTATGCTGTTAACATTTTTTTCTGTTATATGTTATGTTTTTACTCATCTTGAGTGAGCTACCATGAGAGATTTCACGAGTATACTCAATTTTGCACTAGTACTTGCAGTGGTTATTATTCTGCTCTTGATGATTGTTAAGACTGTTTTAATTTTATTTTCGTTCAGGATACCAGGAAAAGTGCAATTGATTTACTGTCAAAAATCGACGGCTGATGTTATGTTGTTACAAGTGTAATTATCCAGTGTGGCCCACGATATGTGTCTCTTGTCACTGATGCAGGACTGCCACTTGGTCCCTCAAAGTCCCTAATTCTCAGAAAGTGGTCCCTAATTCTGTGTAATTGGCTATTTTTCAACTTATCATGACTAAATTTTGCTACCACTGATAGATCAAGTACATGACCGATTTCGAATATCTTCATCCGTTCCGGAGATATTCGCCGCCAAACTTCGAAGTCATCCGAAATCGGGCCAAATTTTGCATGTTTTTTGCCCATAAAATTTTTTTGGGGAAGGCCCTCAGATATTTTGGATCGGCATAATAAAATTCAGCCTAGTGCTGACCACTGTGCAAAATTTCGCGCTGATCAGCCAACGCATCTCGGAGATTTCGCGTTGACAAAAAAAAATAAAACATCTCCAGTAAAACTGAAGTCCGCTCTGCAAGCTGTTACTTCCGGGCGGATTAACAAGCTGGCAGTCACAGACCACGCTATCTCTCTCTCAGCCACGTCATAGAGTGGGAACGTGCCAAGGTGATCGACAGAGAAAGCAACAGGATGGACCGATGGATCGGGGAAGCGATACACATAAGGAAAGAACAAGACAAGTCGATGAACCGAGACGAGGGGTCCTACCAACTTTCACACATCTATGACTACTTACTGTCTGCTACAGCGACACCTGGTGGACAGTCGTTCCGATGAAGGCAGCAGTGGTTGCCAAAACGTCAACAAAAACAATTATAAAGCTTGTGTTTTGAGAAATTTTTCATAACTTGTGCCTGAGCTATTGCCCTACAATAATGAGTAAATAAAGTCAGCGGACTGTTATTTCATTTCATTCTTGTGGTTTTTCAGTCATTTGTGCATGTTGTTTGTATGAAAGTGAATGTGTCCCATCAAATTGCACATTTTTCAGTTAAGCTTTATATCCACTGCAGTCAGGCTGGTCGTGGATAAATGATTTCAGTCAAGCCAGACATTGTATATAGATTTTTTGTGTAATCTGAAAGTACAGATGTTGCACAGACTGTTTCTCGATGACTTTCATCGAGTGTACTGCAGGTGAGTTCTAGATATAAAGGACGTTGATTGTGTCTTTCATTCAATCTGGTGTGAATTTAGCTAAACCCCACAAACTGCTGATTGTGCATCATTTACCAGAGCTCAGCAGTGTCACTGTAGCATTAAATTATGGTATGAACTGCCATCCGCCGTCATCCCAGCACCGTTACCCTTACATTCGACTTTGCTGTTCCATCAACCATTTGATGCTTAAGCTGACATGATGTTGGCAATGACTGTGCTGTTTCAGACTGCTTTATGGTGATGATTTGGGTCTTGTTAATAAGATACATGCAACTGCTTCTGGCAACAGCGACAACTAGTTGTTAAATGCAGTGGTCAAACCAGATTTACAAAATTACGTTAGAATTTTGTCCAGATCTTCAAAAATTTCTTCTGCGCTTTTACAGCAACATATGCTGAGTTTGTCATAAGTGTATTTTAACGTTGGGCTAGTGAAACACATTTTTGCCAAAGATTTGCATAAATCAGATTTTTTTCTTAACTTTTTTTACATATGAATTCAGTAGTTTTGTTAAATTAGGCCCCACAATACACGTTGCAGGCGAGTCACGTTCCTGCTTATTTGCGTTCCATCACCTCACACCAACATCTTGCAGTATTCCTAGTTTTTATTTGATGGTACGAAATGAACATATATTATTTAATTGTTTTATTAGTGCATTTGATGTTCTTAGTACGAATGTGTTGATGTACTGTTGAATTCTGAATAGTTGTGTGGGAACAGATGGGACTGAAATTTGAAAGGCAGATAGGTCTCCCATTAGGTGCCCCAAAAACTGAAGAATGTATTTCACTTCTTTGATGGTTAAAGCAGTTCTCTGAAAAAATTATTTTGAAGTTTTGCTTGCAAAAGTTACTATTAATCAATCAATTGATAAAATTTGTATAGCGGCTCCTACAGAGTCCTGAATGGCAGTGCTTAGCAATTATAACACTAGACCTAAACGGTGTAACAACTTCATAGCAAAACGTAGAAAACTGTGTGACAAAATCCAAAATCTGTAGGCCAAGCTAAACAAAACAAAACAAAAATGTTGTGCGGTTATGTTTAAAAGTCGAGTACTGTGTAACTAACAATCCAAATGTTCTCGCCACTGTTTGAAATTATCACTGAAAAACCCATGTTGATGTTCTGGAAAAATGTCCCAGAATTTCATGCAACTTTTTATAAGAGTGGACACTGGGAATCCTCGACATTTGACTGCGGACGTATCACTGCCGGATATTTGACCGTGCGACATTTCACACTCCGTCCATTTTACTGCCAACAATTGACCATCAAGTCATAAATATATCATCGTATCAGACATAAAGAAATTGTCAACAGTTACCGATCTAATGTGCACAATCCTACGAGCGTTATTTTGCATAAAACTGATCTGATTAATATAGAAAATTGGCAGCTTCAGTCGAATTGTTAATTCTAGCTTTGTCACTTGAACATGCATGTTCCAAAGATCAATTAGAAGCAACGGCAGTCTCCTTCCTCAACTGTTTCTGTCTATACGTTCTAGTTGTCTTAAACCAACTAAGAACGATCTGCAACGCATCCAGAAGTTGTTATGCAAGCTCATTTCTGTTACTTTCTGCTTTCCACGATTTGACAAATACAAACACCATCTACGTCTGTAAGAACTGTCACAATTACACACACGTGGCAACGTTGCCATGCAAACAGACAGGTATGCAACTGCAAACTGTCTGATGTCTCTGTGGACAATTAGCCGGCGGTCAAAAGTCGCATGGCCAAATGTCTGCCAGCGTAACATCTGCATTAAATGTTGACAGGCAAATGTTGTGTTCCCGGCACTAGGCATGAGTGTATGTGTGTGTATGATTTTGAATGTGTTTTTTGTGTTTCAATACTGACTGTGATGAGTGGACGTGTTGTACTGATGTTTATCCACGTTGTCATACAGTGTAGTTATCGGTGCAGCCCACATTTTTTATTCTGCACAAAATTTTGCACATTCCAAAACCCTATGCTGAGAAATCATGCGATTGCCACAACTTCCCACTTGCCTGTAAACGGATTTCTTACCTGCTGTTGCTGTATTGAAGACTGGTGTTGCACTAAATAAAATTATTGTTAGTTAAAATAGCAATGACATTGTGCTTTTCTTTGCGTGGCGTGTAGATTTCAACAATGCTTGTCGACATCCTGTGCCAAATGTAATGTTTCAACTAGCAGCTACCAGAGCAAAAATAAATACGACAGGTAGCTGGCAAGGATCAAGAATATGTAAAATTTGATTTAAGTCTTACGTTGCTGTTTAACAGAACCTTTTCAGATTAGGTTATGTGTTTGTCTGGTTATGCCATAGTGTGTTGTCACAGAATGAAGGAATCCAAGATAAACAATATTATGTATGCATTGAAGGCATTCTTCACTATCTAATTACCATGGCAAGATGCAAATTCGACGTTTTCGCTCAAAATTTTGCAACCCTTGCAACTGGAAACACAAATGGACAAGTAGAGTTGATATAAACTGCAGCATATAATTACAAAAATGTTAGATTAGATAACATTATCAACCATGATTCTCTACAGCACTTACTACTGCTCTCAACCAACCACAGCATAGTTACAACATGCCTCTCGTGCACGTCTGCACAACAGTACATGTATACAGTAGCAGCAGATAGAAGCTATTAGCATCAGAGATAGCATAAAACCAGCATAGATAGCACAGAACCAGCATAAAATACGACACTTTATATCAATGCTGTGCCCATGATTTCAGCTGGCGAATGGATCGATTATCCACAGATGGCTAAAAAGTGACGTTTTAAGAATGTTGAGATTAGCTCAACTATGCCCGCAATATGCATTGATAGTAAACACTTGAGACATATCTTGTGTTGTTTTTACCAAATTGGAGCAGTAAGATGAATTGTACCAAAACTGTTAAATATGTGTTTACTAGCTAGAGTTATGTATAGTAAAAATAACTTTTTCTGGACATAATGTACAAATGAGCAGTCCAACTAATGTCAACATGTGGATGGGTTTTTCACAGGTTCAGGTCAGATGGACAATAGTTTGCTCGAGTATCAGGTATCTTATATTAGTTCTAGTATCTTTGCTAGCATAATGTCACGCACGCAAGGCAAACGACGTCCAAAAAAACTATCATCATCCGATATTAAAGATCCTCATGACCTCGCAGCAGCTGAACGGAGGCTGTGAGAGATTGCGGCAGACGGGCCGAGTGTGAACTAAGACATGGCGCCAAAGACTGGATTGTGTCGACAGATTGACGGTCCGTGCTCGTCATAGTCCGCCTTGGTATGACACACCTGGAAGAACTCCGGCTACAAACCAATCGACCGATCACTCAATGAGAATTGCATTAACCGTAAAATTACTTTAGGGTTAATTACAGTGGTTTAGTGGTGTTATGGTTATGATGTGGACTTACGATTAAAAGGTCGCAAGTTTGACTTCAAATCGGGTCTGCTATCAAGAGATTATTATGCTTGAATGGGTGACTCTGTGACGAGAAATAAACCATCTCGGTATGCAAACAACTACCAATCACTACAGGCTGATTCAATCCACTATCCTTTTCACACTGCATTCCTCGTATCATATAAAGATACAACTGACATAGATTATGTTCACTGCTGCTTATAAAGAATGTGAATACGACAATCCTTTAGACACAAACACCTATAAACACAGCAGAAATCAGAGCAAAAAATGAATACCGTGTAGGCGAGCATGCTTCCGCCAAACCAGACTGCATATCTCTGCATGTTGTGGCTGATCACTTGCACATCAATTGGCTTCGGCTGCAGATTTACAGCAAACAGCACAAAGAATGTCAGGTGAGCAGTTCAGTGTTACAAGTGTCACACAGCTGACACAAGCAAGTGCTTCCAGCTATTATTATCATTGTTATTACTACACATACAATGTAGACAATGCTATTATTATCAACTAATAACTATTAACTAATAACAATCACTATGACTATCAGACCTTGAGTCTGCCTCCACTGAGTTCCTCACTGAGTTTGAGTCGGGAGTCGACCATTCGCTTCAGATCACGCTGCAGCCGACGCCCAAAGTCACGGAACATCGTTGAGCCACCAGACAGCACAATGTTCTGTCAATCACCATGCATTTGCATCAGTACAGGCACCACCATCAATTACTGTGGGCCTGTAACAACTGTTTATGATCAGTCTTAATATCATTTCACTCGCTTTGTATTAGGTGCAATTGCAGTTACATTAATGACAGGTATGGCAGGTTTTCGTTCCTTCATCATAACTCTTATTACAACTAGAACCCCATCCTGCTATGGGAAACCAACTACGTGGAGCGTTCAAAAAGTTTTGCAAGTCGATATGTTAGACTGAAAAACTTTTTAATACCTGTACACCAGTAAAACACACATTTCTGCGGAACTCATGTGAGCTTAAGCGGATACGACGTCATTGTAACTTATGACGTCATAAGGCGTTTTATATCAGTCTCTCAAGCCAGGCTTCTACCACAGACTTGAGTCTATCATTGTTTGAATAGCAGACACCACAGAGAAAATTTGTCAAATTTAGAAAAAAATAATAGTTCCTGAAAGGCAAGTTCCTGCTGTATGTAGGGTGGTCTTATTGTACAAAGCCAGAGTTGCGAACAGCTTGCTAGGTAATTTTAAGATTTTTAACCTTGGGATTGGGCTGCAGTCCCAGGCACTGCCGGATTTAGGGGAAACGTTCAGGGCTCGCTCCCAGGCCCCCACACATCAGAGCTCCCCAGGTTGTACATTGTAAAAATTGTTTAACCTTTCACAAAGGCGACGGATATCACTAACTGTTAACTTTTCAATAACATTTTACTGACAACGTCAAATTCCGATGTGACATCATAATTTACAGAAGCATTCTTATTAATGGCCAGCACAGATTTCGACCACTTTGTATTCATATTGCAAATAAGAAATTCATGAACGTATTTGTCAAAGCTTCCACATACACCGGGGTCTCACGTTCATAAATCTGGCTGCAGACTGGAGAATTGTCATGCGTATATTTGCGCTGTTCGCATTAGCACTCCAAATTGTATCTATTTAATGCTTTATGACGTAATAAATTTCAATGACATCACATCTGCTTTAAGCTCATACAAGTATGGGAGAAATATAACTTTTACTGGTGTATAAATTTTAAAAAAGTTTGTTAGTCTAACATACAGGGGGGGGAGGGGGCTATCGAGTTGTAAACTTTAGTCTAATTTTCCTCGTATGTATAGTTTTTCACGGCTGGCACAGACTTTGGCTATTAAATATTTATAATCGCAAATGAGAAATTCACGGACGTATTTGTTAGGGCTCTCATAAAATCACATGTCATAGGACCTCGTGTTGGAAAATCTGACAGTAGACTAAAGGAATGTCATGCAACAGCGAGCCTAATTTTATGGTGATTGCATTAGCACACCAAATAGTTCCTGTTTAATGCTCTATAATGTCATACGTTACAATGTTACAAGTTACACCCTACTTTCACCATAAAATCAACTTGTGCCATAAATATAGTCAAAATTTCATCATCATTCATTAAAAAATGAAAACTTATTTGCAGCGCATATGCTATTAAATAAAAAATAGATATGCAGTTAAGAAAAAAAATTGTACAGTGTGGAGTGCTGCTCTTTACAGCACTGCAGGACTTCAGAAACGTGGACAATGACCCAGACTGGCAGAGAAAGATTAGCAGTTTCCGAAATGTAAATCTCAAGAAATGGAGAAGATAAGCTGAGTTGACAAAATAAATAACCAATCTGTGTAGAAACTGTACAGAAATACCAGCAATGCACGAAAAAACATGATGAAAACTCATTTAAAACATATCTTAAATAATGAATCACTGCTACAGGACAATAAAAAGAGAACATTAGACAAAGCAATAACAACAGGATAAAAGTACCCATACTTTCAGAGATACTTTCAGAGATCTTTCAGAAAGCATTCCTTCAGCAATCTTCATAAATGATGAGAACTTCTTGTAAAGCATACCTTGTAGAGTCCTCTTCGCACATCAATGGGACAGTTCTGAATGACGTCATCAACGGTCTCTGATATCGGAGTTGTGAAATCAGGATTTGCAAACTGCACATAAACAAACAACCCATGTCTCTGCGGCTTCCGTAACATGCATGCACATTTTAAAAATTTAATTTATCACTTCTAACAAGAAAAAAGTGGCCACTTTTTCCATAACATATTTCCAATTATACATGTACATGTACTGGTATGCAACTTTGTAATGCACTGTATAGTCAACCACAGCTTACAAAACAAGATGTGGCATGTTGCTAATTGGTGAAGTTAGAAAATGGGAAATAAAAAGACATTTTAGGCAAAAAGTCTCTGATGGAAAGGTTGTGGCTGATTGATTGACTGATAATTATTTATTGAGATGCAGCAACTGCGCATCACACAGCAAAGCAAGTGGACTACTAAAGACACACTCCACTAATACAATAAAGATAAAGAGCAAATGTAAACAAAACTAAAATACGCAAACTAAACTAAACTAAACTAAATAAACATCTGTTAAGAAATGACGCCTTGAAAAGATTAGAATTACACTTAGGTAACACAAAGGTATGAACGCATTCCCACAGTTCATGTTCATTCACATCACAACATATAATATACCAAATAAACAATGGTGGGCTTGTTTGCATATTGCAGAAAAGATCCTTACTAGCATTATCGAGTAGACTAGTTACCTCCATAATTTTAGTAGTAAAGCAGTATCGATATGCTCTTTTGAAAAAGGCGTTAATTTTTCTTGTAAGTTCTTTATTAAGAAAAAGGCCCCAACGTGGAAGAGCATACACTATTCTACTTACTACAATAGCCAAAAAAACTACTCTAGATAAAAAAGGACTGTCGATTAAAAACAAAGCAGATTACACAATCTAGCACATTATGTGAGAGAGAAAACGTTTGTGTTGCTAGTCCACAACTCACTTCAGGGTGGAAGAAGATTTCCGGTCCAAGAAATCTTTCGTAGCCAACATCAACATTGAACGACTGTTTAGTGACCGCATTCTTGCTCTCATGAACTTTGATCCACTTGGAAGGCTCCACGTCATACTTTGTAAACTCCTTCACGATGTCCGGGCATACGTACGAGTACTTCTCCTAAACAGCGCATATGTTAACCATTCAATTTCACTCTCCAGCCAAGTGAAAATCGGCGAATTTTCCCTGACATATGATCGCACTCGTAACTCTGTAATGATAGCCACATTGTAGATGCACAACTAACACAATAATAATGCCAAATGACATATGATCTCCTGAAATGAAAACTGAAATGAAAAATGGCATGCAGAGTACTCCAGGAAATGTTCTCTGCTCTATGCTTTTCTGTTTTCCAGTAAGAAGCCCATATTGCCCAGATAAACAAACAGCAAGGAGCATAGGCAAGATGATTAAATAAAATTCACAGGTGAGTATGTATACCTTGATTGCTTTAGCAGTCTCCAGTGACTGTTCCGGTGGAATGCCAACCTCTCGTTCACGCAGCAGTTGCTGAATGAAGAATGTTATGTCTCTGCCGGCGATCGGGATGTGCTTAATGCAGCTGCCAATTACGTATCCTTCCGCCTGTAAACAAAAATTCACGCACAGTTCGCTTAAAAAAGCATAAGTTTGCAAACCATTGGCAACTTTGTGTAACTAAGCAGTGATTTCGTGATTGACTGACTGATTAATTGACTGAATGTTTGATCAGTCAGTGACACCGTTTGCCTCACAGATGCTCTGCCAAAGACCATGTAATTTCTGAGCTCAATGAACTATTGCCCTTGAGATAAAAATTCTGGCTTTTCAGATGATGCACACATATAAATTCACTTGGTTTCTGTTCAGCTGGCTCATTTTTCCCGAGATACTTTCAGGCTAGATCAGCACCCTAAGAAAACTTTTGAAAGTTAGAGTGCCAGCAGTTACAGAGAACAGAGGCCCTACCTGTTGCCAACCAATGGCATAAAGTTACAGTATGCATATACAACAATGACAGGTATACATGAAAGAACATTCGTTTTTAAACGTGTTTTAATGCTGCCATACTGTTAAGAGGTTGTGTCTGTCAACTTTTACTAAACGAATATGTGACGATGATGAGATACATACAACAGGAATGACATGGGTGACGCCGTCACCAGAATCAATGACGGTTCCCGTGAGAGTACGCTCTGAAGCCTGCTTCGATGTCCATGATGCTGCCAGCGCTAGAACTGCCTACTCAAAAGCCCAGTACACACACCACAGTCATCAGCATTGTGAAAAGCCCACGTTTTTAAAAAGTACAACCCAATGTGTTTTATTGGGTTTGGGGTTTTTGTGTTCAGCTAAGTTTTTTTTTTAAGAAAAACTTAACTTGCTGGGTTTTGAGGTTTTCGCGAGTTGTAAGTTAGTAGAATATATACTGCTAGATAATGTTCACGTATAATAAATATCCAACAATTTGCAGATTCACAAATTCTAAAAATTTTTTAAACTTAATGCAATACAATATAATATGATTACTGGTGAAACTAGAGAATTAAACTGTATTAAGTTTGGATGGGTTTTATAAGGTGGGCTTACCCAATCAAACACTATTTTTTTGGTGTATATGTCTAAACCCATTCACTTGTTCCAGATCACAGCACAGATTCAACTGTTTCATATGTCATCAAAAACAACTTCATGGTAAAATTTCACACATAACTGACTAAGGGCCGGTTTCTGGATCTTTTACTTAACTGATCAGTTAGCAAACCGTCTGTTAACTGTAACTCGCTAGTTAAGTTTGTGCGCGTTTCTGAACAAAATCTGACTGGCTGTCAGCTAACTGAGCGGTAAACTATAGTTGCTTAGCAACGAT
>Ga0209367_1003613_pt1 | contig 21081 bp, 17 predicted proteins | sample WorMetLIZISLAND2_FD_187412 | JGI IMG/M metagenome (GOLD analysis project Ga0209367, IMG submission 187412) | Marine gutless worms symbiont microbial communities from Max Planck institute for Marine Microbiology, Germany - Olavius geniculatus... ...
GGATAAGATTGTGCTTGTGTTGACTTTGTGTGGCTAGCTAGCTTGGTTTGTGGGTGATTATACCATTCTCTCACTCCATGCATGTATACACCATGTCCCATAATTAGTGGCCCTCCTCAGATAAGTTAGTGTAAAATCGTTAATACCTGACAGATTTTGACAGATTTTTAGAAAATTTGAAGCAGTCATTGAGACAATCATTCTGAACTTGTTTTTGAAGTTTGAGCTTAAAATGACCACTTTTGGCCTCGATGCAAGCTCTTAGTTTAAGGCGGGTATGCTGCTGCTTGATCCCTTTGTTAGTAGCAACACATTGAACGTTAGCATAATGTAAACAAACTCTGATGTCATAATGACATGACACTGAGCACACACAGTAAAGTGCATATGTCATAATGGGTGTGACTATAAGTAATGTTAAGATAGTGCAGTGTACGATATTTCGTTGAAATCCATGAACTGCAAACTGAATTAGTCATGTTTGAATAAGGGGGCCGCTAATTTTGGGACACAGTGTAGTCATTGCTTGCGTATGCATTGTATTAGCCGAGAGCACCTGTCCGAGGAAGATTTACGTAAGAACAAAGCCGTGCTGGAGGGTCTTTCAAAGGGTCACCTCGTTGACAACCCGGAAGTAATATTCAATATTATGTTCAGTGTTTATCTACTTATTATGATGTTCGTGGATTACAAATATGTGGTCCGTAATCCACTGTTCATTAGTATACGTTAGTTATTGTGTTCAAAATGGGGCTGTTATGGTAATGAATAAGTGCCATTAAGATGCAGTAATTAGCTTAGTAACAGCTTGCTTTTCTTTTCTACAGTTATCTTTGTACATGTAAACATAGATGGGATCTTATTGGTGAAGGGCAGTGGAAACTGGAAACTAGCAGCACCACAGTAATTTAACTTAAGTTGTTTTACTTATAGGATTTTATGCTGTGAATTGCCAGCTTTGCACTACTATAGATATTGTAGTCTTTGTTCGGTTGTTGAACTCGCTGCCGGACAACATAACAACTGCAGCATCTCTATTAACTTTTTGGCATAAACCAATTTCATCAGTTTATGTTATGCATAGGCATACATAGTCAGATTATCTGGATTTTTTTGGTTTTTAAAATTTTTTTTTTCAGCCTTTATTTCTTAGTTATTTTGGTGTGTTTCTAACCATTATTTATCATAATGTATTCTTGCAGTGTTCTTTTGTAATTATAGAACTTATCATGCTTATCTTATCTTTGCAATATGCTACTACAGATTCAGCAGCGAAGGCAGTCATTGCCTCCGCCATCTCCGCAGTCTCCCGCTCCAGTCACATGGGAGCTCTATTCATCCACGCCGGTTGGCAGACCTCTGCCAATCGGCCGGCCGGTGGTCAGCAAACAAAGCAGCAAGAACTTCCGGGCTTCGCTTGCCATGGTAACTAATCAGTATTCATCACTTCTCATGAGATTTTTTTGTTCGGCAGCATAAACAGATTATGACTGTACTACTGCCCCTACCCCGCCCGCTCCTGTCCTCCAATAGGACATTAATAACTGTCTGGAGGATAAGAGGGAAGATTATTAGAATTGCCATTACTGTTACATATGCACACCCATTACGGCCAGTTTTTTTACAAATATGGGATAGGATTGATATTTTGTACTTCATGTGTTTTTTCTGTTTTTTTCTGTAAAGGTTAAATTTTGTGTTTCATTATGTGTTTATGTGTTTATATGACAATGCACACATTGTGAAAGGTTGTCTTTGAAATGACCTATACTGTGTTGGGCAGTACATCAAACCGTACTCACTCACTCACTCACTTATGACTGTACTATCATTTTTTACTCTTCTCACGCTACATTCCTAACATAGCGAAGAGGAGTATATGAGATCAGTGTAATATTGAGGACCGACTGACCGCCCGACGACCGACCAACGACCGACCTCTGTTCCTGAAAGAGCCTTCCTGGAAGAACTTCAAACGGCGATATCCCCATAATGGTGCCAGATAGATGCGTGGTCACTATGGACCACCCATAGGAAGTCGACCCCTGAGAGTCGAATAGTCGCGTGACCGATGACGTTGCGTGACCCCAAAAGGTCAAGGTTGTGACTCCGTTATTTTTGAGGTGCCATATCTCCGTAATGGTGCTAGATAGACGCATGCGTTGAGGTATAACAAGACAAATGGCAACTAGCGTCATCGACCATTATTGGAAAATTTTTTCCTCTCAGTTAATAAAATCGGGCAATATTGTATGAACTTCAAGGTGACAATTTCCAATAACGACCTCGACACCAGTCGCTATTAGTATAATATTAAATGGGTCTCAATTAGACGCTGGGCCTCTAATACGAGCCCAAAGAAACAAAAAAGCTCTTATAAGAATAAAAAAGAAAATGATGCGTGCAAGGAGTAATATTATAAAAATATTTCTTGTACAGATTTGTATTTGAAGTGCAATTTAGACTGAATTGTGTTTGTTAATTTACAAGGTAGTGTAGCAACGGTATTAAGGTGAAGTGGGCAAAACTATAGTCATTTACGTCAAGTTTTCTTATTATGTTGTGTGCCAAAACTTATTAAAATCAGACGGAAGATAGCACATAGGCCTATTTACGTCACTTAGCTCAATATGATTGTGCAGATAGGTAGACAACTTTTGTGTTTTAATGTTCTCAGTCATTTTGAAAGTTAGTTATTTCAGTTTTTAGTGCATTTTGTTAACTGTTAACTGTGCATTTTGTTTTTGTTAACTTAGTGCACTAACTCCACTCTTAGCTTTGTTTAAATGATCTTTTGATTGGTTATCCAGATTAACTACATTATTTTCGGTTGTTAGCATATATTTTTATTGCATTGACATTTTCGATGCCAATGTGTGTTTGGTTGACTTTTAGAGTGAAGACTTCCCGCTCAGCATGGAAATGTAAGTTTTGCAGTTTGACTGTATTGCAGCTACATGTAAAATATTTAGCACTGGGCAGAAAATAGCCTTGACTAAGTCACTTAATGTGTATATAGGTAAATAACTTGTCCTCTGGTCCAGGAGTCGACTGTGTTTGGAAAAAAAGGTATTTCAGCCTTTGCATTCACAACAGTGTGTTAAACTCTGTACGCTTTACTCATGTGTTTGGAGTATATGTCTATGATGTCGTGTAACTGCTAATGCTAGATTTTTTTGTGTAGTTGTTTAATCAATTGAAGTTTATTCTGTTTTTGTGTTTTTTTTGGATAAGAAAATCTATCCTGTTTGTTCTATTGGATAATTTTATTACGCGCGACAGCAGGTACTGCTGTATACTGCTGTAGTGCGTATTAGCCAGCGCAATGCTGTCCGTCCATCTGTCTGTCCGTCTGTCACATGTGTGGATCAGTCAAAAACGGTGCAAGCCAGAATCACCAAATCTTCACCATCGGCTGCCTGGAAGGCTCTAGTTTCAGGAACCATAAAGCTGTTCCATAAATTTGAAGGGGGTCACCCCGAACGAGGGCACTAAATGAGAGGGGGTAGGAAAAATTTGCGATTTTCAGCCATTGTTGGAATTCATGCACTGGATATGGCGCTAGGCATCATCCGCTGTCGAATCTAAATGAAACATCGTTGTGAGCTTAGATTTTGTTCTCACCAGGCCTTCACACATGCATCGCTGTCGCGCGTTCCTCTGGGCTTTTCTTGTTCTTAGAAAGTTTATTCTGTCGTTGTGATTTTTGTATTAGAAAATTTTCTCGAAATACGCTATTAGAATGATATGTTAGCAGTATTTCTGTAGAATGAAGTGTAGTGCATTTTTGTTGTGTTGGTCATGATAATTACGTATGGCAATATTGCTTAGTTTTTTTTTTAAATTTTCTTTAATGGACTCTGTTGTAATTTCTATGCATAGGCTGCTGAACGTTCTGGAGGCCATCGCTCCATTCAAACAGTTTAATAAACTACGCAAATTTTTGCAGCAACAACTGCCACCTGGTTTCCCCGTCAAAATAGGTACTGCTTTGTGATTCATATCATATTGCTGTTACAGGGTGGGCCAAAAAAACGTGAATCTACAATGAAGTGATCATTTTCATTTACTTAAATATTTGTTATTATCATTCGTTTTTTTACATTTAAATCTGACAAGGTAGTGTGGAGATGCATTTAAGGTATGGTGGGATATACAGGGTGTTTCATAAAAAACGTGGCACATTACTTATTTCTATATTTTTGCCAATTATTGGCTGATTTTCAAAATTCTTTATCTGCACATTCTGCAGACAATTTGATTAACCAATTTACTGTTAGTGAATGCTAGAATGCTTTTATTCGCCTGATTATCTTTCTGTTACCAGTTTACAGTATTGTTTTTCTGTGCTTTGCTTGCAGAAATTCCAGTCTTTCCGACGGTGACAGCAAAAGTGACATTTCAAGAGTTTGACTGGAAGCAGGCCGACTCGCATCTCTTTGTTATCCCTGACAGTTATCGGGAAGACCCGAAACACTTTCGTGACCTCTAGTGCCGTCCGTCAGCATCTGTGAGTAAGTAGGTGTCTTGTGTTGCCTCCAGTTTGCCGGTTGTTGACATTTTTGTGACATTCCGGTAATGCAAACAGCTTTAGAGTCTTCATGTCGTTTGGTTTTTGCCAAGGTGACTGTCTGCACGGTATGGCGTGAAAATGGTTCTTTGTTTCATGTTTTTATTTGTTTAAACGTAAAAGTGATTGTTCTATCTGTCTTAAAGGAATCTGTTTGGAGAAATGACATTTAGACTGATGAAGTTGGCTGTTGTTGAGTGAAAAGCACATAGTGTATCAAATTATTAAATATTGTAAAAATATCATCTTTTTGCAAAGTTCTGTGTAGCTTTTGTTTGACTGTTGATGTTTGCCCGTTTATTGTCTTTAATGCCACACCCTGTATTTATAGACTGCTGCTATCAAGTTAGTCTTCATAATTTTAGTGATGGGCAACTTGGTTTGATTTACAGCCGTATAGTCTGTGCGTTTACGTTGTTATGCACGGACTAAATCTGTTCCATGTGCTTTGAGCCAAGACAGCAGTCTTCATGCTTTTGCTGTCATGCTCTTGTTAGATGACCACCAACCTGAATCAGGGAGTCTTTTGATGTATTTGAAGCACGAGTTGAGTACGACCATTGGTCCAGTGATCACTTACATGGTACGGCAGAAAAAAGTAGCCCCCTAAAGTTTTTCGCTGTTTTCCCAGCAACCGTTTGGAATTTTAATTTGAAATTTTGCAGATTTATTGACTGAAACGTTCTACGTCTAATTGCCAAGGGAAATGTGATTCTGTTGAAAAACGATGAAGTTGTGTACTTTTTAAAATGACTGACTGCCGATTTTTCAGCATTAAAATTGTTTAGGCTACAAATGCTATATCATATCCCAAAGCCGGTTACCATGTTACTGTCCATGACATCACAGTGACTTTTTAATAAACAGTAATTTGTTTTGTTTATAAATTATCACTAAGTTATCGTTCTCTTAAAGCAATCGCCAGCTCCCCACTGGATTCATCTTCCAACAGGTCGGCATGCCAGCACACACAGCGTGCAGTGCACAGAACTGGCACTGAGCCAACTGTCCAGATTTTATCCAAAATAAACCGTGACAGCCAAATTCACCGAATATAAACCCAGTGGACTATCACGTGTGGGGTGCAGTGTTGGAAGCTTACCGCAAGCTTAAAACAAAGCCGAAAACAGTCGCTGAACTCAAGGAATCGCTTCAGGTTATCTGGAGCAACCTACCACAAGGACCAATCGACAAGACTGTGAAAGACTTCTCAAATTAAGTGACTGAAGGCTCGTGTTGGAGCCTGGAGCTGGCAGTGGACACTTTGAACATTTACAGTGACAATGGAATTCTGGCATCTGATCATTAGTTAACTGTGTTGTTTCAACGATGTTATTGAACTAGTGTTGTAGCTTGAACATTTTTTCAATGCTGAAAAATCGGTAGGCGGTCATGTTAAAAAATTTATAACTTTGTCGTTTTTCAACAGAATCACATTTTATTTCTCAATTAGATGTAGAAGGTTTCATTAAATAAAGCAGTAAAATTTCATATTAAAATCCCAAATGGTTGCTGAGAAAATAGCGAAAAACTTTAGGGGGCTACTTTTTTTGCCACACCCTGTACACATTATGAAGTCTTTCATGTTTTAAATTCTGGTTTGTATACATTATAGATCTGACAAGTTTGATGCTACTGAAGTTTAATAGTTTCCAATTAACATCGGTCTGTCAAGTTTTGAGTTCTAAGTATTATATGACACAGTATTTTAATTGGCTCTATCAAATTGGCCTGTGTTATACTTGTCATATTGTATTTGAAGAACTTAAAGACCAAGTCGCACCAGTTTACATAACTATTATAAAGCGCTAGTTGGCTTTATCAAATGCTAATTATCAATATTCATTAACTTTCTGGTTGCTAATGCATCTTAATACCTTAAAAATAAGGTACAATGTACTCAATTTTCTCTTTTCATGGTTTCGCCATTATTGGAAATGTGACGTCATCTGCAGGAAGGTTGCTAACTAGCTTTATTGCCTTGAGGTCAAATGTAGCTTAACTTACAGTCAAATAGTCTCAAAAAAGGCCAAATTTTTCATCAACAGTTAAACCCGCTATAAAACCACAATATTCCAGCACACTGTTAATTTTACAAATCGCACGCCTCTAATAGTGACCAGATAAACGAAATTACTTCAAAGCGATGTTTTTATTTTAGCCGCTCAGCGTATTACTAATTAGTGTTACATTCTACACCTATTTAGCTAATATTGTTTTTTCGTGCATCTTTGCCTTTAAACTGTTTACGGTTGCTGTGACATTGCTGGGTGGCTTTTAGTTTTTTTTCCTGCAGTGGTGACTTGGTGGATAACTGATGCGTGTTTTCGGAACTTCGAAATTGTTGACGAAAATCATCAACATAATGCAGCCTGTAAAATAGGAGGTTTGGAGTCCAGCCTAAGCTTAGGTAAAGACAAACGTTTCGTAATTCCAGCGGCTAAAGATGTTAACTTGTCAACTCTGCTGTTAGCCTTCAGTTAACCTCAGCACCGTTGACTAGCTGTGATACAGAAGCTGTAATTTGTAACCGATGCACATGTAGCAGCAATATGCTGTGATGGTCTTGGCTGAATATCTGTCATTGAGTTGCATTGTCAGGACTGAGATTGGCTGTTATAGTGTTACTGGCGTTTCTCCATTGTCACCTGTCTTGTTTACATTATTGTCACCTGTCTCGTCGTCAATCCGGTGCTCTCTGCCACTGAGTTGATTGTAAATTCTGTCTTCAACATCATCAAATTCAGTTTATTTATTGAATTAAAAATAATGGCTGTGATTAGATGTACATGTACATAAACATTTGAATAACAGATATGAACGATTAGTTTATTTTCTGCTTGCCTGTCGATTGCCAGATGTTGTTCAAATTGTTCGGTGATTAAGTAGAACCAGCAGAGAACTGCGGACTTTAAACATAGGAAAAAACGTCGTTATTTTCTTTCCTGCTCTTTGGCACAGTGATGTCCATCTTACACTTTGTAATCGAGTGCCATTGCTGTTACATATGCACACTGATAATGTTGTTACACTGACAGTTGTTACAATTATAGGTTTAGGTCATTTTTGTGGTTCATGTTCTATAGCAGGTTTTTTTTGTAAAGGTTAAACATTAAACTTTTCGTTCCGTTATTATGTGTATGTGCATTGCCTGAAAAAGCCATCCTTGAAATGGCCGAGGCCTGACTGTGTCGAGCGGAACTTTAAAGCCTACTCACTTACTTACTGTATCTTTGAAGAAGACAGCTGGTGCTGTACAATGCAGCAGTCACTGCTAGAAACTGCTTGTAACATACCGCAAAGTATCGTGCTTGGTTATGTAGATTACATTGTTTGTGAATATTCTGTTTTGTTGCGGTCTTGATTTCAGCTGTTTGATTTTTTGATTTGAATATCCGTTTTCTGATTATGATGAATCATGTACACCAATTATAGATTATTTTAGTATTTGATGTGAATAAAATAATATGCATGTGCAAATGGAATTATGGATATGCATATGTGATGGACATGAGACTACTGTTGAGATTTTCTGTTTCTTTATCGTAAAGGTTAAACTTAACGTTTTAATTACTGTGTGTTTGTGTGCATTTTGCCTGAAAAAGGCTGTCCCTAAAATGACCTACATTGTGTCCCTGCTCACTCACCCCCTCCCCTCTTTACCCGAGTCATCATTTCGTCAATATTTGTGTTACTGTGAACTTAGCTAGTGAGAATTGCTTTCGAAAGATTTTGTGCTTCGTGTTGCATAGGTTAATCTCTGAGCGTGAATGTTGTAACTCGTTCCTAACTGAGTTGCAGTCCGTATCTCGCTGCATGTTACTGATTTCATATCCAGTATGTGAAATATTTTGTATTTGTGTGGTTCAGATGCCGACAATTACTGCTTGCATCTGTTACAGTTGTTTTTGTTCTGTTTTTCTTTCTGTTCCATTGTTATGTGTATGCGCATTGCCTGGAAAGACCGTCCCATGTGTTGGATGGGACGTTAAACCTACTCACTCACCCACTTTTGTTACTGTACTTAATATGTCGTTCATAATCGGAAGTTTTAGGTTTAATAATAAACTCTTGACAGTTAGCATATTAAGCGAATCATTTTCAGACAAAGGTACTTTGATGCTGCTGCGATTGTAACGGTTTTTTTGGTTTTTGGCATGACTTTCGACTGCTTTTAATTGTGTCATTTAGATTTAAAAACAATGTCAGTGTTTGTCTACATATTAACTCAGTAATATTTTATTCTTCTAAGCAAATATACTCCCGAAGGAGTTACTGCCATTAGAGGAGTTGGTATTAATAGTTAATTTTTGAAAAAAAACTGCAATTACGATGTTATTTGGTTTGTCATTACCAGCTTCTATAGTTTCCAGATTGTGTGATACTGCCAAGTATTCGAGACTGAACTATCTAAACTGAAGTGTATGCTGTTTTTGTTTGGACAACAGCTCTAGAGTTGATGTGTGTAATTAGACTGAGTTTGATGTGATCATCTTGATATGCTACCATCATTACATATCATTGATGACTGTCTGGAGGATAACAGGAAGATTCTTAGTACTACCATTATTGTTAATTACACATGCACGCGTATAATGTTCTTATAATTTTGGTTTAGCCCATTTTAGTGTTTTGTGTTTCTGTAAAGGTTAAACTTTCTGTTTCTTAATTGTAAAGGTTAAACTTACTGTTCTGTTATTACGTGCTTGTGTGCATTCTGCCTGGAAAGGCCGTCCCCGAAATGACCTATACTGTGTCGGGTGGGACGTTGAACCCTACTCACTTATTCACTCATTATCACATATCACTACTATACTCGCATTCTACGTTACATTCATTGTGGTCCATAAGTTACCATTATTATCTTTTGTAAACGCATTGCCAGAGTTCTCATGTGACGTATGTAGAAGATTGTTGTTGGAAGTGTTTGGTTGTGGCGTGAGGCTCTGTTCCCGTGGCATACACGTGCATTTTCTGTACGGTGTGTCTGTGGGCTGCCACCTTAGTCTAGCAGAATGTAATAGGGTGTTAACACGATCCAGCGAACTTCCAGCAAACGTCCAGCATTAGCACGTGCATTTTGAATATATTTGCTGGAAGTTTGCTGGATTGTGTAAACACCCCGTAAGTCGCAGTTGCTGATAGTGAATTAATCAATATTGGGTGGGAGCATATAACACAGTAATGGACTATTTTGTGTAGGTTTATATTGACGTTTTTGTTTTAAATGTCCCTTTCACCATGCCAAGGGATTACATGATTTTTCTTGATTCCATGCAGTCGCCTGTGGTACATTTACATGAATTTAAGCTGCACTTAATATCTGTGGTCGTGAAAGTGATTATTGAGGGTGGGTAATTGCTTATATATAGCACGCTATCTATTTATGTAATTATTGATTGGCAAAAGTATACTATTCGTTTTTGTGTGCTCGTATTATATAATAGTCATATTATGTATTTGGCGTCTTCGTTTCGTCTGTTTTCATGTTTTGATATTTGAGTTTGACGTACGGACAGAAAACGTCGTCGTTTCACTCCAAGAGAAAAACTTGATAGTTTGACGCTCAGCAACTTGCTCAAATAAGCCTATCGGAAATTGCTGTGACCTTAACTGATTCCACGACCTTGAAACCACGGCAATTTACCCGACTTGGTGTAGAATTATAGGCCTACAGCCTATTATGTTACTTTGTTAATTTCCAGCCGTTCACGAGATAATAGGTATGAGTTAGACGCAGGAAGAGAATATCGTTTTTAGGTCTGCAGTGCTGAGTCGAGACTGTGCAGGTCGTGTAGTCTAAAGAACCAAGGAAAAACTACAATAAGTAATACCTTAAAGCCTAATAACTCACTCTAATATTTGTCTTTGCTGTGATATTGTTTTCAACTTTACGACCTTGAATCACCTTACCCGACCTCGGTGTCGAATACGCCTTATAGCATATTCTGCTACTTTGTCAGGTTCCAGCAGTTTCGCAAGTTTTCTGCATCAGACCTTAAGTTATACGAAAACGACCTTGTTCTTGACTTTGACTGTTAGATTTTGACACGTAATCAGTTTATCGTTGGTTTCAGCTGCAACGTCCATACCGAAGTTAGGTTAAATTCTATTCGCTTGGTCCTACTACTGGCGAACTTTACGTGACTAGAGCACTGTTTGTAGCAAACGAACTGACAGAAAGGCGACGATTTCTGTCGTTGTTGATAGCTTTCAAAAACTTTGGCTGGAAGCTTGGGGGTTTCTGGTAGGCCTATTGCAATTTTTTTCGAAACCCGCGTGTCACGCGTGTGCCGAAAATTTATGAACCATCATTAGCATAGTTGTAATTAACCTCGCGGTTGTATAATGTATGATGAGAGAAACCACCTTTTAACTTTTCAACTACCTTTGAAAGCCCAGTACATCTCAGTCTCTTTTGAACTAGCAGTTAGCGAACGTCATCATATCACAATGTCTGCAGTGGTAAATGGCAATATTGCAAAAGTCGTCTACATTGCGTCACACATGATAAGTAAATGCAAGTAAAATGATAGGCCTACAATGCACCCCGCACAGCAAAAAAGAACTGATCTTCCAATATAGAACAAAGCCTATAAGAAAAATTCCAAGCCAAAAAAATGTTAACTAAAGACCATCATTAGTTTTTACGCGCGAAAGCAGCTACTGCTTTCAGCGCGTCGTGGCCATCGCAATTCTGTCCGTTCGTCCGTCCGTCTGTCCGTTTGTCCGTCTGTCACACGGGTGGATCAAGCAAAAACGGTCCAAGCTAGTTTCAGGAACCGTAAAGCTTGTTCATGAATTCGAAGGGGGGTCACCCCGAACGAGGGCGCTAAATGAGAGGGGGTGGGCAAAATGTGCGATTTTTGGTCAATAAGTCGCTGTATCTCAGTAACGGTGAGAAATAGGGCCTAGGTTACTATTAATCACTAATGGGAAGTCGTACACTGGCTCTCGATTGGCGCCCAATTCAATCACCTTGAATGACCTTGAACGCCAAAATAGGGGTTTTTTATGGATTTTGGCGACTTCAGGCCACGAGACACATTGCAAGAGCGAATTGCGCCGAAACCAATTGAGATAGACATGGACAATTTTCAGCATTGAACGTAGATTTCAACGGTCCAAGTCTCGATTTTATAGGTTCAAGGAAACCTGCGCACGAGGGCATCAAAGAGCGGTACCCCCGTAAAAGTCGCGACAAAATGGCTGGAGATAGACTGACAGTTTGCGAACAGGAACTGCTATAGGCTTTCGCGCGTCCCGTGAGCATTAGCTCATTTCTTGTTTTCATGGCGGGCTGGTTGGTTACCACCACCCCCTGTGTACCTACAATGAAGTAGGGCCTAACATAGATTACAGTTTTCGGCGGAATGCACGGAGTTATGTTGTCGCGCCAACGAGACACAGCACGTCGCTTCTAGCAGGTTAGATGAAACGCGTTGTGGACGACAGATGACGTTCTCTAGCGAACAATGTCATATCGTCAGTGTTGGCGTCACTGAACGTCCACAGTTCCTGTGATGAAGTCTCGTCGTCTGTTGCTGAACTCTGATGACTTGGTGCAATCAGCGGCTTTCGTTCCTCGATGTCTGTCTGCCGCGCACAGTACCAATCCTTCTTTTTCTTCTTCTTCTTTCGAATTCGAAGTCGACCGGCTTGTCTGCTGCCGGCTTCGACGGCTGACTGGAAGCCACGTCTGAGCCGTTCCCAGCCTATCCCAAGCCCGCGCGGGATGGCTGAGTTTCGTCGCGATCGACGACGAGGGCTGGGATGGTCGGTCTCGCTGTAGCTGGTATTGGTCATCTCTGCCTCAGTGAGGTACTGGGTGGCGGCGTGGTAGACTCGGTGATGTGGACTGACCGGTCGTGACAACCACTCGCGCACCACGTTCCGCTGAATGTGGTTGAGGCCTGTAATGAATGATAATTATGCATGTAGGCCTAATATAACTGTATTAGCCTACAGGCCTAGTGCGCAGTAGCATTAAAGAGCAGCCCGCAGCCGCAGCTTTAGCATTGGTCTCGACAGTCTGCGAGTGTGCCAATAAGTCGTATGTAGGTGAAAGGTAAAGTCCAGTACTTGCCATAGCGCTTCTTACATGAAACAAACTCGTGGCCAGAAGCGCTTTGACAATCTCGGAAGTGGAAGCTGATTGGCATGAGCTAATGATACCGCAACGCACTATGCGGTCATCCACTGCCCGCGTTAACGAACATTTGGACCCGTGATTTGCAGCTAGCAGACAATCAGCCACACCAGGCCTTTACTACGTAGCCCGTAAGATACTACTCATTTCCCGTCTCACAAAAGGGTACGAGGTTGAGTTGGCCTGAATATGGATAATATCGATATACAAAACAGTTGAATTATCAAAACGCATAGCTATAAATTACTCAGCATGCTTGTGTTCGTTGGATGTACAACGGAACTGTATACAGGCTACGCTCGATAATACAAACAAATCGTTACAAGACCTGTGCCGGCGCTGACTGTGATGAGCGCGTTTTCCAGGGCCAGGCTCTGCAGTATCGGCTGGTCGTGAAATAGCAGAGCGGACACTTGCCGATGAAACACGAACGACTTGTTCTGCGGGTAAATGATGCGAGGCAGATCGACACACACCAGCATAACATCGGCTGCTCCCGTTCACACACATGTATTGATCGGGTCAACTTATTTATGGAACAGACTTTTGCAAAAAAATAACTCGAAGCAAGATCGTTCGTGCGTGTGTACAAGCATACAGAAGTGCAGTCCAATTAACTAAAACTTAACGTAAAGTGTTTACTCGGCTATTGCGCTAACTTGTTAACTAATCAGTGAATTTTCTGTCACGTTTGGCAGAATAGCTTACGACATAAAAATTCTAACACAAACCGTTTATTCAACTGCTCTAAATCGTAAAAACAATCTGCTTAGTGTTCACGGACGGATACCGTTCATACATATTAAATGGAAAAATATTTACTTTTCTTCAAAATTAAGTAGTCCACGAGCTTTTTGTTATAAACTTGAAAGTTTTAAAAGCAGCTTGAAGCAGTGAACATGAATAGTCATGTTTTACAAAGTATTGCATTCGCACAATCCAAGCTGATAAACTGCTGCTAACTACGGAATTCTTAATTGCAAATTTTTCGTAGGATATGTATGTAAATTTGTGAAAACTGGTTGCTAGTTGATCAAATTATTGCAATATGGCCACATTTAATCACTATTAAATATAACATTCAGCTGCCAGGTGACTTAGGCCTAGTTTTTTGAACACCCTAAGGGCCTAAACAAAAACACGCCATAACGCCAATAGAAATCTCTCGGTTGGCTATTATTTGAAGAGCAAGTTTTCTTTCTGTCAGTGGTGCTGCAGTTTCAACCAGCCCATATGCTTACCAGGGTCTTTGCAATGACAGCATAGTAGCCTGTAAGATGTGGTATTGCTGGAAGGCATTACACTGATCTCTGTTCCGCTGTTTTCTTGTGCTTATTTGCGGCTTGAATGCAGATTACACTTTGTACCGACGACGGTGTTTAACGATTAGGGCCTACAGTACTGCTCGGTTTACAGTAATCGTTCAATAAATTCAGATAGGCAGTCCACTAAGCATATTCCTGAAAATGAGTTTAGGCCATCACCAAAAACAGTCTGGCCTAAGTAAGGTCTGCACTCCAGTTAGGCCTATCTGACAAAATAATATTATGTAAGCCTACGGTAAGCAGAGAAAACGTGCACTTTTCCGCCGTAACGCTTAGCACGGATACCACATCTAGCCATACTATCAAGTATAAAATTGAGTTATTTTTGGACTCTTTTTTATACAGGCCTTGGGGCCAAAGTTTCCACAATCCGGCGAAGTTTTTGTTGTGTCATTTTGCGAGTCTTTGCTAAAGCGCAAATAGAAAGGCAACGTCGCTGAGTGATGATTCTCATTTAACCTACAGAGACGCTGTGTATACATTATGCGTCGCATATATTTTACTGAATCACTCAACGACGAACAAGTTGATGATCGTCGCCTTGCCTCCGATGTTGCAGACTTCGTCATAGAGGAAGTCGAGTTGTCCGTCGCTGGCCGGTGACTGGTCGATGAATCTCTGCCCTGGACGGTGTGCTGCTGCAAGCACAATCTTAGGCACAAGCATGGCGCCGTCGCTTATGTCAGAGCGCAGTTTGACGTGGAACGATTCCAGAGGCAGAGGCTCTGACGTGACGCCGGCCACCAGACTCTTTACTCTGAGTACAGCTTCGCGGTTGACTCCAGTCACGCAGATGCTTGGCCTTACCTCAAACATCTGTAGCCAGCGTCCAACACGATATACAGCATCAGAGGGTCTAGAGTTGAAATGCAAAGAAATTTACCAGTTTATTCCGATACAAGATTAAAATACGAAATATTTTTCATATGTGCCACAATGTTAGCTTGAGACGTACGTTTTGTTTAAAAAATTCTGTTCCGTTCCAGTAAATCAATGTGGTGCATTGTTTTACCAATGGTCGTAATATGCCTGTGTAGTGTGTACTGAAAAGTAGTTTATATTTCCAAAAAAGTCGACTTTTTATTGACGCTTATGTCTAATTGACTCTCAGCTTGTCTAAAATATATTAATTAAACCCCAAAAACAAAATAAGTTTTAAAATGTGCCAAAATAAAATGCATTAAACATATGAAAATGCTCATTGCGGCTGCTTGCATTTTATTATTTTAGAACGCCGTATGTAAAGCAGATAATGTAAAAAAACGTGTGCAGGAAAATTAGAACCTCAAACATGTCTTTATTGCTTGTTCATGGATCCGTTGAATCAAAAAAACCTAGAAGGAGTTTGCAGGCTACACTGCAAAAAAATGAGCACGTCATGCAGTGGAAAAGAGTACATTACAAAAAACGTAAAAATAAGAGTGATGACATTTTGCGCTCTAGCTAGTAAATTTTCTGCAAAGACTTACGTTTCGATCAATAAATCTTCGTCTTCGAACAGCTGTGATTTCGGCTTGTGCTTTAATGTACCTGCAGTAAACCAACCAAGAAGCCCAGCTGTCGCTAGGATAGCCGACCGTACTGGTTGTCAATGCCCTTCAAGGTCATCCAAGGTCGACAATTTTCATCTCGTCTGAAAAGGCGTATGCAATTTCCTATTAGTGACCAATAGCAACCTAGACCCTACCTAGCACCGTTTAGCTAAAATAGGCCTACATCCGCGATAGACGGACGGACGTTGTCGTTGTCACATGTTCTAAGAATATTCTGTGAACTAGAAATACGTTCTGTGGAACGAGGTATCTGTCCCATTGCCAGTCTATATAGCCTAGCAGCTGCGTTTCAGCGTTTGACGCTCTTGTGAGTCTGCAGCCAATTTTGTCTTTAAATAAAAACCATTGGTTGTCATGACAACGAAAATAGGGAAGTAGGTGAAAACAGCTAGCAATTATCTTTCACGGGGGCCGAGTTATAGTCAATTTTGTCCCAAAATTTGTTGCCATGGCAACAGGGGTCGGCAGGGGAGAAATTTAAGTGACACCGTCAGATAGCCCGTACCCGAAAATAGCGCAGCAATTATCTTTTACGGGGACCGAGTTATACCGCTTTGAAATCTCCATTGGTTGTAATGCAAAATTTTGCAACTTCTGAATGGTTGCTATGGCAACAGAGATCAATACTGAGTAAATTTAAATAACACCATTAGATTGCCCGACCCCAAGAATAAGGGGTAAGTAAACACAGCGCACAATTATTTTTACGGGGACCGCGTTATACCGCTTTGAAGTCTCCATAGGCCGCAATGCAATTTTTTTTAAAATTGGGGTAAAATAGAAGAAGTTGTCAGATTTTTATCCCAAACAAACTCGATTTTATTTTTTGGGCCCGACTCACTCTGCGAAATTTCACCAAAATCGAATCAAAATTGCCGCCGTAGGAGTGTTTACAGACAGACTGACAGAATGACAGTATGACAGACAGACGCAATCACTTGCGTCTGTCTGTCATACTGTGTATTGCTATGCTATAGCAATGGGACAGATAATAAAAACATATAGGCTACAATAACATAGACTTCCACCAGAATGCACAGTGATGTAGCATACTTTATATATCTGGCCTAGCAAATTTTGTATAAACATTTAATAACTTGAAACGTGAACCGGGCACGCAAAATTAGATTACGTAATGTTACTATGCTAGAATAAATCGGTAATCGTTTTCAGCAGATTAAAAATGCTTGCCTGTATTTTTCCTGAAAAATATCTCCAAAGCCAGAAAACAAATGTATCGGTGCACCAACATCAAAATAATCAGTCATTTCGCAAACTATTTACACGAAGTTTATCATAATACTACAGCGTAATAACTGTAGAACGCCTGCTACAGTCTACGCGTTGAAATGCTATCTTGCAGTCGTTCGACGTTGGACGTTGATCCTTAACTTTATACACGAGACGATGCTATCTTTCGCAGCTATACATAGAGCCTAGATGGCCTAGGTTCGAATACAAGATGAATTACCAAACTATAGTGCCAACGCATATACCTACTAGATTTAATTATTTGAGTTTTCCACACATTGCCATATAGTTTACGCAAAACATGTGATGCCATCAAAAGTAGCTTAGCTTTACAAATGGTATTCTGTGCAAAAAACAATTTAGCTTAGACAAGTTACTATTTCCTCGTTATAAATCAAGAAAAAGTGTTCAACTTAATAGGCTACTAATATATCACTAAGATGACTGTCAATAATAGTAGGCAACAACATCACCTTCGAGGAATAACAAAAAGTTGTAACTGGCCGGTTTGTCGGCGTTTTTCATCGTTCAATTTGGCGTCTTGGAGACAAGCGCAGTCGCCGCAAAGTAATCGCAATCAGCAGCAGTGATTTATACGAGCCGTTGTTGGCGTCGGCTGTTTTTTTGGTCCAGTCTGTACGAAAAACTGCAAGCGTGGTGAACTGCAGCGGGTAGCGTCGACGGTCACTGTTTATCGTTCGAATTAACCTGAGCATAGCCACGCATGCTAGGAAAGCTTGCAGCTGCTGTACCAACAAGCTACAGAGTCCGCAGCTTCGATGGTCGAGAAGGACTTGTGACGCTATAGGCAGTAATCCAACTGCAAATGAAAAATTTGGAAAACTATAGTTTGCATGTGCGAAAACTAAAATTCCACGAAAACTAATTAACAGCGGGCCTATTTGAGAAAGTAAATTCCAGTGGGCTATTTGCAATAGGTAAGCTGACATTTTTGTGAAATCATTTTAATACCACTTACTTTCCCCATTTGTGTGTGCAAAAATTTGTAACCGACCTTCATCGCGTCCAAACACAATTTCCAAAAGTTATAATTATTGCGGTGAAGTCTGTCGGTTCTTTTATTCGTATTTTGCGCAAATATATTCGCACATCTGTTTACTGTTAAAATCATTTTCGAAGCCATTGTTGACAACTACGGCATCGGAAAAATTTTCTCGAAAATTTTTTAAAACTTTTTTCGTGGAACATTTGCTTCTCCTGTTTTCATCAAAAACGAGCTGATAAAAATGTGTAATTTACCAGTTTCTTACGAACACAACCAATCATTTTGTCACACTGTATACACCGCAATGAACTGCGCCAAGAAAGGTTTCTTGCATGCAAAGCCCTGTTCTCATTTGGCTACAGGCCTACTTTTGCCAAAACACAGAAATTTCGTGATTGACCCCAATAATATGCTTTGCGTGCAGCATCATTACAGCTAATGACAACAGCTATCAGAAAGTTAAAAATCATCTCTGATCAATAAACTTGTGTGTTGAAATAGTAGGCCTTAACTAATAAATTCATCGAACAGAAAAACATCTTCAATCAAAGTTGCAGAAATGATTGAGGTAGATTTGTGACAGCGGAAATCTGTCATTACGAACCCACCACGAAGCTGTAACGAGCTTCGATCTATCAATTATCGTAGCACATTAGACGGAACCCGCTTAATTTCTGATTTTCGATTACTGGATTCGACTTTCTTGAAAAAAATACTGACGGAGTGTCCGCATGAATCATCTGACACAATGTTGCCCCAATTTCCGAGTTACTTTTTAACAGTGCAAATGCAACTGTTTTCAGCGTTAGCGATGCGACAACACCAAATACGTGAGCTTTAATTTGGCTTGTTCTTGTGTCGAGGGGTATTTTTTTTACTGTTGCGTGTTATTTTTCGTTGTGGTTTAACTATTTTTATTTTTCACCAATTTTACAAAATTAGCAACTACCTTTTTTGCTATAGTTTTGACATTTTTATTAAAACACTTACAGTACCGGCTCCGCCACTAGACATGAATGACAGCGTGCACTGACCCGATAACTGACGGCTTCGTTGTTGAACAATAGCTGCACGCACATAATAGGATAATAGTGATGATCATGATGATCGTGATCATGACAATCATATTATTATAAAAATAAGTCAACTACATCATCATCATCATCATTTTACTTCGTTCATAGACACATAGCATGACATTTTCAAGGTCACAAGTAATGAACTGGAACGACAAGGTTGAAACAACACTGACAGCCGCCCATAAGCCTAAATAATACAAAACACATGCAAAATAAACGAGCAGAAATAAGACAAAGTTTACGGTAATATCAAGGTATCTTGGAGAGTTCATTCAGTTCGTTGGATAAATTGGGAAAAAATCCAAGAAAGCACACTCAGTTAACACGCAGCCAAGTTATTTAAACTGAATCGAGCAGCATTACCTGCAAATTTACCTGTTTTTATTCAACCAAACAATTTCAGTTCACAGTCGCCTAAACTGAAACCGACAAGATTGTCAAGCCTTGGTCAAGGCTAAGTACTGTCCGCGGGTAGCCCAAGTTTCTTCCGAGAGCGGCAACAAAGTGGCACCATTTAGCAAATGACATTTCTTGAGTCCATGGCAGTTGATTAAAGCAATATCATGCATACAAAAATCACACACTTCTTTGAACTTTGACCTTAATATTCAGTAAAGTTCCAGAGGTTGTCAAGGTACAAGTTCGTGCAAAATTTCATTAAGCGGTTTACGAGGTATTGTGTTAAAAAAGCAAAAATAAATAGCGACTATGCTGAAAATAGTTCTGTCGTCGCTTCCATGGGTAGTAATATTTCTTTTGTTTTCGTTCTAGTTTCTATTCCCAAAACATCTCTACCGGACACACCCAGCCCTGCAGCCTCAAACCAAAACCTTTCATTAATATCGACCACTTCCAGTCCACAAAGGTTTGATTATAGTGTTCCCGCAGTGCTCATTGGTTGCGATATTCGGCCAATCACGATTCACTGCATCCTATGCAATCATGTCAGCTAATAATAAAATGTACATGCAAAGTCCTACACATACATTTTGACACAGATCTACCGTATCTAGTGCATGTCCGATGTTCAGATCAGCGTCTTTGACGACCAACATTGGCCTACAGCAAAATATTTAACACCAACGAGCCAGGTAATGCTGTTCAATTCAAATACAGTGTTTGATGTAAAGTTGTAATTTATCTGCATGTTTCAGTGTCCCTTTGTGATGAGCTGTTTTGTACTACAACTTCCACGAATGTAATAATTTAAGGCTGGTATGCGATTTTAGATGTTATTGTATTTCCCATTAGGCCTTTTGGCCGAGACATGCAAAAACCTTTTTGAAATCAGCCTAAAGTAGGCCCTAAGTAGGTCCTACAGATAAAAAGTAACCAAATAAAACGTAACTGAATTACAGTATTATTGTAACTGATCTAAAGGTAGTTTGCTGATAATTATTTTCAAGTGTGCTGGGCACAAAACCAACGGTAAAGCGCCGGCGACCTAACTTGTTAAGCATAAGTTGCAGCATGTAAGCACAGCATACATAACCACGTTTTTATGCTGTGGCGTGAGTGAATGCCATGCTGAATGGCGTCACCAGCTATAGCTATAGCGTCTTGACTCTTGAAGGACACAATGAACACGCGATGTGAATGAAACAGTAAAGACTGCAGTGCACTTTCACAAATTCAAATGCTGAATAACTCGAAATAATTGTTGTTGAACTTGAACGTCACTATGCCGAGTTTGCTATTATCTTGGTTATGAGTTATTTGTCTGTAATAAGGTATAAAATTAAAATCCGAAGTAATTGGAAACCGTGATTCGAGTACGTTTTTACGCGCGAAAGCAGAATGCTTCGCGCGTCTTTGCCATCGTCTGGGCGTCTGTCCGTCTGTCTGTCCGTCTGTCTGTCTGTCACAAGCGTGGACTGTATCAAAACGGTGCAAGCTAGGATCACGAAATCTTTAATGTGGGCTGCCCTATGTCTCTAGTTTATCGTGACAAAATTTCGTGCCACTGGGTGCAGGGGTTCCCCTCGAACGAGGGCGTCAAAGAGGGGTACCCCCTTAAAAAGACGTTATTTTGCCGTTATTGGCTCGAATAATGTAAAAACGGTTGCAGATAGGTACATACATGCTGCTTATCATAACAAGCACTGGTGACAGGCTTTTTGGATTTATCAACATCGATGACCTTGAACG
>Ga0209367_1003614_pt1 | contig 21081 bp, 5 predicted proteins | sample WorMetLIZISLAND2_FD_187412 | JGI IMG/M metagenome (GOLD analysis project Ga0209367, IMG submission 187412) | Marine gutless worms symbiont microbial communities from Max Planck institute for Marine Microbiology, Germany - Olavius geniculatus... ...
CTGCCCTAGATAGGCAGCGGTGGGCAGCGATAGTAAGAATGGCGTCAGACACCAACGGGCATTGAGCCCACGGTTGTCGATGATGATGATGATGCAAATGAATGACGACGAGTGACGACGATGACGACAGCTATTTCACTGGTTTTGGGGCCACGACAGTCACGCTGCATCAAAGCAAACAACGGCTAATTACCTTTGGAGTACGAATATGTTCCATACTGTCAACTTTATCTAATACCTACGACAACACTCTCAAAAACATGAGATACAAAAATTTTCAGTGTAAACAAATCACCATATTCTACACCCGACGTTTTCAATATTCTTTGCAAACTACTAGCGGCACAGATGGGCTGTTTGATTATTTTATTAAAATTTTAAACGCTGCAAACTTTGGACTTTTTGTCGGAATCATGTCCAACTTTTATCATATTGTAAGCCCCTAAGCTATTAACCGAGTCCGAAGCGCAATGAACGAAAGTATAGAGCATTACACCGTGGAAATGCGCCATTATATCACAATTTTCGTAGCAATATTGTAGAGCAACATTCCCTGAAAAACTTGCGCTGTAAATTTCTTTTACTATTTAAATAGTTGAAGAAATTGACTGCCTTAATTATGTAACATAACGTCAGCCTGTAATATAACTCCATATTTATGTGACAGACAGACGGACTACAGTCCACACAATGGCTTCACTATAGGCTGTTGAGAGCAGGCGCCGGCACGGAATAAAACTTGCTAAGTTTTACACAAGAGTACTACGGTAACTGTATAATAGCCAGCTACAAGTAAGCATAATATGCTTGTTTAAAAATTTGTGAAAATTTATGAGAAAAAAATTAATTAATTGATGTTTTCATGAACTTCACAGACATTTGCATGTAGGCCTATTATAATCTCTTTTCAGATGGCATCTGTTAAAAAAGATTAGGCCTAACTACGTTCACGAAGTCCTGTCTACGTTTGATTTGCCAACCGTACTCAAGTAGCCTAACGGTTGAGCTATTGGCATCGTTGTCGTCCGTCTGTAGTCTGTCACGGATGTATTGTGGCTAAACAGTGCGAGATATGGCCTACTTTGCTACTGATAACCAACAAGAAGTCGCATAGGCCTATAATAAACTTTCAAATGACATGAAAATTATACCGCACACTACCATAGTGAGCTATGAGCCTATGACCCTTCAAAGTCGTCCAAGATCAATATCTTGGACGACCTTGAAGGGTCATAGGCTCATAGTCTAGTCACTATGGTACTGTGCGGTATAATTGTGGCTAAACGGTAAGTCGTAAAAAGTTGACGATGATACCATCAAATAGGGCGCTGGCGACTTCCTAGAGGCTGTCAGTAGTAACCATGCTTCCATCTGCAGCGGTTTGGACGCAATTTTCAACAGAAAATTACAAACTATAAGTGTCCGAATCTCGGAAACGATGCAAGATTACTATTAATCACTACTAGGAAGTGGCATACGCCCTTTCAAATAAGATGAGAATTATCGACCTTGAATGACCTTGAAGGTCACTGACAACCAGTACGGTCGGCTATCCTAGCGTCAGCTGGGATGGGATTCTTGTTTTCTGCGTGCTGCAGGGCTGGAAAAACGTAGGTCTGTTGCAGAGTTGCTTTCTTAGTTTAATTTTCATTTTTTTAGTTTAGTTTTAAAACCCCATTTAAATTTTAGTCCACAAAGAAGACGACACATAATAAAAAAAACCCAGAAAAAACCCTACACAAAATTCTCCTTATCCCAACATTTTTGCTGATTGTACGACGTGGCTCAAAAATCACGATTAAAAATGAAATTAAATATGATTTGCATTATAAATAGCACAATTAACAAAAAAATTTTAAAAAAATAAAATCTGGACTTGATGTGTAAACGTTTTCTTAAAGAAAACGGTTAAAAACCTAGTTTTTTAAAAACGACTTTTCCAGCCCTCCATAAAATCAGAGCAAAAAACTTTTAACAGTTTACAAAGCTACGTAAGGGTGATATGAGTCAAAACTCGAAAACAGCAAAAATGGTTTTGGGGCGATATTATCGCGTGTTGAATTCCAGACTGGTCCTTGGGGTCGGGTGGGCGATGTGATCACTGATGCCAAGTTTTATGGAAATCTGTTGAGGGTTTTCGAAGTTACAGGACCCCCCCCCAACGCCATTTCCTATACATCGCCCTTACACAGTGTCAGCACTACCGTGCTGCACTGTGATAAGTATGATACACTACAAAAAAATAAATGAATACATTCATTCATTAAATAATTCACATTTAACTGCCACTTAATTGGCATGCCAACAAAGTATAACACTAACGGGCTACACCGGTATATTACATAACTGGCACCGCCACCAGCGATATGTTAAAACACAAAATAAGCACAGAAATCCAAGCTCCACTATACTTTGATTTGCTGTGTATTCGTTGGGCAAAAAGTCGTAGGCCTGTGTGCAACAAGTTGTGAACTTGTGAACTGACAAAATGTGGTAAAACTGTTGCAGACAACTGATGATTTTTTGTGGACCTCGTGTACAACTTGTGCTGATTTGCTGTTTGTGCATCTAATTTCAGTGGCGTAGCTAGGGGGGCAATCCCCCAAAACTCTAGACAAACACATAAGCACACGTTGCACTAAATGTTCCGAACTGATCAGTTAATTATCAGGTAAACAATAAAAATAGTTGCCACCGGATCTCATATTTTAAACCTACAATGCACCGAATTCGATTTCAGCTGGGGTTCTGCCCAAGACTCCAATGGGGAAGCTCACAGTGCTCACACAAAATCCCTAGGTGGATTTTACTTTTAAGGAAAGATAGAGGACAAAAAAACAAAATGGAAAGAAAAAGCGATGGTTAAAAGAAAGAGAACAAATGGCAAAATAAGGAAGAAAAGGGGATGAAAAGAAAAACAGAACAGAAAAAAAGAAGGGAGGCAAGGCCCCCAATTCACACTTCTGGCTACATCACTGTGTGATTTGTCGTTGTACAACTAATCCGTAACAAACCCAACTGAGTGGAGCTTGGAATTAAACCATAACACGCGTTGCATTAAATCAATCAGGTCTCACTAACACCTAATTTACATATGCGATGTCCAGAAAAACAGCCTCAGAAAAAATGTTGCAACATCCCCGTGATGTTCATTATACAATGAAAAAAAATAATCATTGAACAAGCCCTTAAATTAACTGTTGTGAGTACAAATTCAGTGAATGAAATTATGGGGACTGTAACAATGTTATATTTTAATTCCAACGTTCAAAAATGCAAGTAAGCAATATGCACATACGCAATGTGGGAAATGGCAATTTTTGACTATCTCTTTATGAAGAAGGATATCTTACCAAATGAAAGGCTAACTGTCATGAAATTTTATACAAACATTGCAAGTAGATGGCTGCTATTAATACAAAGAAAGAAATGCAAGTCTCTAGTCAAGGTCTCTAGTCAAGAAGTTATCTCAACATGTTTACAAGTATCAATGTTCCTGGGATACCATATATATGATCAAATTCAGCAATTAATTATCAATCACCAAACACAAAGAACAGCACGCTAAAACTACACAGTTACAAAATAGTCTCCTCAATATACCGTGCAATCTACCAATGACGTGAAAATGCATAAAAATAATAATTAACATTGTGAATTTTAACTGCCATAATAGTCGCAACTAACACATGTATGCATTACACAATAATAAGCTCATTTGATGGAATTTCAGCAAAACAAACAAGCCAGTGCATTTAAATTTAATAAGCGACTAGGTCAGCACGCTAACAGCCTTGGCAACAGGGCGAAGCATTGTGTAAAACTCGCCATTTTCTCCCAGTGGTGGGTGTCTATTTTCAGTATTCAATACACCCAACCCCAATGGGATGGCCAGGCTGAGTTGGCCTGAAAAGAGCGGAGTTGAATAAAACAGCAGTATACTTGCAAATGGTCACCCATCCCAGTACTAACCCGCCTCGACGCACAGCAACTTGTTTATGGGCTCAACCAGCGGTGTCACAAAATAGGAGGGCACAAATTTGCAATTTTTTGACAAAGTAGCTGCAAATTTCGACCTTGCCCCCAAATTCCCTCAAAATGGGAGATTCTCAACATCAAATTAAGCACAATTAAGTATTTTCGGAAGTAAAATGTCCTAACAAAAATCTTCGACAAGTCGGAATTAAAGAAGGGGCACCGGATTTTGCTCATCATGCCTCTAGCGATCTTACCATTACACTAAACCGCCAAATACAAAAAAATGGTGATAAAATCCAGCAAAAAAGAAACATGAAAAAATGGGTCTGACTGGTTTGAACTGAAAGAGGGCGAATGTACACTCAATTAATTTCCTAGCTCCACCGAGACAAATTCCAAATCTTAATAGTAGGATATCGTATAGATCGGTTATATCCTCGAAGTTGACTTAGCACATCAGACTTAATCAAAACTATTTGTGGTAGAAATACAACAAAGTCAGCAATATATTGAACATGTTGAGCACTAACTCCGAAGAAGAAAGCCAGGAGCTCCTATCCCCCAAATCTAGAATCAAAATCGAGCTCAGGTTCCTCTCTTTCTTCCCCCCTTTTCCTGCCCCATTTTTTCTCACCACTCTCCTCCATATCCTTAGTCCCAATTTTCTCACTATTTTTCCTTCCCCTCCGCTTCCCCTTTTCTCCTTCCCTTCACGTCTCATCCTCCCCTCCGCTTGCAAGGGGTGCACAGACTAAGTCCAGCTATGGGCTGTAGGAGATCTATATATATCCATGCTGTAAGCTCCCCAGCGGGTCTGGGCAGAGCCCGGAAGCCAAACGTTTGTGGTGCATTCGGAGCCTAAAACAGCGCTACTGCTGATAGCAACTTTGCACAGTACACCCTTAACAAATCTTTCCCCCCATTTTTCACAGGGCACAAGCTGTACCCACCAGGTATGGAGACAGAAGCTCCTGAAGAAAGCATCACTACGACACACAAGCAAGCAACGGTTCTAGGACCAGTTCACGAAACAACGAGTATCAATTACCCTTGCGATGGATAATAAATGATAATTTAAAGCAAAATTAAGACGACCACAAATACGCCAATAACTATTAACTAAAGCACAATGGAATCTTTACTTCAAAACAACTGACAGGGTTTTCATAATGCGTACAGATCAACAGAACTTAACTAAAATGAAATGAAAATCACGTGTTGCTGCTCCTCTGTAAGAAACACAATTGCAAAAACTATCATTTCACTATAAATGATAAATTGAAAACATTCGCTAATGCAACCGCGTTTACTACCATTCTGTCAGAAGTGATATAACGGTTTGCTAACTCTACTCTACAAATGAATGACCTAACAAAAGCAAGCGTTCACTATCAACGGTCAGCGGCCATAGAATAAGTGCATCAAACCACTGTCTAGAGCGGTATAAGTTCATTTGACCAGGGACATTTACGAGGGCGAGGGTTTGTGCCTGTCACTGCATGTGCAATACTAGGAAATGTTGTATAACACTTTTTGAAAATGTATGCCTAAAATATAAGTCCGCTCCCTTTTACATTTTACATTTCTTTAAATACACCTATGCATTTAGCAGTTACTTATACCACTCCAGACACTGGTATATAAGCCTGTGCATTACAAATGTAGCTCCACGCTAGCTAGAAAAAGATACCCTAGAATGCTGTGCATAAACTAAGCTTTGTCAGTATAAATTCACCGAGTCACTATCAAGATATATATGTACAATATAAACTTCACATTTCACCTGTCATAAAACATTTCCAGCGGCCGTGGAAGCCCTGAAAATGGGACAGAAAACGTACGCTGAGTGGGAAGGAAAGCATAATTCTCAAATAAGTATGTTCAAAGTTATTGCCCTATTTTTGAAAATATAGGTGCAAATCTGTGCAATTTGGTGCATTTTGGGAGCGATATGTGCCACATTTTGCAAAAAAATGTACCGTTCTTGCTGAGCGTCTTCCGCGACCCATGGACATTTCATCAAAGAAGTCAAAATGTCACTCATGACTGCTGATTAACAAGTTCAAACTTTACGTTCACGAAGCACCAAGTGACAGTCGAGACAAAAATGCAACTTTGTCTTCCTGTGTCATCTGGTCGACAAAATTTTCCAGGTCGTGATTTCCCGAGCCTACGGAAATACTGGAAGTTTCCGGTCGCTTGGGATCTCCGAGGTTGGCCAATCGGCGACATCGACTGCAGGGTTGGACAAGGTCGGCACACCGAAGGTCATCCATTCTTCCGTCCTGGACTCCGTTGAGACGTGGTTGAAAGACTGGAATGCGAACAGCATCTGACATTGCCACGTGGAACACGATGTGCTGGCGAAGCAGATGGACACTCGCAATGGCAAAGAAACAGTACGGACACTGTAGAGAGCATGAACATACTCCATCGGTCAGACTTGTCTCCACTTCCAACTCAACTCTGGCATTATTTGAAACTTCTCCAGCACTTTGGTCTGCTGAGCAAGTGCATGCTCCATCGGTGGTCGAACTTCTCTCCACTCTGCTGTGTTTTTCGCCAATATCCGCGATCGAAGGATTGTATTCAGACTCGATTTTTCTCCCATTTAAGCTGGCACTAGACGCATCCAACGTTGGAAAATCACAAACTTCAAACACCACATGCAATTCTTTTGGTGGGGCTTCGGCGACAGCATACGGGCTTTCCAGCGATTGGACTCTGCCTCCTGCATCGGTACCACTTGCACTGGCTTCGACGTTTCTCAGAATTCTTCTAGCAACTGGACTCAGATTATCCGAAAGCTCGGTGTTTTCTTGCAACCCTCTGCATGCACAGAAGCCCGTTGAACAAGTACATGCTCCATCATCCCGACTTCTCCCCTTATCACTGTCACTGCTTTGGCCTACATCTGCAATTGGATTATTTGAAATCTCAACCTCTGCTTCTGAATGTCCACTTTCAAACTTAGTGTCTGCTAGGTATGTGCATGTTCCATCGCTCGGACTTCCGGGAGCAGCTTCTAACTCTCCTTTGCTGCTGCTATCACCATCATATGGAAGACTTGTAATCTCTGAGTTTACTTCTAGCTCCCCACTTTTGCAGTTCTCTGCCACTTTGCCATCATCTACCCCAGTAATAACCCTCGACAAAGCTTCATCGCTGGACACCGGTGCTGTGATGGATGACAACTCAGCAGAAAGAGGTAACCCAGTCGTTGATGTGACTGCCTTCAAATCTCCACCTGTGGGCATTTCACTGCTGGATTCAATCATACTTTTTGAGAAAACTGCATCTACCATGTCTGCTACGTCTGAATCTACCATGTCTCTTTCTACAGCCTCGAACGACAGCTTCAATAATGCAACCTCAGTGCAGACAGGTACAGTTATTTCACTGTCAAAATCCATTAAGTCGGTATCGTCTGATGTGCTGGCCTTCAAATCTGCACTGGTGGAATCAGATAAGTTATTGTCAACCATCGCCAAAGCTTCATCACTTTCTGAAGCTACCAAGTTTCCTCCTGCAGCCACAGATGATGGTTTCAGTACGGCAGTGTAAACACACAAAGTGGTACAAGGGACGGCCTCCGAAAGGCTGGATGGCTCCACCGCAGAAGGTTCACATTCCGGTTCCAGCAAAGGACAACTTTCAGATACTTCATAATCACTCACAGCAGCCAGTGTCTGATCAACTGCCTCCAGCTGTGGACATTCTTCGACCTCCATGTCCAAATCACCACCGATGATTTTCTCTGACTGGGTCTCAACATCTGGAACCATTTCAGCCTGCAAAATATTTGCCGATGTAACTTCTCCAGGTGTGGTTATTTCACTGGTGCCGTGGGCTAAGTTATCATCAATCTTTGATGGTAAATTTTCCTCACCTGCCTTCAGCTGAGCACATCCTTCGACCTCCATGCTTGAATCACCACCAACGGAACTGATACTCTTCTGTATCTGTGTATCAACATCTACCATCACTTTGGGCTGCGACAAAACTTCATCGTGGTGATTTTCACCATCATTTCCATGAGCCTTCTTCCGGTTATTTTCTTTGACATTTGGTGGTGTTTGATAACGACTGACGATGGGCACTGAGAGGCGAGGGTAAAAGCCCTGCATGTGAAGCGCAAGATGCTCAGCCATTGTCCGACGGTCGGCTGCCCAGAATGGACACATATCGCAAGAGTACTGGATGTCAACTCTCGGCACAAAATGATGCCGACGATGCAACCAGAACTCATTGCGGTACATCGACACAAACGGACATCTCTCGCACACATATCGGGTTTTCCCAGGGCCACTGCAGGAAAACAGTTGGATTCCGGCAATGATTTCTGGAGAAGGTTCGCCATTGTGGGGCTGGACAGGGTCCTCGTGAAGAGCCATGTGTCGCTCCAGTTGTCGCGAGGACCTGACAAAGTATGGACAATGAGGACAGCTGTAGGTCATGCTACCAGCTGCTGCAGGCGGTGCCCGATGTCGCAGCTTGTGAAGCTCTAGCAGACCAGTTCGATCCGTCTTAAACGGACAAATATCACAGCACTTAGTCTCATCATTTTCGTCATCTGGATAAAAGAAGTCTTTGTACGCGTGCTTTCCATTGGCGAAGTGCTCCGATTCAGCAACTGATTTTTCGCAACTTTCGCCAACTTCCACCTTTTCTTCTGTTTCCTCCACTTCTGCAGATCTGCCCCTGGTCTGACGACGTAACTTTGGTGGCAAAGTTTTGCCGGTATCCACACTGCTAACATCTGTCACTGGTTTTGACCACCGAGCTTTCTTCCGATTCCACTGGCGCCGGTATGCATGAAGGGTGGAGGCGGCAACGTCAGCACCCAGAACGCTGATGGTGCAGTTACCGCGACCATGTCGCATGCGGATGTGCCGGCCCAGATCACCTCGGTGGTTCGACCGGTACAAACAACCGGAGCACTGGAACCTCTTCAGCTGCAAAGTGTCGATCATTCCAATGGACTTTGCCACAGTCGGGGCACTGGCCAGAGCCCTCTCCAGTTCCGACACTGGCTTTTTACCATCTCCACTGGATTCCTCCGCATCAAAATTTCCATTGTTGGAACTCTTCTGAGGATTCACAGCCTCATGTCGGGAAAGCCGGATCCCGTTCTTGCCACCGCGGGATGAGTAAATATCGTCGAACGTTGCCCGCGCGACGTCCTCGTTCAGTTTTATGATGACGGCATGCTTATGCTCTGAGTGTATGTGCTTCTTCAGGTCGAAGCGCCAGTTGGATCGACGCCCGCACTCTGAGCACTTGTAAGGCCGAAACCTCTCGACTGATTCCGGCTTAAACTGAGTTTTCTTTGACCCAGCTGCGGACGCCAATTCTCCAGTGCAGCCGGGAACATCTGACGACATACTCTTGACTGATCTGGCTCTTGTCCTGGGCTCACTTTCAACTGAAGCTGCTTCTTTCTCGGATAATCCGGAATGCTCCGGAATGCTGTTCCGAAGTTTCAGCAGCCTTCGGCGCTGACGCTTGGACATCTTGAGTACTCTGACCATTTCTGATGGGGACGAGCTTTCTGTCGTTGCCACCGCCAATGGCAAATCAGAAGGAGCGTCGTTTTTCAGTTTGCCGGGTTGATACGAGCGCTGAAGTAGGTCATAGCAGTTCCCATCCTGACGTTCGACTTCTTCTGGGTGAAACTTCTGGAAATGTCTCTTCATATCGCAGCGCCAGATGGTCCCGTACGAGCAGTCACCGACGGTACACCAGTAATCTCTTTCTCCAGTATGTATCTTCATATGCTGTTTTAGCTGTATGGGAATCTTAGCTGTGTATCCGCAGTACTTGCACATCATTTCATTGTTTACTCCGTCGATGGTCTCCAGAATTTCCTCGTCACCAACGCCTGACTTGCGTCGAATCACAATCTTGAAGTGATCCGACTTGTCTGTTGACTGCACCATTTCTACCGTCTCTGTGCACCGTTTACGCTTCTTCTTCCTGCTGATTTTCTCATCAGAACCAGACTTTGCCACACATCCCGCATCATCCGCTGTTTTCGCTGCATCAGCAGATATCTGCTTGTCGGGTTTTCCTTTTAACTGGCTGTCAAGAGAAGACTTTCGCATCCTCTTCTTTTTTGGTTTCGGCTCTTCTGCATTGTTGACGTCAATTTTCTCCGCCTCGGTGGTTGAAATCTGTTCTGCTGTATCTGTCTCCATTGGAGCATTTTCATTGGGCGCTGGCTCACCCGACATATCAGTGCCGTTTGCTTTGTGCTTGCGCTGCTCATGCAGATAAAGTCCAATCTTGTTCCGGAAACTCCGTGAGCATTTCTCGCACTCGTACAATTTGTCTCCAGTATGCTCCAGCAGGTGGCGCCTCAGGTCTGGCAGCCGGTAGGAAGTAAACCGGCAGTGGGCGCACTTCAGTGGAGACGTTCGCTTCAACCCAAGTGGTCGCTGCTTCTCTGGAGTTCTGGCTAAATTTTCATCACTTGGCTCTAAAGTTTCATCAGTGGGCTTTGCAGAGGTTATGTTGTCACCTTCGCTACATTGTTCATTTGGCTCCAAAGATTGGATACTGGAAAGTGCTAGGTTTGAGTTTGTATCTTTATCAGTGTTGGAAGATTCGGTTAAAACACTGCTGCAAGGTTCTTCTTGCAACACCTTGCCAGTGTACTTAGCTCTCAGTATCAACCTTCGCTTCTTCTTAGGAAAATCGAGTGACTCCAGAATCAAACTGGAACTAGGATCAGTAGCTCCCGAAGCATCATTATTCTTCTCCGCAAATTGCTGTGCAGCAGATGGCAGAAAACTTTCCTCCTTATCGGCTGATGAAGGTCTTGGCTCTGTCCTTGCAATATCAGATGAACTCCCAGCATCTGAATCTTTAACCACTGATGAGGCAGACTCCACAATACCACTGCATGGTAGCTGTAGTGAGACCATAGACATCTGCTTCCAGCTGCATTTCGGCAGCACAACCTGTCTCTTTGGGTTCATAACTATGGTTGCAGGGGTCTGGCATGTAGCTGTAGCATCAAGCTGGAGCGGTTTTGGAGCAATCTTCACGAATGTCTTCGACTGAAACTTGACTCCGCTGGATGGCTCAAGACCCGTCTTTTGCTGCTCCGAAGGTTTATCAGAACTGGCAGCGGCCTGAGACTTAGCTACCAATCGGGCTTCCCGCAGTTGCCGGATTAACTCGATAGCAGCCGCAAAAGTTCCGGGAGAGTTCTGCGTTGGTGGTGGAGGTGGGGTTGGGCGGTAGTCGATGACCTGACATTTGGTCAGTGCAACCTGGTGTTTACTTTTGACGTGACGTCGAACTTTTGCTCGCTGATTATAGCGGGCGCTGCATGCAAGGCATGTCCACCAAGTCTCATCTTCACCTCCATTCTCTCCTGGACACGTCTTCACCTCAACCTTGATCATCTTATCCCCGCTGGTCTCGGGCATGGCAGATTTCTCAGCATTGATCTTCGTTCCAACGGAGTTTTCGGCTGAATCAATATTTCTGCAGCCGTCTTTGCCAGAAGCTGCAACATCATTGGAGCCCTCATCCTGCTGTTTCTCGCTGTTATTCGAATCGAGTGGTACATCAGTGGCAGAAATCTGATCCAAAATTTCTTCGGATTTCAAATCGTCCACACCCGATGGCAAAATTTCCATGACTGGAGTCTCTACTTCTGTCGATCCAGCAGTGCCATCGCTGTCAGCAGCCGTCTTATGCTGAAGGGTGACGTGGCGCTTAATCGAACTCTGAGAGGTTGAAGAGAAGCTGCATTTGTCACAGCAGAATGGCCCAGCAAGCAAATGCCGCAACAGATGCCTTTCGTAGTTCTTTCGCTCAATGGAGCAGTAGCTGCAGTCCGGGCAACGAAAGAGCGGAATCTTGTCTGGGTGTTTCATCTGCAGATGTCTTTTGTAGTTCTTTCGCTCAATGGAGCGGTAGCTGCAGTCCGGGCAACGGAAGACCGGAATCTTGTCTGGGTGTTTCATCTGCATGTGGGTCCGACGCTCGATCCTGCTCGAAAGCACCACTCTGCAGTGCTCGCAGCGGCGCTGGCTCGACAGCGGCGAAAACTTCCGCCCCGAGTATTTCTTCTTTGGTACTTTTCTGCATGTCGACTCAGCGAAGGTGCTGGCACCAGAATCATCCGTGGTTGAAACATTTTTCACTGTCTTTCTTCGTGGGGATTTCTTTGATGGAGTCCGGATTTTCAACTCCATGGATGTGTCCTTTGTCATCGCGGTATTTTCCACCACAGTCATCAACTCAGATTCATTCTCGGTTTCAGAGCCATCAACCACTTTGCTATCAACTTTCATCATATCTGGCATATCGGGAGTTCTGGCATCCACCGGGCTGGCTGAGTGGGACCTATTCTCAAACACATCACTAGGATGCAGCCTGTTGGTATCATCAACAACGCTACTTGCCGAATCAAGCTGTGGTGATGACCACATAACATCTCCTTCCTTCAAACAAGCTTCTGCTGAATCCACATTGTCTGGATCACAACTGCTCGCTGGCTGAAAATGAAGAATATCACCAGAACAGCTGGTATTCCCTGGAGCCAAGTTACTGCCAACTTCACCTATCAAAGTTTCTACCAGTAGTCCACTTCTGTCCTGTCGGCTTTCAAGGGAAACTGTCTGTTTTACCGAACTGACTACATCTGCTTTGTCTCTATTGGAGGTTTCGGCAGCAAGCAGCTTGTCACTGACCAATGTAGGTGAGCTGATGTCTGGGAAACCCTCAGAATGCTCACTGCTGACAACGGGAAAATCGGAGTAGACTTCAGAAAAACCCGCTGAGCATTCAGAGCTCACGTTGGGGGAATCATTGGCCACTGAGCTCTGTGATGGTGGCTGCCTGCTGCAGTGGCGACTGTGTCGGCGATATATCGATGGTGAATGTGTGGAAAAACCGCAGGCTCGGCATTCCCAAAGTACGGAGCTCTCGTTCTCGTACAGCAGCCACGACATGGACTTCATTGCTGACCTACAAATGAGTCACACAAAACATCCGATGGCCCACATATGAGTCATGCAGACAGCTCACTGGCTGCATGAACCTGCACATTCACTATTCACCAATCAGATGAATCTCACTTGATTTTTCAAAGCATCTGCACCCATGATTTTGCAATTAGATGTGGGCAGTATCCAACAGCGCTCATTCCATATTTCTAGTACCATAAATGGAAATGAAAACCACAAAAGCCATCAAGCTGGGCCTTGTTAAAACCTGTTGTTTAACCCCCCCCCAAAAAAAAACTCAAAACTCACCTCACCGAATTGGGCTTTAATAATGGTTTTTAAATCCTAAAATCATCTGAGATTTATGAGCAGCTGCCAAAATTCTCCACTTGACAAAAATCTGACTACTTCTCAGAAGACAATTTCAGAAAGAAAAAACATTCATGTAAGTAAAACTTAATACAACAAGAAATTTGAGCTAAGGCTCACAAAACGTGTGAAAGCCTATAGCAGTTCCTGTTCGCAAACTGTCAGTCTATCTCCAGCTGTTTTCACGAAAGACTGGCCAACAACGGTAAAATAATGACTTTTACTGGGGTACCGCTTTTGATGCCCTTGTGCGCAGGTTTCCTAGAACCTAGAAAATCGACACTTAGACCATCAAAATCTACGTTCAATGCTAAAAATTTTATATGCAGCTTGTCTATGTCTATCTCAATTGGTTTCAGCGCAATTCGCTTTTGAAAAGTGTCTCGCAGCCCAAAATCTCCAAAAAGCCATAAAAACCCCTATTTCAGCGTTCAAGGTCATCCAACGTCATTGAAATCAGTGACAATCGAGAGCCAGTGTATGACTTCCTATTAGTGATTTGTACTGGACGGCCTGCAGCCAATCAGATTAGCGAGCAGCCACTGCAGCAGCGCGTACAGCGACGCGGCAGTGCTAGCAGTCAGTCGTCAACAGTCAAGTCTGAGTCGTCAGTAGCGAAGTTGTTGAATCAACATGTAGTGAAGCGGTTAACGTTCGTAACTGTGGTGACCGTGTTGTCACCGTAGTCGAGGTCCCGATGTGTTGTGTCAGGCTATGTCTAGTGTTTAATTAAAAGAATGAAAATGACATAATTTCACTCGCGTTGACCCCATGTAATCAGAAAGACCCTGTTACCTCCAGCTAGGTGAGTGGCTCTTAAGTTCCAGTAAAGGAGAGGATAGAAGATGAGAAATCAGAGACAGAAAATAAGAAGAAGAACAAAGCTAAGAAATAAAGAGAAAAACAATATAGCTAATAACTTCCCCCAAAATCCCCCTTATCTAGAATAATGAAGAAAACAATAAATAACCATAGTTCACCCTAAAATCCCCTCTATTTCGTAAAACCTATACGTTGCAGGCCGTCCAGTACAGATTAATAGTAACATAGGCCCTATTTCGCACCGTTATTGAGATACAGCGACTTAGTGGCCAAAAATCACAAATTTTTTTCCACCCCCCTCTCATTTAGTGCCCTTGATCTGGGTGACCGCCTTCGAATTTATGGAAATGCTTTACGGTTCCTGAAACTAGAGACCTTCCAGCCAGCAGACGGTGAAAATTTGGTAATCCTAGCTTGCACCATTTTTGACTGATCCACTTGTATGACATATGGATAGACAGACAGACAGACAGACGGACAGACGAATGGACGGAAGAACAGAACTGTGACGGCTAAGACGCGCTGAATACAGTAGCTGCTTTTACGTGTAAAAATGCCAAAAAATCTGGAGTACAGATAATACAAATCACAATAACACAATTAGCACTTATCGACACATATAAGCAGTTCTAAACAAAGAGAAAGACAAAGAGAGCTAAATAGATATAGAGTTAGACAGACAAATGAATATAATTCCAAAATTAAATGCCAAAACGCTTGAACGCCAAAATAAAGGGTTTTATGGATTTTTTTGGCGATTTCGGGCTGCAACACATGCAAAAAATGCAAAGTGCATTGATTACGTGCTCATCTGCAATATTCACAATTCACTGTGGTACAAAATTTTTATTCTTAATATATTTTAACTTTCAAACTCTTTTGTACTGATGATACAATTTCAACAGTCATCTTTCGACAATGGGAATCTGCACTATAATACACAAAATAACAAATTCTATGTCAGCTCCACTGTAATTAACTCGATTAATAAGCCAAAGATCAACATTAATCCACTACTGGAGGTTTGTATCAATCCTATTTACTTAGTTATTTATCACATAATTACTTGAGTTTTTATGCGCGAAAGCAGCTACTGCTTTCAGCGCATCTTAGCCATCGCAATTCTGTCTGTCCGTCCGTCTGTCAGTCACACAAGGTAGATCAAAAATGCAAGCTAGGATCACCAAATCTTCACCGTCGACTGCCTGGAAGACTCTAGTTTCAGGAACCGTAAAACATTTCCATAAATTTGAGGGGGTCAGCGCGAACGAGGGCGCTAAATGAGAGGAGGGTGGGCAAAATTTGCGATTTTTGACCAATAAGTCGATGTATCTCAGTAACAGTGCAAAATAGGGCCTAAGTTACTAAAAAATACTATTAATCACTAATAAGAAGTCATACACTGGCTCTCAATTGGCGCCGAACTCAATGACCTTGAACGCCAAAATAAAGGGTTTTATGGATTTTTTTGGCGATTTCGGGCTGCAACACAAGTCTATATCATTCACAAGGTGGCGCCATGCTACTATCGTTATGCAATCCAGAGAGAGAATTTGGTATCTGTATATTAAGTTAGCATGAACATCCCAATTTTCAGCTAAACTACTGAACCAGAACTGCTACTGCTATAGGCTTTCGCGCATCTCGTGAGCATTAGCTCAAATTTCTTGTTTAGCTACTTGCAGAGTAAGCAAGTAATAAATTATCTGCATAGCACATACAGCTCAATTCTGATTAAAACGTACCTGTCTCAATTACGTCGAGATAAAGATGCCTCTGCCCACTGAATTCATATTATTGTCATATTCATAACTGCAACACACATAATGCACAATGATAAGCCTACCAACCGAATTTATGTCAACAAGTAACAATATATATTAATTGTGAAAATTATCAACTGAAAACAAAACTAGCAGGTATGTGTGATGGGATTCTCAAGGACAGTCCTTGACCTCAAGGACAGCTCAAGGACAAAAAGTCATGACCTTGGTCTGGCCTTGGCTCCAGAATTGGCCTTGCCCTCGATGCCTTGTAATAGAATGTGCTTTGTGCAATGAGTTTTTGGTATTTACAATACAATTCAATACAATACAATACAATGCAATACAAAGTTTGCACTTAAAAACTGACAAACAAAAACTGACAGCTTAATTCAGCACAAAAACTAAAAAGACGTAAAATTTTGTAAAGAAAAAAAAAGAAATGAGAAATACTAAGACAGAAGTACAGCTATAATGAAAAAACTTAAAAAGATCCAGAAACTAACCAAGATCAGAAAAAATCTAAAAAGGAGAGAAATAATGAAAACTAAAACTAGAAAAAAACTGAAATGAGCAAGACTTAATAAAAACTATTCATGAGCAAGTCCAAATAGCCATGGAGTCAGTCTGGGGGAGGGGGGAAAGGCGTAGCATATTTGTATGACATATCCAATCAAACATTAAAACTGTTTCTCTGAGCACTGTTATGGTCCTCCAATATGGTTTAACTAAGTTTAAGCAGGCTTTTGATGCACACCACAAAACTGTCATACTTAATTTACTTACTGACTTATTTAGTAGCCTTAGCTCTAGCCTTGAAAACCAGTGGTCTGGCCTTGGCTTGGCCTTAATGGCTTCGAAGTCCACTTTCTTGGCTTTGGCCAATAGCTTTGGCCAAAAGATAACTGACCTTGGCCTTTAAAATGCTGTCCTTGAACCCATGCCTGAAAAAGACACCCTATCTCATTTTCACAAAACTCTTCATGTCCAATTTTATTACAGTAAACAAAATTTATAATCAACACAGTTCACAATGGCAAAGTTCTAACAATTTATTTATTATTAAAATTATTATCCATAATCAAAACTGACCAAAGTTTTAAAAGTTTCTCTTCTATAAAACGCATGTGATAATTATAATAACAGAATAACAAGCATCACAATTCAACATTCTTTACCAGTTGTAAACTTCAATCGTGTTTCCAAGTTAAGAATTCAGCTGTGTTGTCGATAATTCCAACCCGAGTCTCGCCTGAAAAAATGCCAAACAATAGCACTGCCTTTTACAACTAACTGATCTATATTAACCATAACACAGTGAAGCAATACTACAATCTAAACCCAAACATTATATAAACCCAATGCATATACCTAAATTGCTCATGCTTATCTTAACAATTTGCCATTATTTTTTTCCAATATTCTGAATAATCAAAACTGCTTGAAAAACAATGCCAGAATTTTCATCACAAATATACACATTTTCGAACATAAATCTTAAAATGCTCAGTGTAGCTGGCAGAAAAGATTACTGGCTGAAAAATGAAATCATGGTTTACAGATATACCAGTCTTGAAGTTTGTGAATACTAGCTTAATAACTGTCTCTATGCAGCAACCGGAAACCCATTACTGGCTCTTATTTTCAACATTAAACTACAGAAATTAATAAGTATTGTTCAGAAATTAACAGCCACAAGCGAGACAGTCACAAACTGGCTGTTTACAACAAAGCAGACATGTGCCACGTTTGGCCCAACGTGCGCGACCGTCTTTCTTGCCTTGTCAATAAGAGCCATTGTTCCCTGCCAGTAACCAGCGTCAACCGACCGATTCGCACACCAAACTAGTCTATAACGGCTTATCAGACTGTAAAATGCTGCTATTTCAAATCCCCCAGGTACTAGACGTGCGAAAATTTGCTTCACATACGGCCGAAATTGAGAAGGTTACCGGAAACGCATCACCAATAGCAAGCAGCACCACAGCTGGGCACGTTCGTTAGACCCCTAACAAGCGCCATTTGCGCAGCAAAACTAACAATTTTCCGCTTTCTAGTACCGCTGTTTCTGCTCCGACGATCTAAATACGTACTATCAGATATCCTTGTCTAGAAAAATGGACTCTGTAGAGGGCGATTTGTCTGTACAGAGCGAAGGACAGACGGCCAACAGACCTGTCTTGCTGTTCTGCTGTCAAGACAGCGAAGTTGGTCGTTTTGCGCGCATCAATGTCCACCAAGCTATCGCCACCAGTTCCAGTGTTCCTATTCGGTTTTCGCTGCCGACAAATGTCGTTCAAATGCAGAAAAATGACGATTAATTCGACGAAAATGCACCAGTATTGCTCTGCTGCGTGCACCCCACTACAATCTGCGTGCGTACTGTGCTTGCTTGCTGCTTGCTGCGATAGGCTAGACAATCGTGTAAGCCAGACTTGAGCGAAATTAGAAATTATCAAACCGTATTTATTCGTCGCAGTTCGACGTCAGACATCCGATTTTCAACAAATAATTACGACAGAATTACGCTTTATGCTCTGCTTGCTATGACATGTGCCAAACAAAAAGGACAACTTCTCTCACGATAAAATTTTCTCTTTGCTATAGTAAGCAATCGTCGCCCCAGCTATGGCTGCCCCACCACTCATTGTGCCGACATTCGCACAAAAAACGTCTGTTTGTTCGCAACGTTAATACCGTCACGAATTTGCTACGTAGCACCGGATACTTGGGGACAGAACGGTGATAATTAATGCACTAAAGCACGTGGAAAAACAAAGGCGAACTTTTTGTTGCGCGCATTTGTGGCCGTGCCATTGTGGCGCCATCTGCCGAATGAGACTGGAATGGATCACGCAATATCAAGAACGCCTTAATCATGACGTGTGCCACATTCAATAGTTTATAATACAACTCAGTGTGTCTTAATCCTTTATTGTGCGACCAAAATGTCATTCTTTCTCTGCGTGCAAATTAAAACGCAGACAGGCTGAGGTCACAGTCACTGTACCTGTTTACGCTTGCTGCTGGCATGTTTGTGACCCAATTCAGTAAGTAACGGAAAGTAGATGCAGGGGCATGCTATTCTCTTGTATTTGCGATCTCACATAAAAGCTGACCATAAAAAATGTAAAAGCCTACAAGTGCGTAACCCATATTGATTATGGTAGCGCCAAATTTAACGAAAAAATAGCTAATACGCGTCACAGTAATTTTTATTGATGGTTACAGCTTGATAGTTGAAGTGACATCGTCATGGTTTTTTATTGACACACAGCTTCATGTTTGCTTCATCGTGTAAACACCGTATTAACGAAACGCTGTCTCGAAAGTGAACGCTAGTATAACAGACATCGCACGTGGTCATTAATGCTAAGTGATATACCGGCCAGGTAGGCCCTAAACAGCTATATACAGAGTAAATGAACAAGGAAGATATGGGACGCAGGTTTTGCAAATATTTCTCACAATAAAAAACGCATTGCTCGGGAAGACACGCTACAGCATACAGTTGCTGCAACGTACTGATCGACCTTCGAGGTCATTCAAGCTGAATGATTTGCGACTTCCTATTAGTCATTAATAGTAACTGGCAGCAGAATGGAATGATTAATCTCACTGGTTAGTTCTATCAGCCTTACAACGTAAAAGTTGTAAAGACTATCAAAAATGCCGTTTGAGGAATTTATGTTACCGTTTGACGGATTTAAATGTTAAATTAATATACTAATTTTTCACTTTTCTTTTGTGGAAATATTCATTGTCAAAAAACCGGTGTTTCGTTTGTCACTAATCAGTTGTGCATTGTTAATCAACGTTTGCACATTCCAATAATAAACACAAGGATTAAAAGACTGCCGATTATAATGCCAAATCAGAACAGCAGTTGCGCGATTTCATCTTATTTCGTGACGTGTTATCGTCGGTAGCGCCGTCTGGCGAACCGTTTTATGCCAATGGCATAGGCTACCTGCAAGATGCGACGTCGAACTTGCTAGTGTTAACTTTTAAATTTTTTTTTCATCTCTGTCAGATTGTACTCAGACAAAATCCGGTGTTTTGTCTGTCACTAATCTGTGTGTTGCTAATAAAGCGTTTACTCATAATAATATGTGTATATTACGATTAAAAATTGACGCTTTTAGGCTTATAAGCAAAATTAATATCAGAACAGCAGTGAACTAATTTCATCTCATTTTACAGTGTGCTTTACATCTGTGGCGCCTGCTGGTGAAGCGCTTTAACGCGAGTTGTTCTGACAACGTAATGCTTCATTATCAAACTTTTCCTTATTCGTTATTTTTTTCTTAGCCTTACAACAAAAGCAAAAGCTGTAAGGACTTTGAAAAATATACGAAAACCGTCTTCGAATTGGTTACTGCTTAATTTTTTCATTTTTAATTTTAACACTCTTCACTCAACCAAAAACCGGTGTTTCGTCTGGCAATATTCAAAATGTGCTGTCTCTAGCATCGATAATAAAAATTTTCAGAGTGTAACAAGTGTGAATGATGACTAATATTTATAGTAATTTTATGTCAATATTTAGATCAGCAGTAGACTAAATTTTATATCTTATTCCACTCCGCAGTGGTTTACATGAGTGCCGCTACCTATCGCCAATTTTTACGCGCGAAAGCAGAATGCTTCCCGCGTCTTTGCCATCGTCTGGGCGTCTGTCTGTCCGTCCGTCCGTCCGTCCGTCTGTCACACTCGTGATCTGCGTATCAAAACGGTGCAAGCTAGGATCACGAAATCTTCACTGTGGGCTGCCCCAATTCAAAAAGATCTATATAGTTTATCGTGACAATATTTCGTGCCACGTTTTGCACATTGTAGTAAATTTAAATGACGACTAATAATTAGCAATTATATGCCGACACATTAAAAGAGCAATTTTATCTCTTTTCATAATGTGCTTTGCGTCACTTCCGCCATCTAGCGAACTGTTTCAAAAGCAAGTTTTTCTGACAACATAAGGCCCAAGTCAGAGCACCGAGAAATTGCCGAAGATTATTATAGTTTCTATTCGGCAAATGTGTACTGTACCGGAACCGGAGATAGATCGGAGTATGTGGAAAAAAGTGATTAGATTATTAGTATAATTTATTACATCATGATACGGATATAGAGGGACTTTTAGTGCCTGCATCCGTTTATCTCCATTACTGATTACTGATTACTGA
>Ga0209367_1003617_pt1 | contig 21075 bp, 14 predicted proteins | sample WorMetLIZISLAND2_FD_187412 | JGI IMG/M metagenome (GOLD analysis project Ga0209367, IMG submission 187412) | Marine gutless worms symbiont microbial communities from Max Planck institute for Marine Microbiology, Germany - Olavius geniculatus... ...
CGTTACGACAAGCTGTTGAGGCTAAGATTGAGCAGCAGCTGGTTCCCGGCGGATGGCGTAGTGCCAACGGTGGGTAGGATTGAATTGTGGTCGTTCCGGAGGAGGCCAAAATTGCTACCGGTGCCGAAGAAGATATAGAGGAAAACATCGAGGGTGACAAGAAAGATAAGAGCAATGCAGAGAGCAGCTTGAGCGTGAGGGGTCTGGTGCAGCGATGTCATGTCCCGCAATTGCATCTTCTGCTTGGGTGTTGAGATGATTGATGGTGTTGCGGTCGTTGATGATGTTGATTCCAGGCCACAGAACCATTCCATGAACCTCCGCACGTAGCGGTACTTCGACGTAGCGTCGTTCTGTTGCACCGACTTGATTTCCGACTCGTTAAGATTCTTGTCGAAGCTAATCATCGCCACTGTGGCTAACAGACAAGCAGCATACAACAATTAAAGGGTTCCGTGCAATAACCGGGTAAGTGCGCTTACACAGATTTCAGGAAAAAATGTTTAAAGTTTGGGAGTGAATTCAGTTAATTTTCTTTATATGGTCACAATATCGTACTTCCAGCACAAAACTGATAAAACATAAAAATTGTGAAAACAAGGTAATATACACCGTGTCTCAGAAAAAAAACACTCAAAATTGTTTTTGTCATAATTTTGTCAAATGTTTACTAACTTCAATAATTTTTGGCACGTTGATGGCTAAGACGATGAAATTATGTAAGGTGCATTCATTTTCCACCTCAAATAATTTATGTCAATGCACTACCATGTGAAACAGATGCTCAAAATTGTTGCATAATCCTGAGTTGTTGTCTCAAATAAATGCTGTAACGAGTTAATTAGGCACAAAATACACTAAAATGTAAACTATTTAACACAATTATAAGTTTTTGTAACAACTTGCTTGCAAATTAGAATTTATGCTAAAGTGTGCTCTGCATACAAAGACGCAATGGCTTAGATGCAATGCCAATGGCTGATAGCAGAATCAACGATCGACTGATCAAATGCATTCACTCATTGATTAGACATGTTTTAAGCTCATCAGCCAGCTATTTCGTTATCTGCTGTTTTCAGCATAAAATATTTAATACCTAAAAGTTATTAAACCGCATTGCACCCTCTCGAATTAATGATGCAAAGGTGAGCCATCTGATATAAATAATCACCGCGTAATGTAACAATCTGGAGCATCTGTGTTTCTCATGGTAGTGTGTTGACATAAATTAGGTGAGGTGGTAAATGAGTGCACCGTACATAATAATATCATCTAGGCCATCTTTATGCCAAAAAATATCGAAGTTGGTGGAAATTTGACAAAGTTATGCCAAAAACAATTCTGACTGTTTTTTTGAGACACAGTGTAATATAATATTAGATGTCTCCTTTATCACAAAATCACCACCATTTCACAAAATCTAGCATGGAATTCAACACTAAACAGAACTCTTTAATTTAATTACAGCTGGTAAAAATCAGAAGATGTTCTCAAATAGTTGAACAGTTAAGTTTACAAGAACAGACCAATGATTAATCATGAGTTTTGATAGTCCAAGAGCGGACTGTACATTTTTGTTCAGGATTTCTTAGGCCAAGTAAACAGCCGTCAGAATAAAAACTCACAAATGCACTCAGCAAAATTCACAAGTGTTTGTTTTATTAAGTTTTATACACAGAGCAAAATGTTACGAAGAAAAAAATAGACAACGTTGTCACAGCGAATTAAATGATTACTACGATGTTGATGAAAGACGGTAGTTTGACTTTGCAGGTGACGTCGTTGGTCGCATCAATGAAGTTAATTAACGCCGGGCCGGGTTAGTACTTGGATGGGTGACTGCTGGCAGGTGAGTAAACCATCTCGGCATAAAACCAACCACCCAGGTCAACTCAGCCTGGCCATCCCTCCGTGGGTGAGCGCAATGATTACCAGCGAAAGCTGGGAAGTAAACAGGCACACTGGGTGATGCTGCCACATTAGCCCCGTATCCGTGGTCACCACCTCGCAGTGTAAACTGGTGTCTGGCTGAGGGCTGAAAAATCGCCGACCTATGAACCTTGTGGCTCGGGAAAGACTTTACTTTTTACGATGACGACGACAACGCTGATCACATAACATACATTCCGGTCTGACTCCACTGCCACTGGAGTGACGACATTTTTCATCCTCACCCAGTCCAGCAGCACCAGCCGTACCACCAGCGGTCAATGAGCCGTTCTTCACCAGTAGACTCAGCTCCAGACGCTTGCCATGTGACGTCGATACTACCGTCTCCGCAACCTGCGTGGAAAAAGATGCCAACGATTACGATAGAGCGACGACAGAAGCCACATCGAGTGGACATAATACTGCGGGTCAAAAACCTGCATCGTAAAAGCTGCTCATAATCAGGGCCAAATTTAGACAAATGGAGACCCTGGGACATGGTCAGACATGCAGACATCCCCTACCTAGAACTAAAATATAAATAGAAATTTTTAAAAATTAAATTAAAAAATAAAAACTCCGCTGGTCTGCTTTCACCAGATAGGGCATAAGCAGATACTGGGTGAGATGGGACTTAAACAGTCATTTAATAGCCAGTTATGTCAGAAACATTCCCACCAAAAATTATTAAAACCTGGTAATCCTTCTTCAAGTTACAATCGATAATGTTCGGCATGTTTGTTTTACATTTTTTGTTCATTTCTGTTCATTCAACACATATTTTGCTTGGTCTGCTTTCCCCAGGTAGTGCAGAAGCAAACGTTGGGTGAAGTAGGAAAGTGAACAGTCATTTAATGGCAATTTATGTCAGAAATAGTTGCATCAGAAATAATCAAAATCTGATAATCATTCTTCAAGTTACAGTCAAAAATGTTGTGTGCCAAAAATTATTAAATCTGGTGGAGATTTGATGAAGTTCTGACAAGAACAAGTTGGGAATTTTTTTGGCCCACCCTGTAGTAAAATTCTGTGCGGAAAATGGTGCTACTAGTTTTGATACAGCAGCGAGACTCGCAGTATATAATGATTGTCATTCACCTCATTATCCATGGCTCCATTCATCTTCATCATCACTTTTTCATCGCAGATCACTCCATGCAATGGCGGGTCGTGGCGCGTCCAGAACGTCGTACGAACCATCTGAATCATCAAAAACTAATGTTAAAGGTGTGCATAGCTATTCACAGAAACGCTTCTCAGAGCTCAAGAGCATCACCTGCCACATGGGATCACACAGTGCTACCCACCACCCAATACAGGTGAATGTGCCCTGCCACAACCCCAGCCAGACAGGTCGATACTTGATTTACCTAGCCTGGAGGGATGGAAGGCTGAGTTGACCTTGTTGTTGGAGATGCTTTACATGTCTGTAGACAGTCAGCTTGACAGCGACCTGATCGAGAGCCGAGCTCATGACCTTTGGATAGCAAGTCCAATACCCTAACACTAATTATGTTGCCATCCACCTTAGATAACAAATCTCTTTTTCTCACTACTACACTGTGTCTCAAAGAAACGTCCCACTTTGTAATTGTCCATATCTTCTACAAATACTAACCGGTTATGAAATTTTTTTCATTGGCACACTCCTCGGAGAATTGGCAATAAGGTGGTTACTGAATATCTCACCGCACCATAACTGCGTCTCTACATTACCTGGTAAAATATAAAGCAAGAATAAACTAACAATAATAGGCAACAGGCGTGTTGGGAGATGAATGACACTTCACATCAAAATCGCGATGAGTGATCTGTACAGTGATACACTGTATTAGACCTGTTTTTGTGTATATTTAATGTGTTAAATGGTGTGTTTGTTTCTGGCATTTGTCGTTTACTAGGTCTGCCAGTTCATCCACAGTGGGACTGTTCTCCTCAGTATCAGCATGCTTCAGTCTGGCGTTTTGATGCCTTTGGTCGGTGCTTCCTGTTTTCCAAATCTTTTCAATCATGTGTCCAGTTCTTCTCTTTTGCTGTTTATCCTTAAATATTTCGCTAGAATTCTCCACGAACTGCAGTTTTTGAACTCGTATAAGTTCATAGGCAGAGCGTTGTCCTTATTGCTAAAAGCATGTTGTGTTACTGGTGTATCATCGCTGCAACAGAACCTATTATTTAAAATAATAACCTCTGCTTTTATTTAGGAAATACAAGAAATGTATCAAAAACTAAACATTGTTTACTATATGAAAATTAGTGAAAAATTGTCTCGAAAGATAGGTTTTGCATACGTGTTACTGAAATTTTTGTGACTTTTGACAACTAAAGTTTCACATGGTAGTGTAGCGACGCAGTTATGGTGTGGCAGAACGTTTAATAACCAAATGACTGCTACTTGTCCACAGAGTTTGCCAATGAAAAAATTTTGTAAATCGGTCAATATTTGGCGAAGATATGGACAATCACAAAGTGGGACGTTTTATGAGAAACAGTATAGTACATGTAACAATGGATTAAGAATTTTTATATCTCATGCTTATATATTCACATTTTACTTACTAACTTTATTACCCTGCTTCATTGGCAAATTTTGTAGAAAGGACTGCCTTGTCATCAGATTTTGACAATGTTCCCATTATTGTAACTGCACGGAAACTATGACAGAAAAAATTACAGAAAAATTCAAATGCAACATGTTAACCAAAATAGCAAAATAATTTCTTGAATACAACTAACATATAAAATCTAGACTATAAAGCAAGGATAAAATGTAAGAAACAAAAACAGCAAATGCAGAAAAAGCTTAATGAAAGCAAAGCAGTGAGTTTTGTAAAAGATTAATAGAACTATGTCTGAAAATGTGCCACATATATTTTAAACACCTCCATGAAGCATTAGCCAATTTTAACAATTTTATTGCATGCAACATTGCAAAGAAACTTGGCATAATTGACTGTAGTTTTCCCCACCCACCTCACCTAAATATCGTTGCTACACTACCTTGTAAAATGCCAAAGTCGTAATTTGGCCATTTACAATAACGAATTCATACTGGTTAGCGTAAGCACTGTTTCTGTATGGAGTTGTTAAAAAAATGACACATTTTTAAAATGCGAAACTGCGTAGACCTTGTGTGCTTCCGGTGGTTTGCCGGCATAACTGATGATAACAACTGACACTCCGGTGAGGACAAATAGCATGAGAGCAAAGTACATGTAGTGAACCCGGCTTATGATGACGGGCCGCTGATCAATTTCTCCACAGCCTGACTCAGGGTAGACAAAATCCATTGTCATACGCACCGCGCCCACTGTCAGACCTATCATCAGGCTCCAGAATGCACCCTACACCAGCACGTAACATAAAAACAATTTCCATTCACCGCGACGACATCTATTGGCAAACAGAACACATTCCAAGTAAGACAACGGATGTAGCTGAAATGTCAAAAAATTGTGCTAAATGAATTTTGTAATCCGATAAATTTTAACACCAGGCAGCATCTTATTAGTCTCTGTTTCAACATGAGTTTGTTCAAAGATAACCTAGATATCATTTCACAAAGCTGATAAGTTGCACAATGCACAGCCAGAAGGCAAACAGCAGCTATTGGTGGAGCCAAATAAGCACTGATTACAACTACAACAATACTACTACAACAACTACAAATACTACTATTAGTGTGGTTTACCCGTTCGTTGGCGCGAGGCCAGAGCACAGCCAAAAGGTAAACGGCAGCAATTGGGGGGGCAAGATAAGCGCTGATTGCCTGAATGTAGAAATACAGCTGGGCTCCTTGCATGCCTTGGATCACCGGTATCCACGATATGCCAATTACCACCATCACACAGACGAATATACTGCACAAATGACATATACACAGGGTGTCACTGAACACATGATAATCAGAGTGAAACAGAAACAACAGCCATTATACGTATGGTGCTAATGTATGAATGGAATCCACGATATACCAATCACCACCATGACGCAGATGAATATACACTGCACACATCGTATATATACAGGGTGCCATTATAACAACAGACACACACAATGCAGAGGGTGTAATAGAACCAACACATATGATACACTACAGGGCGAAACAGAAACAACAGGAGTGATGTATACAGTTCCTCGTATGACTGGAATCCACAATATACCTATCACCATCATGATACAGCCAAATATACTGCACACATCATATATAAAGGGTGCCATTAAAACACAAAATATATATATACACAGTGTCACTGAAACACAAGATATACAGGGTGTCACAGAAACAACAGCCTTGTATGACTAGAATCCACAAAATACCTATCAGCTATCAGTACCATTACACAAACGAATACATGGCACAAACAACATATATACATGGTGTCACAGAAACAACAGCTGTGATGTACACGATGCCTTGTACAACTGTAATGCACACACAAACATAATATATACAGGGTGTCACTGAACCAACAGACATGAAGTCATGCACAATGCACAGGGTGCAGCAAAAACAACAGCATAATTGTACATTGTGACACAGGATAGACTCATATTGCAACTAATCGGAAAAAATGTGACAAAGTGAGTGAGTAAGCGAGCTTCAAGTGAGGCTCAACACATTATAAGCCACTTCAGACACATGTCTTTGCACTGATACTGACAATAAAAATCCACAAAACTAGAAATTTGGGGCAACGCCCAACGTGAGGCCACCCGGCGCTGTAAGTCTTATTGGGAGAGTCCTGATCCGCAACTACTAATTCATCAAGCTGTCAATCATAAACGTGGTAAAATGTTCCTCTCTTCAAAACGTATTCACTGAAATTTGACATCAATTTCTTCCACATAAAAGTAATTCTTCCTCCCAATTCTAGTTTTGATCGACTGTACAGTTTCAGAGGAAAAACAGCGCATAAAATTAAAAAAATAAAGTAAAAGAAACAAAGAAAAAACATAAGAAATCAATCATCCCATCACTACGTATGGGCAGCCTAAAAAAGTAAATAACAACATTTACCTATCTATACACACTCAAAGCATAAAATAAACTTTCATAGAAATATCCATATCAAACAGAATATTGAAAACATCTATCTGAAAATCTCGACTCCAAGAAAGACAGAAAACAAAGCACACAGCTGAAAGTTTACCGGCCGACAATCATAAGTTCACGGTTGCAGGCCTTGACACGGAAGTACTGGTAGATATCTATGGTAAACAGTGTACTGGCACTGTTGAATATCGAGGTCAGGTCACTCATCAATGCAGCCAGCATCACTGACAACATTATACCTTTCAGTCCTACATAAAAACAAAGAAATTAGGTCAGGTCACAGAGATAACAATACCAAGGTCATATCACACTAATGAGGTCAGTCGATACTGGCGCTGTTGAATATCGAGATCAGTCACTCATAAGTGCAGCCAACAGCAATGACAACATTATACCCTTTAGTCCTAGACACAACAGAGAAATTAGGTCGGGTCAGATCTCATCAGTGAGGTCGAGTCACGTTACACAGAACTTAGCTTGAGCCAACTGGCTTGAGCCACAGATGCTCCTAAACTGAGTGCATTACACACTACATTCATTCACCATCACCATTTATTACTACTCAACCCGTAAGATATGCATTTTACGATCCCAGTGAGGGTAGAAGGGTGAGTTAATCTAAAGGGCTGATTACGTACCTAAATGAATTACCCACAGACTGCCATCCAAGTACTATCCGGGCCCGGTGTTAAAGAAACTTACAAAGGGTCAAACAAATGTCATAAAGGTTAAATATGGTGAATAGCTTTTTTTATAGAAAACCCATATCAGAGCTACGGAGCATCACCTGCCATAGGGATCACACAGTGTCACCTGCCACCAGACACAGACGAACACGCCCCACTTTAACCCCAGCCAGATAGGCCGGTACTCGATTTACCTACCCCGAAAGAATAGAAGGCTGAGTTGACCTAGGTGGCTGGTTACATACAGGGACGGTTTACATGCTCGCAGGCAGTCACCCACCCATCCAAGTACTAACTCGGCCCGATGTAACACAACTTTGTTGATCGAACACAACACGTTACCGCTACACCATGCCACACCAACAATACAGCTCGTATCAATTTTCCACACAAAACACCAATCGTTGCATAAATCTGTATAATTTCTGGTAATGACGATAATAATAACTGTACATACCAGAAGGCATAAGTTCAAGCACAAGCTTGGGGTAAGCAATGTTGCTGCAGCCTCGCTCATTCTGACAGACTTCAAAGCACACGGCCGGGTCCGAGCATGCCACCTCATCTGTTATGACATGCATCATCAATTATCATACAAAGAAAAAAATTAAATAGTAAAAACATGTTTAAAACGTAGCAATCCAGCATCCCTATACTAAACTGTAAAATACCTAACTTTGGACATTCACAATTCCCCTTCTGTACATTGTTTTTGTCACCAACTCAAAACTTTTTTCTATAACCTAGCTTTTGAGCCCATCCATTTGTGGTTCAGATTTGGCTCGTTTTCTCATCGACGTTGCATGCTAATGCTATACAAATTAACTTACTTACTTATATTTAGCTTCACTAAAGGACAGAGGTAGTGCAATTATTAGTCCGCCCAAAAACAACAGTTTTCAGAAGGACTTATGTTTTGCTGCAGATGTTTTTTTAATTCCAATGTGAGATCTCCGAGATGCGTTGGTGGATCGGTGCGAAATTTTGCACGGTGGTCAGTATTAGGCCGCAATTTATAACGCCAATCCAAAATTTTGGCGGCCTACCCCCAAAAAATTTTAGGGGCCAAAAACATGCAAAATTTAGCCCAATTTCAGACGACTTCAAAGTTTGGCGGCAAGTACTTTTGGAACAGATAAAGATATTCAAAATCGGTCAAGTACTCGATCAACGGGATTCCTCCCACGTTAGGCGAATCAAGTCCAGTGAACTTTGGTACAGTAACCTTGGAGATCTGGATGTGAAGTTGTACCCACCTAAAGCGCCTTTTTCGGAAAACCTTCGGTGCTGCACCCCCAAATTTTTACACGTGCTAGAGAATGGCCAAGTCTTACTAGCGATCCCCCAACAGGGATGGGAACCTCCCTTACAATTTTTTTTCAAAGAGGGGTCAAAAATTGGCTTAAAATTTAGCATAACCGTACCTATAACTTTGGCGGTAGTGGAAGTAGCACCATGATACTTTGCCACATGGGCAAAACCACTTATGCAAAATTTTTTGGGGGCCTGCACCCAGAAATTTGGGAAGGCCAAAAAGTCAAAAATTTGACCCGATATTGGACAACTTTCGAGTTTGACCGCGAATATCTTAAAAACAGATCGAGATATCAAAAGTCGGAAACAAACTTGATCGACAATGATCCCCGCTGGGTTCAGCAAAAAAAATCAGTGAACTTAAGTCCACTAACAAAAAAGTTGCAGACGCGGGTGTTGACCCACCCTAAGTTGACAATCCGCCTTTCGCATATGGTAATGCATTGACTTCGGACCACGTGACTTTGCTGCCAAGGAAATTTCAACCCCCTCAATTAACCCCCAAAAATCAGACTTAGGGCGCCGGGCGGACTCACGTTGGGCTTTGCCCCAAATTTCTAGTTTGCATCTGTTACAATTTCCATCACATTGCTCAATGGTTTAAATGGACTTGGGTGAAATTTCGCTGTCAGGTAGAAATGTGAGAATGAGTTGATCAAGAGGTCAAAAAAATCAAAATCCAAGAAACCCCTTCTTCTGTTTTGCCCAAGTGTTTCAAATTCATAATGTCTTGTCTAAATGGCAGCATAAACTAATCTGAGTACATGTAATCTCCATGGAGATATGTTCTCTCTCTAAAAGTTCATAGTTCTCGATAACGCCAGTTTAATATTTGGCAGTTTTCAAGACTTTTCCGTCACCCTTGTCAAGACTTTCTCAGCCTGGCAAATTCTACAATTAAATTTCACCAGGCACAGAAGAGAACTGGGAAACAAAACTGGACAACCAGACAAATGAAAGCAGCATAAAACGGTCCTAAAAAGTTCCTTATATCCATAACACATTGCTCAATGTGGCGACATCTAGCAACAAACCAAACTGTTACAAGAAAGATAGCAGCAACTGCTGAAACATACGCAAATCAGCAAATAAAACTTTGATAAATTTATATTACTGATATATCACAACACGAAGATTACCAGTGAACAGAACGCGACTGATCATCCCGGGTATTACGAGCAGAAATATCGGCAGAAGTTTGAGATATCCGGCAAACAGAGTACCACCTTGAGCATGGGAAATACTACGAGCAGCCAGTGTGCGCTGTACCATCATCTGAAACATGCCAGCCAATCACATCGCTCTAACATCCCACACAGCCACAAGGCCACGCCCATACAGCCCAGACCAGTCAGTGTGGGCTGCATGGGCGTGGCCTATCAGATTTTGATACATATACGGTAGTCATACTGCAGTTTTGGGCTGCGGATGGACACTTTACTAAATAATTAACAAATTAATTGGTAGCAAAAGAATTTCATAGACCAATAAAAGCAAATACCAATAACACATATTAATTATCGAATGCAACAACTGCTTGAAAGTTAATATAAAACTACACCAACTAAGTTAAAACAGACCGACCTCTCGACGAAATATGCTTAATACTCTCCAAGATTAATTCATCACTTTCATATAAAATTTAAAAACAGATGTCCGGATATTTTGAACTATGCTTCAGCCAATCAGTAAAGGTTGTTCCTGGCCAAGGGGCAGATATCCTCTTAACTAATACAGCCTGAAAAAATGTATCGAAATTCAGCAGCCTAACTTCCAGGTTAACGATCAAGTAACCTGCCTAAAAACTGAACTTGGTTTCAAGCCAAGTGTAATGCTTGAATAGATCACGAGCACAGAAACATAGCTTTTTGTATAGCTTCAAATTACCAATTTGAGATTTATTTGGTCAAAATGCTTGGCTAAAAGTGAGTGAGCTGCCACAATATTTTGCAGTGACTTTGAAAAAATAAACCAAATTTCCCTGAAATCAACTACCTGCAAGAATTTAGCTGTTGCTGGTCACAGTATGAAAATAATTTCAAAATTCCCACAGTTCCATTAGTTTCTGGTATCTGTCCTTCAAAATCGTTTCAAAATGTTGCGAGTTGATCTTGTAGTTCAGTCAGTTGCTTGGAACTCGATGAATCCACAGATTAGCAATTCAGTGTAACAACGCCTCAACTGCAAATCTGTGGAGTTTCTGAGTTGCAGGCAACCAACCAACAAAGCTACAAGCTCAAGAAATCATGCACATGCAAAGTGTTCCTCAAAAGAATGACAGAGTAACTGATAGCTGATAGATATGTGCTTTTAACGAACAAACGTAATTAAAAAAATTTTTTAATAGTATCCATGCACGCAGCCTGCGAAACGAACGTTATCAATAACTTAAAGCTGAGCCATTGCTATTTAATGCTGCCATTTAATAACCAATTTTAACATTTAATTACAGCAGCCATGCCATAGTTTTTGTTAGTCTGTCAAAATACACACCACACTATCACATGTAAACATTAGATACAATGGTGGGATTTATTCTGTGATTAATCAACATATTTGATAAAATATAACAAATTATTCCATGCTTAGACAACAGTTTAAATATTGTGGAACATTTGAGAACATAATTGGCCAGTTATGTGTGATGATTCAAGCACAAAAAGCACATGCCAAACTATCACTGAATCAGCAATAAATGATATACACTGTGTCTCAAAAAAACATCCCCGACATTTTCAACTGAACTTGACAAGCAATTATCAGAGTCTGACGATTTTTGTAACAAATATTCTTGACACAACTTGCGATCAAAGGACTAATCAGTTTCCCACCTCACCAAACACTTGTTTCTGCACTACCTGGGGAAAACATAACCAGCAAAATATCACTTTTTTATCCAATGCGATATGATTGCTTAATTAACATAACACGTATAAAAACACATTTTGTTCACATTTCTGACAATTTGGCTGACATTTCATCCAGTAGTCCATTTTTCAACTGCCTGCAGTGAAATTGCTTTAAGTGTTAGCCCACTATGTAAACACAGGCAAATAGATGCCTTCTCAATTCATTGACAGCAGTATCGATAATGTTCTGCTCCAGACAAATCCAGGCTTTACTAGTCGCTTTTTGATTTCACAAACATTCCTGAACTTTATCTGGTAGACACACAGACCGCATGAGAGTCAAACCTTGTAATACACTGGCCCACAGATTAGGATAGATGGAATTTATCAATGTTTTTTCATTCATTTTAACATTTTGTCTGCTTTCCCCAGGTAGTGCAAAAGTAGACAATGGGTGAGGTAGAAACTAAAACACTTATTTAATAGCCAGTGGTGTCAGACATTTTTCTGCCAAAAATTATTAAAATCTGCTATCGTTCTTCAAATTACGATCGATAATGTTGGGAATGTTTTTTCAGTTTTTCTGTTTATTTCAACACATATTTCACTTGATCTGCTTTCCCTAGGTAGTGCAGAAGCATACATTAGGTGAGGTGGGAAACTGAACAATCATTTGATGGCAAGTTGTGTCAGAAATATTCGTACCAAAAATTATCAAAATATGAAAACTGGTTTTCATGTTACAGTCAAAAATGTCGGGGATGTTTTCTTTTAAGACACAGTGTAGAATAAGCCACGACATGAGAAATTAACAGCAGTAGGTAAAAAAAACTATAACTGAAAAATTCATAAAACTATGCTAGACTATAGTAGAGCTGTTGGAAGTCAACAGTCTTGTTTAGTCCCCTGTCAGTCAGCAAATCCTGTCAAAATTAAGAGTTGCATCAAATATACGAACTGCAATATCCAAAACGAATACTGTTACGTACATCTTAGCAAAAGCATGCACTCTCCGAATGCTTCTGATTGTTAATACACTTCTTGCAATTGTCACTAAATGCAATTCACTTGTAGTCAAAGCCACGTACTGTTTACATTGTGTTAAAAACACCTACTCATGTTTTCTTTTATATCTCTGTGGAAAATGTTTGAATTTCCATAAAATTTTCAGAGATTGTTTAGCAAGACACAATTATTCTACTGGTAAAAAAGTTAAATATTCTTTGCTATTGGTGACGTTATGCTAACGTCATATTTCCATGTTCGAAAATTATGGGTTTTACCATTAAAAACAGACATCTGATAAAATGTCTACAACTCAGCAAAGGTTATGAAGCCACAAGTTTGTGCAAGGTGTTTCTGAACAATGGACAGACAAATGAATATTAATAGAATGAACACTTTTGAATAAAAAATTGACATGACCGGCAGTATCTAGCCGTTCGACTGATAGCAAGCAAATGTTCATCCGCGCAGTGACGCAGTGTGCATACACCTGCGAACATCAGCAAAGTTGAGGATTTTGCACTCAGCCAAGAAGATAAACTACGGAAACAGTTCACAATGGAAAATTGCATGACAGATTAGCATATTTTTGCATTCAGTCAGCACAGTGATGTGTTTTAACATTTCACCAAATGTCTGTCTTCGATGGTAAAACCCATATTTTACAAGCACAGAAATACGGCGTCAGCATGATGTCACAGATAGCAAAAAATATCTAACTTTTTCACTGGCGGAATACTTGTTTTGTCCTAAACACGACCTGAAAATTTTATGGAAATCTAAACATTTTGCATCGAGATCTGAAAGAAAACGTGAATGGGTGTTTTTTCTGAACACAGTGTAGTTGCATTTAAGTCAACAACTTTTGGACAATGTTGCTGCCCAAAAGGTTGGGGGCTCAATGAGAATATATGCTAGTATACAAAGCAGTCAAAGGCTGAAACAATATCGATTAATATTCAAACTGGGTTCTGGCCGTCATTTCAACAGCTCTGCACTTATCATCTACGACAGAACTACAATGACCGATATTTTATGACTTGTCATCCATCCAATCATAGTAGCAAGCACTTCAAACATACGTTACTCAATATTGTGATAATAGAGAAGAAAAAAATACAGCAGAAGACTAGCAGGCAATCAGATTGGTACCTACGTCGGCCACGGCACATAGCGAGTGCTGTCAAACGCACTCTGTGGGTGGTCCTTTATGTTTTTACACCACCACCGCCGGCCCACACAACGTGGGTGGGCCGGCTCTCGTCGTGGTGGGTAGAAATTCTCTTCGCAAGTTTTTTGGGTCGCAAAAAGACCCAGAGGCTACAACAGCACCAGCTTAACGACAGCGAAAAAACAGAGTGCCTACTTCTGTGGCCCTGGCTGGTAAATATAAACCTAGCCTCCCTCCCTCCCCCACTCCCCGAGCTAATGCGAGTTTACTTAAATTTCACTGCTAGATGTCCTAGTACTCATTACCCAGCCACCTAGCAGGTAATAAGTAAAACAGACCAGGTAAAAACAAAGGAAAATCCCATAGTAGTAATAGTAGTTGGTGAATCAAATCCTATACGGAATTGTGGAATTCTATGGACTTAAAATTTTCACCGCCACATCCACATTTTTTGCAAATTTTCAAGCGTATAGGCATCTATGGCACGCAATGCAAATGTGGCGTCAGCTGCTTGGTAATAGTAATGAAGAAAAACGTTAAATCACTGAAATAAAACAACTTTAAACCACAACTACCCCACCCAACTAACTTTCGAATAACACTATACATATTAGAGTAATAACTAAAATACATATAATATCTACATACATAAGGTATACAGAAGATTATGTTAAATAAGTACAAAAATAATGAATTGCGTTGAACGGTTTTATACGAAGTTTAGTGATATGCAGTTAAGACCAGTTGCACCAACTGTAAATAAATTGGCACGAACATGATGGACTCATATCACTAATCAAAGTTAACACAAGTAATGTGGCAGCTCCCATTGTAAACAAAGGAGTAGATATACTTTTAAAATGAAAAAATTTCTAACTTTGTTTGACCCTGAATCAGGTTACTGTAATTCACCTTCGTAACAAATTTCATAAAGTTAGACAACCTGCAAAAATTTTTGTGTAAACGTATGGTCAAACAGAAAAGGTGTAGATGGCAAACTGGCTTTATTAGGTCGATTCAAAACAAATGTCCACAGATGTCATTAAAGAAAAGTTATATAAAAAAAGTCAGGTTAAAACAAATGAACATGCACAATTATAATGTCCATCACCTCATTAAGAGAGCCATAGTCCACCAACACTGAAAGCAAAAAATCCCCAACAATAGCAACGGAGAACTGTTTGATGCAGTAAAGACAGAGATATGACAAAAATTTGAGCTCACGAGATGCACGAAAGCCTATAGCAGTTCCTGTTCGTAAACTGTCAGTCTATCTCCAGCCATTTCGTCACGACTTTTACGGGGGTACTGCTCTTTGATGAGCTCGTGCGCAGATTTCCTTGAACCTAGAAAATCGAGACTTGGACCATAAAAATCTACATTAAATGCTGAAAATTTCATACGCAGCTTGTCCATGTCTATCTCAATTGGTTTCGGTGCAATTCGCTCTTGCAATGTGCCTTGCAGCCCGAAATCGCCAAAAATCCATAAAACCCCCTATTTTGGCGTTCATATCATTCCACGTCATTGAATTAAATGCCAATCGAGAGCGAGTGTACGACTTCCTATTAGTGATTAATAGTAACCTAAACCATATCTCGCACCGTTACTGAGATACAGCAACTTATTGGCTAAAAATCACAATTTTTCCCACCCCCTCTCATTTAGTGCCCTCATTTGGGGTGACCCTCGTTGAATTTATGGAAGAGCTTTACGGTTCCTAAAACTAGAGTCTTCCAGGCAGCAGATAGTGAAAATTTGGTGATCATAGCTTACACCGTTTTTGACTGAATCACCCGTGTGACAGACAGACGGACAGAACTGCGATGGCTAAGATGTGCTGAAAGCAACATTGAATCATTTTTTGAAGGGGGTTAATACAAATTTGCTGAAAAATAAATGTAGACACAACCCATGTCGTTTAAAATTAGTCCCTGCTCCGCACATCAAGCACCTTGTAGCTAAATATTAAGACAACAGCAAAGCTGACTGATATGAAGCAAAAAGTTTGGAACCGACAAAAATACCCATGCCAGTGCAACTGGTGCATAGTTGCGTATCACTAGATGAGTTTTAATTTCAGCGTAAAAATTCACAACATTGGGGAAAAACAGCATTAAAACGAAGCAATTAGCAGCAACAGTTTGAGCTGCAAATAACTAAAAACAAACAACGCATGACGCTAGCAGTGGGCATCTCGCATATTAATTATACCAAACGGCAATATCACTTGTGATTTTTGCTCAACTGGATAAATTATCCATAGTTACTCTTTTTTTCCAGTAACAGTTTGGCTTTGTTGGTAGTTGGTCACATCAATGAAGTTAATCGATGCTGGGTCTAATTAGTGCTTGGATCTGTGATCATCGGCAAATGGATAAACCATGTCCGTACATAACCAGCCACCCACTCAGCCTGGCCATCCCCTTGTGCGTAAATGCAATGAGTACCAGCAGAAGCTGGGCACGAACATTGTTTAATTTTAAAAAAAAACAAATGCAACTTTCAATGCATCCATATCTGTGGTTTTGCAGTGTAAACCGGTGTCTGGCTGAAGGCTAAAGAAACAGAGATCAGTGTCACCTTATGTACCATATGGCTTCTGAAAAATTTTACGCTTTTACCCTATAACTGGCAAATCGCCTGAAAGCAAACTAATAGAAGGATGCCTTTCCTTTGGCCTCAGCAACAGCAACAGAACACTAAAGCATTAAAATAGCAGATTTAATGTTACAAAATTTCTGTTACAAACATGCAGAAAAGCTTGTGATAATTTATCAACAAGGTTATCACTTGAAATTTGTTGGAAAAAACTTTAACAACTCCGGAAATGACTGGGATGCACCACAGCCGGTTGGGCAGAGCAAACAAAAACTACAGGGTGGACCAAAAAACGTGCCACTTTACTTTTGTTCATATCCTTTGCCAATTATTGACCAATTTTCAAAATTCTTTCACTGGCACACTCTGCAGACAACTATTGGTAATGCAGTTATTATGGATCCCACCACACCATAAATGCATCTCTACACTACCTTGTGAAAATATCAATGAAATGTGAATACATAACGATAATAAGAAACATTATGATAAAACTGAAAAAAAAACACTTCAGACCAACATTGCTGTGAATGGTCTGTATGACACTAGACTGTGTGGGTCTAACGCAGTCTAGTGTCATATGAATCATTCATCGCAATGTTGGTCCGAAGCGTTTTTTTTTCATTTACCTAAATTTTCGTTATTATCGTTAGTTTTTGCTTACACTTATATTTCACAAAGTAGTGTAGAAACACATTTACCGTGTGGTGGAATATATAATAATCGCATTATTGCAAATTGTCTGCAGAGAGTGCCAGTGAAAGAACTTTGAAAATCAGTCAATAATTGGCAAAAATATGGACAAAAGTCAAGTGGCACGTTTTTATGGCCAATGGTGTAAAATTAAAATTATTATTAGTAGTAGTAGCAATTTATATTTTAAGCATATTAGTTAAATGGGTCTAGGCAGCGGCATGCAACATTTATACTGCAGCTCATTGCAACATGCTCCATTATCGGTACACTGCAAACTCTTACGGACCAAAAACAACCCTTGGTTTCTCACAGGCTTACCTGCCGACAGCCTTAAACTATTTGTCGGAGCTAACACAGAGAGATTAACTCTGCACCCGACTGCTGCATAACAGCCTTGGGTCTCTGTCACCAACCAGAAAAATTTAGGATTTCTCATTATTATAAGCGTAGAATAAAAGACTAAAAACTAAGACTGACACAACTAGACTGCAAAGTTGCATTATCAATATCATTATTACTATTAACTTTGCTGAATAAAAACAAACACGTTTTCACCTGTTTCTGTCTATCTCTTGAAAAGTTTTCTCCGTGCTCCAAGTTGCCTTAAATGACATATGGCAGATTTATGGCAGGTGCTTCTATCGTCTATTTTTTGCTTCATATTAACATAATCTTTGTTTGTGATGTTGTTTGGTATTTGTAGATGCTGCTTCAATGCTCTTGTTGCATTGAACAACATACTGCCCTCCATCATGCCCCGTAGCAGTGAATCACGCTTCAAGAAGATGGCTAGTTACCTTATCGGGTTTTTGTTGACCTTTTTGGCACAGAAATTCCCCAGTTTGATCCACACACCAAAGCAAGCTGGCCATGTCTGCTAGCAGTTTAGCATGCTTTTAGACCAACCGACCAACCGTACGGCACTGGGACTAATAATACGACAACTGCAGTGGCGATGGCCAGCGATGTTTAGCGTCATACGTTGCAAAGTCATACAGATAAACAATGGTGCAGGTGAACAATGGTACCTGGTCAGTACACCAGTACCAGATGGAAGCCGGGGTTTGGCCGAGAAGGAATGCCGGCCAGGGCATGTCGGAGGTTGTGGCATCGCGTAGCATAAACCAAGCATCGTCACGTGGATGTCCGCATGTGTCGTTTGAGTTGGCCAGCGTTGTGTTTGGAATGGCCATCATGTAGCGATGGTATAGTTGCTCGTAGCCGCCAACGTGCACAAAACCTAACGACATAATTGTACAGCAGATGTATTATTGCACAGCTAGCTGTCATACGATACATTCATTATACAGCAAATATCATGTTCCAGAGATGGCCAGATTTGTTTGGAACGGCCACTATGCAGCACTAATAAAAGGTGCTTGCATCCAGCAACAAACATAAAACCCGATTCAGTGTACAATCACAACTAGGGCTCACAGTTTTCCGCAGGCCGCGGAATTTCGAGCCGAGCCGCAGAATTTGCCCTTTTCCGCAAAATTTTGATATATCCACGAAATTTCATGAAATTTCACCAAAAGTTGAAAGATGACCATCCAGTAGTAGGATCGTTGTCTTGATGATGCAATTTTGTCATGAAATCCAACAAAAAAATTCAAACTAAACTGCCTAAAACTGTGGACCTTAACAATAGCTATCGCAATATGGCAAAATTGTATGAAGCAAACACAATGCAACTTGACAGACTGCACTTCTAAAAAATATTGATAATTTTCTTTGCGTGTCGCTAGCATAACTGAACACAATGACAGCGTCCAATATCGGACGTTTCTGAACAGAATAAAGCTCAGTTTACCCACAAATGGAAGGCCGCGGTGAGCCACGAAATTTTGCAAACTGGCCTGTGGAATTTGGTAAAATTTTCCGCGGAAAACTGTGGGCCCTAACCATAACACACAATGGATGTCAACTGGAGCAAAGCACTACAAAATGAAACCTGGCATAATGCACAATGCAGCAGCATCGCTTTCACTAATTCTGCTTAGCCACTATGCATCCTGCTTTTGGGAGATAATTCAAACGTGGCCAGGTCGTCAGGAGACATCTTTATAGACTATTGTTAGCAACAGATGTTGGAGACAATTTAACAGACAACAGTAAGCATATGCTAAACGGGCGATCAAATTAACAATATGTGTCAACAGGATGCAATAATGAATGCATGCCAAAATAACGACAATCCATAAAAAAATGCTAAAAATCAAGCAGTAAGAAAGTCTACAGTTTACAGACCCTGTGCATTCTGTGAACAAAATGCAGTTAAGCTAATGACGACGACTAACAGCAAATTAGTGAATTATGGTGAATTATTAGTCAACTATTTACAGTAAGTTAATACTGACTGATAGAGACATGAGTATGAAAACTCCAATGACCATAAAAAATGGATAGATAAAGCAGTAAATTATAGTGCATTATCATTAAATTATTAGTAAAATAAAAATGAAGTATAAGTGAATTATAGTGAGCTAGTACTAACTGATAGCCATGAGTATGAGAGCTCCAATAACCATGAAAAACGTCTGCAGAGTATCAGTGTAGATGACCGCAGCCAATCCGCCTACAATCACACATATTATACACAGTGTTTCATAAAAAGGGACCCCTTTTTCTTTTTTTCATAATTTACGCAAATGATGATCAATTCACACAAAATTTTTACCAGTTGTAGCTGAAAAAATTCTTATTGAAAATATTTCAACAAAAAATTGCCGTTGATTAAATATTCTTTGCTAGTCGCGATGTAACGCTGACGTCATAATGTGTTGTGAGTACAAGCTTGTTTGTCTGAACTGGTACTATCAGTTGCTACCCTGCTTCAATGGTGAACTTAATCTGGTTCATTAATGAAAAAATATTCATTGTGTCAGCACTAAGCAAAACAGAAGCTAAAATCACGTGTCTTTCAAGCCAGAAACTCAACCATCACACAAGCTGTGTGTGCTGTCATAAGCGAACCAGATTAAGTTTACCATCAGAGCAGAGTAGCAAACGATAGCACCAGTTGAAACATCAAGCTTGTACTCGCAGCACATTACGATGTCAGCATTATGTCATGACTAACAAAGAATATTTAATCAACAGCTGTACTTTGTTAAAATATTTAGAATAAAAATTTCTTCAGCTACAACTGGTAAAAATTTCGTGTAAAGTGATTGTCATTTGAATAAATTATGAAAAAAAAGAAAAAAGAGGTCCTTTTTATGAAACACCGTGTACACACCAATAACTAAACACCATACAACCAGTAAATTACCAGTACATCAGCTACATTGCACCTTCTAAATAATCTTACTTACTTACTTACTTACTTATTATAGCACTGCGAGTGGCTTATGGTCAAAGGTTTCACACCTGCTTCAGTCAATGTCACAAATATTTTCTTTATTAGGCCTTCCTTATGTTTTCGCTTTGTTTTTTTGTACTTTATTTTAAAAAATTTCTTTTCTTTATTTTCCACTTCTTATCCAAAACTGAACAGTGCACTGAAACCAAAATCAGAGGGGTATTGATAATTCTTACCTGGGAGAAATGCAGGCCAAATTTCAGTGAAATTCGTTGAGGGGTTTTGGGAGAGGGGGCATTTTACCAGTGACAGTTTGATGTATCAGCAGCCATGGATGAAAAAAATCGGTCTTATAGCACCGGAGTCGCCTCTCGTTCGGCCCTGCCACTTATTTCTAGTAGATTATTACTGCAGTGAATGACTGGATGTCATTTTAGCTTCGAACATGCAGTCTAACCGAGTCA
>Ga0209367_1003619_pt1 | contig 21073 bp, 16 predicted proteins | sample WorMetLIZISLAND2_FD_187412 | JGI IMG/M metagenome (GOLD analysis project Ga0209367, IMG submission 187412) | Marine gutless worms symbiont microbial communities from Max Planck institute for Marine Microbiology, Germany - Olavius geniculatus... ...
GGGTGGGGCGGCCGCCTTCCCTATTGACCGGATGCATCTTAAAACAGGCGAAAAATGAGCACGAAATGCACTATTTTTGCATGAAAATTAAAAAAAATTATGGGCAGAGGGGCATAGCCCCTCCCCAGACCCCATCCACTACCCTTCCGCCCCCATTCCAAATTTCTGGATGCGCCACTGCCTCAAAGTAACGTTCGTAAGTCTGGCGCGGCGTTGTTACGACGTATCTGTTATAGCGACCATTGTGACAGCAATAACTCCCCAATAAGGTGTTGTTTTGAATAGCAGTGTCACACGCGCACCGACACACGCTTACATCGAATTAGGTCACGGGTATGTGTTTTTCGTCTATAGAAGGTATCCAGCACCGTAACGCGGTTATCTGTGCAGATGACCATAATGCCATGTCACGTTGCCTAGTATTTATAGTAGTTGGTCATTATACAGTATATACCCACGGTGCACATGGCATTCGGACACGCGTGACATGCAGCAACATTCGGCCTGAATCACACGATTTTCATTCTCATTACTTTCGCTGTTTGGCTAACCGAGTTTATTGCGCAACCGTCCTGAATGGTCACATTACGGGCCTTGCCCGTTCGTCCGTCCGCCCGTCTATTGCGTATGGGCTTTTAACTAAAAAAAATAGAAGACGCAGAAAAAAAAACAAAATTAGCATCAACGTCAAGTCTCTAGGGCAGCAGAGACCGGTGTGCTACTGATTTTCGGTTTAAGAGGTCAAATGTCACGGCTATAAGAGACAATATAGCCAAAAACGGGGTTTGGACCATGCACAAACTGCGAGGAGACTTTCGAGTGACTGCCGGCGAAACCGGTCTCGTTCCACATTTTTGGATGATCCACCTGATCAGACCCAGAGGCGTCGTCGGTTTAAAAGTAGACAGGATGCCGAAAAATGCATTTTATCGGCAGAGGTAATTATCATTGGTCACGACGATAATAAAATTTGCATCTATTTTACCCTTCAGCCTTATCTTTACCGCTTGTAGTCTATAGCCTATAAACTGTCTTCGTGGATTAGCCCAGGCTAATCCACAAAGACAGTGGTCAACTGTTTCTCCCATTCGCAAGTTTTAATTTAACGTTATTCATTCATTCGAGCCAGAATCCTAACGTAAGCGGCAGTCATGACGTCTCTCTCTTGTCGTTGTTTCAAAGTAGGGGTGAGTGAGTGAGTAGGGTTTAACGTCCCACCCGACACAGTATTATGTCATTTCGGGAACGGCCTTTTCAGGCAGACTGCACACAAACACAATAATAAAACGGCAAGTTTGAACTTTACAATAAACAGAAAGTTTAACCTTTACAGAAACACAAAATACAAAAACGAGGTTAACTTAAAATTGCAAGAACTCCATTATACGCATGTATATGTAATTAACATAATGGTAGTTCTAATAATCTTCCCTGTTATTCTCCAAACAGTCATCAATGTGATAATGCTGTCTATGAAAACAGGGGCTTTCAAAGTATAGGCCTAACAATCATGTCAAGTGGCTGAATACCAGTTGCCTTCTCCAACTATCTAAGAAATGTCAGACCACGTGCTCTATGTCCTTCAACTTTGCCCGTTAGAACAAGATCTTCCAGTGATTCTTTTCGCAGAACATGACCAGCAAATCGAATTTGTCTTGCAATAACTGACTTCATCAGATCTCGATGTGTATCAGCTCATTGCAACACTTCTGCGTTAGAGATCTTCTGAGACCATGAAACCTTCAACGTTCTACGGGTGAACCACATTTCTGCTGCCTGTAGACGTGACTCCATATCTCTGCTGATTGTCCAACGTTCACGACAGTATATTGACCAAACATAACATTTCAGTAGCCTCGGCCGCGTTGCTAGTGTCACGCTTTTTGAAGTCGAAATACGTTCTTAGCGTTTATAGCTGGTCTTTGCTATTCCAATTCTTCTCTTTATTTCAGTGTCACATTTTCCATCAGATGTGACCATTCAACGTTACATGTATGCGCCACATAAATTCACGTTTTACTTACTTACTTACAGTGCCGTAATCTATTAAATAACCTTGTGCTTAGCAATATTTAACTTTCGGCCCTTTCAACAGTCTCATGAATGTCACAGTGGTCGTTTTGTCCCAGGCGGCTCTACATGACCAGTCGTTATGTACATTAAGACTTATTGATTTATGGCAAATATTCGGAGAGCAACTTGGAACTTATAAAAAAACAGCTAAAGTCACGAGTCTATAAAAAACAGGACTCTTGGGGTCATATCCCTCTATACATCGAAGACAACTGTCAGAGCAGAGATCGAGTCAAATACACTTCCAATAAGTCATAATTAACTACAGAGTGCACTAAGATAATGACGCTATCACACGCGACCGCTAATAGGCGCGTTGATACGGTAACACTGCAGCGTGTCGGGTGCAGAAAAGCATTTAGGCATGTTCAGCATGTTTGGTCGAACAGGGCCACCACAAAAAAGAAGACCCCCACAGGCCAGGAAATGTCGGTGCCTTTCTGTGGCAAATTGCAGTCTTGCAACATTCAGCAAGTAATTTGAACAAAGCTCACGTGACGCGCGACAGCATCGGTTCTGCCACCTGGGCAACCAATGTACAGCGTGCAATAAAATAATAGTAAATCTTGAAATTTGAGGCTTCCGTACGAAAAACTCCTTGAATCTAAAAAGTTGATATTCAGATAGTTAAAAATGTACGTTCTGTGCTAAAAATTTCATACGCATGTTGTTCAGGTCTATTTCCAGCCATTTTGATGCAATTCACTCTTGGAATGTGCACCGCAGTAGAAAAATTGCAAAAAAACACAACAAAACCCCTCATTTTGGCTGTTTAAGGTCATTCAAGGTCATCGATGTTTAAACCATTAAAAAGTTTGTCACCAGTGCTTGTTATGATAAGCAGTATGTCTGTGTTACCTGCAACTTTTTTCACGCTAAACGAGCCAATACCGGTAAAATAACCACTTTTTAAGGAAGTAACCGTCTTTGACGCCCGCTTGTGCAGGCCTCCTCAAACTAATGGGTCGGGATTTAAACTGCTAAAATCTACCTTTAACGTTAAAAATTTCGTATGCAGATTGTTTTGGTCTATCTCCAGCCATTTCCTCGCAGTTCACTTTTGAAATGTGCGCTGCAGCCAAAAATTGCAAAAAATTGTCCGAAACACTTCTTTTGAAGGTTAAAGGTCGTTCAAGGTCATCAATGTTGATAAATCTAAGAAGCCCGTAAAAATTCATTGGTGCAGCACAACATTCTCTGGCATAAAGACATCGGGGGCTCTGTACCCCGTACTAAGAAATTTGAACTTGACAACGACGTTACTTACTTATTTGTTTTTTAAAACCAAAAATAAGTTAAAGCCCTACATTTTTAGCGAACGGGGCCTAATTGCGTTTAAATCCGGTCCTGGTCGGGCGTGGCGTCACCATGTCTAGAGGGATACAATGTTTTGTTTAGATAGGCTCATAGTTGGCGTGTTGCATATGACATTGCAGGCGGCCGGTTGGTCACATGAAATGAGATGCATGACTTGCGCAATTAACTGCTGGTCAACTCGCCGGCTAAAAACAGGGTGAGCTAAAAATGGCATCATTTTTCATACGCCTTAAGTTCATCATATATTAACCGATACGAAATTTTTTCGCTGTCAGAATTCCAACGATTCTATCACACTTCACTATGCCTCGTAAAATATCAGCGTTTCATTGATCGCGTCATTGGTCAGTGGCGTCGCCGGTGGACACCGGCTTGAGTGTGTCGTCCAACAGCAAGACGAACACGTTAAACATTTGGTGTAAAAACTGCAGGATGTGACCGTTACTTTAAACAATAACTGACCCAATGAACACGTTGTCTCCAGTTGTTAATTTCTCAGAATGTGTTGTTACAGAAGTCGTCTTGTTTTCAATTGTTGCTTTTAAGACACCGACATTTCACAAGGTAACGCAGCGACACACTTGAGATGTGATGCAATCTATAGTGATTGTGTCATTGTGAATTTTCTTTGAAAACCGGCTAATATTTGATAAAGTTAAAGCGTATAAAATGGTGCCATTTTGACCCACCCTGTAAACTAGATCAGTTGCCTCAGCCTGACTGACTGACCGAACATAATGATCGTCTGTCAACACAAAAAAGCAACAATCAGCAAAGGCGTCGTCGTTACTACGCCTTTGTTACGTCTCCAGGGTCGCATGTCTGCAGTTATATTACTGCGTCTTACGGGGATTACCGTGATGACAAATACTGGGAATTTAGGCTATCAACGATTTACAGTAAGCATTTTAGGCCCATAATCGTTTGACCTGCCATATTATATAACAACAAGACTGCCAAGCCTTGATTAAGGCTAAGCACTGCCCGCGGAAAGCCGCAGCATCACGAACGCAAAAACACAAAAATCCACTTGACCTTGACCTTTGACCTAAACTTATGACCTATTCAGTAGGCTTTTTTGTTCTAAATGTTGTCAAATTTCATGTTCCTGCAACATTTCATCAAACTAAGTGCAGTGGTTCATGAGTTATCGTGTTAGCAGAAATAAACAAAAAAAGCTTAGCGACGAATATGTTAAAAGCAACATATGTTTACTCTCGTCGCTTTCGCGGACAGGAATAGAGTCGTTATTAAAAACCGATTAAAAAAATTAAATCATCGTCTGAAACTGTTCTTTAGTTTGGATTTGTCTTTCTTTTTAAGTTGATTTAGGCTACTTTATGTTGGTTCGGTTACTTTCTATGGATTGTGTGTATTTTTCTCACGTTGTGAATTAAAATAAAGAAAATATTACGCCAACTTACAAAACACGTCTTTTAACAGGCCTATTACCAGGTGGCGCTAAAAAACGTCCCAAAATTTGCGTAAACAATAAGGGCGCGTGTACTTTATGGACATAAATTTCCTTTCGCACATTTGTAGACCATATGTACTGTTACGTACCTATAAATTTTAATGACCTCACTAATGACACCACCGAATGCCGCTTACTGACGTAAGACGAGTTAAAAATCTAATTATGTAAAGACAGCGTTCCATCACATCACCGCATCAAAGCAACTCATATTTTCTTCGACACAAAACGCCCGATTTCATCAGCTCACAAAAATGTTCACCGCATTCAACAGATTTAAATTCCCACTCATTATTTAGTTTGAGATGCCTTGCAAGAACTTGTCTATGAAGGAAGGCGTAAACCGTTTTTCAAACCTCAAAGATCTTCAAATTGTTATCAGAAACAAATGGCATCATGTCGACATCAGACAACAAAAATCAGAAACGCCATATAGCAGTGGAAAAGCGTCTAGCAGCAGTAGCAAAGGAGAATGGAGAGCCTAGTCAGCACATTTTCTGCTGATTTGCGGATGATTCGGCCTACTGTGACGTTTCACGTTTTGGCGTATAGCCTGCGTACAAGCGGCAACACAAATGATGAACCGCTTGCAAAAATTGCTTTATGGCTTGTAACGCTATTTTGTTTGTATCACGGCTAACACAAAAGTGTTTTAGGTGAAAATTCCTACACATATTTGAAGATGTTTGGTCATTAGAAAGCCCGGAACGGTAGTTCCCGGAAGGCCTTATGTTTTACAACAGTTTTTCTTCTTTTTTTATCATCGCGAGATCTCCGAGGTCCGTGGGCCGATCTCCGCGAAATTTCGCCACATAGTCGGAAGCATGTTCAATTTACAAATGCTGGTCCGAAAATTTGGGGCCTGCCCCCAAAAAAATTTGGGGGAGAAAAACACTAAATTTGGCCCGATTTCGGACACCTTCCCACTTTGAGCGCGAATATCTCCGAAACGGATAGAGATATCCAAAATTTAAAAACCTGGTGAACTACAGCGTTTCTTCCCGAGTTCAAATTTTGTGCAGTTTATGCGTATGCTTATGTTTTGTTTGGAGGATTGGGGGCCTGGGCCTCTTTGCCCCCTTGGCTACGCCATTGTTAATCACTATTACGAAGTGGTATATTGGCTTTTAAATAACATGGAAATTATCGATCTTGGATGACATTGAAGGTCTCTGACAACCAGTACGGCCGGCTATCCTAGCGTCGACAGCTTGGGCTTTTTGTCATTACTGCTTTGTTATGGTGTGGGCTCAGCTTTTAACCTACGACGAACATGTAAGATTATTGAAAGATTTGCGAGACAAAGACCAAAATAGGGCCTTAAAATTATCGAATCAAGACTGTAGTCTGAGAAGTCCAGACATGTTCAATTTCATTCCCGCAGTCGTTAAGATACCTAGCAGTACAGACAGCAAGCATGCTGTATTCGACACAAAATCTCATAACGTCGCGCGCCGTCGGCTGCAGTTCACAAGTTTTTTTCAGATGCGTTCGCCAGACGCCGCTACCTTCTGCTAACTTTTTTCGCTGACATCGCAATGATCAAAGAGTATTAAAGATAAAAAATCTTCAGATGTTATTATCACATTGTTTGACCACAACGATAATAATTATTATGATAAGGACGACTGCAATAGCGATTTTTGTGCGGCCGTCTTAATAGGCTGCAATATAGGTCTTGCCCTTCCGTCTGTCCGTCTGTCTGACCGTGTGTCAAATAGGCTTACTAAATGCATAAAACCAAAATTGGTGTGAGCGTTCCCCAGGATTGAAGTAACCAGTGTATCTAAAGGTTATGCTAATGTTATGGTCGCGTAGATTTATAGGCGGATACATGCCCAATTATTCTTGTATTTTTTTAGCTGAAATCAAACGACATCAGCTAGTCTGGTTTTTAAAAATGATGCAAAGTGCAGTCTTACTGACAGCCGACAATCACTGTCTGGATGTTTAAGCAATTAATCGTGTGCGAATACTAAAATTTCCTTCTCACGTATGCGTATTTACGCTGAATTTTGCGTCTAAGAGTTTGTTTTTGTATTGCTTTTGTTTCTGTTTCGGCGAATAAAGATTTCAATGTTTTTCAATGACAACAACCGTTGCCATCAAGCAACCATCCTCCCTGTAACAGATGGTCTTTTGGACAGAGTTTGTCTACTGCGACGGGGCATATTTAGAGACGACGGTTAATTCATGTTGACCGCGAACGAAAGCAGCAGACAACGACGTTATGGCTAATGATCGTCAAGGGATGAATTAATGCGGATTAATAACAAACGTCAGAGCTCGTGCAATGCGAGATCGGCTGCAGTCGCTGAAGCTACAGCGTGCGCTGTGCATATTTGTCTAACCCCGCCGCATCAAGATGGGGATAATTTTTGTCGATTTTCATCGTGCGTGGAAAACAAATTTGCTTCTTCGGTGTGTGGCTGACGTCGTAACGAAGAATATTAGTCGCAGCGATTGTGGGAAAGATTGGTGAGCCTATACTTGGATCATGGACGCTTTGGTAGCTTGATCAAAAAAATAGATGACAGCGAGACTTAAAAATAAGATAAGTCGGAATTGGGCCTAGAGCTGGTAGCGATTGGAATGTTTTAGTAGTTAACTTTTCAAAAATTGAAGATTAATTGATTATGAATTGCGATTAAAACTAAAGGTGACAATTCTGTGCAAGAAAGTGCATGTTTTTTTAAATTTAGCAACTTTGCAAGTTAGGCTATTGAGCTAAGATCAGTCAGGCATTATGCACTGCAATCAGTAGGCTAAGTATTTGTTTTATCCAGTTTTGTAATCCAGCCCCTTAGCAGCGACGTTCACTCGGCCTGGCCTCTCGCTGCAGATCGCAAACAGTGGCGACGGTGGCGTCAAGTTGTCGACACCGCTATGTTCCAGTAAAAGTTTGCCATCAAGGAGGAGGAGTCTTGTAATACAAACAAAACTGTTGACTTTTCTGAATAAACTGATTATCGTTTTTTAAAATGTTTGTCATTACCACATAATGTTTTCTCAGTGCTGCGACTTTAATAAAAATTACAATGTACTTTTTCTATATAAAGCTGACTTTCACAAGGTAAAGTAGCGACATGTCAGTGGTGCATACGACGAAATTTTGTAATTGTCACTTAATTCCAAATTTTGGTTAAAAATTTAGAAGTTTACTTTTTATTAAACGAACGTGTATGGTAGCATATACCCCCTACCCAAAAAATTAAAAATTTTAGGCAAAAATAATGCATTTTCGTGCAAAATTTTCACTAGTTTTAAGATGCATCTGGTCAATAGGGGAGAGGGCGGCCGCCTTCTCCCTTGAATCCGCCACTGGAAAGCTGTACTGTAGGCTTAGGCTGCCTAAGCGTATACAGTAGGCCTTCAGGTTCCCACTTGCAGTTCTCACCAAGTCAACAGTCAACACAATGTTCTTCTCTAACCATTTTTTTATATTCTGTGTTTTCGATTTCATTATGCTGTAGCATCCTTACAATTATGTCGAGGCCTAGGCCTAGAGATTGCTGCCAGATTGAGCCTAGGCCTAATTGCTAGAAGCCCAAAGAAAATGTTTCTAAGCTAGGCCTATATGATTGTGAAGTAAACATAGTCCTACGAGAATCTGATTCTGATTCTTTTTCTTTCCGATAGACCTACATACAGAGTCTACACCGAACCTCAACGTCCTATTGCGATGCTTCGGTGAAACGAAGGCAGCAAAACGTTCTTGCACCGCCACAGCAGCCAGAGCCGACGGAAGGGCCCCCGTACCCTCCGACCGGGGGGCTCACGTATGCTCAGGGGCCTCACGCTAAGTGTGAAAATTTTTTTTAGCTTTTTAAAGAATAAATTCAAAAATCAAAACATAAAATGAATAAACATATGGAAAGTTTACTCAAAGTAGACAAGTCTATTATTTTTCATTACTGTACAATAATCTGTGACGTATTGCGGCCCATAGACGTCATTTTTAAAAAGACAACACAAATTGTATCTGATGTTTTGCGTTTCAAATTTTTTTTAAAGTGGGCAAACTCGCGACTTTCAGTAAACGTCCAAAAGCCAAAAGTGTTTCAGCTTAAGGGGGCTTCGCATCCCCGACCCCCTGACCAGGGGCTCTGCCCCTGGACCCCGCTGGGGACTCCGCCCCAGACCCCCTATTATGGGGGTCTCACACTTGCATTTGGAGGGCCTCCAACTCCCTAACGCCAGCAGTGACAGCAGCCAAAAAACTCGGAGCTGTTTGCCGAACGATTTCGCGCAGCCTACTAGAAACTAGCGCCGCTCGAGTGGCGCCATCTCGGGAACACAACGGAACCGAACGCCACCTGCAATGACCACTTGGCAGAGAAGCCAGCAGCAGCAGCCTTCTCTTGTTGCGCATTTGCATGGCATCCGTTTGTAGTTCAGATTTCTGCTAATCATCGACGCCGGCCGTTTCGCCGTCACTTGCATCTACTTGACTCTGACCTAATAATCCAAAATAAATTCAGATCAAGCCTAGCACTAATAATTTATTACAAGTTTGTCAGCTACGCTAAGCCATTATGCTAAGCCAACACTGACGTCGCGCCAGTAGGCCTAAACTTAGGGGAACCAGAATCAAATTCGGGGTAGCCTGCACAGTGGAGCTGAAAATAAAGCCGACAAAAAGACATGTGAAGGCAGGGCAATGAAAAATGAGGAAGAAGTATTGTCCCGTGCCGATTACGGAGTTTGGAGTTCGGGATATTATCCAACATTATTTGTGAGGTCCCACTCAGTAATTAAATTTGAGATGGGACGGCTAGTAAACTAGACCCGTAAGCCGCCGACTTAGCCGCCGCCGCCGCGCCGTGATTTTGTTAAGCCGCCGCCGCCGCGAAAATTGCGGCTAGCCGAGAAAAATTTGCTAATATCGGTTTGTGTGAATACTATAAAAGAACCACAATATTACAAATTACAATGTACACAACACTTACTACACACTGCATAATGCGTTGCAAAATATGCCGGTTATGCATTGCATAGATGTAAGAAAACGTTTCCAAAAAATAATAATAGACGTTAAAAGTTTTTAAAAACGTGGCAGGAAAACTGTTCATAAATGTTGAATAAAAACGTTAGCTTTAATTTGCTTAATCTCTTGCTTAATATCTAATGCCTAGTACAGTCGGCCGTCTTAGTCTTACATGCCAGAATCGCGGCTGGACAGCTACTATAGTTATACCACCGCCACCACTACTAGGAATGCTACTACTAGCATACTACAATACTTCTACAAAAGACGATTTAGTAAAGCATCAAGCACAGGTCAGAACTTAGACAAAAGTGATATAGGCTACTCGTAGCTTATGTCGTACACAATGTAGCCTATTTTTTATTCCTTACCGAACAAAAAGATTCCTTCTGCATCCAAAACACGACGGACTCAGTAGTAAGTGAGTGAAAGCGGCGCGTAAAGCAATTGCCGTCAATAATGGCTGCGACCATTCATCCAGTCACGTGGTCGGTCACGTGGCCAACTGACCAGCCAGCCAGCCTCCGTACCAGTGCCGGCTAATACGGCGGCGTCGCTCCACGAAGAAAATTGGGCAATCGACAAGCTGTTGACCAATGGGAGAGGCTGGTAATTGAGGCACTCAGTCGCACCTTGCTGCATTATCGCTCAGGCAGAACACGTGTCTGCTAATTATTGCCACTCGTCGACAATCTGTGCGAGAAGGTCTACACACTGCAGCGCTGACGCCCCGCGGCGCCGGCCGGCCGTGCTGCGAATAATACATAACGACGTCCACGTACGATTAATTCTTCCAACCTGTGAATTAACAGTAGCCACACAATCTTCCTTCTGCAGTTGAACGACTTCGTAGATATGCAGGCCTATTCTGAGAACTCTCACATCGCCGAAAGTGTTCGATTAAATAAGTGTTGTTATCGAGAATACACAATTCACGGTCTCTGTCGTTTACAGTGTCTTGTAACCTAATACGTCAACTAAAATGAATGCCAAAATTAGTGAGGGGACGGGGGAAACTAAGACTCAGCGTAAGCCTATAGTGTTATTTGCTCACAAGGTATGCATTATGGTCCAAGAAAACATTTTTGCGGCTGTCGTCACTCTGTCCTATTGCAGGACTACAGCTATGGCGGCGTTGCTGCTGCCACGCAGAGTGTGCAATTAAGAACTTTTACAGTCAGATGCTTAACTTGTATGTAAACGTTTTTAAGTAAACCACTGAATGTGAGGACATATAAACAAGGATGCTATTGAACTAATCGATGAACTACATTTACAGCGCGGTTAAAACTTTGTCGAAAAAAACGCGATGACAGAAATAAATTCCATCCACTAGACTAACTTTGACTAACTTTCATAAGCTTAGCAGAGTTGATATCGAAACATCAAGAGTATGTGAATCGCCGAAATCACATTTTCGCAGCAAAGTAGCGAGTCGTTCGTACCGAAAAAAATGCAGCAGTTGCAGCTGTTATCGAGCTGGTTGGTATTCGACGACTGAACCACCGTGCTGATTACGACGGACAGCATCCCGGTAATTAAGTGATCGTCCGTCGTAATCAGCAAAAGTAGCGTGCGCAGTGCAAGTGAATGGTGCGCTTGGTGCCGCTGCTGCTGCCTGTTGCCGGCTGGGCTATTGCCTTGCGTTGCGGCAGCAGAAGCAGCAACTGATACTGCTGTCAGACGAAATGACTCGCTGCTGCTGCTGCTACAGCAGCTGCTGCGGTTGTTACCGTGGCAACGGAAGGCGGGTCGATGTCGGCGCCAATGGGATCTGGCCTCTGCGTGTCTGATTAGCCAATGGCGACGACACTCTCCTTCCCGGCCTGACTCTGCGGTCATCACCGATGTCGCCATCAGCATCAGCGGCCTAATCGTTTAATCAGATTGAATGCAGCGGCTGCGAGCACTGGGCCGTGACGTCATAACCACCACGTGACGTCACAGCCAATCACGACCCGGCGTCGGTCGATACATAAGAGCGCAGCGCCGACGTTATCAGAGGAACAGAGCAGGTACGTGAAAGATAGAACTGGATATCAGCGTACAGGACGCAGGCATAAGCTATAGCAGTGACGTCGCCACATATAGATAGAACTGCTGCATTTTGACTGACGAAAATATTTCGTCCGTCAGAAATCTCGTCCTTGTAACATCTGTCTGATACCAAAACTGATGAGAATAGGCTTACAAGTCTTGAGAGATTGGTCTTGATTCTTGAAATTGTTATCGCAGGCAAACGTGTTTCATACAGGCAACTTCTGAAAGTGTTTAGGGGCCTACTCGCAACAGATAACTGTCTGAATCTAGAAACCACGCGTGAAAGGACGTGATGTGAATCGGTAACTTAATTCTGTTGCAGATATTACATTCGGCCTTCGAGAGGCTTCTTAGAATTCGTCGTGACGCTAACGTTTGGAATCGTCGATATACTCAAGAAACGATCGATTTATGCTAGTTGTAGCGCTGTCGGTAGCAACTGGATTTAGCATAAGTTTTCGAAGCACAAATACGAAGTACAGCAAAGGTTGAATTTTTCTGAACTGCGTGTGTGGAAGTGGTCATGAAAAGCTTAACGCAGCCGGTGGCGGCGGTGGAGGCGGCGATAACGTACAACGGCACTACGGCGGGGGTGGGGTTTGGTGTCGGGGCCAGGTCGTTCGGTCGCAGTGCTGGGCCGTTCGGTTTCGGTACCGGTCTAATGCTCGGTCCCACTGACTTGTACCGACCACTCGGTCTTTCGACGCTGCAGCCTCATCATCATCATCAGCAGCAGCAGCAGCAGGCGGTGAAAACGTCGACCATTATCACGACTACGGCAACATCAGCGACGACGTCGAGCGTCAGTAGAACGTCAGAGTTCCACCAGCACCGCTCGCCATTCGCCATCCACCAACTGCTCGGACTGGGTCCACATGGCGACACCAAGCGACAGCCGACGAACGACAACGACCCTATGCTATCAGCCTCCCAGCAGCACGACGAATACCTCCACACGCCGTCGCCGCCCAACGCCAGCAAAACCGATAAAGATTACCAGCAACTGTATCACCACAAACTCCGGTGAGTTTTGATTTTTTCACATAATTTCATTTATATTTACTATATCATGGCATAGACATAGCTAATAACAAGAAAGCTGATAGGAATAAACTAAACAGAAAACAGAAAAAAAAGTTCAAAACACATCACAAACACGGTGCAGATGCGAAACTTGCATATGTGACAGGAGGGGCTTCTAAAGCTTGTATATAGCTTGTATTACGATTATCAGTACGATAATACTTTGAGTTAGCCTGTCTCATTGTATTAGGCCTAACTCCCGAAAATTGGCATGCATGCATGAGCCATGATAAGCAACCGTAGTAGTAATTATGGTATTATTACGCAGTCACACTGATAGGCCGCTTTACGGGCTTCCGTCCGTCCGTCCGTTTGTCCGTTTTTCTGTCCGTCCCGGGACCCGCACAGCACAAATCCAAGGCATAGCTTTGAATATAAGTGTGCATGTTGAAACAATAGCATTAGTTCAAGTTGTATTTATTAGTGTCGGGCAGATGTAAAAAACGTTCCAGACAAAAATGTGTCGAAAACGTTAAAAAAACGTTAAAAACGCGACAGAAAAAGAAAAAAAACTTTTGACAATTGCCGAAAAAAGTTGAAAAATTTTTTTAAAAATTAGAACGTTTAAAAAAGTGGCACGAATAAAAAACGTAAAAAACGTTTGTTAGTTCTAGTTAAGTCTTATTATTATATTCATTGTTTATTCTTTGTTTATTTTCTGTCTACCGAATACAGTGAGTAAAGATATGTATTACATCTATGTTGTCGGGAACAATGTGTAACAGGTCGGCGCTGTGTCCCGCAGTTTACCCCACGCCTGGTGATGGTGGTTCAACGTCACGAGCTCAGCGCGGTGCAGGCGCCGCCTGTTGGCCGACACCGGCTGCTGGTGCTGCAGCTGGACCTGGTCCTCTACGCTGCTATGAGGAACCCGTGTCAGCTGCAGCAGCCGTCCACAGCTTCACCGCCTGGAGACACAACCTACTCGCCATCTCAGCCGCCGCTGCAGCCGCAGGTAGCATATTGGTCTAACTGTGAGGTGTCATACTAGTAAGAATCGAGAGGTCGTTGGTTTGACATGCGGTCGGGTCGCTATCAGGTGGTTATACTACTTGAATGGGGGACTGTCGGCATATAGGTATAGAACGGTCCAACACTAAGGTCAACTCAGCCGCCTATCTCTCCGGGGTAGATAAATCGAGTACCGGCTTGTAAGGCTGGAGTCGGGTGACAGCTAACACTGTCATCCCGTATGGTAGGGGACGCTCTGTAGCTCTGTAATGGATTTGCTATTAAAAGCTGTACTTTTTTACCTTTTACTATGTTATAGGTTTTTAAAAAAATTTATCAATATCACAACGATAGAATTAAAGTAGCCTTCTTTTTTCTGATCCTTGGCTAGTACCGTGGGAGCCAAATACAGTCTTGCTTCATGCTGCACAATTTTGCAAACAGTACAAACGTTTATTATAACGATGCAGGCCTACGTTTAACTTTTTTTGACTTAAATTTAACTTCACTCGTCAGTTAATGACAGCAAAAAAAACAACAACACGACAAACAGACAAACAAGAAGCTGGAAAAGATACAAAACAGTACAACCTTTCCGGACTAAATCATAGAAGTCACGTCTGACTAAGCCATAAACTGCAGCTGCAATCGTTGACGTATTTTGTCTAAAACGTGCAGGTGTACATCAGGCCGGAGCGCGCGCATCTCTTGATCATCATCCTCATTCTCATCACCCAGCCTCAGCAGCAGCCGCAGCAGCAGCAGCAGTCATGGATGGGCCGCTATCACTGCGACTCGATCACTGTCGACTGCCCGCTGCACTGATGCTGGCCCACCAAGACGGAGCCGACTTCAACAGTACTGGTCCGTCGCAAATTAGTTAACTTTTTTCACCGTCCTCCTATCTTTAACCACTGCCTCCTTCCTTCCTGCAATAAACAGCATTTTGAGATTGTCGATTGTCTCGAAGATAAGAGAGAAGATTATTAGAACTGCCATTATACCGTTAATTACATATGCACGCATAAAATGACGAGTTTTTACAATTTCAAGTTTATGTCGTATTTTTGTGTTTTGTGTTTCTGTAAGGGTTAAACTTTCTGTTTTATTATTGTGAAGGTTTATTTTTTTTGTTCCATTATCAAGCCTATGTGTATATGCACTGCCTGGGAAGGCCGTCCCCGAAAGGCCGTCCCCGACATGCTGTGTCGGGTGGAACGTTGAATCCTACACACTCACTGACTCTCATTCACCCCATCAGTCAAGCCTGACAGTTGAAACGCGTCTTGTGTCTGTTTATAACACGCACGTCTCACTCGCGCAGGCAGCAGCGAAGTTGCGGGTTAAAAAGTAAGCGAAGAAAAAAGTTGCAAATTTCTGACGGAATTCCGAAAGAGAGACAGCTGCATATTCCCGACATCAGAAAAGATTGTGGGTGCTCAAAATTTTGATTTTGTTCCTATTTTTTAAAGTGACTGTTTCTTTTAGCCATAAATGTTGCATTTTTTTAATACATCAAACGTTTACATCTTCAGCGTCAACGTTTTATTTCGGCTGACTGAAAAAAATGTGAAGTACTATATATAGCAATTTTTCTTTCTTTCTTTTTCTGTTTAACAGTTGAAACTGTTAACACCAGTGAAGCACTGGCGTGGCCATAGGGGAGAGACACTGGGGGCACGTGCCCCTAGAAGCTTAGTTACTCAAAATAGTGTCAGAAATGCATAAAACACTCCATTTTCACACAAAATCGGGAAAAATTTGGGTGATGGGCACAGCCACACTCCGCCTCTCAAATGCCCTTTACATCCAGATTCTGGTTACGCCACTTCTGTGAAGTACTGTATACGGTACGTGAGCCGGGCCAAGCGTTTAAAAAACACTGAAAAGTGCCCATAAAACACTAAAAATCAACGCATAAAACAGTGATAAAACATAAAAAGAAACTAGCTAATTGTTATTTTAGTGAAGTCGCTACTACTACATAATGATACTGTTTTGCCGGCACAATTATTCGACGAAACTCATAGATATACTGGCGTCGGCACACTTCTTGTAGACGACAGCACGGACTAGTGAGTGATGGATCGTATACCAGGACGACGCCATTGCGCCTTCTGGCGGCGGGCAATTAAGACGCGATTAGTTAGGCTGGTGCCCGGCAACTACTTGACAGACCGGAAGAAGGACAATTAGCGCTCTCTTGTGGACGACTAGCGAAATGCAACAGTTAATAGAGCGCTAAGCGGCAGGCGAAAAAGCGTCAGAAACGACCGGTGGCGTATTTAGGGGGTCCTGCGCTTCTCCCTTGAAAGTGAAAAATAACAAAAAGAAAAAAAACTGATCATAGAAAAAAAGAGTAGGCCAGACCTAACTTAAAATGTGCACACCCACCCCCTTTATTTTTACGTATTTGAATAGGTTTTTGCAAGAACAAGAAAGTCAGTTGACACATTACTGATGAGACGAAAAATGAATTAAGCCCAAATTCCATTACGCTGACTTTGCGACTTTCACCAAAACTTTCCCATGGGGAAAGTCGCGGACATAAATCATAAAAGTCCGAGACACAAATCATGTCACCGACTTTCGTGATTTGTGTTTGCGACAACTTTTTCCGTGTATTGTAACCAGTGTTTGAATTGCCGGGGAGTTGGGAACTGTTTTCTCAACCCTTCTAACACACTGTCAAATTATGCACTGGGGGTCAGCTATATACTACATACGTACGAATTACATCACAATTTTGGTCGGGCTCCGACCGTCGAAAAGTTTAACCCCCCAGCTAATTTTTCACAATTCAAACACTGATTGTAACGGACTAAATTCCATTACAGCGACAGAAACGGATTTGTCATGGGACTTGTCACGGACTTTATCGCAAACATGTCGAGGCGGTTTGTATCCGCGACTTTCCCCGCGGAGAAGTCTCGGTGAAAGTCGGCGTAATGGAATTTGGGCTTTAGCACAAGCTGCGAACTTCTGTTGACATTTATTTATCTATCTATCTATCTATCTATCTATTTAATTACAAAAGCACTGCAGCACACCGTGACATCACACCTAAACAAGAAAGCATAGGCCTAAGTTACCCAGCGTTAAGAATACACAAACGACACAATTGGACAGTTGACATGAGTCAGTAATATCGCAGTTACGTGGAGAAATCAATATGGTTTTTTTCTGCATCGATTCCGGGACAGACCGTCGGGCAGACAGACAGAGAGAAGGACGGGCAAGGCTTGTAATGCGGTCTATTAAGACGGACGCATGTTAGCAGAGAGTTGATCAGCTGTAATCGGCCCGTGTGATGACAATGCGTGAAAGATGGCGTCGCACGAAGCGAAAACGTGTGCTAATTGTTTGGTACCTGCGTCGTCGTCGCCATCGCGTGGTTATATTCATGGTCGTCATCATCATCATCATCATTAGCAGCAGCAGCAGCAGCATCAGTCATCACTCAATTAGATTAGCGACGTCCGAGCAGTGGACTGCAATAATATTGTCTCTCGTTCGCCGTGCACGCGACCATATGATTAGTCGTTTAAACGCGCCCAGCAAGCCGGTGCCATTAAACTGCAACAACTTCTGCTGGAGAGGCGCGAAATGCTTTGTATTTTCCTAAACATTTTTTGCATTTTTCGCATTTAAATTTTAGTGGAAATATGCACAGAAAATGCTGCGCTTTTGCAGTCATTATAAAAATATTCGAAATATTCGCTGAGCCTGCCCAAGTTCCAACCTCTATTGAAGTTTCGGACTACCGTCTTCAATATCGCTACCAGAAAAGATGTAGGACTAATTAGTTATTTTCGTCGAAGAAACAAAAGAAGATGAATTTTTATCTGTTTGCACTTATCCGTGGCAAGATTACTGTAAAAAGTTATAAACTAATTTTGAGGGGTTTCAAAATAATAACGGTATAGCCTATACTTAAAAACTGCAAGCAATCTATTTTAAGTATTAGCGTGGAAAATAAACTAGGCTCTATTGTATCTCGTACAGTTAATTTTCCTTTACTAGCCAGATGACCAACACAAATAAATAATTTTTATATTTATTATCTGAAATACTCGAATTTCTTTCGTTTAGTAGACAGTGAATTAATACGTTCGTTGTGTGTGCGTAGGCGTGGACGATGACGCGTGCAGTGTGAAGGGAATGAACGGCGGCGGCTCCACGACTAAACGCAACAAGAAACGTCGCCACAGGTAAAGTATTAATGTTTAATTTCAAAAAATGTTAATAAGAAACAATGCAATCGCCATGTTTTCATTCTGTTTCAATCTACAGCGTTGCACAATATGCATGCGTGTGTGAACAATTTAAATTACGCCTGTCAGCGATGCGATCGGGATTCGAACCCGCAACCTGTTGATGGCAGGTCCGAAGCCCTATACGCCGCTTAGCCACAAGGTCCGAGTCCATGTTTGTGATTCGAAACATTTTTTCCAGATTTTAACGTGATTTTTACTGGATGTGTGTTTTTGGTTGATTAACCATAACATTACATTATTTCAAGAATAGAACTAAATTTCCATTGCCGTTAGGCCTACCATTACTCAGACGGTTTTTGAATCTTGTTACATTTTATTTCATGAATGTACATCTATCCTACAATGCTTGTCGAACAATAAGCACTAGGTGTTTTTTCAATAAGCATTATTTATTGTATTTTTTGCAGAACGATATTTACGAGCTATCAGCTGGAAGAGTTGGAAAAAGCTTTCAAGGATGCTCATTATCCGGACGTTTACCAGCGTGAAGTTCTCTCTTTGAAAACTGATCTGCCCGAAGACAGAATACAGGCAAGTCTCTTAATTCTCAATCAGTTATTATTTGGGTTTTAATCACAGGGCTGGACGACTACTTTTTAAACTTAGTTTTTTAAGGGGAAAGATTATTAGAAGCCTTAAAATTGTACAAGTTATAATTTTAAATTTTTAGATTTCAAAATTATTTGTTATGCAACTTAATACTTATAATGACTAATTTTACGTTTTGATTGTGATTTTTGAGTTATTTTAAAGAAAAAAATGTAACAAGGAGAATGTCGTGATTTTGTGTTCCGTCTTTTTTACATCAAAACCCAAAAACCTAAAAAAAACAATAATCTAAAAACTTACAAACTTGTTTAAAACCTAAGTTTTTAGCCTTGTTTTATCAACATTGTGAATTATTAATGTCGTTATTATCACATGGTCGCCGTTGTTGTGTTTGCTATTGTCGTCGTTTTGTGTATACGTATGATGTCTGTTATCAATACGTTTTCTCAAGATAGGCTAATCACTACAGGAGGGACCGCTTGCATGCCAGCGTACAGAGGCGTTATTAAAAGGCGAGAGATGGAGGGGTTTACGGACCCTTCAAGGATTTATAATTTTATTTTTTTTTGTTGTAAATCGTACCTTTGAAACAGTGTTACTGCTGCATGTGCACCAACACCCCCGTCTTTTTAAGTGATTTACTGAAATGACGCCACTGCCCTGGGAATGTAAATATCGCTGGTTTAATTCCTTCCATTTTCAAGCTGAGTCTTTGGCGTTTTTCTTTAGAGCGTTATTTGTTCATCTGCTCAAATGTTTTAAATCCAAATTTCCGAATTCTTTTTTTTTGATATCGAATCAAACGTAGCAACCGCAAACATAGCAGCAACCGCAGGTGAGACATAATCGAGTGACATAGCTTGTTTGTGGTTAATCATGGTTCATTGGACGCGAGGGTCGCATTTACGAGCTCGTCGACCTACCGCTGCCAGTGTCAACCAATTAACTCTACGTTCGCTGGATCGTGGATCGACTGGGGATGCAGTACGCATAGGCTACGACCAGCGGCGACGTGGGTTAAAAAACGTTAAGCGGGTTACAGGAAATTGCAATTTCCTGACATAGCCCACAGTTGCAATTTTCGGACGAAGGAGAATATGGGTGCTAAAATTTTAAATTTTGCCTGCAAAATGAAAATTTTTAGTCCCAAAGATTTCCGATAGGTTAAAATTTAGGGGAGAGGGCAACTGTTCCCATTCTGCCCCAGCTTTTGCTACGAAGCCACTTCTACGCCTGCTAACTATTAAAATAACTGCATGTGGGGCACAGTCTTTTCTTTTCTTTACTTTTTTTCCGTTTTTTTCTTTGGACCCTTTTGTTTTTTTACCTCTGAAATCTAGCTACAATTTATTTACGAGTTTTTCGACATTGCTGTATAGGTTTCTGAGTTTTCTCAGCCAGTAAAATAGCAAAAGTACACGTGCGCCATTGTGCAATTAAAAATGTGCATAAGTTTTAGCTTAAAATGCAAAAATATGCACCGGAAATTCGACCGCCAAATAATTTCTCAATTTTTGTACACTTTAGGCCGAAACTGTGCACTATTCGTCATTCGAGGGCTATTTTTACTGTTTAGCTCAGACGATCAAATTGACGGTTTGCATTAAGTTCGAACCATGCCGAAATGTAGAAATATCTTATTACGCGGTTGCAAAAGTTGGCAGAAATAAAACACCCCGAGTGGGGGCATTACCATCACAATTTTTTCGTCGTGGGGCGATTGCGTCCACGGAGTCCGGACTGTACTACGGCGACTGACCGATCGACCACCCAAGGACACCCATATGGACCACCAAAGCACACACCTCGTGGGTGGCCCGGGTGGAAATCTGTCCCAGTGGAATTCCGTTCAATCCATCACGGTCCGTCTATTCCCGGGGCCGGCCCGGGCGCGGCGGGTTCCTAGCGGCCTCTACGTCAACAAGTGGACATCGTATTGTTTACCGGCGCCGTCGAAATTAGTATTTATCCGCAGCATCGCACAGTATCATCAGGCTTATCAGCTATTAGTCAAACCAACTTTGCTGTCAGTCCGACAGTTTTTGTCGCCGTCGACACTAAGCAAATGCATGACATTGTGTTCTTTTCTTGCAGAACTGCGGCAAATCGATTTCTGGCAAACATTTTTAGATCATTCGAGAACGCTACTTCAAACTCGTGCCAAGAATATAAAAATATTTTAAAATTTGCCAATATTATGCAAAACATACCGCCGACTTTTTTGTTGACACAGTGTATACATTTTTCATAAGATACATATATATTAATATTGATTTCTAAATTGATAGATCAGTTTTTTGTAGTTGATAAGCTGTACTACAT
>Ga0209367_1003621_pt1 | contig 21070 bp, 8 predicted proteins | sample WorMetLIZISLAND2_FD_187412 | JGI IMG/M metagenome (GOLD analysis project Ga0209367, IMG submission 187412) | Marine gutless worms symbiont microbial communities from Max Planck institute for Marine Microbiology, Germany - Olavius geniculatus... ...
ATATATATATATATATATATATATATACAACTTTATTCGTCATTCAATGACAGCAAAGAAAAAAAACAAAAACGATTTAGAATTTATGGGTCTATACTGTTTGAACAATTAACATTAAATTTTGCCGTTGACAGCGTTTACTTTGCCATACACAAAACAAAACAAAGAACAAAACAAACACAGTGCAAGCAGTAGAAGAAAAAAACAAAAAAGTAGTCGTAGACAAAATAGAACAAAAGACAAAAAGAAAATATTGTTTGCAGTTCAAGCCTAAATGCATACACATTTATTTAGCAAAACAATGCTATAATTCTTTCTCAACCCGAATGCTTCTACAGGGTGTTCCAAAAACGGACACCCAGTATTATTTTTGGGATAACTTTGGTAATTCAGCACCGATTTTAACCACTCTTTCACTGTTACAAGCAGAAATTTATGGCGCGTTAACGTAAAGTTCTTTCACCCACCGCACCTTTATTTATTACAAAAGGTGATATTATTCAGCAGCACATTGACACACAGTCAGTGTGATGCGGGCAATATCACCTTTTGTAATTTTTGCTGTTTTTTTATGTGCAAGTCCTTAAATGTTGCCGTTAACAAGTGTATAAACTAATGTTTTGTACATTTATCTCAGTAACGGTACGAGATAGGACCTAGGTTACTATTAATCAGTAATAGGAAGTCGTACACTGGCTCTCGATTGGCGCCGAATGACCTTAAATGACCTTGTACGCCAAAATAGGGGGTTTAATGGATTTTTTGGCGATTTCGGGCTGCGACACAAGTCTACATCATAAGGTGGCGCCACGGAAGTATCGTTATGCGATCCAGATAGAGAATTTCGTATTTGTATATTGACTTAGCGTGAACACCCCAATTTTTAGCTAAACTACTGAACCGGAACTGCTGTAGGCTTTCGTGCGTCTCGTGAGCATTAGCTCAAATTTCTTGTTTGCTTAAGCGGCAATAGATGGCAGCATACTGCGCTGCGGTATTATTAGCTCATGGCAATCAACTGCCACTTTTAAGATTGTAAAGCGCTTCTGGTCTTCTGTAAGAAGCGCCACAGCAAGTGCCTTTTACCTTTACCTATAAATACCACAAAAGTGGCACCTTTTAGCCCACCCTATAGGCCTAGACCTACATGGTGAGCAGGTCATGTCACCTTTACACTGCGGTGACCTCATAATGCACACGCTTACCGGTTTCCTGTCACAAGCAGGCTATAAAGGCCCCATGCTACTCGGTTGGCTAGGGCAGGTGATGCTTGTTTGCTAAGGTCGCCATCGGGTCACTTCCTTCGTAAACCACAGCGTGACGCCTAGCGGACGCGAGCGGGTAGGCTACCTAGGGGCAATGGGAGCACTTGTTCCGTGAGATAAACTAGAAAATGAATAAATACATTAAGTACATTAACGTAGCCTATAGGCTTACATGACGGCTAGAGTACACTTTATCCCACAGAGTCACTACATAGCATATAAGGTCAACTCAGCCTTCCACCGCTCCGGGATATAAATAAATTGATTACTAGACAGCTGCTGATGTCGGTCTTCGTTACCGATCAACGATTGGCGGCTGCTAATTTTCTCTTCGCAATAGGTCTATATGTACGTCCATTTTTAAAAGTCACGTACAATCTTGCTAAAATAGCGTAAACATTTTTCACAAGAAATTTGAGCTAATGCTCACTAGACGCGCGAGTTCCGGTTTAGTAGTTTAGCTGAAAATTGGGGTGTTCACGCTAAGTTAATATACAAATACCAAATTCTCTATATGAATTGCATAACGATAGTTCCATGGCGCAACCTTGTGAATGATATAGACTTGTGTCGCAGCCCGAAATCGACAAAAAAATCTAGAAAACCTCTATTTTGGCGTTCAAGGTTATTCAAGGTCATCGAATTCGGCGGCAATCGAGAGCCAGTGTACGACTTCCTATTAGTGATTAATAGTAACTAGGCCCTATCTCGCACCGTTACTGAGATACAGCGACTTACTGGCCAAAAATCGCAAATTTTGCCCATCCCCTCTCATTTAGCGCCCTCGTTCGGGGTGACACTCCTCGAATTTATGGAAAAGCTTTACGGTTCCTGAAACTAGAGTCTTCCAGGCAGCCGACAGTGAAGATTTGGTGATCCTAGCTTGCACCGTTTTTGACTGATCCACCCGTGTGACTGACAGACGGACGGACGCACAGACAAAATTGCGATGGCGCGCTGAAAGCAGTAGAGCTGTAGAGCTCTGCTTTCGCGCGTAAAACCATTAGCAAAATATTTGTTTGGTAAACGTAAAAGTCTATCCACCGGACAGCAGAGCGGTTAGCTCGCGAGAGTACGTGCTAATACCCAAATAACGAACAGACGGACAGACAGCCCGAAAATATAGTGCACTCGTTCCGTGATATCGGAGGCAGAGGCATAAAATGCATCCCCGCTCGACTATAGGCATACATACGCTTATCGTCCGTCGGTTTCTCCAGAGCAGTGTCAGCAGTTGCGCGGTGAACTCAGTTTATCCAATTATCCGAATCGTCTGCTGTTCACACGGCAATTAATCCGATTTGTATCTGATTATTACAGGAGACATGATCGCGGAAAGGGAAGAGGGAAGACCTGGTTCTGGTTCTTGGGGGGATTGAATTAGTTTGCCGCTTGACTGGCGCCAGGTCAATGCTTGCCCTGTTCTCGGCGGATGGCGCACTGGTCAAAACATCACAGAACTGTTCTCATCGCACGCCAGGCATCGCAGTTCCACAACCGCAGCAAATATTTCTTTCCTAACGAGGTTACACGACATCCGACTCAGCAGACTGAGCAATACTTTTGCAGATTATAATTACACCGTGTCTCAAAAAATACGGAAACACTGTTATTTTTAAAAAAAATAATTACGTAAACATTGGCCGATTTTGATAATATTTGGCACGCAACATTATGAAAAAACTTGGCGTAAATGACTGTACAGAGTGGGCCAAAAAGTAAGCTATGGTACTTTTTTCATATTTTTGCTAAATATTACCCATTTTTACAATTTTTTTTACCACTAGACTCTAGAGGAAATTTGCTACTCAGTGGCATGCACACCACGCCTATTATGTCGCTACACTACCTTGTAAAATATAAATATTTAAAAACGTACAATATCTACAGATGGTAATAAGGTCGAGTGGTAAATTTTAAAATTATTTAAGTAAAATGTCTAATATAAGTTATAATAAGCGTCAAAAAAATTAGGTATAGCTACAGAGTAAGTTTTCATCTTACAAAAAATAGTGCACAGTTTGTAGGGCCGCGCAATTGAAAAAATTGCTCTATATGCTCATGCAGTTAACTGAGCAAGATTACAGTTATCAACCAGCATTAGTGTACATTGTAAATTAGTGTAGAGTAAAATCGTTCAAATTATTTGAAAACAAAATGTTTAATATGTTCTCTAATGTTTTGACACTTAGTATAACTCATATTTAGCATTTAAGATAAATACTTCAAAAATTTACCACTAGACCTTCTGTCCATCTGTTGATATTGTATGTTTTTGGACATTTATATTTTATAAAGTTGTGTAGCGACATAATAAGTGTAGTGTGCATGCCACCGAGTAGCAAATTTCTTACAGAGTCCATTAATGAAAAAGTTGTGAAAATTGATCAATATTTAGCGAAGACATAGACAAAGTACAATAGCTTACTTTTTTGGCCCACCCTGTAGTTTAGCCCACCTCACTTTAATACTGTCGCCACACTACCTGGCGAAATGCCGAAGTCGTAGTTTGACCGTTCACTGTTTACAAAAATGAATTTGTACTGAGTAGCACATGCGTCCAATCGGAAACGAATAACTGACTATCGCAAACACGAGTAACGGTTATCATCCATCAAACAAGAAAACTTAGCTAACGCAAAGGGAACGCGCGGCAGCAGTGCATGTATGAAGGCAAACTGCCCACTGGAGTGTTCACGCTAAGTTAATATACAAATACCAAAATCTCAATCTGCATTGCATAACGAGTTTGTTGCGTGGCGACACCTTGCGAACGCTATAGAGTTGTGTCGAAGCCCGAAATCGCTAAAAAATCCATAAAAACTCCTATTTTGGCGTTCAAGGTCATCCAAGGTTTTTGCTCTGGGTGGCAATCGAAAGCCCGTGTACGACTTTTTATTAGTGACTAATAGTAACCTAGGCCCTATCTTGCACCGTTTCTGAGATACAACGACTTATTGGCTCAAAATCGTGAAATTTTTCTACACCCTCTCATTTTGCGCCCGCGCTAGGGGTGACCACTTGCGAATTTATGTAAAAGTTTTACGGTTTCTGAAACTAGAATCTTCCACGCAGCCGTCGGTAAAAATTTGGTAATCTCAGCTTGCACCGTTATTGACTGATCCACCCGTGTGACGGACGGACAGACAGACGGACGGACGAACGGACAGAATTGCGATGGCTAATACGCGCTATAGCAGTAGGCTACCTGCTGTCGCGCGTAAAAGTCGTGTGTGTTTATGTATCACATTACTTTTATTACAGCATGTGCTCAAAATGTCTTTCTCCAGCACGAACGCAAACGGTGGACTTTGATGCCACTCGCCAAGAGCACGTTCAATAACGCGCGACCTAGAGCAGCTCACTCGCTGCTGATGCGTCGTTATTTTCAGTTCGTCGACGTAGAATATGAAAACGAATATTATTAATGTTAAATACGTAACAGATTTTCGATGATTTTGTGGTCTCGCTGATTTTGCCAGCCGACGCATGCACTACGCAGTAATTTTTTTTTCTCCGTTACTCGACTTGGAGCCTTGCATTAAAATTGCGACCAAACCGCTGCACATACTATTGACAGTCTGTACAGAACACGTCGTCGCCCTGTCCGACGGCACCATCGCCGACCCCTATGACTTAGCCTACCGTTCAGTCACAATACTTTTTGTGACAGACGGACAGACAACTCGTACCAACGGGCTTTAAGTTTATAGCTTAACAGTGGGCCCAAAAATTGAAGCGAACTTAATTCTGGCTTCTGTGGATCAATAGGCTACTCCCATTCACAGCATAGCATCACTAGTGGCTTGTTGACACATTGGCATTTTTAGTGATCCTGGAATTTCTGACACACCGTAAAGATGTAGGTTATCGGCTGACAATTTGAGGTTATACATTATCAGATAGGCCTACTTTTGTGCAAAAATATATACTTGTAGTGTTTGCAATCCCGGAATTCCGATTCTAGAATCCCGGGATTGGCGACGTCTCAATCCCGGGATTTCGGGATTACAAAAATTCGTTAAAATATGCGTTAATACTTTTTAGATCGAATGACGCAAAAAGAACAATTCACCAATTCTAGCCGTCTAATAAATAAAATAGTTTATACACGCTAGCGTCCGATTTTTACTATGCACTGTAAAGTATTTTTGCAATAACAGTCAATCACTGCAGTTCGGATATGTAGCCTAGGCCTATACTTTTCGTTGGAACCTACAATACATTTTATGCATGAATTAAGTCCATGTGGGATACTAAAATAACTACTAATCTGTAAACCTAATCCTTTATCCCGAAACCGGATCCTGGGATGCCTTGATTACAAATTTCTCAATCCCGAATCCCGGGATTGAGATTTCAGTCCCGGTATTGTAATCAATCATACCCGGGTATCGTATCGATTTCAAAACGATGGTAATGACCCATCCCTAGTACAAAAAGTGCCCTTCGAGTGCGTGTGACGTCATACGTAAACAAAGTAAAATGGCCGTGCGTTGTTTACTTGATATATATAAGGCGGATATATGATGTAAATTAGCTATCATAACGTCTTAATGTGTTCATCTGGATATAAGTGATCTGCGAATATGTGTGCTGGGTTGACTGACGAAGTATGTGAACGTAAAGTTGTCTCCGCAGGCTGCGTTCCTTTTCCGTCTTAGAGACCGTTTATTTTTCTTCCAAGAAAACGAATCTGCAACTTTGCCAAGGTTTTCGTTGAGTCGTTTGGAGTGGTGGAAGCTGGAACTCTGTTGTTTTAGTGGTTGGTGACCGTGCTGCCGACGCCATGTTTAAGTGTATGCCATTCCTGTGCAATCGTCATGTGGATTACGTTAACAAGACCAGCTGTAATCTGACCTCTGTTCCAGACGAAGTGCTGCGTTATGCCAGAACGCTGGAAGAGCTTCTGCTTGACAACAATCAAATCCGAGACTTGCCAAAGGTTTGTCGATAATTTATATGTCGAACACTCACAAGTTTCTCACCGAGAAGTTTGAAATAATGATCTCGGGTCAGGGTCAAGGTCGGGATTAAGGCTTATCGTTTTTGGTTAGAACTTTTTGCAACTGACCACATATGTCATTGTGTTAATTGTAGAGAACTGTTGCAAATGTTTAGTTGATGAGTTTTCCAACTGTGACGCAGTAATTAAATGCATGCTGTGTACAACATGCGATGTGACAGATATCTCGTAGCTGAAATTGTTGTAATACTAAAAGCAGAAGCAACAGCAGGAATATTCAAGTATACCGGTAATTTGTTGCTACATATTATGTGAGTTTAATGCTTGTGTGTAGGGTCTATATCGGCTGTATCAGCTGCGGAAGCTGACGCTCAGTAATAACATGATAGAATGGATCTCTCCAGACATTGGTCACCTTGCATTACTGCAGGAGCTTAACATCAGTCGAAATGGTATTGTCTTTACCATCCCAGCTTTCATTTTTAGTTAGCCGTATTACATAAGATATATATGTATATAATTACTTTTTGCTTGGTTGTGTGTAAGGATGTGCTGATTTTGACCATAGCTTTGGCAGGTTTTTTTTGACTTAGCATCTAACTATTCTGAGTGAATCTGGTCATATCCAGATTTGTGGCCAGTTGGCCAGTTATTTTTTTTGCCAGATCGGGCAAGTTTCAGCACACAGGCAGTGGCCTGAGACTATTTACAGCAAAAGCTTGGCTTGTTGTCGATTGAATGTCTTGACACTTTAGCGCTCCATCAGTGGCTGGCAACAGACTGCACTATTATGATGTTCCATGATTGGATAATGTTCATTGTTTTTCGATGTTCATTAAAGAGATGAACTTGTAAATATAGGTCTACATACCTGTACAATGGACAGCCGTGGCATCGTGGTAGGAGGGCAGGGTACAGTGTCAGGGTTAGTTATACCCTCTAAATTTTAGCTTCTTGGAAAATTTTCTTTCAAGAATATTTAAATTTAGGACCAAAAATGCCTTATTTTGTGGAAATTTAGGGGCATATTGAAATTTTGGGAACCATAATTTCCTCTGCTGTAAAATTTGCTGCTGCGTGTCAGAAAATAGTGATTTTCTGCTCCTTCCCCTCACATCCCCTAACTTCTTTTTATTTGTTGGGAGGCCACCCATGGACAGTGCTAAGACTAGCATGCTGTAATGCCAGCTTGCTGTAATACTCAGATAAATCTGTCATTTTGACCACGCCCATCTTTGTCTGTTTGTACTCCCCATTCTCCTTTAGTTCTGTTGGCTCTGTCTTGTCAACCTGTCATTCTCACAATCTGTTTGCCATAGCCATCTAATGTTGTCTGCTTTGCCTTTGCATTCCTTTCTCAGTCTGATCTGTGTAAAACACAGGAACAGAAAACAGTCTGTCTTGCTTCCAAGTTTCTACTCTGCTTGTACTTAGGTTGACTTTCGTCAGTGGATACTAAGATTCATGTGAAAATCATATACCCGGTCACTCGATTTTAATTGGAAGATGTCCATATTTAAAATGGTATGTTTGCAATAAATGTGGGCCTCTGTGGCTGTAGTTATGGCTGCAGTATGGTTTTTAATGATTATGCATGTATAATGTACCAATTGGCCATTAAAATGTAATGTATTCTAAATTTTGGCTGGTCAATTCCATGCCAGTATTTAACTGTATCTTTAAAGCCAGTTGTAGGAGTTGTTGGCTGTATTATCTGGCATATGGCTTTTTTGTTGTCATGTCCTGTGATTTACGTAGTGTTACAGCAGTAGGCCAGGCTGAACTCATCTCTGGGTATCAGATCACTGTGCCCAATACACTACTGCTGGGGGATGTGGGTGTGGGGGGCTAAGTAATAAGAGGCAGGGGCACCTATCCCCCTAAATCCTCGCAGCAAGTTTCCCTTCTAACTCAAAGTGAGGTGCTGGTGGTGCCATAGGCATTGATTGGGTTGGGAATGGGCGAGAGGTATGCTTTCACCAGCCATCTAGGAGGTCTGGGGAGTGTCATGAGCTCCCCTAGTGGGGTCCAGGGTGGAGCCCCGGCAAAAAAATGAATTTGGTGCATTCTAAGCATTACAGAACACTTCTGCTTGCAGAAATGTAGAATTATAATATTCAACTTTCACTCCCCTTTAGTTTCCCAACAAACCTCTCCCTATTTTTTCTTGGAGTATTTGCTACAAGTTTCTGCCACTTTAAACATTGATGCTAATGCTTAGTGGATTTTTTATGCAAAACAGATCCATGCAAATTTGTTAAACAGTGTTTTTTGTTTTCATAACATATTGATTACAATCATTGTATGGCAATATCTGCTGCGAATGGTGAATTTTGCTTCTGAATCATTATAATTAAATTTGGTAGAAATTTTGCATGTTAATTTATCTGTACTTTAAAAAATTGTCTGACCAGCATTTTTTGGGCTGTATGTTGGTTTAAGCAAATTATTTTTTTGTAGCTGAAATTGGTTCAAATTTCTTAAATGGTAGAAACTGGAATTTGCCATCAAAAACCAAACCTTTGGATGATGATGATATGCAGCTGCTGCTGCTGCTGATGAAGATGATGCTGTTTGTAACAGAGTTGGAGGAAATTCCTGAAGACTTGAAATATTGTTCCAACCTTCAAGTACTTGACATCACTGGCAACCCCGTACAGAAGTAATTTTTATGATTTGTCATTTGCAACCGTTGTTGTCAAAATTATTATCACGGTTCGGGTCTGCTATTCCAAATGTTCTTCATTCCAAGGGGGCCACCAGAAACCTGTTTTAGACAATAAACCATAGTTATTAAATGCTGAATGAATTCTAATACTCTCCCTATTCTTAATTTTATTTTTAACCATGGCAGCCCTTTGGAATGGTGGGAGATTAATGCTGTCATTGTTATCTATTACAGCATGGCATCATATCACCTGCAGAGCGCTGTACTAGCTTTTATTATCACGTCCGTCTGTCTCTCTGTTTGTCTGTCATGTACTCATCTTGTGTCAAAACAACCCAAGCTGGGATCAACAGATTTTCACAAACAGATAACCTCAGTTATCATGAGTTGTAGTTTTTTACCGAGATATTTTGAATGTTCTACAAAGCGACAGAACTTAACTGAACTGAAATAGGTCAGATCAGTTCAGTTAAGTTTTAATCATACCTTCAAAGAAGGGCTCACCCTGAGCAAGGTTATTAGCTGGGTCTGTGGTCTGGCTCCAGTCTAAAGACAAAGCACATTAAGACTAGTTTATTTCTGTCGGCCACTAGTAGGAAGTTGCATATATCTTTATTTTTGTCGTATGAGGCTTGTGCCGTAGTTCATGCGATGATGCGGGACAGATGGATCTCCTGTGGAAGGGATGTTATTAAGAATGGACTGTTTTTGTCTTGGAACTCATGTCAGCTTATGTTGCTTATTGGTCTGGCATTGTAATCTTTGCTATGTGGCATTTCTGGTGTAATGGTATTTTATACCGTATGCATTACATGTGTGCTATATAAGTCTACTTAGTACGTAGGTCAGAGGTCTAGGTTTTGGTTAGTGTTATTGTGGATGAACATCATTAGCTGATCAACAAGCACATCAGTGAAATGGTTTAGTTAAGGCCCAGTTACTGCAGATCAATCTCTGCCATTGCAGATCACCGCAGGCTGACCAGTTTAGTTTTAGAAATAATCTACACAGTGTTTCATCATAAAAAGGACCCCCCTTTGTTTTTTTTCATAATTTACTCAAACAAGGAGCAATTTACATGAAAGTTTTACCAGTTGTAGCTGAAGAAATATTAATTTAAAATATTTTAACCAAATATGGCAGTTGATTAAATATTCTTTGCGAGTCATGATGTAATGCTGACATCATAATGTGTCACGGGTACAAACTTGCTAGTCTCAACTGGTGCTATCAGTTGCTACCTTGCTCCGATGGTGAAAAATCTGGTTTGTTGGTGACAAATATTTGAAGTTTTACAGTTGTAGCCACAGAATCGTGCAAAGCGATCGAATTTACGTGTCAGTGGGGATAGTTGGTCTTTCACATGTTCGAGCAAGACAGTGCTCTATCACACCGAGCTTGCAAGATGGTTGAGTTTTTGGATCGCGAGACACCTGATTTGATGTCTCTGTGTTGCTCAGTGCTGACACGATAAGCATTTTTCATTAGCGAACCAGATTAAGTTCACCATCGAAGCAGGGTAGCAACTGACAGCGCCAGTTGAAACAAGCAGGCTTGTACTCATGACACATTATGAAGTCAGAATTACGTCACAACTACCAAAGAATATCTAATCAACTGCCATATTGTGTTGAAATATTTTGAATTAGTATTTTTTCAGCTACAACTGGTAAAAATTTTGTGTAAATTGATAATCATTTGAGTGAATTATGAAAAAAGGGGTCCTTTTTCTGAAACACCGTGTATGGTGCCATAGGTCACTGACATAAATAATTTCTGTGATCCTGGATGGCAGCTATTGTGGCCTTAACAAAATGCATAACTGTCAGTGTTCCACTGAAGTACTTTAGCTTTTTGTCATCACTTCGACTGAAGCAAACTACTTAATAATCATTATTTTGATTTAATTATAATATCAGTTTATTTAGTTGTGTACGTTCATGTGCAGGCTACCAGAAAGCTTTACGCAGCTACGTTGTCTCATACACGTCGGTCTGAGTGAGATTCTTTTGTCTCGACTTCCGATGGACATTGGCAGGTCAGAATTGTAATTACTACTACAATCGTATATTGGAGCTACCGTGTATGGTAGGCACTAACTGGGTTTCGAAGACATTCTGTTTGACTGACATTTCTGCATGAGGCTGTGACCTTTTTCTAAATGCTGAGTACCAAATTATTCTGCTTGAGGCACATGTGTAATACGTGAATAACTTGCCGCATTTCTGTGCATGATGGCAAAATGGCAACTGGACGGAACCTGCAGTCATTTTGATAGCAAGTCTCGTGTTCCACACCCCGAATTTCAGACTCGTGAACCGAAGTGTAGCATCTTTGAATTTCCGCGGAAGTCGGACAGCATTGGTAAAACACACAGTTTGTAACAACTAACAAAGCTTCAGAGCTGAGACTAATGACTAATGAGCAAACAAAGCGAACTGGATCAAAATTAGGGATGTGATGAAGCCGGAAAATATTCACCTTCGTCGAATGCGAATATTAAATTTACTATTCCTATTCGTCAAATAACGAATACGAATGCGAATAGTTATTTAGCCTCAAGGAAACTCCACTACACCTGTATTTGAATAAAGCGAAACATTTAAAGTAGTTGTTCAGTGTTCAGTCAGAAAAAAATCTGTATTTAAGGCAAAGTTCAGTTAAATCAATCAAATTCCATTAAGAAAATAAAACATCCAAAGAGTTCTGTGTTCTCTTCAGTCAGTATCCTTTAAGTTTAGTGAAATTCAGTCAAGTTGCATAACATGAAATACTCACATTTGACAGATGTGCCACCAACTATTTGTCGAATGTCGAATACCTGAAAAGTGGTCAATATTCGCATGTTGTTGAATACGAAATTCGTCACCTCTCTAATCGAAATATTGCAGTTTAGCAACTGAACTGGCATTATGGTTCAATTCTGTTCCATCGCTTTCTACACTTTTCAGATGCAACTGATTTTTTTGTCCATCATCTGCTTTTCATCACTCTTTCATCAGAGCGAATTCGTCACTCGTAGCAAACCTGCTTACAACGAGGACTCACACCCACTGTGGGTAATCTTCTAACTTTTTTTAATGGAGTAGCTCTGGATACCCCTGGTAAAAGAGATGTAGCCGAGCGAAGTGAGAAAACCTCGTTGAGTTAAGCCCAATTTCCATTACGCCGACTTTGCGACTTTTATCGAAACTTCCCCGCATGGAAAGTCCGCGACACAAATCATGTCACCAACTTTCATGATTTGTGTCGCGGACTTTCGTGATTTATGTTCGTGACGGACTTTGTCGCGGACTTTGTCGCCAACTTTTCTCGTGCATTGTAACGGACTAAATTCCATTAGAACAAAACAAACGGGTTTGTCGCAGACTTGTCACGGACTTGTCGCAAACATCTCGACATGTCAAGATGGTCTGTGTCCATGACTTTCATGATTTGTGTCAGCAACTTTCACCAAAACTTCATGATTTTATGATTTGTCACTGTTTGTGTTGGCGACTTTCTCCACAGGGAAGTTTCGGTGAAAGTTGGCGTAATGGAATTTGGGCTTCACATGCATTGGACACTCTTTAAATGCAACAGAACTGGACTTAGATTTCAATTTAATTCAGTGCATTTCTGTCGCTCTGTACATGTGTCGTGTAAGACATGTTGGTAGCTTCGATGTGTGCATGATGTGGTGTGATAGTCTGGTAAAGTTGGAGACGTTGGAACTGCGAGAGAACATGCTCAGATATCTCCCTTCATCCATCTCTCGACTTGTCAAGTTGCGCTCACTTGACCTTGGTGACAATGTGCTTGAAGAACTGGTTAGTTATAGTGGTAATAGTGGTAATTGTGGTTGTAGTAGTTGTCATAACTGTCATGTGGGCATTCGTGTTGTCGCCGAAAATCTCACTCTTAACTGAAATCTTTTTTGTGTTTCATGCCAGTCATAAAGTGTTGGGAATAATGAACTATTATTATGGTTTAAAAACTTTTTAAACCAATGAGTTCTGAGTTTTTATTTTTCTAGTTTCGTTACTAAGTCAACTAAGTCTGCATTATGTTATTGCTGTTGAATCTAGTGCTGTGTGTTTAAAAACACACAAAACCCATTAAGCTCAGAACCAATTTAACCCTATAACCTGCTGGTTTGGGCTTTGAAAAACGGGTATGGTGAACGGTGGTTTTATGTGACAGTAGGTTGTGTTACCGTGACTGCTTGCATACTGAGCTAGATGGTTAATGATGCTGGCTGCTTTCCATTTTGGGCTGAATGCACCATTCATAGACATTTCAATTACTAAATTGGGAAGGACAAGAAAAGCCCAGCTAACGCAAACGGGAACGCGCAACAGTGGTGCGTGTTTGAAAGCCCAGTAAAACGAAGTCTAAGTCAGTCGCCAGAGTGCACCAGACGACCGGCGGCTATTGTGTTTTACTCGTACTCACCAGAGGGCGTGACCTATCTCGCTCGGTCAACGTTGTATCGGCTGAAAATCGCAAATTTTTCCCATCCCCTCTTATTAAGTGCCCTCGTTCGGGGTGACTAGCGATGTCTAAGACGCGCTACAGCAGTAGATGCTGTTGCACGTTAAAATGAAAATTGTAGGTCTTCATGTCTACACGTGACTGTTGATATATCACGTTTGTAGCCGGAGGGAATCAGCCACCTGGTGAATCTTGAGGAACTACGACTTGACTCTAACAGTCTTTCAGAACTACCACCAGTCAGTTTGCTTACTTTCTGTTATTACTTTGTGTGATGAATTCACTAGTTGGTTTCCTAGTGATCCATAAGTTTACGATGCATTGATATGCCTGTCTTTTCCATGGTGATTGCATCATAAATATTGAAATTTTATTGGTAGTGTTTAACTGAACAACTAGACAACAGTTTTGGTTAAATTTAACTAAGCTAGTATGTCAGCAGCTGGACGTCTTTCACCAGCGCAACTTACAGAAGGACCACGTGACTAACATGGAGGTGCTAAGCCGGACTGGGCAGCGAAGATTACAGGACATTGTAGCAGAGAGACGACTTCGGATGGCAGGCCATATCATCAGGATGCTACCTGGACGACCAGCCAATCACGCCATGTCATGGACACCTCGTGGTAGAGGCAGACGACAAGGTCGTCCAACGAAGACTTGGCGGTCTACATTTAAGGAAGACCTGGTGGACCAAAGAGTCGATTAGAACAGCGTCTGGGCTGTGCCTACAAACGGAAGCAGATGACGAACTCTTGCTGCCCATCGTCCTGTCAAGGACCGGAGGATCTAAGTAAGTAAGCTAGTAACGGCCTGTCAAGTTTTGAAGATGTGGAGCATCTGAATGGCCACTGTATTTGGCCAGTCAAATGTTGATCCGTCTGGTTAATTGTTGGCAAGAACCTGAACAAGTCTGATGGCCATAAGGGTGATATAAGGTGATATAACTTCAGTGCTTGGCATATAATTGCATAAGTAATCAAATACTTTTTGGCAGGATTAATTTCTGCACACCATCTCTTAGGGCGAGTTGCACCAACGTGGTTCATGATCTTGGTTCAACTGAACCTAGATCAAGAGTTGAACCGAGTTCACGCTAAATTATGTTGCACCAAGTTGAACTTGGATCAGCTGATCCCGTTCAGTTGAACGGCCGTGTTTATACCGTGGACGACGCTGATTGGTCAAGCCACGCTCAGCCCGTAGGCCAACTACAGTGACGTCGCAGTCATATATGCTAATGCTAATGCTTACGAAACAGTCCAGCACCGATTGGCAGTAATTTGTTCGAATTTTAAGTTTCCCTGAAGTTATCACACAATTTTCGCATTAACAGTTGCATACTAAAGTTCTGAAAATACGCATTTTGTGTTCCAATAGTTACTCATTAATTATTCTACGTCTGTTGTCAAGATATATGTTTACCATAGCCACGGCAAAGCAACGGCGCATCGGCACTCTAGAATGCTGTTTATTTATCCATTAATTAATTTATCTAGCAAAAACGCCTCAGAGAACTGATATAGCACAAATCTAGCATATCCAGGTCACAAGTATAATTAAATTGGACGTCTTATAAATCGATACGAAAGAGTTTTTGTTGCTGTGGTTAGGGTTCGTTCGTATGTTTACCGTAACAACGAAACATCACCACCGAAAATGCGATTTATTCATCTATTTGTTAATTTATCGAGCACAAAGAGAAAATAAAACGAATATGGTAGAAATCTAACATATTTAGATCATCAGTATAATTGCGTTAGAGGTCTTATTATCAATACGAAGAAGTTTTTTGAGCAGGATAGGATTCGAATCAGACAATTTTTTTGCAGCAATAGTATCCCGGAGAACATTCATCGTCTAGTGCGCATGTGTAACCGCGAGTTGAACCGAGATCAAAATTTGATCAGTGGTCAGATGGCAGTTCAGAATTGAACGGAGATCAATGCTTGAACCGCTCTGGTGCAATGCAAATTACGACTGAACTAGGTTCAAATTCAGATTTGACCCAGGTTCAAAGTTGAACGACGTTGGTGCAACGGGCCCTTAATGCATGGGTTATGGTGAATTTTAGCAGGAAAAATAATAGACAGATGTTCTCAAAGAGGGGTGAATGGCTATTTATGGGAAACCCATCACAAAGCTACGGAACATCACCTGCCATATGAGTTCAAACAGTGTTACCAGCCACCTGACACAGGTGAATGCGCCCCACCTTAACCCAAGCCAGACAGGCCAGTACTTGATTTACCTATCTCAGAGGGATCGTAGGCTGAGTTGACCTTGCTGTTGGTTTTACATGAAGATGTTTACCTGTTTGCAGGTAGTCACCCGACCCACTTTAGTAGTAACTAGTAACTGCTTGATGAAAATTGAACCAATGATTTTTTTGATTGTAAGTTCAGCATCCTAGCCAAGTTTCCATTTGTGTTTGATCGGTTGATAGCTGAGTGGTCTGAAGAAGCTGACGCAGCTCGACTTGTTTGAAAACAAGTTTGAGAAGCTTCCCGACGAAATCGGAGATTTGTCTTCACTCACGGACTTACTGGTGTCCAGGAACCAGCTGGAGTTTCTCCCTCACTCTATTGGTACTTGCGTACTTACTTGTTACCTGTTTTATCTGTAGCGCTAACCCAGTATTATTTGGTGTGTATAAACGTGAAGTCCCTTGCAAGCTCTGAAGCCATATGGCTCGTTTACACTGTGAGATCATGGATAAAGGGATACTGTATAACATAGATGCTTCTGCTGGTACTTATTACGTCTACACACGGAGGAATGGGCAGACTGAGTTTAGCCCCCATTAACATTATTTTTGATCTGTGATAGCACTTTGAAAAAAATGAAAATGTAAACGGAATGACAGACTCCTATGAAATTTTGCATTGGTGACCAAAATATATATGTCACTTTGTGTGTGTAAAATTTTACGTCATTTCGTTCAGGTCCTCGGTTGTTAATGCGAGATTTCATACACGGGGGGGGGACTCTTTGCAGACACACTGTAGGGTTGAATACGACTGACATTAGAATGACATTTACGCTTTGATGGTGATAAGATGACGATGATGTCAGGTAACTTGAAGAAGCTGGCGATATTGAAGGCAGATCAGAATCAGTTGCTTCATCTGCCCAGCGCCATCGCACAGTGCGTATCACAACGCCTTAGTTCTTGCCATTCTGCTAATATTACCTATCAGTAGAGATCCCAGGTTTCCAAGTTCCACAACATTTTGAGCAGAGCTGCAGAATTTTTTCATTTCCGTGGAATTTGAACGTTTTTGCAGAGTTTTGTGGAATTGAGTTTTGGCTGTTGTACCATTTTTGCTATCGGTAAGGTCCAGTTTTGCATCGGCCGTGGAATTTTGAGCGAAGCTGTGCAATTTGCACATTGCTGTGGAATTTTAACATTTCCGTGAAATTTTGCGGAATTTTGTTTTGGTTGGTGATTCCTTTTTTCCAGTTTATATCTAAGTTTGCAAAGCATTCTGTCAAAACTGTCAATTTTCTGAGATCAGCTGACTGACTATTTAGCAGTCAGCAGAACTTTGCTGCTACACCAAAAATATTCTCCTGATGAGGTATAACAATCTATCTATGTTTGTCCTGTCTCTGTTTGTATCTATGTTTGTCTGTCGGCTTCTATGTATTTGTCTGTGTCTGTATGTTTCATTAGATGCACGTGTTTACAAGAACTCATACTCACTGAAAACTTATTGACGGTTTGTTTGTTACCCACATTATTAATTGTTGTCATTGTTTGTCGTATTTGTCATTGGTATATCAATGAGTTTTATGAGTCCAAAGCATTATTACAGAAGAGTGTAGTCTAACATAGTTCTGCAGTCAGATGCTTCTTGGTTGAGTGGCAAATTATTGCCTACGAGCTAATTTTTGATCATATACTGAGATCTTGAGTCTAGTGTCCTAAACATTACCTGGTACACCACAAAACCACTAACTGCTGCCAGAACGTTGCGATATACACTGTGAGTCTGTGAGGCATAAAAAACACACCAAAATTTTTTTTAAACATAACTTGAAGAAGGGTTATCTAATTTTAATAATTTTTAGTACAGATATTCAAGACACAACTGGCCATCAAATGGCCATTCTGTTTCCCACCTTACCCAACATCTGCTTCTTCACTACGTGGGAAAAACAGAACAGACAAAATATGCATTAAAATCAATGTTCAGAAAAACTTTATAAAATTTCATCTTTTCAGATATGTGGCCACCAGCAGCCAATCAATTACAATTTACAAGGTTTGACCATTGTGCAGCAGCACGTCTATTAAATAGACCTAACATTCAGAAATATTGATGAATTCAAGAAGCGACTGGTGAAGTCTGGTGAAGTCTGGATTAGTCTGGAGCAGAACTTTATCGACGCTGGATGGAGAAAGTGTCTCCGAGCCGAGCCCATGTTCATGGGCCAACATTTCAAACATTTTTGTGGACAGTTAAAAATAGACAATTAGATAAACTATTAGCTAAAATGATGGAAATATAGACAAAATGTGTGTTTTGTGTGTTGTTTTGAGTAAGCGATAATACCAAAGTGGTTAAAAATGCAATATTTTGTTCATTTGCTTTCCTGAGGTAGTGCAGAAACCAACAATGGGTGAGGTGGAAAATTAAATGGTCGTATGATGTCCAGTTGTATCAGGAATATTCGTACCAAAACGTATTAAAATTGCATCACTTTTCTGCAAGTTATGATGAAAAAAATTTGGGTGTGTTTTTTATGCCTCACAGTGTAGTCTAATAATTGGCTGTGTTGTATTCAACTGTTTGGCAGCGAGTGTCATAGCGTCGAGTTTCCACTAACTGTTGATATTTGCTGTACACAGGACTTGCCAGCTGCCATAGGTCAACTGAGGTCACTGACTCATCTAAACGTTGACAGGAACCGACTGCACCGACTGCCCACCGAGGTACCATCTTAGCAACACCATACCACTACATCTTGGTGGCGTGGCATAGTTGGTAGCGCGTTTCGGCTGAAATGAAGTTACTCTATGCCGGGCCCGGTTAGTACTGCGATGGGTGACTGCCTGCGGGCAGGTAAACCATCTCAGTGCGAAGCCTGCCAGCTAGGTCGACTCAGCTTTCTACCCTCTGTGGGATGGTAAAATGAGTAGTAACTCATTTACATGGGTTACGGAAGGTGCGGACCTTGGTACAGCTGACTTGGGTTGCCTAGCCGGCCGCTGCGCCAGCCTGTGTCTGCAGGCTGTACACGGTGGCCATGCGGCAGGCGGCTCTGGTTAGTGACGAAAGCACATTAGAGGCGTGCGTATGCTCACGACTATGCGCTATACAAATTGACGACTTTTACCTTTTTTTATCTACACTATAGGTATATAACTAGTACCACCAAGGTCAACTCAGCCTTTCATCCCTGTGGGATCAGTCAATTTGAGTATCGGTCGGCTTGGCTGGGCTTGAGATGGGGCACGTTTACCTGTGTTGGGTGGCAGGTAACGCCGTTTGATCCTCTAAGGTTTAGGTCATGTATACTATTAATGTTACTATTCATTGAACCAAGAGGCAACTGCTGGTCTATAAAATTTGGTAACTTTACAAAAGAAAACTTTATAAAGTATAACTTTATATTAAATATATTGAACTTTATCTAAGCAAGCAAACAAACTTTATATAAGCGAAGTGTCTTGTTCGTTCGGCTGTCGGCATCTGAGTTCCTGGGCGATGATGCGTTAGTGTCAGTCAGTGTGACCGGCAGCCTCCACCTCTCACTAGGCCGCCAGCCGGCCTGTACAGTTTTTTTAGCAAGTAAGTAATATGAATTAAATTTAATTTATAAACCACATAGTGTCGGTGAGAAACTCGTCGAATCTGAGGCAGGTGGTGTCTCTGTGTTCCTCTGTGATGAGTTTTTCATAATTTTGATTTACAGTTATTATGTCTGATATTTCAGGCAAAACTAGCAAGGTTTTGTTGACTTATACTTGTTTTGGGGTCACTTTTCCATCATTGCAGTGCAGTAGTCATAGTAGTAGTAGTTGTAGTGGACTGTAGTAATATCACGTGTCCTTGTGTGTGTATATACAATTAGATTGGAGACTGTACGGCTTTGAACGTGCTGTCATTGCGAGACAATCAGCTTTCTGAATTGCCGAGCTCCCTGGGCAAACTGCAGCACCTGCATATACTGGATGTATCCGAGAACAGGTCATATATGATATGATACAATATTATACACAGTAATAGTGGTAGTAGTTATTATTATTAGTATTAGTACTAGTAGTAGTAGTAGTAGTTGTTGTAATAGTAGTAGTAGTTTGATGAATGATGTATCTAAGAATAATTCTGCAAATCAAACGGTCTTTTTTCAATGACTGCTTTCCTTGTTGTTACTGAGGTCAACTCAGCTTTTCCATCTCTTTGTGTGTAGGTGCAGTGAGTACCAGGGAAAGCTAGGATGTAAACAGGACACCCCATGATGCACTAGCCCTGTATTTGTTCTCGCAGTGTAAGCTGGTGTCTGGCTGTGGACTAAGGAAACGGAGATCAGCGCTGCCATTTGGCTTGGAAAGGACATTTTTGATGTGTTGTCATTGCTACGTTTCCGGATCTGTTTGATGATTTAGTCACATAATGAATGATTTCTCCAGGACGAAAATGTTGCTGACAGAGTTGATTGGCATTTGTGCTTTTTAAATTTAATTATTTTGTCTACTTCATCCTTGAACATTTTGGTTTTGTTCTTGTGTGAATGGAACGGCCAGAGTTTTGCTGTTGTAACCATTCACAGTCACTCTCTTCAAATTACAATTAATAATGTCGGGAATTTTTTGTTAAGACACAGCATAGTTGTTGCAGTGATTGTTGTTGCACAGGTTATATCGTCTGCCAGTGGAGTCTCAAGACTTAACAGGGCAGATTATTAGAACTGCCATTTTTGATACATATGCACAATCATAATCAGTAGTTCTTACAATTTTCGGTTCATGTCTTTTTGTGTTTTGTGCTTTATAAAGGTTAAACTTTTTGTAAAGGTTGAATTTTTGTTCTGTTATTATGTGTATGTGCAATTCTGCCCAAAAAGGCCTTCCCTGAAATGACCTACACTGTGTCGAATGGGACGTTAAGCCCTACTCACTCACTCACTCAAGACTTCGTGGCTATCTGAGATACTGTAATAGTAGTAGTACTAGTAGTAGTAGTAGTAGTTGTTGTTGTTGTTGGACAGGTTACATCATCTGCCAGTGGAGCTGGGCCAGTGCAGTCTCAAGGCTCTGTGGCTATCAGAGAATCAGGCTCAGCCGTTGCTAAAGTTCCAGGAAGATTTTGATGAACAGACAGGACGCACTGTGCTGACTTGCTTCTTACTACCACAGCAGGCATACCACACCGAGAGCATGGGTTAGTAGTAGTAGTAGTAGTAGTATAAGCTGGTCCCGTGGTGTAGTGGTAACGCATTGCGTTCGATCAACGAAGTTGCTGTACATGGGACCAGGTTTGTACTTGCATGGGTGACTGCCTGCGAGCAGGTAAACCATCTCGGTATGTAATTAGCCACCTACACTGTGTTTCAAAAAAATGGGCACCATTTTTATTTCTTTCATAATTCACTCAAATGATGATCAATTTATACGAAATTTTTACCAGATGTAGCTGAAGAAATGCTAATTCAAAATATATGGACAAAATATGGCTGTTAGTTAAATAT
>Ga0209367_1003622_pt1 | contig 21059 bp, 17 predicted proteins | sample WorMetLIZISLAND2_FD_187412 | JGI IMG/M metagenome (GOLD analysis project Ga0209367, IMG submission 187412) | Marine gutless worms symbiont microbial communities from Max Planck institute for Marine Microbiology, Germany - Olavius geniculatus... ...
TAACGTGGTTCAGCATGAGATTCATGTTACTAGTGACTTCAAAGCGAAACGATTACGGTACAAGGCCACAGCGAAGTAGTCTGTTACAGTGCTATCGATCTTGTAGGTACAATGGACTTGAAAAAGGACTCGCTGGCAGAGCCTCCAAGTCCAAGTCCAAGTCCGAGTCCTTAGAGCCCAAGTCCAAGTCCAGCAAAAACGGACTTAAGTCCGGACTCGAGTCCAAGTCCGGACTCGAGTACTACAAGTCTGGTATGCTGCTTATCATAACAAGCACTGGCAACGTGCTTTTTGGAAATGTCAACATCGATGACCTTGAATGACCTTAAACCCCCAAAATAGGGGGTTTTAGTGAATTTTTTGCAATTTTGGGCTGCAACATGCATTTCAAGAGTGAATTGCACCAAAATGGCTGGAGATAGACCAAGACAATCTGCATCCGAAATTTTCAGTATTGAATGTAGATTTTAGCAATTTAAGTCCGGACCTTCTAGGTTCAAGGAGGCCTGCGCATGCGGGTTTCAAATAGGGGTTCCCCTCTTAAAAAGTGGTTATTTTTCCGCTGCTGGTTTGTCTAACGTGAAAATGGTTGCAGATAGGCACAGACATGCTGCTTAACATAACAAGCACTGGTGACGGGCTTCTTAAGATTGTCAACATTGATGACCTTGATTGACCTTGATCCCTAAAAATAAGGGGTTTTAGTGATTTTTTGGCAATTTGTGGCTGCAAAAGAGTGAATTACAATGAAATGGATGGAGATAGACCAAGATTACCTGCGAGCAGGAACTGCTAAAGGCTCTCGTGCATCTTATGAGCATTAGCTCAAATTTCTTGTTTTTTTTCCTGCTTGCTTTGCTCGCAGACTTATACTCCGATACTTTTAAATTTGCGGTGCCAGTAAGCTGTTTTTTTTGCCTTTATTGTTTAAACTGCACTAAATTTGGTCAGTTAATTCTCTGAAATATAATTAAAATTGTTGCCAATAGACGTCATATCACTATTGTTGTGAGGGGTGATACTCCGTCTATGTTCCCTAAAAATGTCTGGAAAAGTCAGGGAATTTGATCGTGACTGGAGAGTGGCCACCACGATAATAACAACCAGTAGTTGAATTCTGCAGTTTCTGACTGTTTTTCTTGACTACAAAAATTAATGAAACTTAATCAATTAATTTCTATTAGTTTTTGGAAACTAATAGATTAAAAATGTTAACAAACTTATTTTCTTGCCAGATAATTATATGTTTAATCGCTAATCTCTGCAGATCTAATACTAAAGTTTTTTGTCATTTTTAGGTACCAGTTGGGACGTTTTTCCGTGATGCATCCGGCAACGTGATTGCAGACCTGCAGCAAGCTGGTGAATCGTTTCTTGCGGCACGGGGTGGAGCCGGTGGGCGGGGCAACTACTTCTTTCTGTCCAATGAGAATCGAGCGCCGACGACCTACGAGGAGGGTGCACAGGGTGAAGACAGGATCATCTATGCTGAACTACGATGTATTGCTGACGTTGGAATGGTACATTCATTGTTCGGTGTTTTTTTTTATTTTCGTGTAGCTGGTTACAGTTGACACCTTTCAAAACTTAATGATAAATTAATACTTAGTTTTGATTGAAACAAAAAATATTTACTGTGTGAGAAAAAATGCATGTTTTTGTTGACTGTATAAGTAATTAAGCTAACAGTTAGCTATCACCTATTTTGGTACAATGGCAAAACATCTTAACTGTTGTCAATGACAGTTTCAAAAATTTTTAAAAGAGCTTTCTATGCAATGCATTTTTTGGTGTTTTTGAATGCTGTTCTAAAATTCATTATTAAATATCATGCAGTTTTCCTTGCTGTATTCTATTATATAATAAAATACATATTTAAGTACAATTTTAAAGAATTTTACGGCTTGTAGTTGGGACATTTTGCCATAGACAACTGTAAGTATGATGCTTTGCCATTTTCTCTGGACCTGCTTTAAGACAACAGTAATTATTATGGCCTAAGTCAGTGTTTTTCAACCTTTTTGCTGCAGCGGAACCCTAAACAAGCGTGGAGGTCACAAGCAAACACGATGGGGGAGGTGGTCGTCGATGGCCACTTAGCCTTCACCACCAACTAAGAAAATTATCACGTCGATGCCCTCAGACATATACGCATATTTTTATTTTCTTTAGCAGAGTGCTTAAAGAATTGAATTAATAAAGTAAATGGCCAAACGATTTCGTAACCATAACTCTAATCAATAGGCCTGTGTTCTTCTTTTTTTCTTCTTCATTTTAGACAATGCACTAATCCTCAGAGTTGAGTAATGCCGTGCATAGGGGGCTACATTATAAGATAAGCCTTAGGCCTACAATTTAAATATGCCAAAATTACTAGCAACAGATATGATTCAATGCAGTAGGTCTATGCAGAAATAGATGTGCAGAAGCGCAATTTCGTTCAGTGCTGATTTTCTACGACTTTGTCTGGCATGACTTTATTTTTACTGGCCAGCTGCAGAACCCTTGGCAGATGCTTGCGGAAACCTTGGGTTCCACGTAACCTCGGTTGAAAATCACTGGCCTAAGTGCTTGTTTCATTCAGTCATATATTCTGGCTACAGGCAAAGTATCTCAGTACATAACCACCACTAAGGTCAACTTAGCCTTTCATCTCTCTGGGGTATTTAAATCGAGTACCAGCCTGGTTTGCTGTGATCAAGGCAGGGCATTTTCACCTGTGTTGGGTGGCAAGGAACAGTGTGTGATTTCATATGGCAGGTGATGCTTCATATTTTGTAGCTTTGAGATAGGCTCCCATAAAGAACTATATGCAAACTTTTGGATCTTTAGTGATGTGACTAGTCAAAGATTTAGCAATCAGAATGTTATTAAATGTTAAATATTTTTAACAATTTATCACCCGATTAAATGTTTCACTTTGGCTGCTGTTTGTTTTGTATGTCAGGTGGGGTTTCCCAATGTGGGTAAATCCTCTCTGCTCCGTGCGTTGACACGCGCTGCTCCACAGGTCGCTAATTACCCATTTACAACGCTTTGTCCACACATTGGCATCATAGATTGTGAAGATTACGAACAGATTGCCGGTTAGTTGTAGTAGAAGTAGTTGTAGTAGTAGTACTACTAGTAGTTGTAGTAGTAGTAGTAGTAGTAATAGCTATGTGCAGTAATTACCCATTTACAACAATCTGTCCACGCATTGGCATTATTGACTGTAAAGATTATGAAACAATTGCTGGTTAATTGCAGTGGTAGTAGTAGTAGTAGTAGTAGTTGTTGTAGCAATTGTGGTTGCTAATTACTCGTTCATAATGCTCCGTCCAAACATCGGCATTATAGACTCTGAGGACTACGAACAAATTGCTGGTTATTAGAAGTAGTTGTAGTGGTAGTTGTTGTTGTTGTTGTCATAGTTGTTTACAATGCTGTGTCCACTCTCTGCACATTGGCGTTACTGACTGTGAAGTTTGTAAGCAAATAGCTGGTTAGTAGTTAGTAGCAGTTGTGTTAGCAGCAGCAGCAGCTTGTCTGGCTGGGGTTAGGGTTGGGAATCTTTACTTGTGTCAGGTGTCAGATGTGGTACCATATGCTGAGATGGTTTATGCAGAGCTATAAGCTATCTTCAATCATTAATTTGTTATAGTTCTGTGTAAATGTTTTTGCCCGGAATTTTGGCTGTGAGTTGCTCTGTTTTATTAAGCGAATAAAATGATTGATTTATTGATTGAACGTTTGTTTGCAGTTGCGGATATTCCTGGCATCATAGAGAATGCACATCTTAATCGAGGGCTGGGATTTTCCTTTCTTCGCCACATCGAGCGCTGCCGATCTATGCTGTATATAATCGACCTCAGCAATCCACAGGACCCCTCCAGGCAACTCCGGGTTTTACACCAAGAGCTGGAATTCTACCAGCCCGGGCTTTCCCAGCGTCCGCACGTTGTTGTCGGCAACAAGATCGATCTGCCCGGGACTGAGGAGAAAGCCGAGAGACTCCGCAAGTTTCTCCGGGAGAATTCCAAGGATTTCCCTGCTTCTTCAGTGCTTACCATCAGTGCGAAACATCGGACAAACGTTGATAAACTTTCTCAGATTATTCGAGAAATGTACAACAGGTCTCAAATTGAGAAGAACACGCTAACTGCTTAGTGTAACACTGCCTTGAACAATCACCAGCTGTTGAACCTCTTACTTTAAAAAATGAATCATCTATTTTGGTCAACTTTTAGGGTTCCCACGGGTCCTGTTAAGTTCTGAATATTCTTGAATTTCAAATTTTTATTAATCATTACCTGAAAAGTCATGAAATTAGACATAGATGCTTAAGAATTTACGAAAAAGTTCTGAATTTGACTAGTTTCTTTCTAAAATGCCTAGTAGTTGAATTATTATTTTTGGTATAGTTTCCCTAAAGTTACATTAGAATCACTGACATATTTCATATGCTTGCTTATGTAAATTTTTTATCATCATTATTATTATTCTGAACGAAAAGATTAGCGTGGCTTTTAGTCTAAAATATACTCCAAGGACACGCAGCAAAATTACAATTGTCAACATGTTCCAACGGGTCCTTAATGTTTGCTAGAGTGATACATTACAATTGATATACAATGCTCTCCCACCAAAGTTATCTATGCAGTCATATATATTATAAGTGGGTACTCGAAAATCCCAAATTTAAATTACCTTGATTTGGTTGGGAATCATGCCATTTGCACCCCAGATAGGCATCAATACTAAGTGCCAGTAGTTATGATGATTTCTTGTATTATATTATTACACAGTGAAAGAATGGCATTTCAAAAAAATGTGAAAAATTATCTGGGGAGAGGAGAGGACCCCTCCCCTTTGCACACCCCACCTTATCGAAACATTCATTAGCTTAATTATCCGGTCTTTCTCTGCTTCTGCCACTGTAAGCAATTTGTTATAAAAAAATTTAATTTACCCCCCCTTAGCTTTTGGTTAGAACAAGTCGCCCCCCAAGTGAGTAACATTGTTATATTGCACTCCAGATTACTCCTCGATTTTCGTAATCGCAGGATGTTGAAGGTTATTAAAGCTCTGTCCTCTTTTACTTTCGATGCCGTAACGACGTGTTCGTGGATTTCCTTGTGGTTGTTACGGTATTATGGTGTCGCCTGAGTACAGCAGGTAAGATATAAACAGTCTTGATGCTTTTCGTAAAAAATATCCGTGCCCCAAATGTTTTTTTATTGAACCTTAAAATATTGTTTTGCAGTTTTGCTAAAACATAGGCTAACTGCCGTTTGCAATCTGTTATGCTTTTTTGTTGGTTTTCGTGGCTGCTGTTCAATGCATCGCTTTGTTTTTATGTGCTGTTATGTAGTAATTTTACACGAGTTAATATCATGAAATTAAAATAAATATTCTAAATATTCCTTTTTCCCTACTTTTTGCCACTTCGAGTGGTGTGTTCTTACAATTTTAGGTTTAGATCATTTTTGTGTTTGGTGTTTTTTATGTGAAGGTTGCCTTGTAAAGGTTAAACTTTTTGTTCCATTATTCTGTGTATGTCAATTTTGCCAGAAAAGTTCGTCCCCAAAATGACCTATACCGTGTCGGGTGGGATGTTAAACCCTACTCATTCTTTCACTCACTACTTTTTACCAGACTACAGCTGAAAGCAGAGTAACTATTTAAGCCTCACCACACATCGGGGCACGTTTCCTTCAGCACAAGCTAGACTATCTTAGCGTGTAGAGTATTTAATAGTTTGCATGTAATTAAAATCATTTTGTGTGACATTAAATTTTTCAGTAGTTTATCAACCGTCAACTCATCAGGCCATCCCTGCAATGAGTTACAGTGAAAGCTGGGATGTAAGCAGCCAATTTGTGCGACGCACTAGCCCTGTATCCTTGCAGTGTAAACTGCTGTCTGGCTAAGGGAATGGCTCAGGCAGTTTTTTACACATCTAGAATATTTAACACTAGCGAGAATGTTATATAAGCTGATGGTGCACTTTTTGCTCGCAGTTTTGTGTCTATTCTTAACTGTGCATTAGCCCACATTCTTCCCTTAACGCCTTGGTAATCTAAAAACTTTCAGAAATGTTTAGTTTTTCCGGATCGGTATTGATATCCTCAGCCTCAGAACTTTACTGAATTTTTTTTGCTTCTTTTACTCTCATTTTTTGCAGCACGGTGACCAAGGTGACAATATAAATTACCATAATAAGATAAAATAGGACATTATTGTGAATGTTTTTCATCAGGGCCACCGGGAATTCCCGTTTTGGAAGTGAAAATTCCCCCCCCTGATTTCTGAGAAAAATCCCCGAAATCCCCTTTTTCTATAATCGTCAATTATGACACCTATTACAGTAATAGAAACAGTGCTATTATAAGCGACGTCTTTTTATAGGCATCTCCATAAAATGTCCATATTCTTTGGCCCACGAGATTTTATCTCCGTGGAAAATTATTTGTTTTTACTTTATTTTGCAGTCATTAAACTCGATCATAGTCTAGCCACCTGAAATTTTTTTGTTGAAAGTAAAAAAAACTGCTCCGTTTTGTAAAAATCTTCTGAAAGTTCCCATGCAGTTTCTAAAAACTCAATTATTGCACCTATCATACAGCAGCAAATGTTTTGTAGGGAGTCGAACACGCACACTTGATTGATCGATCACACGTGTCTCGTTTTTCCAGCAAATTTTCCAGACTCCTAAAAGCACTCGAGCCAAATTTCGGATTCGAGTAATTGAGTACTCAAATACTCGACGCGGCCGTACGTACGTAGTAACAGACAGAAAAACTAATCAACAATATAAAAATATTATTATACATTAATGTGTGGCCTGCAGTGGGCCTATTCATCCATGTGGACCACATCGCTAGCAGCAATCAGTACATTTCTGCACCTGAATATAATAACTTTGACGGTTTCCTGGATAAAAAATGCCTAAAAAATACAAACATTTCTACTTTCGCACAATTCCCGGGAATTCCCGATGGCCCTGGTTTTCATTCTTCTTTCTGTTACTTATCGTGAACAAAATTTTGAGTACTGCCCATCACCACTATCTTTCGTCAAATTACAACACACTTTTAATTATTCTTCGCTGACTTTGCTCACTTTTGTTGATTAATTGTTAGTTTTCAGTAATTTAGCTTGAAAATAAACACACTAATTTTATAATTTGGACTTTCGTAGCTTTTTCTGCGGTTTTTTGGTTATACGGCTTACGGGACCGGTTGAACAGTTCAATCTGAACGGTATCTGAAGGCTGCTATTATACGCGACTAGAGCTCCGCACGGGCCTCGCGGCTCGGCGGCCCGACCCGGCCCGTTCCGGGCTTGAAAATTTCTTCTAGAAATCGGGCTGGGCCGAGTAGTTACCGGGCCGGGCCGGTTTGCATAAGCCCGTAAAATTACAGTTAGTCAGATTTGCATATTATGGCGCCATGGAAATCTGAAGTTGTGGACTCTGGGCCCATTAGGTCGGCAGGGGAGGCAGAATGACAACCTCTGGTCCACGGTGGGCTCTGTCTGTCAATGGCCTACTATATCAATAATTCTAGCGGTAGATCGGTGATCTTGGTGTTAGCACTGGAAAATTGCTAGAGGTAGATCGGGTAGGCCTACTTTATTGGGAAGATGGTAGAACTTATATTCTGGGTAGACACAGAAGGTTTATAAGCCATGCCACGACATTGTCACGTATTTAAATCAGGCTTATTCAGTATTATATCACAGTCCGTTTCAAGACAAAGCTGTTTTTTTTGTAACACGGACTGAGAACTGTAGTATTTTTGAATAAATTTTATTTAATGCTTGGTAATTGATAACATTTCAGTTCCAACCACAGTCTTAGCAATGCAGTGAAGAAGAAATGTGGCTGCATTCTTACAGTAACAACGAGATAAATGTAATTAGATGAATGGCGATCTATCGCTAGTAATTTTCTGCTCACTAATGCAAGATTGCCGATCTACCGCTAGCACTGACCTTACTATATACTTCCATGCCTTTTTCTCTTTTGATAGCGGCGCGGTGGAGGATTACTTCAGAGTGGCAGCAGCAATTAAAGCACTCGAGACTGACCTAAGTTACCCAGCAGTAGGCCTATCAGATTACGCTGGAATGACGCCTATTGCTACTTCTTCTTGCCAGCCAGTGGTGGCCATCGCATAGGACTTTCGACAGGTGTTTGCAGCTTTGCAGTACCTTCCGGTAGCGCAGGCGGTGGACCAGGAGACGGAGACCAACAAGAAACAGGGAAGGAGAGAGAGGGTAAGGGGGAGAGAGCAGAAACATGCCAAGGCGGTTGGCCGGTCAGCAAGCAGAGATGCAGAACGACGATGCATGGTGTTATATAGACTATCAAAACGTTGAGCGTAGGAGGTCAATAGTTTATGGAACAGTGTGGATTAAATTGAAGGATAATTGCTGTCTGATACAACCATTTAAAGGTGGACTGTATTTAGCAAACACGGCTTCAGTGAGTGACAGTGACACTAACAGTTATTTCTAATCGACACCATCGTTTGTCTTCACCAGTCCCCACACTCTTCCATTCATTCAAATGCCTCATTCTCCCCGTCCCCCTCATGCTGCTGGTGATTTCAGCTTTCATCTGTCATCTGTGATCTGTCGCAGTGCTGTGGCGTGCGTATGAATCCTATTAAAGTTCACGGCGCAGTGCAGACTCTAGAGCTGTGCTGAACCGAAAAACCGAAACTGTCAATGGAGAGCCTAAAATTGCGGTTTTGATAGGGTTCGATGTTGCTAAAAAAACTGCAGTTTCGGTGCAGGTTTCGATAGTGTTCATTGATGTTGTGTAGGATGGACAAAGAACTTGCAATCATGAAGTCATCCACTGACATTGTTCCAGCTGACGACTGTGCAGTCAAGTGTTCTGATGCTGTTCCTGTTATCAAGCTAGAACCGGTCTATGTGAAACTTTTGTATCTTGCATCTTCTGCTGCGGTTTTATTTTTTTTCATATTTGACTGTATTGAACTCACTAATGGCTGAGGAGTGTTTTTTTGACAAGATAGACTCACTGTTTTTTAAGGATTCTGCTTTAACAGTTTATTTTCTGCTATCTGCTTTCAAAGTTTTAACTGTTGACTGATTGAACTATGATAATAGTTGATTTATTCGGGCATTATTTGACAATGAATGTAAGTAAATGCTGATATGTTGCGGGAATGGAAGTGCTTTTGTCAGTGTCAATCAACATCAGTGATTTGTTTGGCTGTTTTCACACACCTGTTATTTTTTCCTGCAGTAGACAACCACTTAATTAAGTGTAGAGTGAATTGTTGTAATTGGCTTACCAAAAAATATTGCTGAGAGTCATTGTTCTAATTGTTTTTGCTACCGAAATGTTATGGCAAAGAAAAGTCACAGTACTGAAATTATGATAATATAACTGAAATACTGCTGCATTATAGGTTGAGAAAGATGATGAAGCAGAAGAAAACTTTATTGTTGATTATTCCAAGAACAGTATCGATGTTAATGCCAATGCATCTCTGACGATACAGCAGGTTTATATAGTCTCTGAGTTACGTTTATTTGTATGAAAGAAATTCTACTGATTTTGTGTCGTCGCTTGGCCAACTACATCGCCATCTGCTCCACTCGGTTTTTTTGGATTTAAAAAAATGTTAACGTGAGTGAATTGGACTACATGAATTGGAACTAAGTCAGCCACAGTAATTGTGGACTTTTCGGTCTTGTATCCAACGCCCTAACCACTGAGCCACCGTGTGTGTGTGCTTAAACACAAAGTGGACTTGACTTCATTACTGATAAGGTGATAGCATAGTGGTTAGGATATTTGACTTAAGATTAAAAGCTCATAAGTTTACTCGGGTTGCTATACAGTGGTTGCTACCTGGATCTGTGACTGACTGACTGTCTGCAGATAGGTAAACCATCTTATTATATACTCATCCACCAAGGTCAACTCAGCCTTCTCTCCTTCTGGGGTAGGTAAATCGAGTACCAGCCTGCCTGCCTGATTCAGGTGGGGTGCGTTCATCTAGGTTTTGGGTGGCATGTAAAACACTATGCGATTCACTGATCCCATATGGCAGGTGACACTCCATATCTCTGTGATGTGTTTCCCATAAAGAGCTCTGTTAATCTTTAACCCCTTAACTCTCTGTTTACTTGTATTGCAGGCGGTGGATCAAGTATACCAAGATTTTGGGGTTAATACTTTTGACACGGCATCATTCGATGATGGGAGTAGTCTTCTGGAGACAGATGATGTGGATGCTTCAACCTTGGATAGTGATTACAGCGATGATATCAGTGAAACCAGGGAGAACGATACTGACTCACTGCCTGCTGACATGCTATCTCACCGCAGATTCATATCTAGTCTGCTGTACAACAACGTCAGTGGGGGCAACAAAGAGCAGCTATTTATAGCTGCGGATGAAGACGAAGACAACGGTGACGAAATGCACCTGGATCATACCCAGCGGATGGCCAATGACAACAGTCTTGCCACACCAGATGCGGTTAGTAACCAGGGATAGTAGAAAGTCGTGGAAACACAGAAGTCACTTAAACTGTGATTTTTGTCAAATGCAGTGATGTTGCCAAAATGCCATATATTTTGCTGAAATGCTGTTGTTTTTACGTTTTTTAAAAAAAACATTTTTTAATCAGCATAACTTGAAGTTTATAGCGTGAACACGAAAATATTTGCCTTTGCAACTGCTACCAAATTCCACGTGCACTGTTACTTAGTAGCTCAATGTTTGAGTGGGATGTCATTGTAGAAATATGTATATTTGTGACAAAATTTTACAGATATGAAAATCTCGCCCTTCATGTAGTGATGGTCATCAGTGCTAGATGTTGAGTTTTATGGATGGTGTAATGATCTTTAGCCCATGATTTGATGCCGTGTCTTTGCAGCGATTTTTGCGGTTTTCACAAAAGCATACCGTGTTTTGTACCAGTTTTTAACGGTAATTTTCTACTGTCTCTAGGTTAGGAAACCGTACGAGTGTTTCGAGTGCCATCAGATGTTTACTCACGCGAGCAGCCTACAGCGGCACACCCGGATCCACAGCGGACTAAAGCCATACACGTGCGACATTTGCTTCAAATCATTTGCGCAGCCCGGACATGTGAAAATTCACCAGCGAACACACACGGGAGAAAGACCTTTCATCTGTGATATCTGCAACAAAGGTTTGTTCAGTCCAGCTAGCGATTCGGTTTGAGAATGGTCTCTGGTTAGTATTATGCTCATTGAGTTATACGTGACTTTACTTACAAGATTCTTGTATTACATTACCGAAGTGGTTAGTATATGCATCAACTTTGTTAGTATATTTACTAAGGTAACAATGGAAGTGTTTGAGTATAAGCAACATTATTATACGTAATTTGTGCCACTTTGGCAGTTTAGCTTAGATGTTGCTTTGTTGTTATGGTATAACTTAGACGGCTATTTAAGAATTGTAGAAATTGCTTTACTACAGGGTTCATCGACTCGACCCACCTGGCGAGACATCGACGGATTCATGAAGACCAGAAACTGTACAGGTGCGAGGTTTGCTCGAAATCATTCCGTCAGCTCGGGACTCTGAAAATTCACGTTCGCACGCACACTGGACTTAAACCGTTCACCTGTGATGTCTGTCAGAAGAGTTTTGTCGACTCGACGCATCTGACGATTCATAAACGCAACCACAGGTTCATCCACTGCTTAGCTTAATCAGATTTTGCCGGCCCTTTTGTACCGCAATTACGATGTATGCACTTCCTGCTTTGTCCAGGCTTTTGTCAGCTAATTCAATGGACATAATACAGTTTACTTTTAAACAGTTGTATAGGTTTGGTTATATTGTTTAGCCAGTATCTATCACTGATATTACTAACACCTGTTCTGATGACTTATCTCCCAATATCAAGAAATCAAATCACTCCCTCCATGAATTGTTGACCTCTTACACTCACCGTTCTGACAGTTTATTTGCTTGTGGGCATTATTTTGTCCTGCCTCTGTGTAACACTAATCTTTACAGATGATCACAGTTTGTGTATTTCTCATATTTTTATCGTCTTGGCCATCTGTTTGCCAAAAATTATCAAATTTGGTTAAGATTTGACGAAGTTCTGACGAAAACAAGTTGGGAAATTTGTTTTGGGCCACCCTGTACTTAGTCATCGCTGCTAAGTTGCCAGTTTACGTAACATATTTTTAATAAAATGCTGTGTTATTACTGTGTTACAGCGGGGAGCGGCCTTACATCTGCCCGACGTGCAACAAATCGTTCATGAACACGAGTCATCTCAACCGACACAAGTTGATCCATCTCACCGAGCGCGGACCGCCGACATGCAACATCTGCGGCAAAACCTTTGCGAAGCGCACTAGTCTTACGGTACATAAGCGTATTCATACGCGAACCGAGCCGCCCAAACCCAGAACTTCCAGACACTTAGCCGATACCCTATGCGCCATGACTTGTCCGACTTCCAGGCTTCCGGCAAATCTGAGTTCAGGACTTCCGGTAAGCCCATTGTCGTCCCGTCCTATGAACCTTAGTCTACATAGGAAGGGTCGTCACCCCAACACTCCTAAGTTGAACACTGTAGCACTTTCGACAAGCCGGCCGTCCGCCTCTGGTCTCCAGAACGAGGCTCAAGCTGGTGCTAGTGAATCTACTGCTACTGCTACTACCCCAGCGGGGTTCCCGTTGAGCCCCCAAATGATGGCACCATTTGCGGGCATGCTCCCCTCGGCACTTAGGTTTCCTCCCGTGCTTGATGTTGGTGCAGCTCTTTTGAGGCTGCCCGGTCTAGCCAGACTTGCTCAGGTGAAGCACCCTGGCAAATGATGTACAGTGATATACAATAGAAGTTTAAATAAATTAGAACTTTACACAAATTCAAAAATTCACTGCCAAAAATTCCAGATTTAAATTCTGTAAATTATTCAGTGTGAAGCATTGCAACAAATAGCATGGTCACAAAATTTCAATAATTGACCAGCTAAAACGTGTGCTAATCGAATGCTGGGCTCAGCTGATCCTGAACACATTGACTCCAGCGATCGATCAGCTGCCTAAAAGGACTGATGACGGTTATGAATGCAAAAACTGGGCAACTCGCTATGTCGAATTTCATCTAAACTCAACGTATGTGTTAATGATTGTTGATATTTTACTGTATGCTGAATAAAAATCAACTGAAATTTATGTGTTACTGCCTTTTTAGCATTTTAGGGATGGGGCAGATTTGTGCGAATCAGGGGAAAATATTTAAATGCTGAGATATGCAAGTTACACACTTCTTCTGTACATCATTTCGAAACTTTTAAGTTATAAAAGCTGAAATATCCATCTTAAATCCATGTGTTGTGGTCAAATTTGGCAGAATTTCAGGGGTGACGAATATTTATACAAATTAGGCAAAGAATATTCAAATTTTTCACTATGCAAATTTGCCGTTTATTCTCTATTCTCTACAGCATTCTGAAACTTTTGACGTATCACACGTCTTTCTACCACTAACCATTGCTGATTTATCAACGCTCAAACAGGTCCAGTTATTTTGGCCCACCCTGTATAGGTATGCACAGTTATAATTGGCAGTTCTTACAATTTTAGGTTTAGGTTGTTCTCTGTGTTTGTGTTTCACAAAGGTTCTGTAAAGGTTAAACTTTTGTTTCGTTACTGTGTGTATGTGCAATCTTGCCCACAAAGGCTGTCCCCAAAACGACCTATACTGAGTCTGGTGGGAGGTTAAACCCTACTCACTCACGTGTGTCGATTAACTTACAAAAATTGGAAAATTCATAAAAGCTGTGTTAGAATTTTTAGAGTGTGAATCTCTCCCCCTTTTCCCAGCTGTTCTGGCTTCCAACAAATCGTTATATCATGTATTAGGGGTCGGATGTCTATAGCGCATGTGCTCATTTACAGTGCAGCTTTGAACAGAATGTGGCAGCGAAAAAGTTCACTGCCAGTCGTTATTTTTCCTGCATTATAAGTAATGCTTGCATTTGTACGAAGTTATCACTGTAAGTTTAATTTGCAAAAACTGCAGATCGTTAAAACAAATAGAATCGATGCTAAAACTGAGCATCCAAACATCACGAAGAGATAGTACACAATTATACCTACACATTACTTTTTGTAATATAAATGTTTAGAGTTCATTGTGCGTTATTTGAAGTGCTGTTTGCGATATGTTTGCACGTATGATTTGTCCTTGTGATATATGACGGCGCACATGTTGTCGATACATGGTGTTTCACTAAAAGGACCCCTTTTTGTTTTTTTTCATAATTCATTCAAATGATGATCAATTTGCACAAAATTTTTACTAGTTGTAGCTGAAGAAATACTAATTCAAAATATTTCAACAAAATATGGCAGTTGGTTAAATATTCTTTGCTAGTTGTGATGTAACGCTGACATCGTAATGTGTCATGAGTACAAGCTTGCTTGTTTCAGCTGGTGCTGCCAGTTGCTACCCTGCTTCCATAGTAAACTTAATCTGGTTCGCTGATGAAGGATGTTTATCATGTCAGCATTAAGCAACTTGGGGGCATGAAATCAGGCATCTCGCGATCCAAAAATGCAACCATTTTGCAAGCTTGATGTGCTAGGGCACTGTCTTGCTCAAACATATGAAAGTCCAGCTATCCCCACAGACACTTAAATGCGATCGCTTTGCGCATTTTTTTGTGGCTGCAACTGTAAAATGTCAAAAATTTGTCATCAACGAACCAGATTTTTCACCATCGGAGCAGGGTAGCAACTGACAGCACCAGTTGAGACTAGCAAGCTTGTACCCGTGACATATTATGAAGTCAGCGTTACGTTACAACTAACAAAAAATATTTCATCAACTGCCATATTTTGTTGAAACATTTTGAATTAGTATTTCTTTAGCTACAGCTGGTAAATATTTGGTGTAAATTGGTTATCATTTGAGTGAATTATGAAAGAAAGTAAAAGGAGTCCTTTTTATGAAGCACCATGCATATAGAGGTGCATGGGTGAGGCATGGTCAGCTAATTATTGGCACCTGTTAGTGATTTGTGGCAGGAACCAGGTACTCTTTCCCAGTTCCAAAATTAGTTAGCTGTTTTAAAATATGGATAACTGATAACTGTTTTGCTTTGACTAATGAGGAAGCTAATGAAAATTGCATTTTTAATTATCTTTTTGGCCTAATTCTGTACTGCAATGGAGGTTGAGCTAACTTGATCATTTTTGCATTATTTGGAATCATAAACACGTTAGGGATGGTTTAAAGGTTAAAGCTTATGGTGGTGATATAGCTCTTTATGGTTTGTATCTAATAACTTTGCTTTGTGACAAATATTTGATAATTGGATGTGTATCTGTCACTAAATTGTCGTTTTCCTTACTGAGAAGTTGAAACCGGGTTTGGGTGCTTTGATGAGAGCAAGTGGGATTCTTTTAATGGGAAAGCTTATTGCTGCAAATTGAACATTTGTTGGACAATCGATTGCTGATTGTTGTGTGATGTATGCGTTTGAAATTTGGTGCTTGATAGTATCTTGAAAGCGTTCACTCACTTGCATCTAGTTGCCTGTTGATTTGTGTTATATATATATAACAATTTGTAGTATTGTAGTTGTGGTAAATCTTGAATGTTTTAGTTGAACTTTGAGCGTATTATCAGTACAACATCGTAAAGTTAGCTTATTATTCTGATAGCCGATTATCATTTTATCATGTTCTGATTATTATGAATATTATTCTAATTAATCGATGCATCTGAGCATCTCTAGCTACTACTTACCATAATGTTGGTGCTATAAGTGTTGCATTGTGGACACTTCAGCTGTGCATTTTCTCTGTTCCTGTGTGTTGTTTTTGCTTCGTATCACTTCTGCCCTTGTGGCAAATAAACGCATATGTTACCCACCACAACGTGGACCGATTGTCAATGTGCTGTTGAGCAATATCACCTTGGATGCACAGACAGACTGTCGATATGTTGAGATAATACCAGGGATGGAAAATCGGTTTGAAAACATTAACTTATAACTGCAGTTGATAAGTTGACATGGACAGTGGCTTCTGTCGTCCTAAATCTGAAGTCAAAATCAGGCACAAGTTCCCCTCCCCCCCTATTTTCAGGCTTAAGTTCCCCCTCTGCAACTCGAGCTCCCTTTTTCTTTTGGGTTTTTTTGTTAAGGGTGTAGATTGCCTTGTGAAAAATAGGGGAGAAGTTTTGATCTACCCTTAACAAAACTCCCCCCTCCCTTTATTTCAGTTGACTCGAGCAGCGTCAGCAGACACGAAACAAGGTCAGATGACTTGACCGACAAATATTTCATAGAAGTGCAATGACCGTAGTTTTTAGCTGACCCTACTTAACATGTTGACTGCCATCTTCCCCATGGGGTAGATGCAAAAACCCCACAGGTGCCATCGATCCCATATGGTGGACAGATTTATTTTCATCCTAAAACTTGTTTTTTGGAATTTTGGATCAACTGTACAACGTTAAAATGCACGTGTATCTGTATGAGTTCTGTTGTTTAGGTGATGCTAAGAACTGAAACTGAACCAGATGTCTGCAGTTTGCAGTGTTAGATTTTTTCACATCTTCACGGACTATCAAAAATATTTAATGAACATCTAACTGTGTTCATATGAAGTATACTGTGGTTCAAATGTTATAAACAGACTGTGTAGTAATTTCAATATGCCTAAATTTTAGTTGCGTTACCGTGTAAAATATGAGTGGTCAGAAATAGAGAGCAAGTAAAAAATTGCACAATCAAGTTGCATGTTACATTTGGTTCAAAACAGCAATCCAAACTTTAAAATTGCCACAATGACAGTGTACTGTACAAGAAATTAACCATTTATTATCAAATAAGATAAAAAAAAAACATCAGACCCAGAACACGTACGCAAAACATGTACATGTATAGTACAGTCATCTGCTAAAAGTGGTATACGCCCTGTCAGATTAGATGAAAATCATTGACCTTGTTTGATCTTGAAGGCCGTTACGCGATATTTTGGCTAAACGGTGCGAGATAGGGCCTAGGTAGCTATTGATCATTGACTTTCAAATGACATCAAGGTCACTGACAACCTGTACGACCGGCTATTCTAGCGATAGTTTGGCTTCTTATATTTTTGGTGAAATTTTACTTCAAATGTTTACTTATTTTTAGTTGCAACTCTAATTATTACGGACTACGAAAACGGCTTTTTGGACAACAACTATTTGACGAAAATGACAGCAGCCAGTTGATCCGGGCAAAATGTGAAATTTACAAGTATCGTATCGATCGATACCGTATCGAAATCGATAATCCAATATCGGCCCATCACTGGCAAGCACGTCTCGGCGGGTGCACGTTGTTCAATATTCTATGCAGTTGCGTAGTAACGCGTGTAAACAACACGATAAGATGGCTGCTGATATTTCGAGCGATTCCAGAACACCGCTGCTCGCTGCTGAGTCAAATACAGTTCGACAGAGGGCGGGCAAGAACAGGACCGAACATAAACAGGATGTAAGGCGTGGCTCCGACTGGGATCCGAATCTGCCGTACGGCGGGAAAGTTTACCTGGCCAGACGAAAAAAGCCCGATCCTTGGTGGATTACTATTCTCGAGGTAAGTCAGTTTGGAAGTATAGTTTATGCAGTACTTCGTTTATAAATGAACCCACGTTGTCGTAAGTGTTCAAATTAGATTTCACGGACATCTGGATTTGCTTAAATTTTTTTCTCTGTTTAGTTTTTTTTCAACTTTTAGCTATGCTATTTCTGTCCCGTTAAGTTTTTTTTGATCTCATGCTTCTAGGCTCTCATAACCATCTGTTTCTGCATTTTCATGTTTTATGTAGGCCTAACAATAGCTATATTTGAGTTTCTCTCAAAACAATTTCAGTTCTTTTTTGTTTATGTTCTAGATTATGATGACAGCATGCCTGTCATTTATTCCAGTGCAAATGTTATATCATAATATAATGATCTTTTTGGTGTTGATGTTTTGATGTTAAGTAAATGCAAAGCACGCTTTCAGTTTTAGAATGATCAAAGTTGAATTGAATTTGAAAATGCGCTGAGCCATTTGAAACGTGTATTGTTACAATGAAGATGAGTCTTAGAGAGTTGGTTGTTTTATTTTAGTAAAATGCTGTGTTGTGTTCATTGTATTTTGTACAGAGCAAAATAGTAGCTTATTTTTTGTAAATCAGCCAGTAAGTGCATTTAATAGCAAAATATTTATCATTTGCTTACTTATTATGGATGTACAGGTGGTTGCGGTTCTAGGTGCCCTGTCGTTGGCCTGCTATGCTTACTATTACTTTGACAACTTTCACTATCATGTAACCCATGGCTATGCACATCTTGGATACCCAGAGGCACAACACGTTGTTGGACAGAAACTGCTCTATGGTGAGTGCTGGTTGTATCTATGGTTGGTTATTTGTAGGGTAATAGCCAGATTTAAACCATATTAGGTGCTGTTTGGTAAAATGTGGGAATCCTCACATGAATTCTGACATTAATGTACAAAAAAAATTTACATTACAACTGTGCACAGTTTTGCTGCCATTGTCTGGTTTCAGATGGCTTTCCGATTTTGGAATGGAGGCCTATAGGCCAGAGAAGGTCTTGCAACATCAAGTGAATTTCTAAAAGTTGCAACACACCACAAAAGGGCCCCTGTTTGGTGATCAGGGCCTTGATTTGGCTTAACGTGAGCTTGTATGTGGGAGTTGAATTACTGCATATTTTAGCTGGTAAAACAGATGACCAAGATGATTTTTTATGCTTGTCATGAAGCTGCTGTATCCACTTTATAATTGACTTTTAATTGACATGACGTCTACATTTTTGCAACCAAAATTTTATTCACTAACATTTTAACATCTGATTATGTGATTATTCATTAATTTCCCCAGCTTTTATTATACCCAATGCAGATAATGTGCTAACTGCAGTTGTATGTTAACGTATTGTATTGTTGTTAGGGAGAGGCGTGGACAAAGATGAACACAAAGCAATGGAGTGGTTCAAGTATGTTGTTTGCTACATTACAGGGGCGGTGCCAGGTTTTCAGAGCTAGAGGGGTCCAGGTTGATTGGTTGTCAATTCACCGCTGCTACCCCCACCCCTTCCCTCCTCCCTTTCACCAATCCAAAACGGCTCGGATTTATGCAAATCTCATGGGTCATTTTGTCAGAGGCTGGGGGTTCACACCCCTGGACCCCCCACAAGCCGCCGCCCCTGATACATTATACATTTCATGTAATCAGCAGCGTCGTGGGTTAAATGAGTAGGTGCGGCAGAAAGTTGCAGTAATTTATCAACAGACACTGCAAATCCGTGACAGAGAGGATTCTGGGTGCTCAAAATTTCAACTATGCCTGTAAAAATTTCCTGAAAATGGGATTTTTCAGTTCCGTCCCAAATTTTCCATTTTTGGAGAAAAAATTTGGGACAAAAACTTTGGGACATCCTATCGGACAAGAAGAGGATTTTGCAACAAGTTTCTGACAGCTAAAAATTTAGGGTAGACAGTTGTTTCCCTGCCACCATCTTGCCATTACGCTACTTCATGTAATGCTCCTTATGTTTTACTGCTTAAGCATTCCCCTATCGCAAATTGTTTAAAAGATGCAGGGTAACACTAAGGGGAAAGAATGATAGCTTACAGGCAAAGCCAGGGGTGGGCATTGGGAGCAATAGATGCCTAAGAATGCAACATTGACAAAAATATAAAAACCAAATCGAGATGGATTTGCCATTAACCATATGGCCAACCTATACAACACACTTTGTTGCAGTCAAACGACCAAAATATTGCCACGAGAAGTGCCTTAAAAGATTAAGATGTTTAAAATGCACTTGTGGCTAGGCTTCGCCCATGTACCCCACTGGTTGCCTTTATTTTGCAGAGCTTGCCAGGTCTCAAACAGTGCTGAAGACAAAGGGGCGGGGTCAGGGCATGCAGTCCCCCCTCTACCCCAATCCCCAAGGAAAGACATAAACATTAAGCACACATTTAAACTGCATTCAATTTGGTCGGTTGACTCTCAGGAAAATAATTGAAATTGTTGCCACCACATCTCATATTTTAAAGCTATAATGGACCTAATTCGATTTTGTCTGGGTTGTGCCAACCCATCCTCCACTGGGGGAGCTCACCGTGCTCCCCTAAATCTCCTAGCTGGATTTTGGGAGTTCTACTTCTGAATGGAGAAAGGGGAAGGAAGGGGTAGTAAAGGAGGAGGGAAGTGAGAGGTGAGGAGAATGAGGGGACAGGGAAAGAAGGGGAGAATATGGAAGGGGAGGGAAAGGAAAGGAAAGGAAAAAAAGTGAGCAGAGAGAAATGGAGGGTACAGAAAGGGAGGAGAAAGAGGAAGAAAGGCAGGAAGGCCCCTGATTCACATTTCTGGCTGTGCCACTGTGTATAAAAGTCAAAACCGTAAGTAGATAGTTTCACAACCATTGTGCATGGACACCTTGACTTATGCTCGTCTGACCTATACAACTTGTCTGTCTGGTGGAATGCAGGAAAGCGGCTGATCAAGGTCATCCTCACGCCTCTTACAACGTGGCGCTGGGACACATCAAGGGCATTCGCACTGACCTCCTCAAATCTGGGTATGCTAACGATACATGTGTTTTTTATACGTGAAAAATGGATTTATTCCATTACTGTAGAGTGCTTAAATGGATCTGCTAATATTTTTTGTTTAATTTTCCTAAGTTGTGGCGTTGTACTCTTTATAATTTCTTGCCTTGTGGAGCATGTTAGTAATTAAGTAAGTAAGTAACAGTAGCATATTGAAAATCTTTATTCAGTCAAAGAAAAGGGGCAAAGAAAAAAACATAGACAATAATGCTAAGTCCATTTGGCAGACCATTCATTTTATATGCCTACATCAGTCACATGGCCAATGCCAACGAAATCTTAACTTAACTACACTGTGTCTCAATAAAAAGCATGTGACTACATTTTTTGCAATAACTTGAACAATGAATGTCCGATTATAATAATTTTTGGCACACTTATTAATGAGACTATATGTCAT
>Ga0209367_1003624_pt1 | contig 21057 bp, 7 predicted proteins | sample WorMetLIZISLAND2_FD_187412 | JGI IMG/M metagenome (GOLD analysis project Ga0209367, IMG submission 187412) | Marine gutless worms symbiont microbial communities from Max Planck institute for Marine Microbiology, Germany - Olavius geniculatus... ...
ATATATATATATATAGCTATTTATAGTCTTTGATGAGAGTAAGCGTGGAGGTGATGATGATGATGATGATGAAGGACGAATTAACTTTAGCGTGGCGTTAAGTCCTAAGACTACAAGACACGTAACAATAAGCCTAAACAGTGAAGTCACGTAATAGTAGTCGGTGCAATGAGAGGTGATATTAGCTCCACACTCGGGTCTGGGTCAAAGCCCCAGCCGGCAGAGGTTTTCTTGGATTTGACAGTATAGAGGCTTACGTGAGCGTTGGATGCAGTATTTTCAGACGCCGAGACTTAACTAATAACAATAATATATCGAGAAACAGTCATCGTACGAGGTTACGTTGCGGGTTTCAATGTGGGTGCCTTGATCGGAGTATGTCAATCTGCGTTAAACTAGCAAAATGTTCAAGTTTGCCAAGTTTCAGCCACTTTGATTGAAGTGTAGTCACCCTACATTTCAGTCAAAGTGGTTGAAATTTACTAATATGTTCACATTTTATTTGCGGGTCGATCAGTTCTCAGTTAAATCGAAATGAAGACATAACGCTCTACGGCTCAAAAAAATTTCTATGTTTTGCACTGTAACTGTGGGCCCGCGGTCTTAAGTTTATACTTTTTCTGTACGTTTGGTTTGGTCCATAAGCTGATGATTCGAATGGTGTAAAAAGAGACAGCGTGCGTCACATTCCATTGCACCGCCGTCGTTCACTAAGTCAAATTTTTGTCAAGAAAAAGTATCTGGTGACTTAATCACTGACAATTAATTACGCGACTTTTAATAATCGACACATAGGCTTATAATGACTTAGACAGTTAATCACGCCACATTATGGACATGCAGTTAAGAAATGATTAGGCCCACACGTGAAAGAAAAACTGAACACGAAGGAACGGTATTAGAAATCTACTGACCGAATGTAGAGGAGCCAAACGATTAGAACGACAATCGCGATCACGATGAGTAGAATCAGCAGAATTATGAGCAGTATTCCCCACCATTCTATTTGGCTGTTACTAGACATCGTTTGTTGTTGTTGTTGTTGTTTGTTGAGTAGAGCTAGTGTTTTGTCCGCACGTCTAGCTCTCACTGTCTTCTAACGGCGCTTTTTACGGACAGCAGAAATGATCAAATAAACACAATTTGCTATTCCGCCAAAAAACGTTCTTCGTTGTAAACTTTACGTTACTGCAATGACGTTTAGCAATCTATGTACGAGTAAAAACTACCTGCTAGCTGTTAATCAGTTAAGAATGCGCAATTCTCGATGTCTGGGCCGGGAGGCAGAGCAGACAGGCGACGTTGCTTGGCAACAGCAACGAATCGCTGCCAAGAATCTTGGAGCCGATGTTGTCACGACAGCAGCTGATGTAGGTTAGGGCTAACCGGTACGCCTCTGTCAGACGTGCACTGCAAGCACGCAGAACGTTGGCTATCGGCCAACTCCTCTACATCGTGGATACATAATCGGCGTTAACTTTATCATTAACGTTAACCGATTTTCACAATTTTTGAGTTGTTGGAAAGAAAAATAAATTTAAAGCAATATTCATGCAATATTTTCCAACTCAACACTGGTATCACGTACACTATCTTGGAACAAGAAACCGAGCTTTTCTCTAGACAGGGTCGACCGTCCGCGGGTGTTGGAAGGCCAGCAAATGATTTTTCGTGTCAGTGAAATGGCTCATGCAACTTTTAGTGCTCAATAGGAATCTTGGCCCTCTTTCTCCTTTTTTTAAAATACGACGCAATAGCGCGTACTGACTTTCAGGGTCATCTAAGATCGATGATTTTTTTTTATCTCATCTGAAAGGTTTCATGCGACGTAATTCCTATTTGGCATTTTTCAAAACTCTTTATTATCTTTTTGTACGTCGTACTTGTACGTACACTAATCCCGGATGCAGGTGGCGGCCCCGTTCATCACCGATGCTGTCGCGCGTCATGTGAGCTTTGCTCAGATTACTTGTTTGACTTAACGATGTCATCGGTACCGGTATATACAATTTCTGATTTAAGAAAGTCACTTTCCTTTACTTACGTATTCTACTTTTCAGATGTTTAAAATGTGCAGATTCTTTTTAAATTGACATGTAGCCAACATCAACATGTACATGTGCACCGTGTCCCAAAAACAGTCAAAATTGTTATTGGCATAACTTTGTCAAATTTCTACCAACTTTGATAATTTTCGGCAGAAAGATGGCCAAGACGATATTATTATATACGGTGAACTCATTTACCACCTCAACTACTTTGTGTCAACGCACTACCGTGTGAAACACAGATGCTCCAAATTGTTACATTACGCGGCGATTATTTGTATCAGATGGCTCACCTTTGCATTATCAATTCGACAGAGGGTGCAACGTGGTTTAATAATTTTAAGGTTTTAAATATTTTATGCTGAAAACAACAGACAACAAAATAGCTGGCTGATGAGCTTCAAACACGTCTAATCGATGAGTGGATGCGTTTGATCAGTCGATCGTTGATTCTGCTATCAGCCATCGGCGTTGCATCTAAGCCATTGCATCTTTGTATGCGGAGCACACTTTGGCATAAAGTCTAATATGCAAGCAAGTTGTTATACAAACTTACAGCGTGCGCCAAACAATTTTACCCCTGAGGTTTTCTGATAATTTTTCTGAAAAGGCTGAGAATTTTTAAACAAAATTTTACACGCCTATTATCCATTCAGATTTATGCTAACCTGCAAAATTTTATTCAGTTATCTCCAACTTTGACAAAGTTATGCCGTATTAAGCGCGACCACTCACCGAATTTTTACATTTCACAGAAAACCTTAGGGGGTAAAATTTTTTGGCGCACCCTGTATAATTCTATTAAATAATATATATTTTAGTGTATTTTGTGCCTAATGAACTCGATAGAGCATTTACTTGAGTGAACAACTCAGCATTATGCAACAATTTGAAACATCTATGTTTCACATGGTAGTGCATTGACATAAATTAGGTGAGGGGGAAATGAGTGCACCTTACATAATTTTGTCGTTTTAGCCATCAACATGCTAAAAATTATTAAAGTTAGTAAAAATTTGACAAAGTTATGACAAAAAAACAATTTTGACCGTTTTTTTGAGACACGGTGTAATTTTGATGAATTTCAATGTATGTCGCATTTTGTCAACGACGTTGCACCACTTACTGCAAAATAGTTGCAAATTTGTTAAATATATTAATTAATGATTCAATTTAATTAACTATTTTGCAAACGTAATTGTTAACTAATAGCTCAGAAGAAACTTTAGTTATAGTTTAACGTTTTTAGTTGGTTGCCCATCACTGTCGATGTTCATTACTTAATAAATTTCAGGAGAGTGCTGTGTGTATCTGCAACGTTTGCTTTAGGCCTAATGGAAATACTATTCTCTCACGGCAGAGCTTTTTATGCGTCCACGCATGTCAGGGCCAGTTCGTTTGGTACCAAGAGTCATCTCAGACGTCATTTTGCTAAGTGCAACAGACATCAGTTCTGAAACAAGTAGAAACTAGAATGGGTAATGGTCACTGTTAATGGTCACTACACAGTGACCAGTACGTGGTTTGCAGCTGAAAATGGAAACTGTAATGACGGTCAGTTAGGCCCAATTTTCAATAGCTGTATGTGCTAGTTACGAATATACTTATTAGTCCATATACCCAGTAAGTCAGATGTTCTAGCTTTGTATCATCTAGCCTGGGTCTTGAGACCAGATCGATCAAGACAAGGTCTATTACAAGTTATGTCGTATTTTAAAACAAAGTACTGACATCATCAGTGTGTCACTGTAATTTAGTTATACACTGTGTCTCAAAAAACATCCCGGACATTTTTGATTCTAACTTGAACAAAAATTATCAGATTTTCATAAATTTTGGTGTGAATATTTCTGACACAGCTCACCATTAAATGGCCGTTCAGTTTTTTACCTCACCCAATGTCTGCTTCTGCACTACCTTGGGAAAGAAAAGCATGCGAAATATGCGCTGCAGAATGCAAAAAATGAAAAAAACATTTTCAACACTATTGACCGTAACTTAAAGCATGAAAATCGTATTTTAATAATTTTGGCACACATATTTTTGACACAACTGGCTATTAAATGACTGTTTAAGTTTTCACCTCACCCAATGTCTGCTTTTGCACAACCTGGAAAAATCAGACCAAGCAAAATATGCGTTAAAATGATAAAAAAAAAACGTCGATAAATTACATCTATCCTGATCCGTGGCCCCCAAGAGCCAGTCGATTACAAGATTTGACTGTCGTGCAGCAGTATGTTTATCATATAACGTTAAGAAATGTTTTTGAATTCAGGAAGCGACTGGTGAAGTCTGGATTAGTCCGGACTCCGGAGCATAACGTTATTGATACTGCTGTCAATAAATGGAGAAATTGTCTCCATGTTTGTGATTGCACAATTGGCCAACATTTCGATCAATTTTATTGCAGGCAGCTGAAAAACGAAACAATGTAATAAAGTGTCAGCCAAAGTGTCAAAAATGTCAACAAAATGTTTTTTTGTGTGTTATTTACATTAAATAGTAATACCACTTTAGGTAAAAATGCAATATTTTGTTGGTTCTTATTTCCCCAGGTAGTGCAGAAACTTACAGTGAGTGAGGTGGGAAACTACGAAACGATTTGGCTGCAAGTTGTCTCAGGAATACCCTTACCAAAAATTATTAAAATCCGATAATCCTTAAGAGTATATAATTACGTCCAAATCGTTTCTGTACAGCATCTGAACTGAAATCTCATCAGCTAATACATTCGAATGAAAAACATTTCTGCTGCGGTTCATGTGGTAAATTTTACAGACAAAAAAATACCTCGCGAAACATTCCAAGAGATGTTTTGAGATGGTTGAATATATGTAATGTAAATGCTGTAGCTACTACCTAGTAGCTACAGAATTAGATTAATGCATTGTAAGTATGTGCATGTCGAGTTGTCCATCCTCAGTCCATGCATGCTTGTACAAGCTATGGTAAACGACAGGGTGCGGCAAAAAAGTGCACCCATAAAGTTTTTCGCTGTTTTCTCAGCAACAGTTTGGAATTTTAAATCGAAATTTTAGAGTTTTATTGAAATGTTACCCAGAAAATTTCAAAACAAATGCAAATGTAGTGTGATGATGGGCGGCTTTTACGAATAAAACTAAATCAACATTTACACAAGAGTAGAGTTCCCTCAAACTTTGCTGACAACCTATGTCGAAATAGCGGTTGTTAACAGTATCACGGTACGTGCATAGAAGTGATGACTCGATATATCGAAAATATCGTGAAGGAAAAACAAACAGAACTCATATACTCAAACTCCGTACACACGCTGTTGTTGCAACTGTAGATTAGCAATTATATGTAGTTTTATATCTGGCATAGGCAAAGTTACAGCTAGAGTCAGTTAGGCACACACGATGGTGATAATGTCACAATTGTCATGAGTATATGTACAACGAACGCAAATAACGCAGCTAATTTACAAAATAATGAACATCAAACGACGTCGCTGTGATGCACAAAGGCAGTTGAACGACTAACCTGAGTTGCGCTAATTTGACATAATTCGGCTAGCCGAGTATTTTCCTAGTAGCTGCATGCAAAATATATTATCGGCTAAGCCGGCTTAGCCAAAAACTTTTTCGGCGGCGGCTAGCCGATGAAAAAAAAATCGGCGACAGCAGCTACATATGGCGGCAAAATTAAGGATCTAACTTTCAATGTGTCATTTTGTGTACAACGACGGCAAATATTTCCGCAAAAATAGTTGTGTAATTTTGTGACCTCATTGACGTAATATGGTAAAAACTGCGCGTGACCCTATATACTGGTGATAAGTATGATATTGCAAAACGTATGTCACATTACTTATATAGTGCACCAAAATTTGCCAATTAAGATCAGAAATTCGAAAATTTTCTGGAACAGTGCACACTACACAGCCTTCTCCCAAAACCCTTCCCCAAATGGGGAGGGGGTAAGCTCTTTCCCAACACCTCTCAATCCTCGGCCTTCGGCGATGGAGCCTCTCCCCATATCAATCTCAATCTTTTAGTACCAGGGGGCCTTATTCACAGAAGATCTTAAGATAATCTTAAGACAGTTTTCAGACTTAAAGTCGTCTTAAGACAATGATCTAATTCACATTAGAACTAAAACACTAGAAACATGTTTCAAGATAAAATCTAGCAATTCTGTGACAAATTTCACGATCTTCCAAAACAAATTCTGTGAATTCGCTTAAGACGTGTTGTAACTTGTGAGACGACCCTCGAACATCTTAACTTTTATTTGCGATGGTTCTAAGAGGTATCTTAAGATAAATCTTATGATACTGTTTGAGAATCGGGCCCCAGGTTGGTCTATAGAATGTAGTGTCAGACGGCGGCGAGGTTATGGCTGGTAGTGAGATGAACAAGCAGACGTCCAGGACGAATAACTTCATCGCGGCCGAGTAGAGGCAACTCAACGGGTTCGTCTTTGACGTCTTTAGCCGCTATGTACACCTGACCACCCAGGTACTCGTCGAAACCAAACCAGTTGTGATGCCATACCTGCACAATTAAAACCCAACCGGTTGCGATGCAATGCCTACATGTAGGCCCCTAGAGCTGATAAAGTCAATGAATCAAACAGACATTCAATTAACCAAACAGTCCGTCATTCGACCTAAGCTATAATTTATGTAGCCTACTTGTCAAAACCCAACCAGTTGCGATACCATAGGCCTACCACGTACACATTGCCAGTGCTCCAAGTCGACTAATCGTCGTGTCGATTAGTCGATTTAATTAAGATGCCGGACAACAGTGTTTGAACTTCGCCGTCAGCATGCAAAGAAGAAATTTAAGCTAATGCTCACGAGACGCGCGAAAGCCTATAGCAGTTCCTGTTCGCAAACTGTCAGTCTATCTTCAGCCATTTCGTCGCGACTTTTACGAGGGTACCGCTCTTTGATGCCCTCGTGCGCATGTTTCCTTGTACCTAGAAAATCGAGACTTAGATCGTCGAAATCTACGTTCAATGCTAAAAATTTCGTACGCAGCTTGTCCGTGTCTATCTCAATTGATTTCGGCGCAATTCGCTCTCGAAATGTGTCTCGCAGCCCAAAATCGTCAAAAAATCAATTAAAACCCCTATTTTAGCGTTCAAGGTCATCCAAGGTCATTGAATTTGGTGGCAATCGAGAGCCAGTGTACGACTTTCTATTAGTGATTAATGGTAACCTAGACCCTATCTCGCACCGTTGTTGAGATACAGCGCTAAAAATCTGAATTGGCTAAAAATCGCCAATTTTTTCCACCCCCCTCTCATTTAGCGCCTTCGTTCGGGGTGACCCCCTTCGAATTTATGGAAAAGCTTTACGGTTCCTGAAACTAGAGTCTTCTGGCAGCCTAAGGTGAAGATTTGGTGATCCTAGCTTGCACCGTTTTTGACTGATCCCCCCGTGTGACGGACGGACGGACGGACGGACAGAATTGCGATGGCTAAGACGCGCTGAAAACAGTAGCTGCTTTCGCGCGTAAAAACAGCGCATTATTACCAAATTGCATCAGCGCAATTGTTGCATTATTATCAGGCTACTGCCATTTGCGAATGCCCTATCTAATGTCTCCATTGCCGACCCACCCTTTTCAGACCCGTCTTTAGGGGGGGGTGGGCCCCGCTCCCCAAAAGGGCCCCGCGCTACGGCGATGATTGACGTAGTGGACGATGCGATCAATCTAATCGATCAGTCAATCTATAACCAGTTTTTTTATCGCATTAGAAGACGAATGGCTGACACAACTTGAATTCAATTAAAAAGTGTAGAAATGTTTGGGGAGCTAAAATTTAGGGTCCAAACATTTGACCTAAAAACACACACATGATATAGGCCTGCATATTTTTTAACATCATCTACAGACTTAGGCCTATCCTGCAGTTTGTAGTGTAGTGTGGTCACAGATCATTGTGCGGTACAGGCCCCGCGGGGAGTCAGTGCCAAGGGCGCCGTGCTAGCAAAAGAGGGCTCTGACCCGTTCCCTTTGAACACGGGTACTGAACTGACCCCTCATTCACATTTGCTGGCCTTCAAACACCGGCGTACTGTCGGCCATCTCTTGCGACAGCTGGACTTCTTGTTGTATTATAAGCTTAGGCTTTGAGTACAAATGCGACCGACAGCCAGTGGCTTGTAGGCTAAGGCTATACTCACGTCGACTCTGATGGGTTTCTTGAGCGGCTGTCGACGGTAGAAGATTGCGAACGTGTTCCACTCCGGGTTTGGCGTCTTGTCGGCGGTCGGCGAACGAACTTTCTCACCCTCACAACTGATCTCACAGTACGCCTCGATGTCTGCACGCAAAGTTATTATGCATGTATTACTATTTTACAAGCTTTTGCTATGTTAAATCTGTGTCCTAGCAACAGCTGCTATGTAAAATACCATCGTCAGTATCCCTGTAAACAAAACAAAACGTCAAATGTGTTCTAAATGCTTTAAAGGTGTCCATAGCTCTTACACGGCTAGATGGCATAACAGTTACACTGAAATTGGAACTTAAAAGTCGTGGTTCTAACTCTTGGTCGGGTTGGTTGCTATTTATCAAGTGATTACTATTTTGATGGGATACAGTCTGAGGACAGGTAAGCCACCTCGAAACCAACCACCAACGACTCAGCCTTTCATCCCTCCCGGGCACGGGTAGATAAATCAAATAAGCTGCTTCGTTGTGGTTAAGTTCGAGTCACAACAGTGGCATCGCGGCACGGTTTTTAACAATATAGGTATTTTAACCAACTGCGCACTGGCCGGTGGCTGTACGCGTCAACATACCTTTGTCGGTAGAGTTTCGCTGCAGTCCGATCGCCTGGACAACGTGAATCTGCGTGACGCATTCGAACGTGCGGAACATTGGTAGACAGGCCGTGCAGCCGGCGCCGTCTGGCTTGTCCAACACCAGCTCTCTGTCATACATACCACAGCACTAACAGTAGGTAGATCAGACCCAAGGCCAGATGCAGGGTCCCACGGTCACACCTCGTCAGCCGGAATTGGGAAAAATTGCATTAAAAATAACCAAACATTGTCAGTATTGACGGGTGCGATTGACGAAATCGAAATGCACAAAAATGCATCTGCGACAGGGGCCATGTCCCGAGGGAGCTTACAGCGTTTCTTTAGACCAATTAGCTGGATTGAATTAAATGTAGGGCTGCTTTGTGGCCCTACCGCTCGCTAGAGTTTTAAATCCCCTCCCTCGTTTGGTTTGGAAAAGTCTGGCTATAGTTGTAGTAGCAGTAGATCGAGCAGTTGTCGTTGTTTTTGGATCGAAAACCTCCAGAAGTAAGTAAATGGACGCATTTCGCGCGAGTATTTACTATTTACAAGCTTCACTCGTGGCAGGCCGCTGGCGGATCGCGCATTGGCCGACCGACCAACTCACTGGGCGCAGTGCGCAGTCGGAGCGAGCGGATGCGTAAGCAGATGAACGGTCGCACACGTGCACTACCGTCGCGGCAAAGGCAGAGAGGCAAGGAGGGGAAGGCAATTGCCCACCCTGAATTTTTGGCTGTTGGAAAGTCTTCTTGTCAGAAAATTTTTGTTCAAAAATGCAAAATTTGGGCCTAAAAACCCTCATCTTGAGCCCTAACCTTAACCACTAACCCTAACCCTATCGCCACCCTATCTTCAACCCTAACCGCTGCCGTAGGCGAAGTAGGATTTAGGTTTAGGCGAAATGGGAGCTAAAACACCAAATCACCTGACTTTAGTGGGACTGCCGGTGTAGACGCGGAACAGAAAGCTACCGATGACTCCGGGGTCGAACGTGCAGACGACAACCACATAGCGACCAGCGGGCAGCGTGCGACGCACCAGGACACTCCGACTGTTGCGAAACGCTGACGACGCCACCACGGGCATTATCACGTGCACACGGTACTCGCGATTGTCTTCTACCTGTAACGAACGACACAAATGCAATAGCCTAGCAGTACGAAAGCTTTTTTCCGTGTGTAACGCTGAGGGGTCCACATCGTCCTGGGGGCATGGCGTCCTCAAATTTTAACTAGAAGCGAGTGTGTCACTGAAGACAAAAAAACCAGCTGTAGCTAGGACAGCCGACCGTACTGGACCGTACTTCAAGGTCATCCAAGGTTAATGATTTTCACGTTATTTGAAAGCCAATATGCGACTTCCTGTTAGTGATTAGTGAATAACCTTGGTCCTACCTCGCACCGTTTCCGAGAGACGGCCACTTACAGCTTGAAACATTCCATTAAAAACTGCAGCCAAACCGCTCAAATGGAGACACGATTACTATTGATAGCCTATAAAAACGCCAGCACCCTATCCCACTGTACGATTGCCCACTCTTTACGACTTACCATTTAGCCACAGTACCGCACGATTGGCATACCATAGTGCGTTATGACCCTGCAAGGTGATCCAAGATTAATGATTTTCAAGTCACTTGAAAGCCAATGTGATCAATAGCAACCTAGACCCTATCTCGCACCGTTTAGCCACAATACATCCGTTACGGACTAAAGGACGGACAACGACGACAGAGTGACGACAACCGTAACTAAGCTTGACCGTTACTTAAGTACGGTCGGCTAAAAACCGGCAATGTGTAGAGCATGTCGGTAATTTAAAACAAACTGGAAAAAATCAGCGCTGGAACAGCAAAAATCTTCGCCCGCCGTGAACTGTGCTGCCACCTGGAGAACATAACTGACAAATACTACTTCTACTGACCTGCATGATAGTAAATCCGATGGTTTCACGATCAACGCCTGGCAATCTCTGCATCTTCTGGGTCAGCTCGATCAATACTTCATCAGCCTTGCTGACCTCGAACATGTACTGACAACAACAACAACAACAACAAATTCACATCACATTTGTAGCAGTCGATGTAGTAGAAGCACCAGTAGTAGCAGTAGTAGTAATAGTTGTAGTAGTAATACTTGTCGTAGTAATACTTCATCAGGCTTGCCTGCTGACCTCCAACATGTACTTACAACAACAACAACAAATTAGACTTGTAGTAGTAGTTGTTGTTGTTGCTGTTATTATAGTAACAGTTGTTGTAGTAATAGCTCGTCAGGCTTACTCACCTCGAATTATATACGGGCAACAACAAATCAACATCGACAATACCAGCAGTAGTAGTAGTGGTAGTAGCAGTAGCAGCGCTAGCAGCAGCAGCAACAGTAGTAGTAATAGTAATAGCTGTAGTAGTAATGTCAAGCACCTCGTACTCGCAGGCTTGCTCTCTGCAAACATGCACCGACAGCAAGAACAACAACAACAGGCTTGTAATAGTATCAGTAGTAGTAGTAGTAGTAGTAGTAGTAGTAGTAGTAGTCACACACACCTGCGGGTTGAAGAGGAATGTCTTGCGGTTGTTAATGCACCCGCCGACACGGTGCGGCAGAGCCCACTCTCCGTTGATAAGTAGCTCGTTCCAGGCTTTCTCCAGACTCAGTGATGACGTGTTGATGCGCTGACATACTGCCAGACTCACGAAGTACCGACAAAAGTCATCGAACGTCATCCTGCGTCGTCGTACAATCGTGTATTGTCAGTGGCATCGCGGCAAAAAGCAGGGAGAGGAGCATTTGCGCACTTAAAATCTGGGGCTGTTAAAAATTGTTGGCAGATCTTTTTTCGTGTCAAATGCTTTCGTCCAAAAAATGCCAATTTTGGGCATAAACCCCCATTTTGGAAAAATCCGGGAACAAAAGTAAAACTTTGGGCAAACTTGATATTTTCAGCACGCATAATCTCCTCTGTCAGAAATTTGCAACCGTCTGTGGGAATTCTGATGTTAGAAATTCGCAGTGTCTGTCGGAATATTGCAACTTCTTGCCCCGCCTACTGTTTTAACTCATGGATGATGCCGCTGATAATACCGGACATTAATTAAAAAAACGTAAAGTCTTTCCCGAGCCTTAAGGCCCATTGGGCGGCGCTGATCTCCGTTTCCTTGGCCCTCAGCCAGACACCAGTTTTTACACTACGAGACCACGAATACGGAGCTAGTGCATCGCGCGGTGTGCCTGTTTACGTCCCAGCTTTCGTTGGTACTCATTGTGCCTACCCACGAGGGGATGGCCAGGCTGAGTGGACTTGAGTGGCTGGTTACATATCGGTATAGTCACCCATCCAAGTACTAACCGGGCCTGGTGTTGATTATCTTCGTTGATTCAATCAACGACGCTACCAACTGAGCCAGACCACAACATCGGACATTAATAAGTCACACTAAAAGGTTACGTAGGGTTAAAGACGTCTACAGCTTTTCGTGGGAACCCATGTCAGAACTACGTAGCGTCACCTGCCATACGTGATCATACAGTGTTACCTGCTTTTAATCCCAGCCAAGCAGGCTGATGCTCGATTTACCTATAACAGATGAATGAAAGATTGAGTTGGCCTTAATTTTGGTTATGTACCGAAATGGTTTACTTGTCCACGGACATAAGTACTAACCACTTGATAACGACCCGACCAGGAGTTAAATCCCCGACCTCGCAATCGCACGTTCAACGTTTTAATCGCTACACTACCAAGCCAACTGTACTAGACAGAAATTTTCACGCATTGTTTTTTCTGGTTGTATCTGGTGTCCAAAAACCGTAACCTTTGAGCGTTTGAGCTGACAATTGGCTCACCGGTTTCTCCTGCGACACGAAATATTCATATAAATTTCAGTGTCTGTACAATTGTTGTTTTGGAGTTGAAAGCTATTACGAGACGAACGGACAGACGAGCCAAAACTCGTAAAACCTAAAGAAATTTCTGTGGTTCCGGTTGCAACCGGCAAAAAAGTAAAGACGGGAGCGAAAAAATTGTTATTATTTGTATAATCATGACGTGTTATTTAATTTTACACAATAAATCATAGAAAACAAGTAGACGCACGAAATGGCAATCATGTGAAGTAAAGTAGGCCTAAAAATACTGCAGCACAACAGACTAGATGCAAACAGTTTTTTTCGGTCAAACTTTGAAAACAAACTAGAAACTGCAAAAATATGTTTGAGAATCCAGTAACAATTTAACGGAGCAGCGTTTTTACTAGGGTCAGACGGCATCCGAAAGCACAGAAAATTTTTTAGGCTTAATGTGGCCTATGAGGACGACTGTATAGAAAGAATCTGACCAGAATTCGCCATCGTCGCTGAATGTGAGCCCAATCCTGTCGCGATCACTCTTCCTAATTTTGGTCCATTCCGCCGACCTGTACAACCACAGCTCTACGTCGTCACTGCATACGCTCATTTGACTGCATTCAAACTAGGGGAGGTAAAGGTGCCATACCCCAGAAAGGGCCTAGGGGGCGAGGTGGCCATCTTTTCCATGGCCGTTGAGCCCGCAAGTGGATAGACGACTTAAGTTCGTGACGCATGGCCAGTGCGACGCCAGACCTGCGGTTACCTTTGCAGCTGCAGAGCGTCACCGATTTTTATATACTGTTTGGTGACAGAGGCACATAAGTATGCACAACTTGTCCAGGGTTGCTACTTGGTTGTGCAACGGGCAAGAGTCGAACCAGCAACTTCACGTAACGTCAGTCCTACATGCTGCGTGCTAAGAAATTCTTAACATTTTGTATTGGGAGGGACCAAAGCAGTGGCGTATTTAGGATTTGGCAAAGGAGGGTGGCATGGCGAGCGCGCGGAGCGCGAGCCTATAATGAGGGTCTGAGGGCGGAGCCCGCAGCGGGGTCCAGGGGCAGAGCCCCTGGTCGGGGGGTCAGGGGGCGAAGCCCCCTGAAGCTGAAACATTTTTTGCTTCTGAATGTTCAATGGAAACCGCAAATTCGCCCATTTTTCTGAAATTTGAAAACGCAAAAGACCATCAGACATTGTTGAATTTTGCAATTCTTGCTGGAAAATGGCAAAAAACGCACCTTTTCGTATAAAGTTGCCTGTAAAAAAATTTCATGGTCGGGCCAAAGAGGGGGGGCATCGCACCGTGGCCCCCCTAAATACGCCACTGGACCAAGGGTATTATAAGCCTACAGCTATAGGTTCGTTTCGTAGGAGCCTTTCTTAGTGATTGCGCCGGCGAGATTTAAACCCAATTAAGCTAGCATCCGGCCAGTTCGTCAAAAACTAAACCATGCCAGTTCAATTCAGTTCAGTTACGTCGCTCTGTACGCGCTTTAACTATCACCAGTACACATTTTTACAAACGAAGGAGCAAAGAACGCGTATCGATGCTACATGAAACAAAAATCAAGGCTGCAGAGAGAAACGAAACCGAAACATGGACTAGCTGACCCGTCACTGAAAGGACCTGTCCACTCGCTGCCCGGGCCCCAGGGATTTCTCAGCCGAATCATCGCCAGTCTATCGGCACTGAAGCCCAGGATTCCGGTGCCGGCGATACGAACTTTCCTTATGGCGGTCACGGCGTACGCGTGACCCTTCGTCAGACCAAACACCGCCTCCGTCTCCATCTCTTCCTGTGTCTTTGCCTACACAGCACGTCAACCAGTACTAGCTGTAGCAGCTGCAGTAGCAGTAGTTGTGGTGGTGGTAATCCGGCCGCGTGGAACAGTTTACCAGCTGCACTTCGACTACAGACATGTCACAGTCTGTATTTCGTAAACGGCTAAAAACATTTAAGATGACATTAGGCCCTACATGAAGACACGCATGCACGTAACAGTTGGCAGGGCACATTTTTTGCATTTTATTTGCATTTGCGCTATGATACAAATGACACTAATAATAATAACATTCATAATAGATAAGCAGTATTGCAGTAACTGTCATTCTTTTCGTCGTTTTCCGGGTAGCGCCACTACTACTGCTGCTGCTGCTCCTACAACAACAACAACTACTACTACTGCTACTTAGGCTACTACTAGGCAGTGATGGGACCAAGGCCTCAAGGCCAAGACCAAGACCGAGGCACTAACCCTCAAGACAGAGGCCAAAGCCTAGGCATTTAGTGCACTGAAGACTGAATAGGACACTTAGGTCCGAATAAGCACATTACAAATCATACAGCACAGATGTAGAATCTTCTAATAAAACAAAAAATCTCAATAATCCTATAAATCCAGTCACACTAAACATCAGTCAAATCTTTACATTACGCCATGCAAGTTTAATAGTCCATATCAACTTGTCAACTGCAGTTACAAAGTTTGCATGTTGCAGCTTAGAAACAACAGATTCTCAAGCATAGGGTCTGATATCTTTAAATGGCATTAAAATGCTGCTCTGTGAGAAAACTCGTTCTACAAACGCCGATGTAGCAGAAACAGGCGAGCAAATAGCGATCAAAGCAACTGTATTCTATGTCAGAAAAAAAGTTTTGTGTCTTTGCAGTCGTCAAAATTTATGGCAGAAATGTATTTCGACAGCTTGAGATTAGGCAAAGCACTGGGTGGTAAACTTGCTGCAGGCTAGGCATGCTTGTACAACAGCACCGAAGCCCGGAACTTTGCCTTGGAGGTTAGTGTATTGGTCTCGGTCTTGTGACAAGACCAAGATCAAGACACTAACCTCCAAGACCGAGGTTAAGGCCAAGACATCAACCCTAAAAACCAAGGTCAAGCCAAGGCACCAAAGTCCAAAACCAAGACCAAGACCAAAGCAGTAAAAAATCTGCTTCGAAGCAGCCTCGAGGCGAGGCACTACCTCGAGGCACCACATCAATGCTACTAGGCTACTACTACAACAAGCTGTGAGTCAACGGACCGGAATGGCGACACAGATGAGTGAGCCTGAGTCCAGGGAGGCGCTCAGCCACTGAAAGAACTTGTCCTTCTTGTCTTCGTTGTCCGGGTAGCGCTCGGCAGAGATGTCGTAGTTCTCTGCCACTCCGCCGGTAAAGTCTTCTAAAGCCTCGGCCAACTCGCCGCCATCCAGAGCCTCGTAACAGCCGTACAACCTGCCGACCGATCAGTCAGGTTCAATACAATACAATACAATGCCTATGGCATCGCAGTCACTCTACTGTCAACTGTGGAAAAAGGAGGAGAACAAGTGAGTCTTAAGTTTGGTCTCACATGTTCGCAAGCACTTTGAAGACGTCACTTCTGATGGCAAACTGTTCCAAGTTCTTACTGCGGCGACGGAGAACGCTTAGTCGCTGATCGAGGAGAGCTGTGTCAGTGGTACAGCCAGCGCCGAAGTCGATGACGAGCGGTTTAGCGTGACCTCATTGAGCATCATTTCTGTGGTCTATCTGCACCTGTTTTCACGCTATACGAGTTGACAGCGGTAAAATAACGATTTTTTAAACAGGGGAGTACCCCTTTTCGACGCCCTCGTTCGACAGGAATCTCTCATCCAGCGGCACGAAATTCTGTCGCAAAAAGTAGAGTATCTACATTCTACACTATCATAATGTAAGAACCAAGAGTCTCTATCTCACCTAGGCTTAATATAGTACGGGATTGTGATAGGGCCCCCAAATTTGGCATTGTTGGACAAAACTTTTCCGACAGGAAAAAGATTTTCTGGCAGTTTTTCGACAGCCTAATATTTAGCCCTCTTTTCCCGGCGACAAAGCCACCGGTTACAAAGCACACGCACGAAGATGCTGTTACTAATGCACGATACTCACTTGGCATAAGCTTTCTCGAGCAGCGCGCACCAGAACTCGTTGCGAGACGGCGAATGACAGTAGGCCAACTGTCCGTTGATCGTCGGTAGCAGGTCATCTATTACCACGGACGTCCAGACGCCAAAACGCCAGAAACGAAACTGAAAAATTCCCGCATACTTAGATTTGTCGAACTCCTGTTCTCCGGAACTGACGATCACCTGCAAAAGCCAGTTTAACGAAGACCGTCGAACCTTGCGCAAGGCTAAATCTGTCCGCGGTAGTCGTCGTGGCATGCTGCGATATAGCAATGTCATAAGCGTCGGCCAATAGCTATCGGCCTAGCTGGCCCTGCCTAGTAGTAGCTATTAGCAGCATGGTCCTCTTTCGCAATGGTAAGGTATCGGAAAAAATTCGGTCCTGTGATCTTCACTTTTAACGGATTACATTAAAATTCAATAAGATTCTTGCGGTTGTTGAGTTATATGTTCCTGCAAAATTTTGTAAAATTATGTGCAGCGGTTCATGAGTTATCGCGGCAAGCGTGAAGAACAGAGACAAACAAAAAACTTCGCCACGATGCTGAAAACAATGCTTTAAAATCTGTTACAATATTACCTACAGAATCATAACGATGCACTGTTCCAGCAACGGTTTTCCACTTTTAAAAAGCAAACCTTTTGCTGATCGGCGCTGTCCGCTGTTTAATCATTTGAAGGCAAGAGCAAGTTTTAGCTGGGGAAAAGTTAACCCAAAATCTGTCATTCGCTGCGGGTCGGCAAAAAAGGATGGACTCGAAGCCAGCATTTTCAAGGCCAAAACCAACTGGCCAAAGCCAGTGCACGTCTTCTATGCCAAACCTAATACGACTTATACCCCGTTTACACGATCGAACAAACATCGAGCAAACGTCGAGAAAATGTATTCAAAATACACGTTCTAATTGCTCGACGTTTGCTCGATGTTTGCTAGCATTCATCCAGCTAGCTCGACGAGCTATGGTAATTAGCCCGTTAATTAGAAGAGCGGGCGGGTTGTAATTGGAAGACCTATATAACACGTGATCAGCTGTGGGCTAAGACTAGGCCTACATTTAAACCAGGGGGCGGGGTTTCATCAGACCTGGTTGATGTTTGCTCGATGTTTGCTCGATCGTGTAAAGGGGGTATTAACCACACGAGTGTAGGTACGCCAATAGGCAGGCTACTGACCTTGGACCAGAGAGATTTGCTAACGGACAGACAGGAGCAGGCAGCGACCAGCCAACAGTTGCCGAGTTCTCCTTGAATCAAGTCGTTGCTGTTTACACCGTCGACGAACAGACGAGGATTATCACATATCTCCTGCAACGCACGCAACAGCAGCTGATATTTTTTTATATAATCTTTTGTCTTTCATCGTTACGAGAATGATTATGAGGCTGCTACTAGATGTCTCCATTTGACTCTGTCATGTACCATGAACATCGTTTCATCAAATGGTAGGCCTATGGTTCTTGTGTCTTTCTCTACACTGTGTCCCAATAAAAACAGTCAGATTGGTTATGTCGTAACTGTGTCAAATTTCCACCAACTTTGATAATTTTTGGCACAAAAGTGACCAGGGCGATCAAATTATATAAAGTGCACTTATTTCCTACCTCCCCTTATTTATGTCTACACACTACCGTGTGTAATATAAATGCCCCAGATTGTTGCATAATGCTGAGTTGTTGTCTCCAGTAAACGTCGTAACGACTCAATTAAGCATACATTAAACTGAAATGTAAATTATTTAACAAAACATTGTGGTTTGTATAATAACTCACTTGCAAATTATCAGTCTTTGCTAAAAGTGCGTCCCGTATACACGAACACAAAGATTTAAATGCAACGCTACTGGCTGATAGCGGAATCAGCGAGCGACTGATCAAACGACATTCACTCATCGATGAGATGTTTTTAATCTTATCAGTTTGATATTTTATTGTCTGCTATTTTTACCGTAAAATATATAATACCACAAAAATTATTAAATTTCGTGGCGCCCTCTGTTAAATTAATGATGCAAAAGTGAGCAATCTGATATAAATACACGCCACGAAATGTAACATTATTTAGAGCACGTGTGTTTCACACGGTAGTACGTTTACATAAATTAGGTGAAGTAAAAAGTGCATCTTACATAACTCTATCGTCTTGGCCGTCTTTGTGCCAAAAATTATCAAAGTTGGTAGAAACTTGATTAAAACAATTTTGACTGTTTTTATTGAAACACGGCGTATATGCATATTTTTGTCAATTTATTTTGTTGTCTTCCATGATTTCATTTCTCGTTTAGGCCTACGGAGCAGTGCGTCACCTTTAGGCTACTGACAGCCGTTCGCCTCTCATTCTTAACACATGCACAAATTTCGTCAGTTTTCGCTGTGTTATTCTGCCAACCAACGTCATTTTCCTGGTGTGGAGAGTGTTCCGTGCGTTCTCGTTCCTCATCTCGTCACATATCTTGATAATACCCGCAATACTCTTATAATAATGTGTTCACGCAAAAGTCACTCACTGTCTGGAAAATAACAGGGAAGATTATTACCTCCGCCGCGGAGGTTATGTTTTTGCCAGAGTTTGTTTGTTTGTCTGTGTGTTAGCAAGATAACTCAAAAAGTTGTGGATGGATCTTTCTGAAATTTTCTGAGAATATCGGGAATGGCAAAAGCTACCAGTGATTCAATTTTGGGGGTGATCCGGAAGGAATCCTGGATTCTGGATCACTTTGAAATTTTCGTTAACATTGCTTTCAACGGGGCATAAGGGAAACCACTGCCAAACCGAATATGGTGCTGTCACCTGGCGAACAACATGGCGTTGGCAGAGGTCTGCGGTCTCTGACTGCTTTCTAGTTAGAACTGTCATTATAGTTACATATGCACAATTATAATGGGCAGTTCTTACACTTTTAGGTTTAGATTGTTTTTTGTGTTTTGTGTTTTGTGTTTTATGAAGGTTAAACTTTTCGTAAAGATTAAACCTTTTGTTTTGCTATTATGTGTAATATGTGCAATTTTGCCTGCAAAGGCCGTCCCCGAAATGACCTATACTGTGTCGGGCGGGACGTAAAACCCTACTCACTCGCTTACTCACTCACAGCCCATGTGGCGGAGCTGATCTCCGGTAGGCTAACTGCTCGCGCGATCGTTCAAAAACAAAACAATAGAGCATACACTTGCTAACGGTGACATGCAATCACTGTTAGATCGAAAAACAGCAAAAAATCATTAAAATGTGACAACACTCATCATCACATCAACCAGCTCTCTGGTAAATAATGTCACCGTTTTAATTTTCGGTTTTCCGGCAATTTTTTACAAATGGGGAACTCATCAATTGTCTTAAAATTCAGCGTATTAGTCGCAATAACTTTGGAGCCGGGCGTAGTAACCTCATGCACGAAATTTTTCAAACTGACGTAGGGGCCTACCGCCTGGTGAAAAGATAATGTGGATACAACTTTCCTGAAGATTTGAACCCATACCCCTTAAATTTTGGAATGGCAAAAACGTTCAAAATTCGTCGCAATTTTGGACTACATTAGATTCTGATCGCAAATATCTCCGGAAAGAACAGTTATCCACAAGCTGAAAACGGCGTTATCATCTTCGATCCCTTCTGTATTGCGCAAAAAATGGTGAACTTTGGTCCACTAACACCAGAAAATACGCGGCTAATGTTAACCCACCTTAGGTCGACACTGCGCGCGCTGTGTACGCTAATGCAGTTGGAAGCATGCCACATGCCTTTGCTACGATGTGGATTTTTCAACCCCCTAAATTTTCCCTAATTGAACTTACAACGCCGGGCGGCTCTGCCCCAATTTTCTAGTTGTTTGTGTTGTTGTAAATATTTCGACAATCTTTTTGGGGTGATCTAATCGTCAATCGCAATCCAAACTGAAACATTCATCCCAGGGTGTGCCAAAAATGGTCCAAATTGTTTTACCAGAACTTTGTCAAATCTCTACCAATTTTGATAACTTTTGACACACAGATAGCCAAAACAACAGAATTTTGTAAGGCATACTCATTGTCTACCTCACATCATTTATGTTAACGCACTATCGTGTAAAATACAGATGCTCCAGATTGTTACATTACGCGGTGATCATCAGTATCGGATTGCTCACTTGTGCGTTATCAATTCCACAAAGGACACCATGGGATTTAATAATTTTGTGGTATTAAACATTTTACGCTGAAAACATCAGACAACAAAATAATTAATCGATGAGCTTAAAACACATTTTATCCACGAAAGAGTGCTGTGCATTTTGATCAGATGATCATTAATGCCACTGTCAGCCGCGGCGTCATGTTGGAGCGTCATTTCCAGTAAATTGTTGGAGTCTCAGTGATCTTTGGGAGTCTAAGACTGCGTAACGTATTGTTTTTGCAGCAGTAACACTGTTTCGAAGGTACGATTTACAGGAAAAATACTAAAATCATAAATC